>ERZ772863.73-NODE-73-length-129532-cov-4.884752_pt1 | contig 129532 bp, 102 predicted proteins | sample MGYA00512134_ERZ772863 | MGnify/ENA primary metagenome ERZ772863 (study PRJEB29015, sample SAMEA2737659) | human gut metagenome | biome: human gut; feature: human-associated habitat; material: faeces | place: China | collected 2012 ...
CGGCTCTTGGCGCGGAGATCCGCCGGAGCGGTGCTTAAGCCGTAAGGCGGGAATTGTGCGGTGTTGCCTTAAGACTCCGCATCGGCACCGGCCACAATCTCGGTGATTTCCTGGGTGATAGCGGCCTGACGCGCACGGTTGTAGTACAGGTTCAGATGGTCGATCATCTCGCCTGCGTTCTTGGTGGCGGCGTCCATCGCCATACGGCGCGCGCCCTGCTCACTGGCAACGCTCTCGCACAGGGCACCGTAGACGACGCCCGCGAGATACTCGGGGATAATGGCGTCAAAGACGGTCTTTCCGTCCGGCTCATACATCATCAGGCTTTCGCGCTCGTGACCCGGCTCGGGGCGCTGAGCGTCAAAGGGCAGGACCGGCAGCACGGTGGCCGTCTGGGTCAGCATAGAGACAAATTGCGTAAAACCAAGGCGGATCTCGTCAAACTCCCCTGCCAGGAATTTCTGGCAGACGAGGCGGGAAATCTCAAAGCAATCGCTGACAGACAAATCCCCTGCCTCCGCGAAGGCGGTGGTCAGGATGGCTGCCTTGCGGCGCTCAAAGTGCTCGACGGCCTTTTTGCCGATGGGCAGTACGCAATAGTCCGCGCCCTCGGCGTCCGCCTCGATGGCCTTGAGGATATTGGAGTTGTAGCCGCCCGCCAGACCGCGGTCACCCGCGATAACGATATACAGGCGGCGGTTCGTATCCCGCTTGACGAGATACGGACTGTCGAACCCCGAGTCCGCGCTGACAATATCATACAGCGTGCTGTAGAGCGTCTCAAAATATGGGCGGCTGCCCTCGACGCGCTCCTTGGCACGGCGCAGCTTGCTGGATGCCACAAGCTCCATGGCCTTGGTGATCTGCATGGTGCTTTCGACGCTTCGGATACGCAGCTTGATTTCCTTCATGGAACCGGCCATCGGCGGCACCTCCTTTGCAGTTTATTTTTCTTTGAGGAATTGGGCTGTGAAGTCAGCCAGCACCTGCTTGAGTTGCTCCTCGGTTTCGGGCTTCAGATCGCCCGTCGTGCGGATGGTCTCCATCACGCCCGCAGCAGTGACGTTCTCGTCCAGGTACTCATACAGGCGGCGCTCATACTCTGCAATATCGGCAACGGCCACATCCTTCAGGTAGCTGTGAATGGTCGCGTACAGGATGGCAACCTGCTTTTCGACGGCGACGGGGCTGTTGCGGTCCTGCTTGAGCACCTCGACGATGCGCTCACCCTGGGCCAGACGGGACTTGGTGTCGGCGTCCAGGTCAGAGCCGAACTGGGCGAAGCCCTGCAGCTCACGATACTGAGAGTAAATCAGCTTCAGCGTACCGGCGACCTTTTTCATGGCCTTGATCTGGGCGTTGCCGCCGACACGGGAAACCGAGATGCCGGGGTTGACGGCGGGGCGGATGCCCGCGTGGAACAGCTCTGTCTCAAGGAAGATCTGACCGTCGGTAATGGAAATGACGTTCGTCGGGATATAGGCGGAAACGTCGCCCGCCTGCGTCTCGATGATGGGCAGTGCGGTCAGCGAGCCGCCGCCCTTGGCGTCACTCAGCTTGGCCGCGCGCTCCAGCAGGCGGCTGTGCAGGTAGAAAACGTCGCCGGGGTAAGCCTCGCGTCCTGGGGGACGGCGAATCAGCAGCGAGAGCGCACGGTACGCGACAGCATGCTTGGACAGGTCGTCGTAGATGATCAGGACGTGCTTGCCCTTGTTCATGAAGTATTCACCCATGGCGCAGCCTGCGTAGGGGGCGATATACTGCAAAGGCGACAGCTCGGACGCGGTAGCGCAGACGACGGTTGTGTACGCCATAGCGCCGTTTCTCTCGAGATTCTCGACCAGCGTTGCCACGGTAGAGCGTTTCTGACCGATGGCAACATAGATGCACAGAACGTCCTTGCCCTTCTGGTTGATGATGGTATCGGTGGCAATGACAGTCTTTCCGGTCTGGCGGTCACCGATGATAAGCTCACGCTGGCCGCGGCCAATCGGAATCATCGAGTCGATGGCCTTAATGCCGGTCTGCAAAGGCTGCTTGACGGGCTGACGGTCCAGGATGCCGGGTGCCGGGGACTCAATGGCGCGGTAGTCGGCAGCCTCGATGGGGCCCTTGCCGTCGATGGGCTGGCCCAGCGCGTTGACCACGCGGCCAATCATACCCTCGCCCACCGGCACGGAAACGACCTTGCCGGTGCGCTTGATGGTACTGCCCTCCTTGATGCCTTCATCATCACCAAGCAGGACGATGGAGACACTGTTTTCTTCCAGGTTCTGCGCCATGCCGTAGGTGCCGCTCTCAAACTGGACCAGCTCACCGGCCATACAGTTGTCAAGCCCCGCGGCGCGCGCAATACCGTCGCCCACCATCGTTACCGTTCCGGTCTCGGTCTGCTCAATGGCATTCTCGTAGTACTTGATTTGGGAACGGATGATGCGGGAAATCTGTTCGGGTTTCAGTTGCACTGTTTGGTTCACCACACAATCTATAGAATGGGTGCGAATTTACTTAAAGGACTGCACCGTCGATTTCTGTACGCAGGCGCTCCAGATGGCGCTGCACGGTGCCGTCCAGGCGTGTGCCGTCCATGTCAAGCCGCAGACCGCCTAAAACAGCGGGGTCCACAGTCTCGGTCAGGACGATGTTTTTGCCTGTCATTTTCTGCAATTTTGCCAGTAACTTTTCGCGGCTGGGCGCGGTCAGCGCAATGGCCGATACTGCCGTGACCTCAAGGATATTGTGGTCAACATTGTAGCGGTCCTGATACGCGCGCAGACAGCCCGGCAGCTCAACCAGCAGATCCTCCTCGCACAGCAGCTTGAGGAAGCTGACGAGGTAGGGGTGGGCTCCCTCGAACGCCTTGTCCAGCAGGGCGCAGCGCTCTTTTTTGGGAACGCTGGGCGTCGAGAGCAGACGCAGGTACTGCGGCTCGGCTTCGATGCTGTTTACCGCGGTGCGCAGCTGCTGCAAAAGCTCGTCGGTCAGATTTTCCTCTGCCGCCAGCTCATACAGGCTGCCGCCGTAGCGCTTTGCAAGCTCGGTCATGAGGCATCCCCCACATTCCTGATAAACTCATCGATCAGGGCCTGATGGTCAGACTCGTTGATCTCGCGCTCCACGACCTTACCGGCAATTTCGACAGCCATGCCGCCGATCTCGTTTTTCAGGTCGTTGACAGCCTTCTTGCGTTCCTGGGCAATGTCTGCCTCCGCCGCAGCGCGGATGGACGCCGCCTCAGCCCTGGCCTCGCCGACGATCTCCTCCTCGCGCTTCTGGGCGCGGGCGGTTGCCTCGCGCAGCATGGCGTCGCGTTCATCCTTGATGCTCTGCAGGTGGTCGGCGTACTCCTTCTCGAGATCCGCAGCCTTCTGTTTGGCGGCATCCGCGTCGGCATACATCGTATCGATCTCCTGCTGGCGGTCATCGATCATCTTCTTCACAGGCTTGAAAAGGAACTTTTTCAGCACTGCAAAGGTGATGAGCATATTGCAGAAGGTAAACAGCGCAGTCCACGGGTTGACGCCTACAAAACTTTCAAAGCCCGTCATGAGCTATTCCTCCAATTCAGCAGTTTAATCAGAACACAAAGAGCAGCAGCAGCGCGATGACCAGCGAGTAAATACCGGTGGACTCGGTGATGGCGCAGCCCAGGATCATGTTGGTACGCAGGTCGTTGGCCATCTCCGGCTGGCGGGCCATGCCCTCCAGTGCCTTGCCGACGGCGTTACCTTCACCGACAGCCGGGCCGATGGCGCCAAAGCCCATTGCGATACCAGCGCCGATTGCGCAGGCAGCTTTTACGATTGCAGCTTCCATAGAAATATCCTCCTAAATAATAAATACGGATTCAGGCTTTCTCCGGGGGCGGGCAGGCATTGCCCACGTACACCATTGTCAACAGGCTGAAAACAAGGGCTTGTACGCCGCCGGAGAAAATATCGAAATACAGGCTCAGGATTCCGGGGACACCGACCTCCAGATACGGTACGCCTGTCAGCCCCAAAAGGGAGAGTGCGCCGGTCGCGGCGAAAACGATGCCGAAGATCTTGCGCGCCAGCTTTTTCGTCTTGACGCCGCTGTACAACAGCGCCGCGCCGACTGTCAGAACGAGAATTCCCACAATGACGCTCTTGCCGAGCAGACCCAGCACCGCCGCAGAAACAGTCGCCAGTGCCGAGTAGACAAGGCTTGTCAGGACGCTTCCGCCTGCAATGTTGCCGAAGTGACGGAACGCCATCGAGATCGGCTGTGCGATCTCGGAAACAAGGTTCATTGGGGTCATGACGACGATTGGCTCGGTGAAGCCCTTCAGCCAGCCGCCGACACCGTTGCGCTTGATGGAGCAGCCCCAGCAGATAAAGCTTGTCATCAGCGCCCAAGTCACCGTCGTGGACAGATCAGCCGTCGACGAGCGAAAGATGCCCGTCATGCCGATGAACGAACCGCAGATGGAACTGAGGAACAGCGCGCCGATGTAGGGTGTCCAATAACTGTTGTGCTTGCCCATCGTGCTTTCGACCATGTCATAGAGCATCGTCACGCCTTTTTCGACGAGCACCTGACGGCGGCTTGGCCGCTTTTGCAGGTTACTGCCCAGCACGACCGCCGCTATGCAAAGCAGCAGCATGACAACAAACGACGAGACCGTCGTCTGTGTGATGCCGATGCCGCCGAACAACGGGATGGTAAAGTAGATTTTCGGACCATTCATGGGGTGGAATCACCGTCCTTTGTCTTTTGTGCCGCCTGGGAATCCGGGCGGAAAAAGTCGATGAGCTTGATGCAGAACTGCGCAAAGAGCAGCGGCAGGATGGCCGCCAGCGGGTCACACAGCTCTGCACGAAACAGCAGAATATAAATGATGACCAGAATGACCGGGCGGACGACGCTCGACGTCTGAATCTCCAGCTGCGCCTTCTGCGGGCTGCCGCCGTTGGCGGCACGATTCATGGCGTTGGAGACTGTGATGCTCAGCGAGAGGAAGTTCCCCATCGCCATCACAAAGCCAATCAGAGCGCCGAGAAGCACAGCGTTGGTAAAGTGCCCGGTCAGCGCATAGACCGCCAGCATAGCGGCAATGCAGAGCGCCACGGCAACAGCCAGGCGGCTTGCCTGCTGCAATACATCACGATGCTTTTGCAAGGGTGGACTCCCCTTTCTAATGTCGGTCAAAGGATATAGGAGATGTTTTTTCGTCGTCTTTTTTGGCGGGGCGGCCCTGCCGGTCCAGCGCCTGCAGCGAGCCGCGCAGGCAGCTTACCGCGGCCAGCACCCCGACCACAACGCCGGCAGCTACGACCCAGCCGCCCAATGTGAACCGATGCCGCAGCCAGACCGAACCGGCAATGCAGAGCGTTGGCGGTACGACCACCGACAGGCCAAACTGCGTCAGCCATACAAGATGACGTGCCACATCGTAAAGACCCTTCATCGGTGCCTGACCTCCATTATCTGCCTTAATGCTACCAGTATACAACAGTTTGCAGAGTATTTCAACAGTTATTTTTCACGTATGGGGTGCGTTTTGTACAGATTTCATATCTCGTTCACAATTGCGGCATCGGTAAATTCTTCCTGCCCCGGCAGGGCTGGTCTTTCCAGAAAATCCAGCGCCAACAGCACCGGGTAAAGGTAGCTGGCCCCGTAGCAGCCGATTTTCTTGGGACCGGTGATGACCTCCCCTGCGGCCTCGAGCAGTGTAATTTTTTCCAGCGCACGTCGAACCGTGGAGACGGTGATCGACTTCCGGCGGCGGTTCACGAAAAGTTCGCCGCCGCGGATCGTATAGGTGAACGGCAGCCCCTTGGCGGTGTGGAAGGTCTCGCCCTGGTGCTGCTGCAAAAGCTGCCAGATGGCTTCTATGGTTTTTGTCATGTCACATCACGCCTTCAGTATAACAGATTTTCATTATTGCACACCATGTACAAAAAACACCGCATGACCAAAATCATGCGGTGCCATTAGGACAGTTTATTTCTTTTGCCCAAAACGGTACTCGGTGCCGTTTTTCAGGCGTTCAATGTTGGAACGGTGCAGCCAGATGACCATAGCGGCCATGATCACGCAGCAAATCGTGCTAAAAAGAATGGTAGGCAGGTTCGCACCGCGGGCAATCAGGTTGATGAGAGTGCCCACCGGGTACAGTGCAGCAATGATGATGCTGCCCAGAGAGACAATGCGGGTGACAGCGACCTCAATCAGGAAGATGCCCAGCAGCACGGCGCAGACGAGCGGCTCGGTGGCGAGAGCAGCGCCCGCGCCGACCAGCACGCCCTTGCCGCCTTTGAAGCCGAAGAAAATCGGGCGGCTGTGGCCGATCATGCAGAAGATGGCGGCCAGGTATGCACCGCAGACAGGGTCAAGCGGACTCTGCCAAGCCGCACCCGTGCCGGAGAGCAGCGCATCAAAGATAAAGCGGCCGAGGTTGACGGCTGCCACGCTCTTGCCCACGTCACCAATGGTAGTGAACACGGCGGGCAGCTTGCCGTAGGTGCGCAGAACGTTGGTCATGCCGGCGTTGCCGCTGCCATGGTTGCGCACATCGTCATTGTACATGACTTTAGAAATCAGCACGCCGAACAGGATGCTGCCCAGCAGGTAACCGCCTGCTGCGGTCAGCACGCAGGCCAGAAGGATATTTTTCACCATGGGTTACACCTTCCCTGCCTTGACCGCGCCGTCGCCGTGCTCGCGGGTAATCATCTTGATGGGGGTGCCTGTCAGACCGAACGTCTCACGAATCTGGTTTTCCAGATAGCGCTGGTACGAGAAATGGAATAGTGCTTTCTGGTTGACGAAGCAGACGAACGTCGGCGGGCGGGTCGAAATCTGGGTGATATAGAATACCTTCAGGCGCTTGCCCTTGTCAGACGGCGGCTGTACCTTGGCAGTGGCACGGGCCAGCATCTCGTTCAGTGCGCCGGTGGGCACGCGGGTACCATTCTGGACATCCACAAAGTGGATGGTCTCAAACAGTTTGTCGACGCGCTGACCGGTCTTGGCGCTGATAAAGACGATGGGGGCATAGGACATGAAGCTGAAGTCCTCCTCCAGCTTTTTGCGCATGGCGTCCATCGTGTAGCTGTCCTTCTCGACGGCGTCCCACTTGTTGACGGCGATGATGCAGGCCTTGCCCTGCTCATGCGCGTAGCCGGCGACCTTGGAGTCCTGTTCGGTGAAGCCTACCGTCGCGTCGATCATAATGACGCAGACACGGCTGCGCTCGACAGCGGCCAGACTGCGCAGGACGCTGTAGCGCTCAACGCCGCTCTCGACCTTGCCACGCTTGCGCAGGCCGGCGGTATCGGTAAAGATGAACTTGCCGTACTTGTTCTCTACCATCGTGTCGATGGCATCGCGGGTCGTACCGGCTTCGTTGGCGACGATCAGACGGTTCTCGCCCAGAATATGGTTGATGAGGCTGGATTTGCCGACGTTGGGGCGGCCAATGACGGCAACCGTGATGCGGTCATCCGTGTCTTCCTCGTCCTCCTCAAAGTTGAGGTGGGCGCAGACCGCGTCCAGCAGGTCGCCGGTGCCGTGGCCGTGCACGCCGGAGACCGGAATCAGCTCGCCGAGGCCGAGGCTGTAGAAGTCGTACAGCTCCATCGGGGGTTCGCCGACCTTATCGCACTTGTTGACAGCCAGCACAACGGGCTTGCCGCTGCGCATAAGCATTCCGGCAACGTCCTGATCCTGCGGTGTGACGCCCGCGGACAGCTCGGTCACCATGACGATGCAGTCTGCGGAATCAATGGCCAGCTGTGCCTGTTCGCGCATGTGGGCCAGCAGGCCGTCGTCAATGCGCGGCTCGATGCCGCCGGTGTCCACCAGCAGGAACTTGTGGCCGGACCACTCGCAGTCGCAGAAGATGCGGTCACGGGTGACGCCGGGGGTGTCCTCGACAATGGCGAGGCGCTGACCGGTCAGCTTATTAAAAATGGTGGACTTGCCCACGTTGGGGCGGCCCACGATGGCTACAATCGGTTTTGCCATGTCTGCCTTCCTCCCTCTCTACTCTCTTATCGTTTGAATTTTATCGTTTTGCGCTTGTGGGTGCTCAGCATTGCCTTGCAGCATCCGCCGCCGTCGGTGGGGATACTGACGGCGCGGCAGCCCAGCGCCCTGCCAAGCTCCTCCAGTGTGATGTCGTCAAGGAACTGGCCCTTCTCGTCGCGGATCATGACCTCGGGCACGGCCAGCAGGTCACTGTGCAGTTTGCCGCTGCACTGCTTGATGATGTCGGTGCCCGTGACAAGGCCCGCCACGCTGACGTTGCCGCCGAAATACTCATTTTTGATTTCGTGCACGGTGATTTTTACCTGCGGATACTTCTGCATCAGCGCATCGGCGCATTCCCGGATCAGCGGCCCGGCCAGCGTGCCTGTAACCACATCCATACTGTGGGGCAGCACCAGACCCGTGTGATTTTGCAGTTCTTCCAAGAAGGTGTCGTGGTAAAGCCGCCACATGCCAACGCCGTCCTCCAACTGCGCGAACGCATCGTAGAACTCTGCCGGAGGCAGCGGGCGCTCGGCGGTCAGATACCACTCATCGCTGGGGTAGATGACGCTGCGGCCATACTCGGCGCGGCATTTCTGTGCAAATTCTTCCAGAATATCCAGCGTGGCGGCGGCGGTTTCCTTATCGTAGGGTGTCAGCTTGTATAGACCCTTGCGGTAATCGGTCACACCGGCTGGCACGGCGGCGATGCTGCCGACCTGCGGGCGCAGGGCCAACAGGTCGGTCAGGGTGCGGCGCAGCTCGTCGCCGTCGTTGACGCCGCGGCAGAGCACGAGCTGACAGTTCAACTCGATGCCGCCCGCCGCCAGTCTGGGCAGATAGTCGAGCACCTCGCCGCCGCGCTTGTTGGCCAGCATCCGTACCCGCAGTGCGGGGTTTGTCGTGTGGACCGAGACGAAGATTGGGCTGATATGCATCTGGATGATACGGTCAATTTCGTGGTCGGTCAGGTTCGTCAGCGTGATATAGTTGCCGAACAGGAAGGAGAGCCGCTCGTCGTCATCCTTAAAATAGAGCGGCTCCCGCATACCGGGCGGCAGCTGGTCAATAAAGCAGAACATACAGTGATTGGCGCAGCTGTGCTTTTCGTCGCCCAGATAGGTCTTGAAGTTGCAGCCCAGCGGCTCATACTCTGCCTTGGTGATCTGTACGGTGCGGTGCTGCTCGTTCTCACACACTTCCAGGGAGAACGAGGTGGGCGTTGTATAAAACTGGTAGTCCAGTGCATCGTTCAGGGGATGACCGTCGATGGCCAGCAGCGCACAGCCTACGGTAAGGCCGAAGCGCTCCGCGGGGGAATTTTCATCTACCGCTGTCACATACAGGGCCATGGTGTCACACTCCTTTGCGATGGTTGTTCAATAAAAAATGGGGAAGGCATCGCCCTCCCCACGCAAGAGACTTACGCCTCTTTCTTGATGACTTCCTGGCCTTTGTAGTAGCCACACTTGCCGCAAACCTTATGGGGAACCTTCAGTTCGCCACACTGCGGGCACTTCACCAGCGTAGGCGCCTCCAGTTTCCAGACATTAGAGCGACGTTTATCGCGGCGGGCTTGAGAATGCTTTCTCTTGGGTACGATAGCCATAATCGGACACCTCCTTGGTGAAATTCAACTTAATAGTTGTTTTAATATGCTAAGCCTTGCATCTGCAGGGGCAGCATTGTCTGCCGGTTGGCAGGAACACCCTGCCGCCTTCTTCTTGCCGCAGATGGGGCATAGACCTTGACAATCAGCACTGCACAGCAGCACTGCGGGCACCTCAAAAATCAGCTCTTGATAGGCGAGCTCCTCGAGGTCGAGACAACCGTTCTCATTGCACGGCAGTTCAAAATCCGGATCCTCCAAATCACGATCCCGCACGAAGTATTCGCGTGTAAAATCGTAATCCCGGGTCAGCGGCTCCAGGCAACGCGCGCACTCGGCATCAATATGAGCCCTTACACACAAGAGCAACTCTGCGCCGTCTTCGGTCAGCGTCGCCGTAAAGTCACATACTGCCGGGGTGTTTACGCTGTAACCCCCGAAATCCGCCTTGGAGAAATCAGCCACAAAATGCGCCTCAAACGGCTTGCGGCCACTCTCCAGAAAAGAACGAATATCAAATTGCATAGTACACCTCAAAAGGTTGCTTAAATAGTATACACAAGCGAAAGGGTCTTGTCAACCTGTAAAACACAAAAAGTTGAGATTTTTTTGGATTTTCCGCAGAAAATCGGGGCGGGAAGCACTTTCCCGCCCCGAAATCTCAATTTTTGCGGTTCAGAAGGTTCAGATGACGAACTTCTTCAGGTCCTCCGGCAGGTCAGCCGCATTGGCAGAAACCGTGACGACGACCTCGATGTTGGAGGTGATCTTGTCGATGGCGTTCAGGACCTTGGCGGCAGCGGCCATATCGTGGTCGGTGATGCGCAGGATGCCGTCGAGGAACAGCTCGGTAATATCGTAGTTGCCTGCCAGCACGCCTGCCACAAAGCCGTACAGCATATCAGCACCGGCAACGCCGTACTCGTCAACGTCTACCAAACGGGCGGAGTGGTTGATCTCGGTGGTGAGCTTCATGCACTTTTCAATGACAACAATGTTGCCGGAGGTGGTCTTGACGGCCTTGTCGATCATATCGATCATGGTCTTGGTCTTACCGGAGCCTTTGGTTCCAACAATCAGTTTCAGCATAGGGGGTTACCTCCTTATATTCGTCAGCGCGCAGTGCGCGTAGTTCCTTTAATCTTTCAGCGCGGCCTCCAGCTCAGCCTTGCGGTCCTCATAGCCGGGCTTGCCCAGCAGCGCGAACATATTCTTCTTGTAGCTCTCAACACCGGGCTGGTCGAACGGATTGACGCTCAGCAGATAGCCGGAGACGGCGCAGGCACGCCAGAAGAAGTAGATCAGCTCACCGACATCGTGGGCGGACAGGCTGTCGACCTCGATCAGACCCAGCGGCACGCCGCCGTCGGTGTGGGCGAGAATCGTGCCCTCCATTGCCTTGCGGTTGACAACGCTCATATTCTGGTTGGCCAGGAAGTTCAGGCCGTCAAAGTTGCCCTCAAGCTCATCAATATAGAAGTCGTCGCGGGTGTGCTTGACGTCGACGTAGGTCTCGAACATGATGCGTGCGCCGTCCTGCAGGAACTGGCCCATGGAGTGCAGGTCGGTGGAGAAGATGCAGGAGGTCGGCATCAGGCCCTTCTGGTCCTTGCCCTCGCTCTCGCCGAACAGCTGCTTGTACCACTCGTTCATCATCGTGAAGTCAGGCTCGAAGCAGGCCAGCGTCTCAACGCTCTTGCCCTTGCGGTACAGGATGTTGCGGGTCATGGCGTAGCGGTAGGCGTCGTTGTCCGGGGACAGCTTGCCGAACTTCTCGCGGCCATCGACAGCGCCCTGCATGAGCTCGTCGATGTCGATACCGGCGCAGGCAATGGGCAGCAGGCCGACAGCAGTCAGGACGGAGTAGCGTCCGCCGACGTCGTCGGGAACGACGAAGGTCGGCCAGCCCTGCTCGGTTGCCAGCTGCTTCAGCGTGCCTTTGGCGCGGTCCGTCGTGGCGTAGATGCGCTTGTTGGCCTCCTCGGCGCCGACAGAATCCTCAAGCAGCTTGCGCAGCACGCGGAACGCGAGCGCGGTCTCGGTGGTGGTGCCGGACTTGGAGATGACGTTGATCGAGAAGCGCTTGCCCTTCGTCAGCTTGATGATGTCGTTCAGGGCCGTGGGGCTGATGGTGTTGCCGCAGAAATAAATCTTCAGGCCGTCGTCAACCTCATTGTGGTACAGGCCCTTGACGGCCTCGACCACAGCGCGTGCGCCCAGATAAGAACCGCCGATACCGGCGACGAGCAGCACATCGGAATCCGAGCGGATCTTCTGCGCAGCCTCCTTGATGCGGGCAAACTCTTCCTTGTCATAAGTAACAGGCAGGTCCAGCCAGCCCAGAAAATCATTGCCGGCACCCGTTTTGGATTCCAACTGATTGTGGGCCAACTCGACCTGCGGATAGATTGCCTCATATTCTTCAGGACGGATGAATTTTGCAAGATGCTTGCCGTTAAAAGAAACAGCCATCTTTAGCTCCTCCTTTATGATTTTATATCCCCATGATACCGTTTTACGTCGGTATTGTCAAGCAAAAGTAGGGGTCTTTTTTCGACTTTTTCATGAAATTTGCACAAATTCAATTCCGGAGAAGCAGGCTTTGGGCAAGAAGGAGGAGGCAATAGCGGAAACTTAACGCATCAACGTTCTGTGCTGCTGTGATGGGATAGCTGCACATTTCCGTGCCCTGATGCAGTATCTTAATGCGGCCCACCTGTTCCCCCGCCGCGACGGGCGCAGACAGCGACACGGGCAGCTCGACGACGGCTTCCAGGGTGCCGCCCTCGCCCTTGGGCATCAGGCAGTGTCCGGGGCTTTCGTAGTTCAGCGGGACTGTCGCTGACGTGCCGTGCTCCACGGGCAGCGTCTGCGGCGCGTCACCGGGCAGCGCGGCGGCTGCGCTCTCATAGTGGGCAAAGCCGTAATCCAACAGCGTACTGGCTGCCTGGAAGCGTTCCTTGCCCGACGCAGACCCCAGCACGACAGCGATCAGCCGCAGGCCGTCGCGCTCGGCGCTGGCGGAGATACAGACGCCAGCCATGCCGGTGGTGCCGGTTTTCAGCCCCGTGATACCGCGGTAGCTTTTGAGCAGCTTGTTGGTGTTGACGAGCTGGGTCGCGCCGCCGCGCAGTGTGTCCATCCAGATCGAGCAGTAGTCCCGCACCTCGGTGTGGTGCAGAAGCATTTCGCGGCTCATCAGGGCGACATCCCGCGCGGTGGAAAGGTGCCCTGCCTCGTCCAGCCCGCAGGCGTTGACAAAGTGGGTATTCGTCATGCCGAGCTCATACGCGCGGACGTTCATCATCTCCGCAAAAGCGGTTTCGCTGCCGCCGACATACTCAGCCACGGCCACTGCGGCGTCGTTGGCGCTGGAAATGCAGATGGCCTTGAGCATGTCGTCCAGCGTCATCTGCTCGCCGGGCTCGAGCCAGATCTGACTGCCGCCCATGTGGTAGGCGTGCTCACTGACGGGGACAAAATCGTCAAGGTGTATCTTGCCCGCCTCGAGGGCCTCAAACGCCAGCAGCAGTGTCATGACCTTGGTGATGGAGGCAATCGGGCGCCGGGCATCGGCGTTTTTCTCATAGAGCACCGTGCCGGAGTCCTCGTCGATCAGGATGGCTGCCGCGCAGGGCACGTCAAAGTCGGCTTTGGTCGCCGGGATGATGCCCGCAGCGGACGCGGCAAACCCGCGCAGCAGCGAAAGCACCACCAGCACCAGGCAGAGCAGCAGGGTCACGGCACGTTTTTTCATGGCAGCACACCTCCGGCGGAAATCGCTTTGGTACTACGATATGCTGCTCTGTGCGGAATTAGTATTGCGCTTTTGGCCGGATTCTATTATAATGAGTCATGTATGTCTACTATTTATAAAAGCAAAGGAATCGTACACCATGCGGGTAACTTTTTACACCTTGGGCTGCAAGGTAAACCAGAATGAAACGGGCGCGCTGGCCCAGCTGTTTGAGGAAAACGGCTACACCGTTGTCTCCAATGAAGAAGGTGCGGATGTCTACATCGTCAACAGCTGCACCGTGACGAACTTCGGCGACCAGAAGAGCCGCAAATGGCTGCGCCGTGCCAAGCGCGAGAACCCCGGCGCTGTGACCGTGCTGACAGGGTGCTACCCGCAGGCCTTCCCGGACGAGGCCGCTGAGATCGCCGAGGCGGACGTTGTGACCGGCTCCGGCAACCGTCACGCGATTTTGACCGACGTGCAGAAGGTGCTGAACGGTGAGGAGGAGCGCGTCATCGACATCCGCCCCCACGAGAAAGGCGAGCGCTTTGAAGAGCTGCCCATGGATAAGTTTGCCGAGCACACCCGCGCCTTTGTCAAGGTCGAGGACGGCTGCAACCGCCGCTGCGCCTACTGCGTTATTCCGCGCGCCCGCGGTCCGGTGCGCAGCCGCGATGAGGCGAGCGTGCTGGAGGAGCTGCGCCGCCTGGCCGACGCCGGGTATAAGGAGGTCGTGCTGACGGCCATCAGCCTGCCGAGCTACGGCACCGACAGCGGTACGAGCTTGGTGGAGCTGATCGAAAAAGCCGCCGAGGTGCCCGGCATTGAGCGCATCCGGCTGGGCAGCCTTGACCCCGACATGCTGCACGATGACGACATCCGCCGCATGGCCGCCGTAAAGAAGCTCTGCCCGCAGTTCCATTTAAGCCTGCAGAGCGGCTGTGACAAGACGCTGCGCGCCATGCGCCGCCCCTACACGACGGCCCAGTACGCCGATATTGCAGCCAAGCTGCGCGCAGCATTCGGTGCGGACAACGTCAGCTTTACCACCGATGTCATCGTAGGCTTCCCCGGCGAGACGGAGGATGATTTTGAAGCCAGCATGGCCTTTGTGACGGGAATGAGGTTTTTGAAGGTGCATGTGTTCCCCTACTCCCGCCGCGAAGGGACGGCAGCCTACGACTTTGCCGACCAGCTGCCCGAGCATGAGAAGGAGGCCCGCAGCCGCCGCATGACCGCCGCTGTGGAGGAGGTACGCGCTGCCGAAGCAGCCGCTATGCAGGGCCGCAAAGCCAGCGTGCTGCTGGAAACGCCGCTGTCCGCCACAATGTTCACCGGCTACACGAAGCAGTACCTGCCTGTGCTGGTCAGCGCACCCGGGCACAAGACCGGCGACATTGTGGAGGTCACGCTGGGTGCCTGGGACGGGAAACGGTGCAGGGCGGAGATCGTTTGATTTATATTGATTGTTGCAACGCCGTTGTTCATGCTCGATGTAGGGGGCAATGCTTGCATCGACCCGCGGGCGGATGCAGGCATCCGCCCCTGCAAGCCGGGGACGCCGCCGCGCCGCAAGAGATATTGCATCCATTCTGCAGGGAAATCTCTGGATTTTACAGAGATTTTCCTGTTTTTTGTTGCCTGCCCTCTTGCAAAAAGTATGGATTTTTGGTAAAATTTTAACAGGAGCGGGTGTACCCGCTGATACGTCACTTTTGGAGCAAACAGAGCAAAACAAAGGAGCAATTACAATGAGAGGCATTTACACCCCCGTAACGGATATCCGTCGCAAGGTGTTCACTGAGGTTGCCCGCATGGCCTATGAGGTCAACGAGCTTTCCGACTACGAAAAGCTGATGCGTGAGCTGCCCTTCAAGATCATTCCCGGTGAGGAAAAATCTCTGCGCAGCAGCATCTTCCTGGAGAGAGCCATCATCTCCGAGCGCGTCCGTCTGGCCATGGGCATGTCCCTGCGTCCGCTGGATGAGAGCGTGCCCGCCAGCGAGGGTCTGGAGCACAGCGTTATTGCGGACAAGTACTACGAGCCGCCGCTGATCAATGTCATCAAGTTTGCCTGCAACGCCTGCCCGGAGAAGGTCATCAAGGTCACGGCCATGTGCCAGGGCTGCCTGGCGCACCCCTGCCAGGAGGTCTGCCCGAAGCACGCCATCAGCTTCCGCAACGGCAAGAGCCACATTGACCAGAGCCTCTGCGTCAAGTGCGGCCGCTGCGTCAACAGCTGCCCTTACAGCGCTATCGTCAAGACCGAGCGCCCCTGCGCCGCGGCCTGCGGCATGGGTGCCATCCACTCCGACGAGCATGGCCGTGCCGAGATCGATTACGATAAGTGCGTTTCCTGCGGCATGTGCCTGGTCAACTGCCCGTTCGGCGCTATCGTTGACAAGGGCCAGATCTTCCAGCTGATCCAGTCCATCAAGCGCGGTGACGAGGTCGTTGCCATCGTGGCCCCCGCCTTCATCAACCAGTTCCCCGGCATGACCCCCTCCAAACTGAAGGAGGCCATGCGTCTGCTGGGCTTTGCCGATGTGGCCGAGGTCGCCATCGGTGCCGACCTGTGCACCATCGACGAGGCGAAGGACTTCATGGAAGAGGTTCCCGCCAAGATTCCGTTCATGGGTACATCCTGCTGCCCCGCGTGGAGCGTGATGGCTAAGAAGCTGTTCCCCCAGCAGGCCGAGTGCATCAGCATGGCCATGACCCCCATGGTCCTGACCGCCCGCCTCATCAAGAAGGAAAAGCCCAACGCCCGTATCTGCTTTATCGGCCCCTGCGCCGCCAAGAAGCTGGAGGCCAGCCGCCGTTCCGTCCGCAGTGAGGTCGACTTCGTCCTGACCTTCGAGGAACTGATGGGTCTGTTTGAGGCCAAGGCTGTCAACTTTGCCGACCTGCCGGACAACCCGGAGGATGCCTTCAACAGTGCCAGTGCCGACGCCCGCGGCTTTGCTGCCTCCGGCGGTGTCGCACAGGCGGTTGTCAACGCCATCAAGAAGATGGACCCGGACCGCGAGGTCAAGGTCATGAGCGCCCAGGGTCTGGCCGACTGCAAGAAGATGATGATGATGGCCAAGGCCGGCAAGTACAACGGCTACCTGCTGGAAGGCATGGCCTGCCCGGGCGGCTGCATTGCCGGTGCCGGTACGCTGGCTGACCCCGCCAAGAGCGTTGCTATGCTGAACAAGTACAAGAACGAGGCTACCATGAAGGTCGCCACCGAGACCCCGTATCAGGATTCTCTGGATCTGCTGCACTATTGATATGTAACTGAAAAGCCCCGCATGGAGTTGAAAACTCCATGCGGGGCATTTTTTTTGCGGTGATTTGCGGGCCGATGCGAGCATCGGCGAAAACGCCTGTGGGCGGATATGGGATCCGCCCCTACCGATTCGGCAAAGCGTTTCTTACTTGTGGTACTTCATTCCTGCGTTGATCGTGCAGGCGCGGTAGAGCTGCTCGGTCAAAACAAGACGCGCCAGCTGGTGCGGCAGCGTGATGCGTCCCAGGCTGATGCGGGCCTGTGCGGCGCGCTTGACGCTGTCGTCCAGCCCGTGGGAGGAGCCGATGACAAACACCATATCCCCTGCGCCGCTCATGGCGCGGTCTGCAATCATAGCCGCCAGATCCTCACTGGATACCTGCTTACCCTCGACACAGAGCGCAACGAGATACGCACCCCTGCGCACGCTGGCCAGGATAGCTTCCCCCTCCTTTTGCAGCGCTTTGGCAATCTGCCTGTCGCTGGCGTTCTTGTCGGCAATCTGCACCTCGGGCAATTCGATAATACGGAAATTGCAGAAGCCGCCGAGGCGCTTCTGATATTCGGCCACGCCCTGAGCAAAGTAGGCGGCGTTCATCTTGCCAATGGCAATCAAATCAATATTCTGCATAGGCTCCCCCGCTCAAAATTCAATATACGGGCTGACCTCACTGCGGGACTGGGCCTGAATCAGCACGTCCCGTCCGGGCTGGATGCCCGCGGCCAGCAGCACATTATAGACGGTAGTCATGACCAGCTCCGGCGAGTTGTTTGTCTGGCTCAAATGGCAGAGCGCAAACTTTTTGCAGCCGTCCTGGATCAGGTCCAGAATCTCCGCCGCGCAGGCTTTGTTGTCCAGATGGCCGCGGTCACTGGCAATGCGCACCTTCAAATAATACGGGTACGGCCCGCCGTGCAGGCTGAATGCGTCATAGTTGGCCTCCAGCGCGACGAGATCGCAGCCCATCAGGTTGTCCTGTACGACGGGCGTCAGGTAGCCGAGGTCGGTGGCGAACGCCATGACGCGGCCTTCCGGTGTGCGGATGCGGTAGCCGCAGCAGGGCACATCATGGCTGGTGGGAAAGCTCGTCACAGTGAAGCTGCCAATTTCCAGCGTCTGACCGTCCACAGGGATTGCCTCCACCGCGGGCGGAATCGTGCCGCGGGAGGCCAGCGTATCCAGTGTATCGGCACATCCGTACAGCGGGACGGGGTGCTTTTTCAAAAAGGTATCCAGTCCCGAGACGTGGTCGGAGTGCTCGTGCGTGACGAGGATGCCGACGCAGTCGCTGACCGCCAGACCCAGGGATTTCAGCGCGGTCAGAGTCGTGCGGCAGCTCTTGCCCATGTCGATCAGCAGATACTTGTCCTCGCTGCGGATCAGCGCGCAGTTGCCGGAGGAGCCGGAATACAGGGTGGTAAAATATGCCATTCGTTTGTCCTAACGCTTTCCATAAAAATTGGGCCGCCCGGTCAGCGGCCCAAGGGTCCTTTTAGATTGCCCGGCTCACTGCATTGGCCGGAATCTCGACGCGGCGGATGTCCGCGCCCAGAGCCTGCAGCTTTTCTACGATGTTCTCGTAGCCGCGCTCAATGTGGATGGTCTCGTCGACCTCGCTCACGCCGTTGGCGGCCAGAGCAGCCATGACCATGGCGGCACCGGCGCGCAGGTCGGTAGCGCGCAGCGGCGCGGGATGCAGCTCCTTCACGCCTTCAATGACAGCGACCTGGCCGTCGACCTGAATGTTTGCGCCCATGTGGATCAGCTCATCCACATAGCGGAAGCGGTTCTCCCAGATGCCCTCCGTCACGATGGAGGTTCCCTTCGCCAGCGTCAGCAGTGCAGTCATCAGCGGCTGCATATCCGTGGGGAAGCCGGGGTGCGGCATAGTCTTGAGCTTGAGCGGCTTCAGCTCGCCGGTGCGCTGGATACGCAGCGCGTCGTCGAATTCCTCCACCTCGCAGCCGGCCGCGCGCAGCTTGGCGGTGATGGGCTCCATGTGCTTCGGGATAACGTTGTGCAGCGTGATGTCCCCCTTCGTGATAGCGGCGGCCACCATATAGCTGCCAGCCTCGATCTGGTCGGGAATGATGGAGTAGTTGCAGCCGTGCATCTCCTTGACGCCGTGGATCTTGATGACGTCGGTACCGGCGCCGTGTACGTCTGCACCCATCATATTCAGGAAATTGGCCAAATCGACAATGTGCGGCTCACGGGCCACGTTTTCAAGAATCGTCGTGCCTTCGGCCAGGACAGCGGCCAGCATGGCATTCATCGTGGCACCGACGGAGACCGTGTCAAAAAAGACGTGCCCGCCGACCAGATGCTCCGACCTGACGTGGATCTGGCCGTACTCCACGGAATCCTCCGCACCAAAGGCGGTGAAGGCTTTCAGGTGTTGGTCAATCGGGCGCGGGCCCAGATTGCAGCCGCCCGGCATGGCGACCTGACCGGAGCCAAAGCGGCCCAGCAATGCGCCGAGAAAGTAGTAGCTTGCGCGCATCTGGCGTGACAGTTCATTGGATACCTCGGTGCTGTCCAAATGCGACGTGTCAATTTCATAGGTGCTGCGGCTGACCATGCGGATGTTCGCACCCAGCTCGCTCAAAATTTGCAGCGACGCCATGACATCACTGATACAGGGCAGGTTTTCAATCAGGCACTTCCCGCCGGCCAGGATCGTGGCCGGGAGTATGGCAACCGCGGCGTTCTTTGCGCCGCCAATGTTGACATCGCCAACAAGCGGCTTACCTCCGCGAATAACGTATTTTTCCAAGTGTAGCTCTCCTTTGTGCGGTAATCGGCTCGTATACCCTCTGTACAGGGCCGACCTATAGTACACACTTTCTAAGATTATACAACATTTTGCGCTAATTGAAAAGGCCTGTCCCCTGCAATTGCAAAATTTTTGTGAAACAGCACAAGATATGTTGACCATGCACCGTAATTTCGCCGGAAATCACATACCCGAGAACAGCGTATAGGCGCTGAACAGCGCACCGTTATAGGACATCTCAAAGTGGCAGTGGTTGCCGGTGGAGTTACCCGTGGAGCCGACATAGCCGATGACCTGCCCCTGCGTGACGGCCTGCCCCTGAGAAACAGCGATGCTGGACATGTGACCGTACAGCGTTTTGTAGCCGTTGCCGTGGTCGATCTCCACATAGTTTCCGTAGGAATAATGCCAGCCTGCAGCAATAATCGTGCCGGAGTCGGAGGCCAAAATCGGCGTGCCGTAGGCAGCACAGATGTCCGCGCCGCGGTGACCATTGCCCATCCAGCGGCTGACGTACTTATAATTCGGAACAGGCCAGATGAAGGAGCCGGAGCCGACCTTGGCAATCATGCCATTCTTCAGCTTCGTGCCGGTGACGGTGATTTCCGGGGTCGGGGCCTGCAGCACATTGTAGGCCACGGCCTGACGGTCCGTGACCGCGCCGTCAATCATCGTTGTCTCGTAGGTGATCTCCTCGGAGCCGTCTACACCCTCCTGCAGAGTCACGACCTTGCCGAAATCATACTGGTCGGACTCGGTGTTCTGGGTGTCGAACGGGATGGCGACAGTTTCTGTGTCGCGGCGGACGACCTTGACCTTGATGAGCTCTGCCGAGGACGCACCGGTGGTGATGACCGTGCCCGCAGGAATCTCCTGGTCGAGCGTCAGCAGTTCGGGGTTCATCTGTGCCAGAGAGTCAAACGAAACGCCGGTAGCGTTGACGACGCTCTCGACGGTGTCGCCGTCGACGGCTGTATAGGTGTGGATGCCGCCGCCCTCGGTCAGGGCGTTGATGACGTCCGCGTAGGAGCTGACAGACTCCTGCAGATAAACACCGTCCACGAGGCGGATGTTGTGGGCAAACGCCGTGTAGACGCTGCTGTCCATCGCATTTTCAAACGGTGCCTTGATGTTTTCCAGATAGCTGCGCAGGTGGTCGCCCTCGGTGGTGACGTAGAGCAGCTGATCGTCGACATAGACAGCCGTGCCGTTGATGATCTCATCACTGGCCGTGCGCAGGATGGCGTTGGCGATCTCGCTCTCGGTCATCGTCTGGTTGCCGATGGAAAGCGAGTAGGTCGGGTAGACATCCCAGCTTGTGTCCTCCACCGCAGAGCCGGAGGCCTGCAGCATACGCTTGGCCGTGTTGATACGGGACTGAACGTCCTCACGGGCGTTTTCAAACACCTGCTCGCTCTCCACGTAACCGACGTTCTCGCCGTTCACCTGCACATTCAGCACAAAGCGCAGCCCCAGCCCGCTGCGCACCAGGACCACAAGCCCCGCTGCGGCAACTGCCGGGAGTATGTAAGTGATGGCGTTCCAGACAACGATGGAGTATTTTCGGATGCCGCTGGCAAGGTATTTTTTCTTGGCACGGCGCACATCGCCATCCTCGCTCTCCACGAGGGTATCGGGGATGTCGCGGATATGACGGATGCCAGAGGCCATCCGCACGAACGGTCTGGTCAGGTCCTCGATCAGCGTGATAATACCGATCAGAATCGGGCGCAGGACAATGAGCAGCAGATTCAGCACGGTATCACCGATGCCGCGCACAACAGCCCCCACTCTGCGGCCTACGCAGACAAAAACATACTCGACCCAGAAGCCGACCATGTACAGCATATCGCCGACAGTGTTGCGGCGGTGCAGGTCCTGCATGTAACGGGCTGCCTTGCGGCGGTTATCGCTGCGCTTTTTTTCCTGCGATGAGTGCGAAAAGCGCGTTACAGGGGTCATCTCCGGGGGTTCGGTGATGCTATCGTTTTTCGGATTGGGATCAGTTTGGATGGGATTCAAAATACGGAAGCTCCTTTCCGTGTGAAGCAAATTTACGTGGGGTCTGCACCGCAGGGCAGACTGTGCAGCTGCCAGCCCGTCAGCAGCTTTTCCTGCCGGGCCAGGGCGGCCATATCCTCGGGCAGCGGACACTCCACACGGAGAGGCTCCCCTGTCAGCGGGTGCGCAAACGCAAGGATGCCGCAGTGCAGTGCGTGACGGCGCAGAAGGATGTCCGACCCGCCGTACAGCGTATCCCCTGCCAGCGGATGGCCGATATAGGACATGTGTACGCGAATCTGATGGGTGCGCCCGGTGCGCGGCCAGCAGGCCAGCAGACTGTGGCCCGGCCCCGCGGCCAGCACCGCGTACTCGGTCAGGCTGTACTTGCCGTCCGCGCACACGCAGCGGCCAATGATGGAGTCACCGCGCCGCGCGATAGGCGCTTCGACCCGGCCCGGCCCCAGCGGCATTGTACCCTGCACAATCGCAAGGTAGCACTTGTGGGCAGACCCGGCCAGCAGCGGTGCGGCAAAGGCGTTTTTCGCGCACAGCACCAGGCCGCTTGTGTTTTTGTCAATGCGGTTTACCGGGCGGAAGATGCCGCTTTCCCCCCGCTGCTGCAGGTGGTACAACCAGCCGTTGGCCAGTGTGCCGTCAGGATAGTTCAGGGTGGGGTGCACGGCAATGCCCGCGGGCTTGTTGAGCACCGCGGCAAAATCGTCCTCATAGGCGATGGAAAACGGCACGGGCTGCGGGGTCACACTCGTCTCCTGCTCGGGCGGGAGCGCAAAGCGGATGCACTGCCCGGCGTGTACAGGCTCATTCGTGCGGATGGGCTGATCGTCGGCGTAAAAGCCGTCACCGTCATATTTGACGGACTTGATCAGTCCTGCCGTAACACCCTGCATGCGCAGGAACAGTCCCAGCTTGCAGCCCTCGTTTTCCGGCGGCACGGTATAACGCAAAACGGTCACAGTACCGCCCTCCTTAAAGCCTATATGAGAGTATTATACCACAAAACGCCCTGTGATGCAAACCCCAATGTCTGGCAGAAAGGTACGCTGCAACAGCAAACGGCCCTCCCGGAGGAGAGCCGTTTGTGTTATTTCTGTGATTGCAGCTCCGCGGCACGCTCCAGCACGGGCCGGAGATACTGCCCCGTGAAGGAGTGCGGGTTCTGCGCGACCTCCTCCGGGGTGCCGGTGGCGACGATGGCGCCGCCGCCGCTGCCGCCCTCGGGGCCGAGGTCGATGATATAGTCGGCGCGTTTGATGACGTCGAGATTGTGCTCAATGACGATGACCGTATTGCCCGCATCAACGAGCTTATCCAGCACCTTGACCAGACGGTGGACATCGGCCACATGCAGACCGGTGGTAGGCTCGTCGAGGATATAGACGGTCTGCCCGGTATCGCGGCGGGCCAACTCATTGGCCAGCTTGACGCGCTGCGCCTCACCGCCCGAAAGCGTCGTGGCTGCCTGGCCCAGCTGGATGTAGCCAAGGCCGACCTCCTGCAGCGTTTGCAGCTTGCGTGCGATCTTCGGAATGTTGGCGAAAAATACGCAGGCCTCCTCCACCGTCATGTCCAGCACGTCGGAGATGGTCTTGTCCTTGTACTTGACCTCGAGCGTTTCACGGTTGTAGCGCTTGCCCTTGCAGACGTCACAAGGCACGTAAATATCCGGCAGAAAGTGCATTTCAATCGTCAGGATGCCGCCGCCTTCGCAGGCTTCGCAGCGTCCGCCCTTGACATTGAAGCTGAACCGCCCGGGGCCGTAGCCGCGCATTTTGGCATCCTGCGTATTGGAAAACAGTGTGCGGATGTCGCCAAACACGCCTGTGTAGGTGGCCGGGTTGGAGCGCGGCGTGCGGCCAATCGGCGACTGGTCGATGCCGATGACCTTATCGACCCACTCCATGCCCTCGACCTCCTCACACTGGCCGGGGCGGCTGCGCGCACCGTTCAGGGCGGCAGCCAGCGTTTTGTACAGAATTTCGTTGACAAGCGTCGACTTGCCGGAGCCGGACACGCCGGTAACGCAGATCAGCTTGCCGAGCGGGAAGTCTACGGTAATGTCCTGCAGATTGTTCTCATGAGCCTTGACGACGCGCAGCGCCTTGCCGTTTCCCTCACGGCGTGTCTCGGGAACCTCTACGAATTTGCGGCCAGACAGATACGCGCCAGTGATGCTGCGCTTGACCTTGCAGATGTCCGCGACGCTGCCTGCGGCGACGATTTCGCCGCCGTGGACGCCCGCACCGGGGCCGACATCGACAATATAGTCGGCCTGCCGCATCGTGTCCTCATCGTGCTCAACGACGATCAGCGTGTTGCCAAGATCACGCAGCCGCTTCATCGTTGCAATCAGCTTATCGTTGTCACGCTGGTGCAGGCCGATGCTCGGCTCGTCGAGCACGTAGAGCACGCCGGTCAGCGCACTGCCGATCTGGGTCGCCAGACGGATGCGCTGGCTCTCGCCGCCGGACAACGAAGCCGCACCGCGGGAGAGCGTCAGATAGCCAAGGCCGACACTCTTTAAAAAGCCCAGCCGTTCTTTTACCTCTTTAAAAATAGGCGCACCGATCATCTCGTCCCGGGTGCTGACCTTGGCCGTGTTGATAAAGTCCAGTTCCTCGTTGACGCTCTTGTCACAGAAATCGGCAATGTTGATGCCGCCTACAGTCACGGCCAGGCTTGTTGGCTTTAAGCGGCGGCCATGGCAGGCGGGGCATTCCTCGCTGGACATGACAAGGGCGATTTCCTCCTTGACCCACTCGCTGCTCGTCTCGCGGAAGCGGCGCTCCAGATTCGGGATGATGCCTTCGAACTGGTTAAAGTAGGTGCCGGAGCCAAACATGCTCTCGCGCTGCATCTCAATACGCTCGTCACCCGTGCCGTACAGCAGGGCGTGCAGGGCTTCCTCGCTGAAGTCCTTAACGGGGGTATCGAGTGTAAAGCCGTAGCGCTTGCCCAGCGCCTTATAGGTCATTTCGGAGATGGAGCCCTCGGCGTAATACCAGCCGCTGGCCTTGATGGCGCTTTCCCGGATGGACTTGCGCTTGTCGGGGATGACACGCGCCGGGTCTACCTTCATGAAGGTGCCGAGACCCGTACACTTCTCGCAGGCACCGAAGGGATTGTTGAAGCTGAACATCCGCGGGGTCAGTTCCTCGACGGAGATGCCGTGCTCGGGGCAGGCGTAGCTCTGGCTGAACATCATCGGTTCACCGCCAATGACGTCGATGACGACAAGCCCGTTTGCCTGCGCCAGCGCGGTTTCTATGGAATCGGCCAGACGCCCGCGGACCGTGTCGTTGATGACCAGACGGTCCACGACGATCTCAACGGTGTGCTTGATGTTCTTTTCGAGGCTGATCTCCTCGCTCAGATCGTACATATTGCCGTCGACGCGCACGCGGGCAAAACCGGCTCGGCGGGCGGCATCCAGCTCCTTGGCCTGGGTGCCCTTGCGGGCACGCACAACGGGGGCCAGCACCTGAAAGCGGGTGCGCTCCGGCAGCTTCATGACTTCGTCGACCATCTCGTCCACAGTCTGCTGGGTAATCTCCCGCCCGCAGATCGGGCAGTGGGGCACGCCGATGCGGGCGTACATCAGACGCAGATAGTCGTAAATCTCCGTTACCGTTCCCACCGTGGAACGCGGGTTGTGGCTTGTTGTTTTCTGGTCGATGGAGATGGCCGGGGACAGGCCGGTGATCTCGTCGACATCGGGCTTTTCCATCTGGCCCAGGAACTGGCGGGCATAGCTGGAAAGGCTTTCCATATAGCGGCGCTGGCCGTCGGCGTAGATTGTGTCAAACGCCAGGCTCGACTTGCCGGAGCCGGACAGGCCGGTCATGACGATCAGCTTATCTCTGGGCAGCTCCAAATCGACGTTTTTCAGGTTATGCTCACGCGCACCCTTGATGACAATGCGGTTGTTCGGGTCGATTTTGATTTTGGAGCTGCGCTTTGCAGGCTTTTTTTCGGGTGTTGTACTCAATTTTTATATTTCCTCCTGCCCTTGCGTGTTTTGGCAGCGGCCTTGCGTTCACTGGTGTCGGCGGCGGTGGGATCTTCTCCGCGTTCCAGCCGCTGAATTTCGTCGCGCAGCTGCGCGGCCAGCTCAAATTGCAGCAGCCGCGCGGCCTCCTTCATCTCCTTGGTCAGCCGCTCAATTGTCTGCTGGCGCTCGGCGCGGCTCATACGGTGCTGGCGCATCCGCTTGTTTTCCTCGCTCATGCTGATTTCAAGCCCGTCGCCGATGGCTTTGACGATGGTTTTGGGCGTGATGCCGTGTTCTTTATTGTAGGCGTCCTGAATGGAGCGGCGGCGCTCGGTCTCCATGATGGCGCGCTCCATGCTGGGCGTGACCTCATCTGCGTACATGAGCACAACGCCGTTGGCGTTGCGGGCCGCGCGGCCGATCGTCTGAATCAGGCTTGTCTCGCTGCGCAGGAAGCCTTCCTTATCGGCATCCAGAATCGCAATCAGCGATACCTCCGGCAGGTCCAGACCCTCGCGCAGCAGGTTGATGCCAACAATAACATCAATTGCGCCGACGCGCAGGTCCTTGATGATCTCCATGCGCTCAAACGTGTCGACCTCGTGGTGCATATACTTCGTCTTGACGCCGTGTTCCTCCAGATAATCCGTCAGATCCTCGGCCATCTTGACAGTCAGCGTTGTGACGAGTGCGCGCTCGCCACGGTCAATGCGGGTGCGGATCTCGCCCAGTAGGTCCTCGATCTGGCCCTCCACCGGGCGCACCATGATAAGCGGGTCCAGCAGGCCGGTTGGGCGGATAACCTGCTCCGCTACGCGGCTGGAATGCTGGCGTTCATATTCACCGGGGGTTGCAGAAACAAAAATCTTCTGATGGATTTTGGCTTCAAATTCTTCAAATTTCAGCGGGCGGTTGTCAAACGCTGACGGAAGACGGAAGCCGTATTCGACCAGCGTTTTCTTGCGGCTGTAGTCGCCGCCGAACATACCGCGCACCTGCGGCAGCATGACGTGGCTCTCGTCGACCATCAGCAGGAAATCATCCGGGAAATAATCCAGCAGCGTTGTGGGCGTGGAGCCGGGCGCACGGCCTGACAGGACAGCGGAGTAGTTCTCGATGCCCTTGCACATGCCGACCTCCTGCAGCATCTCCATGTCGTAGTTGGTGCGCTGCTGGATGCGCTGGGCCTCCAAGAGCTTGCCCTCCTCGGTGAATTTTTTGACCTGCTCCTCCATCTCGGCCTGAATCTTTTTCAGGCCCTCCTGCATCTTTTCGGGGCCGACGATATAGTGACTGGCCGGGAAGATGGCAACATGACGCACCACGTTCTTATGCTCGCCGGTCAGCGGGTCAAACTCCACAATGCGGTCAATCTCGTCGCCGAAGAACTCAACCCGAATCGCAAATTCGTCGTTGTAGGCCAGGTGGATGTCCACCGTGTCCCCTTTTACGCGGAACTTGTTGCGGATGAAGTTCATGTCGTTGCGCTCATATTGCAGCTTGACCAGGCGGCTGCAAAGCTCGTCGCGCTCCATCTGCATACCGGGGCGCAGGCTGATGACCATGCTGCGGTAGTCGATGGGGTCGCCCAGCGAGTAGATGCAGGACACCGACGCCACAATGATGACGTTGCGCCGCTCTGACAGCGCCGCCGTGGCCGAGTGGCGCAGACGGTCAATCTCGTCGTTGATGGCACTGTCCTTCTCAATATAGGTGTCTGTGGACGGGATATACGCCTCGGGCTGGTAATAGTCGTAGTAGGAGACGAAATATTCTACCGCATCATCGGGGAAAAAGCCGCGCATCTCGGTACAGATCTGACTGGCCAGTGTTTTATTTGGCTCCAAGATCAGCGTCGGGCGATTGCACCGGGCGATGATGTTCGCCATCGTAAACGTTTTGCCGGAGCCGGTGACGCCCAGCAGTGTCTGGGCGTCGTCACCCTCATGGATGCCCTGCATCAGCGCTTCTATCGCCTGCGGCTGGTCGCCGGTGGGCTGAAACGGTGCCTTTAAGTGAAAGACTTCGTCCATAGTCGTTCCTTTCGCGTACAACAATTAGTTGTATAATGATTATAGCACGACAAATTTTTAATGTAAATAGGTTTGCCGATATTTTGTACCCAAACCACAGAAAAATGCGCCCTGCCGGGACACGGCAAGGCGCATGGGCGGCGTTCAGCGGCTGGCAGCCTGCAGCACGCCGCTGTTTACGCGGTATTCCGGCAGGCTGCCGCGGTTCAGCATCGAACAGCCATCCTCCCCCGCTATGATGATATGGTCCATGATCGTAAAGCCGAGCTGGCCGGTGACCTCCATAATATGGTAGGTCGTCAGGCGGTCCGCCTCGGACGGAATGGCCAGCCCGGTGGGATGGTTGTGTGCCAGAATGCCGCAGGTCGAGTTGGTGCGGGCCACGGCGCGCAGCAGCTTGCGGGTGTCCACGGCCACGCGGTTGGGAACGCCCTCGGCAATGCGCAGATCCTGCACAGGGCGGCAGGCGTCGTCCAATAAAATCAGGTAGAGCTGCTCATTCTGCACACCGCGGAACAGCGGCTTTACGTAGGCGATGGCCGTCTCTGCCGAGTTCAGCGACAGGCGGGTCTTGCGCTTTTTCAGCTCATAATAGCGGCTGCACGCCATGACGGTAGAAATCAGCCGCGCACTTTTGGGGCCGACGCCCTCGACCTGCATCAGCTCCTCGGGCTCGGCCTCCAGCACCTTGCAGAAATCGCCGAAGTGCTGAATGAGCCTGTGCGCCAGCGCGTTTGTGTCTGCCCGCGGGATGGAGAGAAACAGCAGATATTCCAGTGCCTCGTGTTCGGCCAGGCTGTCCAGTCCGTCTCGCTCGACGCGCTCCTGCATGCGTGCGCGGTGCTTCGCGTGGAGATTTTCGTCTGCCATTTTTTCACATCCCATCTTTACGTTCTGCTGGTTTTATTATATACTGTAAAAAGACTTTTGCCAACCGTTTTTACTGATGAATTTTTAAAGAGGACACGATGAAAAGTTTTACCGCAGGACCCAATGAAAACGGCGTGCGCCTGAGCCGCTTTGTGGAGGGCGTGACCAAGGATATGCCCCGCAGCATGATGTACAAGGCGTTCCGCAACAAGCGCATCAAGGTCAACGGCAAGCGCGCCGAGCCGGATACCCGCCTGAGCGCAGGCGATTTGATCGAACTGTACATCAACGACGAGTTCTTCCCCGTGGGCAAGCCCACCGCCAAGACCGCCAAGCCGCCGCGCAGGCAGCCGCCTGTGACCGTGGTGTATGAGGATGAAAATTTTGCGGTGCTCTACAAGCCCGCGCACCTGCTCTGCCACAGTGACCGCACCGGCGACGCCAATCTGGTGGATGCCTTTGCGGCCTATCTGGAGGCCAAGGGCGAGTATGATCCCCACGCAGAAAAGCGATTTGCCCCGGCGCTGTGTAACCGGCTGGACCGCGGCACCGAAGGTCTGGTGCTGGCCGCTAAGAGCTACGCCGCGCTGCGCGACCTGAACGCCATCATCCGCGACGACATGATGAAAAAGGAGTATCTGACCATCACGGTGGGGGCACCGCCGCAGGGGCGGTTCGACGCATGGCTGCAGCACAGCGAGAAAAATAACAAGGTGCGCATCCACGCCCGTGAGAGCGAGGGTTACAAGCAGATCATCACCGAGGTGACGGTCATCCGGCAGGCAGGGCCTTTTGCGCTCTGCCGCATTGGGCTGATCACGGGCCGCACCCACCAGATCCGTGCGCATCTGGCGTATCTGGGCCATCCGGTACTGGGCGACATCAAGTACGGCAACCACAAGATGAACGAGCGCACCGGGCTGAAAACACAGGCTCTCTGCGCCCAGCGACTGACGTTTGGCCGAATCCCCGAGGAAAACACGCTGCACTATCTTTCCGGCAGGGTCATCAAGCTGAATGACCCGGAAATCGTAAAGACGTACGAACGACTGACGGCAGAAAAGTAAGCTCTGCCGCGGTTGGCGGCTGGAAGCATCCGCCCCTGCAAGCGGCGATGTTGTTATCCGTAGGGGCGCATTCCATATCTGCCCGCGGGATATTGCCGAAAAATCAAAAATACCGGGCCGTTCCCCACATTCGGGAAACGGCCCGGTAATTTTTTTACGCCAGAACGAAGTGATAGACCAGAGACAGTGCCACGATCAAGGCACAGGCAATGGCCGTGATGGGCGGGGCCAGGTGGATGATGCGCTCGGCCATGACGTCGTCCTCACTGGTTTCGTCGTCATCGGCGTAGCGGCCGCGTTTTTTGGACTTCTTGTCGTAACCGTCGTCCTCGTCATCGTAGTCGAGGTCATCGGTATCGTACATCTGGGTGCCCTCATCGTCGTCCTCATCATCGTCGAACAGGCGGCCTTTGGGAGCGTAGCGGCGGACGCGCTCGGCCTCGGCATCCTCGTCGTCATCGGCGTAGCTGCTGCCTTGGGGCTCAAACGCGGCGGTTGCCTGCTCGGGCTCATAGGCGCTCTGCGGCGGGATGTCCTGCTGACCGGTGATGGCTGCCTGCACGGCGTTGGCCATGGCGCGCGGGTCGCTGGCAGCCGGGGCAGGCTGTGCCTGCGGCTGCGGTGCGGGAGCGGGCGCCGGGGCCACACTGCTGGCGACGGCGTTGACCTCCTGCTGCTGGCGCTCGGCGGCCTGGCGGGCCTCCTCCAGAATAGCGGTCAGCGTTGCCTTGATACCGGCGCGGTCACCGCCGCACTCGGAGCAGACGGTGGTGTTTTCCTCATTGGGATGGAACGCACCGCAGGCGCAGAACCAGCCGTACTCGGTGTCCTGGGGCACGCAGGTCAGTTGGACATTGCCGGTGCGCTGCTGCAGCGTCTTGGCGATGGAGCCGGGCAGTACGCGGGGCATGTTCAAGCGAACACGCTTGTAATTGCGCAGGTCGACGCCGCGGCCATTGAGGAAAGCGCGATCCTGCTCGACCTCCACGCTGGAAACCGGCGTGTCGCTGACATAGACAGCGTCATCGCTGCCGAACACGGCACCGGGCTGGGCGTTGAGCTGCTCATAGTAGAAGTCATCCTCGCACAGGACCTGACCGGCGGCATCCTTACATTTGAAGTGGACGACCAGGCCGGTCAGCGGCTCGGTGCCGACATTCTTGAAGGTCAGGCAGACGGCGACCTCACCGGTCGTGTCACCCTTCAGCAGTTCGACACGCACGAACTGCACCGGACTTCCGGCGGTATAGTAGTTGGCGCGGGACTGCGCCATCAGGGAAAAATTCTGATCCATAGTTACACCTACTCTTTACTCTTGCGTGTCGGGCTGGGGGTTGGCCGGCTCGGCAGGCTGCTGGGTTTCGGGCTGTTCGGCAGGCTGCACAGGTGCGGCAGAATCCGGCGCAGGTGCTTCAGGCTGGGCGGTCTCGCCCCTGCCCAGGTCATAAGGCGGCAGGGTCCCGCCTTCCATCAATGTTTTGAATTCCTCACCGCTGATCTTTTCGCGCTCCATAAGAACGCCTGCTACCTTGTGCAGCTCGTTCATGTGCTCGGTCAGGGTGCGGCGGGCGGTCTCATAGGCTTCATCTACAATGTCGCGGATCTCGTTGTCGATCTCGGATGCGATAGCCTCCGAGTAGCCCTTTCCCTGGCCGAAGTCACGTCCCAGGAAGGTCTCGCCGGGGTCACTGCCGTAGACGACAGGCCCCATCCGCTCGGAGAAGCCGTAGCGGGTGACCATGGCGCGGGCCGTATCGGTGGCGCGCTGCAGGTCGCTGGACGCACCGGTGGAGATGTCCTCCAGCACAAGCTGTTCGGCCACACGGCCACCCAGCAGGGTGACGATGTTTTCAAACATCGCGGTCTTGGTGACGTAGCTGGGGTCCTTCTCGGGCAGGTACATTGTGTAGCCGCCCGCACCGCCGCGGGAGATAATGCTGATCTGGTGCACGGGATCGTGGTGCTTGCTGAAGTAGCCCGTGATAGCGTGGCCTGTCTCATGGTAGGCAGTCAGGCGGCGCTCCTCGTCGGTGACGACGTGGCTCTTCTTCTCAGGGCCCATCATAACCTTGACGGAGGCTTCCTCAATCTCCTTTTCGGTGATGGCCTTCTTGCCCTGACGGGCGGCCAGCAGCGCAGCCTCGTTCACGAGGTTCTCCAGATCAGCGCCGGAGAAGCCAGCCGTGGAGCGGGCAATCGTTTTCAGGCTCACATCGGGGCCGAGAGGCTTATTCTTTGTATGGACGCGCAGAATCTCCTCGCGGCCCTTGACGTCGGGCAGACCGACGTAGACCTGACGGTCAAAGCGGCCCGGGCGCAGCAGCGCCTTGTCCAGAATGTCCGCGCGGTTCGTGGCAGCCATGACGATGACGCCATCGTTGGCATCGAAGCCGTCCATCTCGACCAGCAGCTGGTTCAGGGTCTGCTCGCGCTCATCGTGACCGCCGCCGAGACCTGCGCCGCGCTGACGGCCCACCGCGTCGATCTCATCAATGAAGATGATGGAAGGCATCGTCTTTTTGGCCTTTTCAAACAGGTCGCGCACACGGGAGGCACCGACGCCGACGTACATCTCGACGAAATCGGAACCGGAAATCGCGTAGAACGGCACACCGGCCTCACCGGCACAGGCACGGGCCAGCAGCGTTTTGCCGGTACCCGGAGGGCCGACAAGCAGTACGCCGTGCGGAATGCGTGCGCCGAGGGAGTTGAACTTGTTCGGGGCCTTCAGGAACTCAACGACCTCCTGCAGCTCGGCCTTTTCCTCATCGGCACCGGCCACATCGGCAAAGGTTGCCTTGCGCTGGTTCTCCTGCTGATCCTTGACCTTGGCGCGGCCCACATTCATGATGCCGCCGCCCGCGCCGCCGCGGTACATCGACATGAACAGCATACCGATGCTGCCGATCATTGCGACGTAGAAGATGATCTCCAACCAGGGAATGCTCGTCTTGGCGGCGACGTAGTCAAACACCATCGGCGCATCCGGGTTGGCCGCGTTGTACTCGTCAACAAAATCGGAGATCTTGCCGGTGTTGAAGTCGCCGCCGTAGGGCAGCTTGTAGGTCATATAGACGGTGCCGCCGTTGGCGGGCAGGGCGTTATCGTCCGAGCTGTACACGCCGGTCAGCAGACCGCCGGTGGGCAGGCTGGCTGCAGCGTTGGACTCCGGCAGAGCAGCCTTACCCTCCTTGAGCCACAACTCCAGACTGCCGGTGCCAAGGTCCAGACGGAACGATGTCACCTGCTGATTTTCAAAGTAATAGTAAATCTCGGAGTAGGTCGTGTCCTTGCTGCCGGACGCTGCCAGCAGCGGCGAAAGGCTGACGATGAACAGGACCAACACCATCAGGACGGCTACCACGAGGATGCCGCTGAATTTCGGCTGTTTTTGCTTCAAGAAATCAACTCCTATCCGGTGTGCACACCGGGCATTTTATCATTCGCCGGAATATACTTCCGGCTTAAGAACACCCACATAGGGCAGGTTGCGGTACTTTTCGTCGTAGTCCAGACCATAGCCGACCACGAACTCATCCGGCACTTCAAAGCCGCAGTAGTCCGGCTCGATGTCGGCCATGCGGCGGCTGGGCTTGCTGAGGATGGTGCAGATCTTCACGCTGCCGGGGTTGCGCATTTTCAGCACCGGAACCAGCTTGGACAGCGTGATGCCGGTGTCCAGAATATCCTCAACGATCAGCACGTCCCTGCCGGTCAGGTCGGCATCCAGGTCCTTGATGATCTTGACAAGGCCCGTAGAGGACGTGTTGGCACCGCCGTAGCTGGAAACGACCATAAAGTCGATGGCGCAGGGAATCTGAACCGCGCGCATCAGGTCCGCCATAAAGACGACGGAGCCCTTCAGGATCGAGACCAGAAGCAGGTCTTTGCCAGCGTAATCGCGGCTGATCTGTGCGCCTAGCTCGTTGACCTTGGCCTTCAGCGCATCTTCCGATACAAGAATGTGGTCAATATCATTGTCCATGCTGTACATCAGAGTTATGCCTCCCCTGTTTTTTCTGTCCGCACCGTCAGTACCTCGTGGGTGTACTCATCGGGGGCACATCCCTCGGCAAAGCCGCAGCCCCACAGCCACAGCACCTCACTGCCGTCAGCCAGCAGCGGCAGCAGCGGCCTTTCGGCCTGCGGTATGCCAAGTTCATTATAATATTTTTTGAGTGTTTTTCGCAGATGGCGTCCTGCCGGGCGGAAGAAGTCCCCCGGCTGCCGTGTGCGCAGAATAGCATTCCCCTGTATTTTAGCACAATCTGCGCAACAGTTTAAGTCTTTTTTGAAAATTGGTTGATTTTTTAGAAAATCTTCATACTTTACGACCTGAAATTTCACAAAATAACCACCCGGAAGGTAAAAATCACCCGGTTCAAAGGGCTGCGGCGGCGCGGGAAGGGTCTGAGAACCCTCCCGCGTCAGGCAGACGAGCAGGCCGTCCTGTATTTTATAGTTTACGTCCGGGGTCAGCTGAACAGCACCCTCCCCCTTTAAAACAAGGAAGTGCAGCAGGCTGATATACTTTTCCTCGGCGTCGCGCACGGGGCTGACCAGCGCGTGCAGCGCGGCGTCCAGCACAGGTCCCTCGGCGCGGCGCAGGACCGTGACGTCATAACCGCCCGGCACAGTGGCCGCCTGCAGAAGGGCGGCGGCCTCGCCGGTCAGCCAGTCGTCCAGCGCGCGCATCTGGCGGCAGAGCCGCGCAATGCTGCGCTCGGCGGCGGGGTTGGCGTATTGCAGCGCCGGGATGGCATCATGCCGGATGCGGTTGCGCGCATAGACGTCCTGGTCGTTCGTCTCATCCCGGATATAGTGTTGCCCCAGCGCGGCACAGTATGCCTCGGTATCGGCGCGGGTCAGGCAGAGGCAGGGCCGCACATAGCAGCCGCGGCGCGGCGGGATGCCGGTCAGCCCGTGCAGACCCGTGCCGCGCGCCATGCGGAAAAGCACCGTCTCGGCCTGGTCGGACATCGTGTGGGCCGTGGCAATGACGGCCTCCTCCCGCGCGGCCAGCTCATCAAACCAGCCGTAGCGCAGGCCGCGGGCCCAATCCTCGCTCGGGCGGGGCGGCACCTCTATGCCTTCCTGCACGGCGTCATACAGGAACAGCTCCACGCCGTTTCGGCGGCAGAAGTCCGCCACAAAGTCGGCATCGCGGCGGGCGGTCTCGCCCCGGATGCCGTGGTTGACGTGGGTCGCCAGCACCTCGATCTCCAGCGTGCGGCGATGGCGCAGTAAAAAAAGCAACAAAGCCATCGAGTCTGCCCCACCGGAGCAGGCCGCAATGACTCTGTCGCCAGACTTGAACAGACCCTGTCGACGGCAGTTGTCCAACAGAGCCTCATCCATACGCTGTACAGTTTTTTCCGCGTCAGAACTCATGGGTCACATCCAGATTGCTGAAGCGCGTGTGCGCGCCATCCCAGCCCAGACGAACAACGCTCGTCTCGCCGTGGCGGTTTTTGGCTACGATGCACTCGGCCTCATTCTCATTGGCCTGGTTTTCCTCGCCGTTCTGGGCATTGTAGTAGGCCGCGCGGTAGAGGAACAGCACGATGTCGGCATCCTGCTCGATAGAGCCGGAGTCGCGCAGGTCGGAAAGCTGGGGCCGGTGATCCGAGCGGCCCGTCGTCTTTTCCGCTGCACGGGACAGCTGGGAAAGCGCGATGACCGGTACGTTCAGCTCTTTGGCCATGATCTTGAGGTTCCGGGTAATGTCACTGATCTCCTGCACGCGGCTCTCGGTGCGCTTGGCACTCTGCATCAGCTGCAGGTAGTCGATGATAACAAGCCCGATTTTTTCCTTCTTGGGATCCTGATTGATCGTGCGGATCTTTGCCTTGATCTCCGGTACCGAGATACCGGAGGAATCGTCCATGTAAATCGGAGCGTTGTAGAGCAGCGACGTGGCCTGGGCAAAATCGTTCCAGTCGGAGTTGTTCAGACGGCCCGTGCGGAATGCCTGGCTGTCGATGTTCGCCGTGCTGGAAAGAATGCGGTCCGTCAGCTGCTCGCAGGTCATTTCCAGACTGAAAATGATCGTCGGCACCTTCTGCTGGCGGGCAACGTTTGTTGCAATGTTCAGCGCAAACGAGGTCTTGCCCATACCGGGGCGGGCGGCCAGAATAATCAGGTCCGAGCGGCCCAGCCCGGTCAGGACCGTGTCCAGATAGTTGAAGCCCGTGGGGATACCGGCGAACTTGTCGCGGTCCGCGCCGCTCAGCTTCTGCATCGTGTCGATGACCTCGAGAATGGATTCGCGGATCGTCTTGACACCCGATTTGTCGCGCCCGGAGCGGATGTCGTAGATCTTCTGCTCCGCGCTTTCGAGCAGAAGATCGGCGTCCTCACCGGAGGCGGTCTCGTTCAGGATGGACCGGGCGGCATCGATCAGGCGGCGGCCCTGGTACTTCTCCTTGACGATCTTAAAATAGGAATCAACGTTCGAGACCGAGGGCAGCGTCTCGGCGATGCGGGCCAGATAGACCTTGGCGTCGTCGGCGCTGGCAAACGTCTTGTTGCTGGCAAGCGCATTGACAAGCGTGACAATGTCAACGGCCTCGCTCTCGGTGTAGAGCGAGCGCATCGTCTCATAGATGGCGCGGTTCTGGTCCGAGTAGAACATCTCGGGCTCCATGTCGGTGATGAGGCGGTTCAGCACCGTTTCATCCACCAGCGCCGCGCCCAGCACGCTCTGCTCGGCCTGCATGCTGTAGGGCATCTGGATGCCCAGGCTGGCAAGGCTTACTTCTTCATTTTTCGGCATAGCGGACATCCTCCTTCCCTGCCAGACGACAAATTACAGCTCCTCGACCTTCAGCTTGAAGGGCGCGACGACACCGGCGTACAGGCGCACGGAGGCGTCATAGCTGCCGAACTCCTTGATGGCGGAAGGCAGCTCGACCTTCTTTTTGTCGATTTCGGTGCCGGTCAGGGCGGTCAGCAGCTCGGCGACCTCCTTGCCGGTGACCTTGCCGTACAGCTTGCCGGATGCACCGCCCTTGACCTTGGCGGTCACGACCTGGCCCTTGATCTTGGCGGCCAGCTCCTCTGCGGCGGCGCGTGCCTCGGCCTCGTGGTGGGCCTTAGCCTCGCTCTTGGTGCGGGCCTGGTTCAGCGCTGCGGCATCCGCGGGGGCTGCCAGGTTGCGCGGGAACAGGAAGTTGCGGGCGTAGCCGTCCGAAACCTCGTGGATCTCGTCTTTTTTGCCGATGGTCTTGACGTCCTGTTTGAGAATGATCTTCATAAGGGTTTCCCTCCCAAAATTTTTATCACAATTACCGCGCAGTATTTTCCTTTTGCGCCGCGCGGTAAAGGTCGATTTGTTCACGGATGCGGCGCTCCGCATCCTGCAGCGTGCAGTTCTGGAGCTGAGCACCCGCCATCATCAGATGGCCGCCGCCGCCCAGCGGCTCCAGAATGACCTGCACGTTCAGCGCGCCCATGCTGCGCGCCGAGATATTGACGCCGTCATTTTTGGCGACTGCCACAAAGCTGGCATCAACGCCGTTGATGGTCAGCAGATCGTTGGCTGCCATCGGCAGCACAACGTTCATACCGGCCTCAAGCTCGTCCGACAGGGCAATGGCACAGCCCTTGTATATGTAGGCTGCCTCCACAATGTGGGCGCGGGCCTCGTACTCCTCTTTTGAGGTGTTGAACAGCAGCTTGGTGTCAGCGGTCTGGGCACCGCGGCTGCGCAGCCAAGCGGCAGCCTCAAAGGTGCGCACGCCGACATGCAGTGCAAAGCTGCGGGTGTCCAGCATGATGCCGGCCAAAAGTGCCTGGGCTTCCAATGGGGTTATGTTGTTTTCCTTCGGCATGAACTGCAGAAGCTCACACACCAGCTCGCTGGCGCTGGACGCATAGGGCTCATGGTAGATCAGCGTCGGGTTGTCGATGTGGCCCACCGCCATGCGGTGATGGTCGATGACGACGACGCGCTTGCACTTTTCGTAGATCTGCTGGCTTTCCAGCAGGCGCTTCTGGTAGGTATCGACGACGATCAGCAGCGTATTCGGCGTGATGACGTCGAGCGTCTGATCGGGTGCGATAAAGTCGTGGCCCTCGCCTGCATCAAGAAAAGTCTTGAGCAGCGGCCCGGCGAGCGTAGCCTCGCTGTTGATGGCGATGACCGCGGGCACTTCGCACATTTTGCAGATGCGCAGCACGCCGATGGCGGAGCCGACGGCGTCGAGGTCACTCATGCGGTGCCCCATGATGATAACGCTGTCGCTGCGCTTGATGAGGTCGCACAGCGCATTGGCAATAATGCGGCTGCGGACGTGGCTGCGCTTCTCGACGCCGTGGGAGATACCACCGTAGAACTCAAAGCCGTCAACGGTCTTAACGGCGGCCTGGTCGCCGCCGCGGCCCAGGGCAATGTCGATGCTCTCGCGTGCCATCTGGTGGCATTCCTGCAAGGTCTTTCCGCCGTGGCCGACACCGATGGACAGCGTGGTCAGCCCGCCGGGATGCAGCGCACGGACCTTATCGAGGATGTCAAAGCGCTCCGCCAGCATCCAGCGGACGTCACGCTCCTCCACCACTGCGATGTATCGGCTGTTCGTGACCTTGCGCAAAAAGCCGGTGCTGCGCCCGATGTATTCCTCCAGCAGGCTGTTGATGGCCTCCAGCTCCTTGGCCTGCTCACTGTCCTTCATATCGTCAAACAGCTCGTCATAGCTGTCGATGACGATGATGAGACAGGCCGGGCGGCTCTCGTTGTACTCGTCGAGCGTTTCTTTATAAAGCGTATCATTGATGAGATACACAAGGCTGGCCCCGCGGCTGCCCTTGGCTGAGCCTGCATAGGCCGTAAAGCGGCGCTCCCCCACTTTCAGGTCCTGCCCGTGCGGGCGAGAGCAGACAGCCAAATCCAGCTCCGGCAGAACGCGATTCACCGGGCGGGTCACCGCGTCGTAATCGTTCAGCACATCCTGCCTGAAATACTGGTTGTACCACAAAATGCGCCCGTCATTGACAAGCACCGTGGGGATGGGCAGATTTGCCAGGCTGTACTGGATACGGCTGTTCTCAAAATCGGTGCTGCAAAGCTGCCTGGCCAGAAACGCGCGCAGGCGGCGGCGCTGGTAGAGCACTACACAGAGCGCGATCAGTACCAGCACCGCAGGCACGGCCAGCAGGGCAGGCTGCGTCAGGGCCACCGGCACGACCATCGCGGCGATGGCGACCAGCAGCAACAGCAGCAGAGCGGCAATATCCAATCCATCCTTGTGTTTCATCGTACACTCCCCTGTTCAGGAAAACAATTACACTTCCAGCAGAATTGGCAGGATCATGGGGCTGCGCTTGGTGCGGCGGTAGATATAGCTCGACAGCGCCTCGCGCACGCGGGCTTTGACGCTGGCCCAGTCGTGCAGGTTGTCGGCCAGGCTGCGGTCCAGGGCCATCTCCACCTGGGTGCGGGCTCCCTCCATCAGCTCCTCGCTCTCACGCACGTAGACAAAGCCGCGGCTGACGAGATCGGGACCGGAGAGAACCTGTCCGTTGCTGCCGTCGATGGCGGCGGTCACAATGATGATGCCGTCCTCCGACAGGTGGTGGCGGTCACGCAGGACCACATTGCCTACATCGCCGACGCCGTAGCCATCGACCATCACAGCGCCCGCCGTAACAGTGTTCTCAACGGTCATACCATCCGCGGAAAGGCGGATGTTCTGGCCGTTCTCGGCGATATAGATATTCTGCTTCGGGATATAGCCCAGATGCTCCGCGGTCTCGGCGTGGCGCTTGAGCTGCTTGAACTCACCGTGCACGGGCAGGAAGAACTGCGGGTGGGCCAGCGTCAGCATGAGCTTCTGCTCCTCCTGGCAGGCATGGCCGGACACGTGGGTGTCGTACATATTTTCGTAGATGACCTCGGCCCCGAGAGTCAGCAGGCCGTTGACGACCTTGGTGACGGTCTTTTCATTGCCGGGGATCGGGCGGGCCGAGATAATGATGAAGTCATTGGGGCCGACGCGCACCTGACGGTGGCTGGCCTGCGCCATGCGGGACAGCGCGCTCAACGGCTCGCCCTGGCTGCCGGTGGTGATGAGCACGACCTTCTCCGGCGGGTACTTGTTGATTTCGTCAATCGTGATAAGCACATTATCCGGCGCGTGCAGGTAGCCCAGCTCGCGGGCCATCTCGGTGTTGGAGACCATGCTGCGCCCGCTGACGGCGACCTTGCGGCCCGACTCAATCGCCAGGTCGATGATCTGCTGCACCCGGTAGATGTTGGAGGCGAACGTTGCCACGATGATGCGGCGCTTACCGGCCTTGACAAACAGGCGGCGCACACCTTCGGCAACGGTCTGTTCAGTGGCGGTGAAGCCCGGGCGCTCTGCGTTGGTGGAATCTGCCAGCAGCGCCAGCACACCCTTGCGGCCATACTCGGCAATCGTGGGCAGGTCGGTCACGGCGTCGCCGGACAGCGGCGTGTAGTCGACCTTGAAGTCGCCGGTGTGGATGACCACGCCCGCCGGGCAGTCGATGGCGAAGGCCAGCGAGTCCGGGATGGAGTGGTTGACGTGGATCGGCTCAACGGTAAAGCAGCCGAGCGTGACCTTCTGGCGCGGGCGGATCTCATGGAAGATCGCGCTGGACGCAAGGCCGTGCTCCTCGAGCTTGTTCTTGATAAGACCAATCGTCAGCTTGGCGGCGTAGATCGGCACATTGAATTTTTTGAGAAGGTACGGCAGACTGCCGATGTGGTCCTCGTGACCGTGGGTGATGAACAGGCCCTTGATGCGGTCCCTGTTCTCAAGCACGTAGGTGAAGTCCGGGATGACCAAATCAACACCGAACATATCGGCATCCGGGAACACAAGGCCGCAGTCAACGAGGATCATGTCGCCCTGGCACTCATACAGCGTAATGTTCTTGCCGACCTCGCCGAGGCCGCCCAGCGGGCAGATGTGCATCGGGATGGCCGGGGTCATCTCAAGATGCTCCGGATTCTTAGGACGGCGTCCGCGGCGCTGGCCCTGGGGGCGCGGTGCGGCAGCCTGACCATTCTGGGGTGCAGTGCTGTTCTGATTCTGGCGCGGGCGGCGCGGACGCGGAGCCGGGATGCTCTGCGCGGCGGCGTTCTGCTCGGCAGTGGCCGGGGCCGCGGGGCGCGGGCGGCGGGGGCGGGGCTTGTGCTGTGCGTTGGCAGCGTTCTCCCCCTGGGGCTTGGGTGTGCGCGGCTTGCGGGTATGGGGCGCACTCTGGCCGTTCTGGGCAGGCTGTGCGGTATTTTTACGTTTTGGCTTGAACTCTTCCATCGAAAACCTCCGAATCGTCGTATTTCCGGGCTGGTGCCTGCCATCTGCAGGTACCGGAATCCCTCAAAAGCGGTTGCGATCTATGTATTTTAAGAGCGGATGCTCCTATGCCTAATGGAATGGGCGCGGAAAGCCCGCCTGAAAAGACGCGGCCAGGCCCGATAAAACACACAATGCAATTACACTCTATTATAATCGGAAATGGCGTCTATGTCAAATATCTTGCCTTATGAAGCCCGGCTTGCTATAATAGTAATATTATAGACCAGAATACGGAGTACAACGCATGAAGCATATTGAAATTTATACCGACGGTGCCTGCAGCGGCAACCCCGGCCCGGGCGGCTGGGGCGCGATCCTGCGGTTCCGCACGGCGCAGAAGGTGTACGAGAAGGAGCTTTCCGGCGGCGAGGCCAACACGACCAACAACCGCATGGAGATGACCGCCCTGCTGGAGGCGCTGCGCCAGCTCAAGGAGCCCTGCGCCATTGACCTGTACAGCGACAGCAAGTACGTCATTGACAGCCTGCAAAAGGGCTGGGCCAGGGGGTGGCGTGCCCGCGGCTGGAAGAAAGCAGACAAATCCCCCGCCCTGAACCCGGATCTGTGGGCCCCGCTGCTGGCCGAGAGCGAGAAACATGAAATCACCTACCACTGGCTGAAGGGCCACGCCGGCCATCCCGAAAACGAACGCTGTGACCGTATGGCTGTGGAGCAAAGTAAGAAATACGGCGGGCGTCAGGCCTGACCTTGGCATAAGGAGAGAAACATGGACGGTTTTAACACATTTGAAAAGCAGGATAAGGTCCTGCTGGGATTGAACAGCGGCAGTGACGCCGCCGCAGCCATGCGCATTTTGCAGCAGCAGGGCTTTGCGGTGCAGACATTCACGGCTGAACACGAAGTCACACCAGCCGGGCTTTTACAGCTGCTGGCCGACAAGGCTGCCGAGTTGGACTGCGCGTTCATTGCCACCGGGCACTATGCCCGCATCGAGGTGGACGGTGAGGGGCTTTCTCACCTGCTGCCCGCCGCGGACGCCGAGGCAGACCAGAGTGCCGCGCTGGCAGGTCTGCCGCAGGAAGTGCTGGCTAAGCTGGTGCTGCCGCTGGGCGAGTTTACCAAGGCAGAAGTGGCGGAGATGCTGGCGGATACGGCGGAATAAATCTTACGACAGCAAAAATGCCTGTGCAGGTTTGAAGCCTGCACAGGCATTTTTGCTTGCGTTGGCTTCCCCCACGGGGGAAGCCGTCAGTGGCTCCGACCACTGACTGATGAGGGCAAAGCTTGTGGCAATGACCCGTTTTTGAGTAGTCAGATACACCTTGCCCTCATCCGGCCCTGCGGGGCCACCTTCCCCCGAGGGGGGAAGGCTTTTGAGAGTTTCACTTTTTCTTTTTATGCTTCGGCCAGGGCCACCATTTACCCTCTTTTTCGTGCATCCAATGGGCGAGCGGATAGAAGATCATGGCCAGACCGCCCAGCAGGATCAGGATGTACAGCCAGCCCGCAAAGTCAAAAATCACATCCAGTGCGGCCAGCGCAGCCAGAAAGAACCCGGCGTACATCATGAACTGGCCGTTGTGCACCACATAGCCGTTCCAGTTTTCTGGTTTGATCTCGTCGCGGCCCTGGTCGCCCCAGACATTGGGGTTCTTCATTGCGGAGTAGCCGTAAAACGCCAGCACGATGCCGATAACAAAAAGGAATTCAAACAATGGGGTGTCCTCCCGGAATTATTTTTTGAAGAAGGGGCTGAAATCAAACGTTGCAAAGTAGTCCTCCGGCGTCTCGGCGCGGCGGATGAGCTGGTGGGAGCCGTCCTCCTTCAGCAGGACCTCGGCACTGCGCAGCTTGCCGTTGTAGTTGTAGCCCATCGAGAAGCCGTGTGCGCCGGTGTCATGGATGTAGACAATGTCGCCGATGTCGATTTCCGGCAGCATACGGTCAATGGCGAACTTGTCATTGTTCTCACACAGACCGCCGGTGACGTCGTACTTGTGGTCGCAGGGGGTGTCCTCCTTGCCCAACACCGTGATGTGATGGTAGGAGCCGTACATGGCAGGGCGCATCAGGTTGGCCGCGCAGGCGTCAACGCCGATGTACTCCTTGTAAATATGCTTCTGGTGCAGCACGGTGGTGACAAGTGCGCCGTAGGGTGCCAGCATGAAGCGGCCCATCTCGGTGAAGATGGCGACATCACCCATGCCGGCGGGCACCAGAATCTCCTCAAACTTCTTGCGCACGCCCTCGCCGATGGCGGCAATGTCATTGCTGCGCTGGTCGGGGCGGTAGGCAATGCCGACGCCGCCCGAAAGGTTGATGAACTTGATTTTTGCGCCGGTGCGCTTGTGCAGGCGGACGGCCAGCTCAAACAGGATACCGGCCAGCTTGGGGTAATAGTCATCAGTCACGGTGTTGCTGGCCAGGAAGGAGTGGATGCCGAACTCCTCGGCACCGGCAGCCATCAGTTTTGTGTATGCCTCGGCCATCTGGTCCTCGCTCATGCCGTACTTGGCATCACCGGGGTTGTCCATGATACCGTTGCCCAATTCAAACACACCGCCCGGATTGTAGCGGCAGCATACGGTCTTGGGCACACCAGCAACCTTCTCGAGAAATTCGACATGGGTCAGGTCGTCCAGATTGATGTACGCGCCGAGGTCGTAGGCTTTCTTCATGTCCTGCGCGGGCGTGTCGTTGGAGGAAAACATGATGTCGCTGCCCTTGAAGCCGCAGGCCTCGCTCATGAGCAGCTCAGTATAGCTGGAGCAGTCAACGCCGCAGCCCTCCTCCTGCAGAATCTTCAGCAGGTAGGGGTTGGGCGTGGCCTTGACGGCAAAGTATTCCTTGAAGCCCTTGTTCCAACTGAACGCGGCGATGACCCTGCGGGCGTTCTCGCGGATTCCCTTTTCATCGTAAAGGTGGAACGGGGTGGGAATATCGGCGGCGATTTCCTTCGCCTGGGCAAGGGTGATAAACGGCTTTTTCTGCGGCATGATTGTCTTTCCTTTCCCTTTATATGCTTCTTCAGGCCGTTATAAAAACGCATTCTTGCCTTATTGCACGTGTAGGGGCGACCATTGGTCGCCCGTCAACTTACCGCAGCAACGTATTTTCTGCGACAGTTTGCTTACAAGGCAAACGGGCACGGGCGAGCAATGCGCGCCCCTACAAGAGTTTTTCGACAGTCTGATTTCTCTATAGGCTTATTATATACGTTTTTTTATACATCGGCAAGAGGAAACGCTAAAAAGGAAGAGGCGGATTCCGTATCCGCCCGCAAGCCGTACCGCTGCCGCACACGGTCCGGGCGCATATCGAAGGCGCCCCTGCGGAGACACAAACAAAAATGACCGCCTTCCCATGAAAGCGGTCACAAGATTTACAGCACAGTCTCCGCGTGGTCGCCCTGAATGTGGAGCCTGGCGGCCAGCAGGCGGTTGTCCAGTTGGCGGCAGGTCCAGCGGTACGCAGGGTACAGGAACAGGCAGGCCGCAATCCATGCGGCGGGATTGGACAGCTCCGCACCGAAGTATCCCAGAATCGGGACCAGTACAATCGCCACCGCCGTGCGTGCGACCATCTCGGCCACACCGGCCAGCATAGCGAGTGACGAGAAGCCGAGCCCCTGGATGGAGTAGCGCCAGACAATCAGCGCACCCAGCGGCACAAAGAACACACTGTTCCAGAACAGATACTCGCGGCCCATGGCAACAATGTCGACCTCCTTGGCTGTGTCAAGGAACAGCCCCATGATCTGCACATCGGTAAAATGCAGAACGAAAGCCGATGCCACACCGTAAATCAAAATAATGAGCATGGCGCTGTTGACGCCCTGCCGCACACGATCCATCCGGGATGCGCCGAGGTTTTGCCCGGCGTAGGTTGCCATGGCCGTGCCGACGCTCTCCATCGGAACGGTCAGCAGACCCTGGGTCTTGCCTGCTGCGGTGACGGCGGCAACGGCGGTGCTGCCCAGCACATTGACCGCCCACTGCATGATGACGCTGCCAATGGCTGTGATGCTGCACTGCAGGCCCATCGGCACACCGATGCCCAGCAGACGTATGCTGGCCTTTTTCGAGAAGGCCAGATCGTCCTTTTCCATTTTCAGCACGTCGAACTTGCGGCGGAGATAAATAAAGCTCAGCACGCCGGAGATGACCTGCGAAATGTCGGTTGCCAGCGCAGCGCCGAGCACGCCGAGATGGAACGGCACGATAAACAGAAGGTCAAGGCCGATGTTCAGTGCGCTGGTCAAAATCAGAAAGTAAAGCGGCGTCTTGCTGTCGCCCAGTGCGCGCATGATGGCCGCCACCATATTGTACAGAAAGATGAACGGGATGCCTGCAAAGATCCAGCCGATGTAGATGACCGCGCCGTCAATGATGTCGTCGGGCGTCTGCATCAGCTGCATCATCGGGCGGGTCAGCGCAACAGTGCTGATGGTCAGCACCACACTGGCCGCCATGCAGAGCCAGGCGGCGTTGGCGACATGGCGGCGCAGATCTTTATAGTCCCGCGCGCCGAACAGCTGTGCAATGGGAATCGCAAAGCCGTTGCAGACGCCGATGACGAAACCCAAAATCAGATAGTTGACCGAGCCGGTAGCGCCGACAGAGGCCAGCGCACTGACACCGCAGAACCGGCCCACGATGATGGTATCCGCCAGCGCATAGAACTGCTGGAACAAGTTGCCCAGCACCAGCGGCAAGCTGAACAGGAGAATAACTTTGAGCGGACTGCCGCTCGTAAGGTCTTTTGTCATGATTTTCCCTACCCTATTATATACGTGCATAATTTCGTGCGGATTGTATTATAGCACGCACGCCTGTAAATGCAAGAGGATAAATTATGCAAATTTTGCGATCTTTGGGGCAAATAAGCCTAAAATCTTCCCCTTCGGGAGACGGTGGCCCCGCTGGGCCGGCTGAGGTGCGAGTCTGCGCAATCGCTCATAAGCGGACGGCATAAGCAAGTACCGCCCTCATCAGTCAGCGGGCGGGGCTGCTGACTGCTTCCCCCTCAGGAGAAGCCGCTCTGCCCCAGAACCGTTCCAGCTCCCCGGCCAGCGTCTCGGCGCTTTCCACGACCCGCAGCTGCTCCCAGTGCGGCGGCATCAGGCGGCGGGTGTCGGGGGCCAGGAACCGGTCATCAATGAGCAGGACAACGCCGCGGTCCTCCGGCGTGCGGATGACCCGGCCAGCCGCCTGCAAAACCTTGTTCATGCCGGGGAAGCGGTAGGCATAGTCAAAGCCGGAGCCGCGCGTCTGCTCAAAGTAATCGCGCAGCTGCTCCTGCCGCGGGCCGACCTGCGGCAGGCCCGGGCTGACGATGGCTGCACCGATGAGGCTTTCCCCCGTCAGATCGACGCCCTCGCCAAAAACGCCGCCCAGCACCGCAAAGCCCAACAGCGGTCTGCCGTCGGATTTCTGAAACTGCGCCAGAAACTCCGCGCGTTTTTCCTCGTCCATGGCGCTTTCCTGACAGAGGGTCGGCTGGTCCGGGTAGCGGGCGGTGAAGTCCTCCCACACCTGCTGTAAATAGCTGTAGCTCGGGAAAAACGCCAGATAGTGCCCGGCCCTCGCCCCGGACATCACGGCCAGCAGGTCGGCGACCTTGGCAATGCTGTCCGCGCGGTCCTTGTAGCGGGTGCTGACGTAGCGGGCGCACCACAGGCCCAGATGCTCCGTATCAAACGGGCTGCGCAGCGCTACAGCGCGGGCATCGGGCAGACCGCACAAATCTCTGTAATAGCCTGCCGGAGCCAGCGTCGCGCTGAACAGCACCGCCGCGCGGCCCTTGGCAAAGTCCGCCGCCAGAAAGTCACTCGGGTCCAGGCAGAGCATTGCGGCACGAACCTCACTGCCATGGGCAGAGATTTGCAGTACAAAGTGATTGTCGAACGTGTCCGCCACGCGCAGCCAGGCGCGGATGTCAAAGTATAATTGCAGCAGTGCCTCGTGGGTCTCGTCGGGGTCGCGGTGCTCGTCAAGCCAGATCTCCAGCGGCTCACAGAGCCTTGTCAGCGCACGGTCAAGCGTATCGGCGCGGGACTTTTCAAAGAACGTGCGGCCAAAGCGGCTGTCGCCGGGCTCTTCCTCGCAGCGGTGCCGCCACTCGATGAAGATGTCGTTGACCTTTGTCAGCGCGTTTTTCAGGCTGCTTTTGCCCTTGCCCAGCCGCTTTTTGGCGTCGTAGAAGGCGCTTTTGGCAAGGACGGCACTGTGCATGTCCCGGGCGCGGTCCGGAAGATTATGTGCCTCATCGAGCAGAAACAGATAGTCCCCCGCTGTGTCAAAAAAGCGTTCCAAATGCACGACGGGGTCAAACAGGTAGTTGTAGTCCCCGATGACTACATCACACCACAGGCTTAGATCCAGCCCCAGCTCAAACGGACAGACCTTATGTCTGCGAGCCAGCATCTGCAGGGCGTCAGCGGTCAGAGCGTGGGTGTCCAGCGCATCCCACAGCGCCGTCCTGACGCGATCATAGTAGCCTTTGGCATAGGGGCATGCCTCGGGCGTACACTCGCGCCGATCCTGCATACAGATTTTGTCCTTGGCGGTCAGCGTTACGCTGCGCAGCTTTAGATGGGCGTCGGATGCCCGCAGCAGCGCCAGCGCGTTCTCCGCTGCCGCACGGGTCGTGCCGCGGGCTGTCAGGTAAAAGACAGGGCCGCCCTCCCCCACAGCCTTTAACGCCGGGAACAGCACACTCATCGTCTTTCCGATGCCGGTGGGTGCCTGGCAGAGCAACTGCCCGCCCTCGGTGCAAATCTTGTACACCGCGCCGATCATGGCCCGCTGGCCCGGACGATAGCTAGGAAACGGAAATTGCAGCGCCGCCAATGACGCGCGGCTGATGCGCTGCCACTCGGCGGCACGCTTGGCCCACGGCGCGTACTGCGTCAGCAGGTCGGTCACAATAGCGTCCAGCGCGTCGGCGGTGTAGTCATGACTGAAACGAAATTCCAGTTCCTCATCGACCTGAAAGTAGGTCAGCCGCACCCGCATAGAGGGCAGGCCGTTCTGCCGCGCGTAGATGGCCGCATAGATCTGCGCCTGTGCCCAGTGCTCCGGGCTTTGCTCACCGGTGATGAGCTCGGGCGGCAGGGTTGTGGTTTTGATCTCATCAATGGTCGGCATGCCGTCAGTATCGGTAAAAATACCGTCGGCACGGCCCTCCAGCGTGTAGGTGATTTGGGCACAGGCGTAGTCCTGCTTCAACGTCGCCTCGGCCTGGTAGTCCGGGTACTCTTTTACGGCGGCACGCTGCAATTTGCGGTGCAAGCGTGCACCCTCCAGCGCGCGGTCAAAGCCGGTAAAGCGGCTGTCAATGCTGCCGGTGCGCAATAAAAACTCCACCAGACGCCGTATGGGCAGCGTCAGTGCCAACGCCTCAGGCTCCATGCCGCTTCCCTCCTTGCATCCGGTGGTATCTTTTTAATAGGTATGTTCGCAGACCTCTGTGATTTTCTGCCGCAGGGCCACAAAGTCACCAAAGACAGCGGGCTTGTTGTCTGGGTAGCGCAGCAGCGCTGCGGGGTGGTAGGTCGCCATGAACAGTGTGCCCTGCTTGTCGAAAAATTTACCGTGGTCGCGGGAAATCGAGAAGCCCGGGTCGAGCATCCGCTGCGCGGCCACGCGGCCCAGACAGACAACGATTTTGGGACGAATCATCTGAAATTGCTGGCGCAGCCAAGGCATGCACGCGGCGGATTCTTCCGGCAGCGGGTCGCGGTTCTGCGGCGGGCGGCATTTGACGATATTGGCAATATAGACGTTTTTGTCACGGCTCAAGTCGACGGCCTCCAGATAGTGGTCCAGCAGCTGACCGCTCTTGCCCACAAAGGGAAGCCCCTGCTCGTCCTCGTTGGCACCGGGGCCCTCGCCTACGAGCATGACCTCGGCATGTGCGGCACCCTGGCCAAAGACGACGCTGTGGCGCGTCTCGCACAGGCCGCAGCGGCGGCAGGCCAGGCATTCCTGTTGCAATGCTTGCAGTTCCATAATATACTTCCTCTGACATGGTTAAATCGGGCGCGGCGCACCCATACTGTAAGGAAAAGGAGGGGCAGGCGTATGGCACTATTTTTGCGGGGACTCTGCCTGCTGGCGGGGTATCTGTTCGGCGGTTTTTTGACAGCGGAGGTCGTGGCGCGGTGCACGGCGGGCGTCAGTGCGCGGGATATTGGCACCGGCAACCCCGGCATGGCGAATATTGCGACACATCTTGGTAAAAAGGCCGGGCTGCTGGTTCTGGCGGGCGACGTAATCAAGACTGCGGCGGCCTGCTGGTTCTGCCACCAGCTTGCGCCGGAGCTGGGGCTTACCGCTTTGCTGTACGGCGGGCTTGGCGCGGTGCTCGGGCACAACTGGCCGATTTGGTACAAGGGCCGGGGCGGCAAGGGCGTGGCCGTCACCTGCGCGTGGCTCATGCTGTACCTGCCCGTCACCGGTGTGCTGTGCTGTCTGGCGGGCGGCGTGGCTGTGCTGCTGACCGGTTATCTGCCGGTAGGCGCGGTGCTGATTGCCGCGCTGGCTGTGCCGGTGGGCTGGCTGCAATACGGCACCGAGGCCGGTGCTGTACTGGCCCTGAATGCCGTTATCATGGTCACGCGGCACTGGGCCGGTCTGCAGCGGATACATCGCGGCGAGGAACTGCAGTTCTTCCGCCCGAAGCTCTGATATAATCTATCATACCACGCCCTGCCCCGGAATGCAATGTTCTTTAGGTTTTTACGCAACTGCGCTGTATTTTGTCGAAGCTGAAAAAATCGGTAAAAAATATCAAAAAAAGTGTTGACATTTTGCGTGTCAGCCGCTATAATTAACAACGTTGCAGCTGCCACGGCAGCGCACAAAGCTAGGTATGGCCCGGTAGTTCAGTTGGTTAGAACGCTAGCCTGTCACGCTAGAGGTCGTCAGTTCGAGCCTGATTCGGGTCGCCATACGCTGCTATAGCTCAGTTGGTAGAGCGCATCCTTGGTAAGGATGAGGTCAGCAGTTCAAATCTGCTTAGCAGCTCCAGCGCTGATGCCCACAGTGCAAGATACGCATTGTGGGCATCATTAGTATAGGGGCATAGCTCAGTTGGTAGAGCAGCGGTCTCCAAAACCGCGTGCCGAGGGTTCGAATCCTTCTACCCCTGCCAAAGGCCGCTTATCTCGTTTGAGGTAAGCGGCTTTTTGTTTTTGATGCGTTGTAGGGGCCGCATATATACGGCCCGCAGGTTTGCGGCAGTAACCCGTTGACGTGTGATTGCTTTCGCGCTGCGGGCCGGGCATGTGCGGCCCCCTACTGATGCGTTGACTATATATAACCAACAAAAAAGCCGAGTCCGTGAGGACTCGGCTTTTGCTGTTTCTGACAGCCATCTTTGGTCCGAGTGGCGAGAGTCGAACTCACGGCCTCTTGAACCCCATTCAAGCGCGCTACCAAACTGCGCTACACCCGGTCAACCGGGCTGTCTCGAATCAGCTTGATTATTATAACTGACTGCACCGAGAATGTCAATAGAAATGTACGAATTTTATAAATATATTTTGATTTATGACTGATAAAGGAAGGAAAGAAGGGATAAATCATGCCGAATAGCCTGGAATTGAACGTCTCCCCTGCGCTGCTGCACACCTTTGCCAACCATCCGTTCCATGTTCGCAAGGATATGGAGATGAATGAGTTGGTGGACAGCATCCGGGAAAGCGGTGTTATTGTTCCACTGATCGTGCGCAGCAGGCCCGAGGGCGGCTATGAGATTATCAGCGGACACCGCAGGTGTGAAGCCTGCCGGGAGTTGGGTATCGAGAAAGTGCCGGTCCGCGTGCAGGAGCTGACGGATGATGAAGCTACCATTTTAATGGTGAACAGCAATATTCAGCGCGAGCATGTGCTGCCGAGTGAGAAGGCGTTTGCGTACAAAATGAAGATGGATGCGATGAAGCATCAGGGACGGGCAACTTCGTGCCAACTTGGCACGAAGTTGCGGACTGACGGAGTTCTTGCTGAAAGCTCGTCAGATAGCGCACGGACAATACAGCGTTACATCCGCCTGACCTATCTCATCTCCCCCATTCTGCAAATGGTCGACGAATCACGGATGGCGTTCAACCCCGCGGTAGAAATCTCCTACATGACGCCCGAGCACCAGCGGTGGCTGCAAGCCGAGATGGAGCTTTGCGAGGCCACGCCCTCGCTGGTGCAGTCCCGCCGTCTTAAAGAGATGAGCCAGAGCGGCACCCTGACGGAGCACTACCTGCATACCCTGCTCACCGAGCAGAAGCCCAATCAACGCCAGAAGTTTTTCTTGAATCAATCTGACGTGCAGCGGTTCTTCCCTCCCGGCTATACGCCCGAGCAGATGCAGAACACGATTTTTTCTCTGCTGAAAACCTGGGGCCATGCCCACGAGCATACCCAGAGCCGGCAGGAACTGGAACGGTAAAATGCCACACACAACCTTATTTTTAAGGCCCGGTTAGGATACCAAAAGCACGGTATTCTGTCAGGCTTATTCGAGTGCGCGCTTTTTGGAGAAGCAACCATGCAATTTGACTACTTTTACGGCAGTCAGGCCGAGCAGTTCTCATTCTATCGCATCCCCAAGGTGCTGTTCACAGACCCGCAGTTCAAGCCGCTGTCCACCGATGCCAAGGTCCTGTACGGTATCCTGCTGGACCGCATGAGTCTGTCGGTCAAGAATCAATGGTTGGATGAACAGAGCAGGGTCTACATCATTTTCACCACCGAGGAAATCATGGAGGCCCTGAGCTGTGCCAACCAGAAGGCCTGCCGCCTGATGCTCGAGCTGGAAAAGGATGCAGGGCTCATTGAACGCAAGCGCCAGGGACTGGGAAAGCCCAGCTTGATTTACGTGAAAAACTTTGCTGTTTCGTCATAAATCAAGAAATGTGAAAATCACATTTCTTGAAGTGTGATTTTCACACTTCTGGAGATGTGATTATCACACGCAAATAAGACTGATAGTAATTAGACAGATTAGAACGATACAGAAAACAGATTGAAAAACAGAATACGGGGTGTAGAGTATGGCCGGGGTGACGAAAGAAGAAATCGCGCGGGCGAAGGAACTTGACCTGCTGACCTACTTCAAACTCGTTGAGCCAGGCAACCTGAAGCTCGTGGGCAAGGAATACCGCCACAAGGTACACAGCTCGCTGACGATCAGCAAGAACAGCCTTTGGTGCTGGCACTGCATCGGCCTGCGCGGGCGCACGGCGCTGAAGTATCTGATCGACGTCGAGAAGGTGCCCTATGTTGAAGCTGTGCGGGAGATCAACCGCATCCAAGGCGGCGTCGTTCATTCTTCCCAACCTGTAAGCCTGCCGCAGCCACGCGCTGAACCGCAAGCACCGCGAGATTTCAAGCTGCCCAAGCCGGACGCAAACAGTTATGCAGCTATGGCGTACCTGCGTGGGCGCTGTATCCACCCCAATGTGCTGGCGTTCTGCCGCAGGGAGGGCATTTTGTACCAGACGAGCTTCAAAAATCACCCGAACTGCGTATTTGTTGGACGTGATAGTGAGGGTGTTGCGAAAGGCGGCAGCTTGCGCGGCTGTACGCAGCTGCAATTCCGGCGTGATATTCCCGGAAGCAAGAAGATTTACCCGTTCTACATACAGGCCAGCACTAAGGCCGACACGGTGGAGGTCTACGAGGCCCCCATTGACGCTATGTCCGGTGCGTCTCTAAAGCTCATGCAGCACACCGGGCCTTGGCGAAGCGTCCACTATCTGGCGCTGGGCGGCACGGACTATGCGGCGCTGGATGCGTTCTTGAATTATTTCCCGGCTGTCTGCAAAATCGTCCTCTGTCTGGATAACGACAACGCAGGGCGGACCCGAACGCAGGATATTATTGCGCACCTTGCGGGCAGCGGCAAAGCTGTAGAGGACCGCCCGCCGCCGGTGGGCAAGGATTACAACGACACGCTGGTGCAGTACATGCAGGAATACCGCGCGCACTGCATCAGCATGGATGATATTTTGGAGGAAACAAGATGAAAACAATCGCAATCGCAAACCAGAAGGGCGGTACGGGGAAAACGACCACAACGTATAACCTCGGCATTGCACTGACCCAGCAGGGCTACCGCGTCCTGATGGTGGACTTTGACCCGCAGGGCAATCTTTCCTGCTACTGCGGTATCCCACCGGAAAAGGACCTTGACCAGACCATTACGGAGCTTCTGATGAAGACCTCCTGCGAAAAGCCGATAGGAAATCGGGAGTGTGTCTACCAGACCGGACGCAAGGAGGCTGCCGCACGGGTTGATTTTATCCCGTCCAATCTGCGGCTGGCGGGCTTTGAGCTGGCAATGAGCACGATGATGTGCCGCGAGGTGCTTCTGAAATCCTGCCTGGAGCAGTACAACAATCAGTACGACTACTGTTTGATCGACTGCTCCCCCTCTGTTGGCCTGCTGCTGACCAATGCGCTGGCCGCCGCAAATGAGATCATTATTCCGATGCAGGCGCAGCCATTCTCCGTTGTGGGCATGTCGCAACTGACGTCCTCCATTGCCAATGTGCAGCGTAAGATCAACCCCGGGCTGCGCGTGAAGGGCATCCTGCTGACGATGACCGAGCACACGAACGTTTCCGACCACTACTGCGGGCAGGTCCGCAGCACTTACGGCAATAAGATTCACGTTTTTACGACGGAGATTCCCAGAAACGTGAAGGTACAGGAGAGCCAGGCCAATGCAGAACCGACGATTCTGTACGACCCGAAAAGCAACAGTGCAAAGGCCTATATTGAATTTGCGAAGGAGGTATCCGGCTATGGCCGCGAAGAACAAGTTTTTGAACGCGATGAAGATGCCCTCAATCGATGATATGTTTTCCTCGGAGGCTGACAGGCAGCGGGAAAGCGGCGATTTGGTCACAGAGGTGCCGCTTTCCGAGCTGCATCCGTTCGTTGGGCATCCCTTTGAGGTGCGTGACGATGAGGATATGCAGAAGCTGGTGGACAGCATCCGGGAGAATGGTGTGCTCACCAACCTGACCGTGCGCCGCCGCGCCGAGGGTGGGTATGAGATCATCAGTGGGCACAGGCGGTTTCATGCAGCACAGCGGGCAGGGCTGGATAAGGTCAAGGTTCAGGTGCGGGATATTGATGATGACCAGGCGATTATTGACATGGTCGATTCCAATATTCAGCGGGAGCATATCAGCCCGATGGAAAAGGCAAGAGCGTATGCGATGCGCCTTGATGCGGCACAGCGTAAGCGTGGCCGACCTTCCAAAGAAAATTATTCCCAAGTTGGGAATAATTTCGGTACACGAACTTCTAGCGACGAATTAGCAGAAAAGGTTGGAGAAAGCAAAAACCAGATTTTTCGCTATGTTCGTCTCAACAGCCTCGTCCCCGACCTGCAAAAGAAAGTTGATGACGGCAGTCTGAAATTCAACCCCGCCGTTGAGCTTTCTTACCTTTCCCCCACCGAGCAGAATGATTTCCTCGATTACATTGAATCCCAGTCCTGCTCACCTTCGTTGTCGCAGGCACAGAAGCTCAAGGCAGCCAGCAAGGACGGTGCGTTGGACCACGGCAAGATGCTGGAAATCATGGACACCAAAAAGCCCAGTGTACCACCCCGTGACCCGACGCTGACCATCAGTGTCAGCAAAATTGCCCGCTACTTCCCCGCCGGCTACACACAAGAGCAGATGGTAGGAATCATCATGCAGCTTCTGGAACGAAACTCCCGCCATCTTATGCCGGAAAAACAACCCATTCTGGAGCGTTGAAATGGCAGAGTACAGATATTACCTGATTCCCGATTTTATGTCGCACGTCTTTCCGCAGCAGTTTGAAGAACAAGCTCCGACGGAGTTCTTTTCAAATACGGTTGATTTGATGAAGCGCTACAAGCAGTTGAGAGAAATGCCCTACAACAACGAGTACACCTGGAACGAGCGCACCAATCTTCCTTACCCGCGCCTGACTGTTGGAATTGACCGCCGTGACCCGGATGGTGCAGTAACCATCATGCAGGTACGGAACGGTGTCAACTACCTGTGTGATGACTACCGCGGCCCCTTTGCAGATCGCAATGACAAGCAGCTCATTGAAATGGCAAAGCAGCTTGTGACGGCAGTTGGCGTAGATCGTATCTGGCCTCACTACTACACGGAAGAAAATGGTCACACAAAGGTACATGTTGGAAACGACATCCACATAACCGAGTGGGCCAATGCGCCGGAGCTTTGCAGAGCACTTCGCTTCTCACGGTTTCTGAACCGTGATGGGCAGCAGTTGTTTCAGGTGCGCAACGGTCAGCGCATTATTGAAAACTACGCGGATGGTTCACAACTGGTGAAAGATGTGCAGACAGTTGACGATACGCACTTTTACGTAGGTAGTCGTTTCTGCTACATCCAGCAGTATGCAAATCAGTGCTTCAAAAGAGGCTGTTATGTTGAGCCGGAGCATCCGCAGCCGGGTGATAAGTTAGACAGACTGCTGATATATCAAATTCCACATTACACTTGCGAATATCGCTTTACGGATTATGACTATGCCCAGAACAAGCTGAAGGCCACCGATTACCGCTGTGCCTATGTGGCCAACATGCCCCGGGACTACACACCGGACAAGTGCTTCCGGGATTTCAATTATGATGACCGCCCCTGCGCCAACAGTATGCCGTCTTTGTCCGTCAGTGACCTGATCGTCATGGAGCGCGGCGACAAGGCCGAAGCCCTGTATGTGGATGCTGTTGGCTTCAAGGATGTAAGCCGACTGTTGCCCGAGCTTCATGATATGGAAGTTGAGCGACAGGAGCACAATTTAGATGAATTAGAAAGGTAGGTGTCAAGATGCCGAAACCGCAGGATATATTTCAGCAGGCCCGGCAGGAGGCCGTGCGGGTCACAGCATCGCCGCAGGCGTGGCAGAGCTTTTTGTACACTGCCGCCCACAACTACCACACCACCTATCTGAACCAACTGTTGATTCACGCCCAGCGGCCCGACGCCGCGGCCTGCGCCAGCATGGAGTACTGGAACAAACGGGCAAACCGGCTGGTCATGCGCGGCAGCAGATGCATCACCGTGCTGCAGCGCCGACAGGGCGTGGCGGTGACAAAGCCGGTCTTTGCCATCGATGATACCACACTATTGAGCCAGACGCACACCGGCGGGCCGTGGGAGGTCACGGACACTACGCGCCCGCTGCTTCTGCAAGGCAAACCCGATGACTGGCTGACAGCGCTGGCACAGGATGGCGTCTCCAACGATGCAGATCGTGCCCACCGTATGCTGGAACGCAATGTGGCGGACAGTACCCTGCAGTGGGCGCAGCCTGACGAGCAAATGCAACTCTTGCAGGCACTGGTCACGCAGAGTGCTGTCTACATGGCACGGCTGCGAATCGGACTGCCGGTGCGGGACGAGGATTTTCCTGCATTCAAAAGCGTCAGCCAGTTCGATACCTGTCAGATTTCACTCTGCTTGGGTGGCTATCTGCAGGCCGCCGCAGAACCGATGCTGAACGCCATTGGGCGCGAGGCGCTGCAACTGAGCCGTGACAGCATTGCAATTAAGCACGAACCAGTTCATAATGAAAGCACACCAACACAATTGAACAGCCGAGAGGAGGCCGTTACTCATGACGTACACGAAGAACCGCGAAGGCTACCTGATTCCGAGCCTTTCCCTGCCGAACCAGCCGAACCCTTACCTGAACCGCTACGCGAGGCTGCGTCTGGAATATCTGGAACAGAACGAGCCGACGCTCTGCGACCAACTGATGTTGGAGGGCACGCTGCTGACGAGCTGCAATCGAATCGGACGGACAGCACAGCAGATGGTGGACAAGACCCTGCGCGAGCTGATGCAGACCACCCCGATGCCGGACCGCAGGTCGAACCCGCTGGGCTGGGCACACCTGACCAACAGCCTGAAGAAGCAGGCGGAGGAAGCAGTCCTTCCGATGCTGTACGAAATCTGACAGAATCTCCCGCACAGGCGGAGAGCGAGCAATCGCCCTCCGCTTTTACTTTGCCTGAATTTCCGCCCACGCTGCTGCCGCAGCTGCTGGCAGCGGAAACTTCTTCCCGAGCATCCAACGCCGAATATCTTACCTTTTATAATAACAATCCCCTGCTCATTGACCGGCTGCGCTTTGTGCGGGAAAGCTACAAGGATATTTATACAGAGCTTTTGCTGGCCGATGATACCCGCGTGGGCTTTCACCGGCAGGACAATGGCCTGCTTGTCTGGCAGGGTGCGTATCTGACCCGCAGCACGGAAACGCTGCTGTCGTGGCGTGCCGTGGCCAATGCGCTGAACGACTTGATTGAACAGCATGAGCTGATTGAGGCCATCGACCCGAAGAAACTGCCGCAGGCCGAGGAACAGCTTTCCTTTGAACTACCTGACGGTTCGCCGCCGAGTGCGGAAAATGACAGCTTGGAAAAGGATGATTTTCTCCCCCCGGAAAAGCAGGAAACCGTCATTCGCTCTGCCCTGCCTGTTGCCGAGTACAATGCACCGCAGATGGATGACGGCAGCGTTATCACAGACGAGGAAATCAACCTGGCTCTGGCAGCGGGCAGCAATTTTGAAAACAGCAAATTCCGTATTTATCATCAGTTCACCACCACGCAGGACGACCACGTTGCTTTTTTGAAGAAGGAATACGGCAGTGGTGGCCGGTCATGGGATTACCAATGCGGTGCCCACGGCTGGGTGGACCATGGCCCTGCCGGATTGAAGCTCATCTTGACAAATGAGGAAGGACGCTTTGAGCGTCGGCTGCTATGGCGGGCTGCAGCCAAGCGCATTGCTTATCTGATCGAGATGCAGCGCTTTCTGACACCGCAGGAGCTGGAGCAGTATCCCGCATGGGCTGCCGAGCAGCGTGAAGTTGGCAGTGTGGCGCACGATGAGCCCGGCAACGTACCCGATAACAGACCGATTTGCGCCGAAGGCAGCGTTGTCTACTTGGAGGATGACCACCGATTCACGGTTGAGCGCATCGGGCAGTTTGACGTGCATCTGCGGGACGAGGAAGTACCCTTGTTTGGGCGCGCCATCAGCCGGGAGGAGTTTCAGCGGCAGTTGGACGCCAACCCACGCAACGGCGGTATGATGCTCTCCGAGCAGCAGCACGAAGCCCTTGTGCAAACGCAGACGGAACAGGCGCTCTCCTACATTGAGGATTATCTCAAGGACGAATTTGAAATCACCGAGCCGGACTTTTCCGACCTGACACGAATCGATTTGGGCTATACCACTACCGAGGATGAGAAGCACGTCATTCAGGTGTATGCCGACTTGGAGCACTGCACCGTCACTAAGCTGGTGGACGATACTCTCTACGCGCAGGAACGGTATGGTTCGCTCGATGATTTGAACCATGCGGTGCTCTCCAATCTCGATTTTAATAGTCTCATGGAAATAGACCTCGACGAGGTGGAAGAACACGAGCCGCAGGAAAACACCCTTCCTACCGACGAGTCCTCCGCGCAAGCCACCACCAACTACCTTGCCCCCTATGAGCCGGAGATTCCCACAGGGGCTAAGGCCAAGTTCGCTGCGAACTCAAATGCAATTCGGACACTAAAGCAAATCGAGCAGCGAGGCACACCGGCCACAGAGCCCGAGCAGGATGTTCTGGCCGGGTACCTCGGCTGGGGCGGTCTGGCCGATGCCTTTGACCCCAACAAGGACAGCTGGCACAGCGAATATGAGCAGCTAAAAGAACTGCTGACGCCGGAGGAATACGCCGCCGCACAGGAATCTACGCTGACGGCGTTTTATACCCCGCCTGCCGTCATCCATGCCATGTACCGCGCGCTGACCCGCATGGGCTGCGTGGGCGGCAATGTGCTGGAGCCCAGCATGGGTGTGGGTGCATTCTTTGGGCACCGCAGCGGCAGCTTTGATACGAACAATGCAAAGCTCTACGGCGTCGAGCTGGACAATGTATCAGGCCGCATCGCGCAGCAGTTATACCAGAAAGCAAAAATTCAAATCTGCGGCTACGAAAAGGCCGACCTGCCGGACAGCTTCTTTGATTTGGCTATCGGCAATGTGCCGTTTGGACAGTACCAGGTCACGGACCGTCAATACGACAAGCTGCACTTTCAAATTCACGATTACTTTCTTGCCAAAACCGTAGATAAACTCCGCGTCGGCGGCATTATGGCATTTATAACGACCTCCGGCACGATGGATAAAAAGTCCGAAAGCGTGCGCCGGTATCTGGCTGCACGCTGTGATTTGATTGGCGCGGTGCGGCTGCCCAACAATACCTTTACCGCGCAGGCAGGTACAACCGTCACCTCGGACATTCTGTTTCTGCAAAAACGTGGGCGGATCTTGGAGCAGGACGCGCCGTGGATTCATCTGGGCGAGACTGCCGATGGCATTCCGCTGAACCGGTATTTCATCGACCATCCCGAGATGATCTGCGGCGAGATGCAGATGGTCAGCGGCCCCTACGGGCAGCGCCCCACCTGCGCGCCGCTGGAAAATGGTACATCACTAGAAGGTCAGCTTGACACGGCCCTTGCAAATTTGCAGGCCGAGTACACGCTGGCGGATGACCGGGAGGACGCGAAGGCGGAAAGCGATACGCTAAACGCAGACTCCGATACGCGAAATTTCAGCTATGTTGTTAAAGACGACACAGTTTATTACCGCGAAAATTCCAAAATGCGTGCTGTGAAGGCCAGCACCTCCACGTTAGCACGCATCAAGGCGCTGGTTCCTCTGCGGGATACCTGCCGGGAGCTGATTCGGGCACAGCTGGACAATCTGCCCGATGAAACGATTGCCGCTTTGCAAGTGCAGCTGACCGCCCAGTATGATTCCTACCACGATACGTATGGGCTAATCAACAGCCGCGGCACGGCTTCGGCGTTTCGTGAGGATTCCGGGTATTTCCTGCTCTGCTCGCTGGAGGACATCGACAGCGAGGGGCATTACAGGGGCAAGACGGATATGTTCACGAAGCGGACCATCCGCCCGGCCCAGGTGGTAGACCATGTGGACACCGCCGATGAAGCGCTGGTGCTGAGCCTGACGGAGAAGGCCCGCGTGGACCTTGCCTACATGGCACAGGTCACGGGAAAAGCGCAGGACGAAATTATACGCGATTTGACCGGCGTTATCTTCCGTGACCCGGAGCAATCCGAGCAGGTTTATCTGCCGGCTGACGAATATCTTTCCGGCAATGTGCGGCAAAAGCTGGCCGTTGCCCGGCTGGCTGCTACGTCCGACCCGGACTATCAGGTCAATGTGAAGGCGCTGGAGCAGGTACAGCCGAAGGACCTCGACGCCAGTGAAATTGCGGTGCGGCTGGGTGCCACCTGGATACCACCTGAATACATTCAGGATTTTCTCATGGAGCTGTTGGAGCCGCCGTTGTCCACGCGCCTTTCCGTGAAGGTGCTGTTTGCGTCGTTCACCGGTGAGTGGAATATCACGAACAAGCGCTACGGCAACGGCAGCATTAAGGCAACCGTCACCTACGGCACGAACCGCAAGAATGCCTATGAAATCACAGAGGCTGCGCTGAACCTGCGGCCTGTGCAGGTGTTTGATACAGTTACCGACGCAGAGGGAAACAAAAAAAGCGTGCTGAACCACGCCGCCACCGAGGCTGCCTACGCAAAGCAATGCTTGATAAAAGACAAATTTGAAGAATGGATTTTCAAGGAGCCGCAGCGTCGGCAGGCGCTGGTAAGCCTGTACAACAGCAAATTCAACTGCATCCGCCCGCGGGAATACGACGGCAGCAATCTGCGCTTTCCCGGCATGAACCCGGAAATCACACTGCGGCCCCATCAGCGCAACGCCATTGCCCACGTGCTGTACGGCAACAACGTACTGCTGGCACATGAGGTAGGGGCTGGGAAGACGTTCGAGATGGTCGCCAGCGCCATGGAGAAGAAGCGTCTGGGTCTTTGCAACAAGACCTTGATTGTAGTGCCCAACCATTTGACCGAGCAGATGGCATCCGAGGCGCTGTTGCTCTACCCCAACGCGGAAATTCTGGTAGCGCGCAAAACGGATTTTGAAAAGGCAAACCGCAAAAAGTTCTGCGCCCGCATTGCTACCGGCAACTTTGACATCATTGTAATTGGTCACAGTCAGTTTGAAAAGATACCGCTTTCCGATGAACGGCAGAAAATGTATCTGCAAAAGCAAATCGACGATGTAGTGGCACAGACCGCTGCACTGAAGGCCCAGCGCGCCGAGAATTTCACCATCAAGCAGATGGAGCGCATGAAAAAGCAGCTGCAACGGAAATTGGACAAGCTCAACGACCAGAGCCGCAAGGATGACGTCATCTCCTTTGAGGAGCTGGGCGTGGACAGTCTGATGGTTGATGAGGCCCATTATTTCAAAAATGCAATGGTCACAACCAAAATGACCCGTGTGGCCGGTATTTCCCAGACCGAAAGCCAAAAGGCCAGCGACATGTATATGAAGTGCATGTACATGGACGAGCTGACCGGCGGGCACGGCATTGTGTTTGCCACCGGCACGCCGATTTCCAACTCGATGACCGAGATGTACATCATGATGCGGTATCTGCAATACGGGCTTTTGGAGCAGGAAGGCCTGCTGAACTTTGATGCGTGGGCCTCTACGTTTGGCGAGAGCGTTACCGCGATTGAGCTGGCCCCAGAGGGCAACGGCTACCGTTCCAAAACACGGTTTGCAAAGTTCTACAATCTGCCCGAGCTTATGAATATGTTCAAGCAGTGTGCTGACATTCAGACCGCCGATATGCTGAAGCTGCCTGTCCCGGAAATCACAGGCGGCAAGCCCACGATTGTAAAGCTGCCGCCCAGTGAGCTGCAGCGGCAGATGGTGGCGGCGCTGGGTGAGCGGGCTGAGGCGGTGCGCAACCGCCTGGTAGCCCCAAATGAGGACAACATGCTGCGCATCACGAATGATGGCCGCAAACTGGCGCTGGATCAGCGCCTGATGAATCCACTTCTGCCCGATGACCCCGACAGCAAGGCGAATGCCTGCGTGGAGCGGGTCTTTACCATTTGGGAAAGAACAAAGGCGCAGCGCTCCACGCAGATGATTTTCTGCGATTTGAGCACGCCCCGCGCGGACGGCTTTGATGTGTACAACGACATTCGGGACAAGCTGGTGGCGCGTGGCATTCCCAAAGAGGAGGTACAGTTCATCCATGATGCCGATACGGAAGCCAAAAAGGCTGAGCTGTTCGGCAAAGTCCGCAGCGGTACGGTTCGCGTGCTGATGGGCAGCACCCAGAAGATGGGCGCTGGCACCAACGTACAGACGCGGCTGTGCGCACTCCATCACCTTGATTGCCCGTGGCGACCAGCCGATATTGCCCAGCGTAATGGACGCATGGTGCGGCAGGGCAATATGAATAAGGAGGTTTCGATTTTTATTTACATAACGGAGGCCACGTTTGACGCCTACAGCTATCAGTTGGTCGAAAACAAACAGAAGTTTATTTCGCAAATCATGACGTCGAAATCCCCCGCCCGAAGCTGTGAGGATTTAGACGAGGCTGCGCTCTCCTACGCTGAGGTAAAGGCGCTGGCTGCCGGAAACCCAATGATCAAAGAAAAGATGGACCTTGATATTCAGGTTGCGCGGCTTCGCACGCTGAAGGCCGCCTACAACAGCCAGCACTACCGACTGGAGGACGCCGTGACCGGCATCTTTCTGCGAGAGATCCGCGGCACCGAATGCCGGATTCAGGCGTTTGAGAAGGATATGCAGACCGCCAAGGACAGTCAGAGCTATGACAAGGACGGCAAGCTGGTTTTCAGCATTGAGCTGGACGGCACGACCTACGACAAGCGCGAGGACGCCGGTAAGGCACTGCTCGGACTGGTGGGTGCTGCTGTGCGGGCTGACCATCATGTTTTGGTGGGGCACTATGCAGGCTTTGAAGTCACGGTTGCCTATGTGCCTCTCTCCAAGGTGTTTGTGGCGCATCTGGTCGGTCAGGCCACCCATACCACAGAGCTGGGCAGCGACGCTGCCGGCAATATGGTCCGCCTGCAAAACGTTGTTGCTGCCCTGCCGCAGGAGGTCAGCGGTCTGCGCAACAATCTACAGCAGCTGCACGTCCAGTTGGACAGCGCCAAAGAGGAACTGCAGCAGCCTTTTCTGCAGGAACAGGAGCTTAACGACAAGAGCGCACGCCTGGCCGAGCTGGATGCCCTGCTGAATGTGGGCAATGATGCCCCGGTTTTGGAGGGTGAGGCCGAGGTCTTGAACGAGGACGATTCTGTGCGAACGCCTAGAGAGGAAAACGAACTGGAACGCTGAAATCGACAGCCTTGCATTATTTCGCAGACCATGTATCATAAAAGCTGGAGGTGGGACAACATGGCAAATCATATTAAAAACACCCTCACGGCTGATTTTGAGTGCAAAGGCGCGGCGGAATCCTTTCTGGAAAAGGTAAAGGGCCGCGAGTGTGCGTTCTCTTTTCAGGCTTATATCCCAATGCCAGAAACGCTTTCGATTTCGGACCCCTGCGTGAATGAGCTTATCTATGCAGCGGTTCAGCGCTATGGGTTCAAGCTGAATCTATATCCGGAGGACATTCAAAAAGCTGTTAAACACTGTTTCTGGCCTTTTAAGCAGGAGCAGTATGTGACGAACGGTGATGTATGTATGGCATATGAGATTGCGTTGAAATGCCGTATGTATTTACCAAATGAGCCAGAAAACAGCCACCCCGGTGACGCCAGAAATAACGTCTTAAACAACGAGTTTGTCAAAAGCAGGGCAGAATTCGATGCTGTTGGCGAGTATGCCTTACAGAATGTTCGTAAGTATGGCTTCACTGGCTGGTATGATTGGCGTCTTGCAAACTGGGGCTGCAAGTGGGAACCATGGGATGTGAAAATCGAGCATAGCAGTGATAAGAAGCTGCGAATCGAGTTCACCACGGCCGACTCCACACCCACGCATGGCCTGATGACCTTGAGCAAGTTGTTCCCCACCGTACAGCTTGATGTTCAATACGCCGATGAAGACATCGGCTACAACTGCGGACGAGCAATATACCGCAATGGTGAGGTTACGGAAGAATACATCTACTTTGGCGGTAACGACGCCGTAACTTTTGCCTGCCGTCTTTGGGGGTATGACCCGGACGAATATCGCAAGCAATTTCATGAGGATAAATCATAACGCAAAAAAGTCAAAATCAGGAGGTTGCCGTTATGCCTATTCAACGTAGAAACTTATTGCTCACCTGGGGAATTCGTATTGCACTCGTGCCTATCATTCTGGGACTGTATGCGCTGGGGCTGGCGGCAATCTTGCTGTATGCCGTGTGCATTGTATGCGGCAGATGGCTGGCGGCACTGGGCAGTCTGGCTGCTCTGTTGGCGCTGTTTGACAAATGCTATCAGGAGGCAGCAGTGTCTGCCGTTATGGCGTTCCTGCTCAGCCCTTACGGCGCGCCGCAGGTGCTGTTCTGGCTGGGCAGAAAGCTGCTCGAGTTTGCTGGTAGTCTGTATGATTTATACTACTGATTGGAGAAATATATAATATGAAAAAATGTCTGTTATCCATTCTTTTAGCTACGGTGTTACTCTGCGCCTGCGCACAGCAGACCGATAACACCTTGCAAACGCCGGAAAGCAGTACGCTGGTAGAACTTACCGTTGCTACTGAAGAGACTGCCGTTGAAACACCTGCGCCGCTTGCCACGGAAAGCCCGGCACCTGCGCCCACACAGACTCCAGCACCGACTGCCACACAGGCACCGACTGAAATTCCCATACCGGAGCCTACTGCAGCGCCTACCGAAGCGCCCGCTACGGAACCCGTTGCCGCGGAGAGTCAGCCTGAACAGGTCAGTATGAGCTATGGTGCAGTCCCCTTTGACCTGGCGGCGGGCAGTGAGGAGTGGTGGAGCATCGACAGCTCGGACCGTGCCTACTGGGCTGTGCAGGAAAACATCAATGCTATGCGCGCAGCAGCTGGTCTGTCCCCTTTGACGATGGACAGTGGCCTGAGTGCTGCCGCCGATGCACGCTGTGAGAGCTTTGTGGCGGGCGGGCCGTTCGACCACAGCGGCATGACGACCCGCAGTGAGATCTGCGCCGCAGGTCCGATTGGCTCGGCCAGCAGCGTTTGTACCTACTGGCAGGGCAGCCCTGCCCACTATGCCAATATTATGGAGCCCAGCTTTACCAGCATGGGTGTGGGCTGCTGGTTCTGCAGCACAGCCGAAGGCCAGTACACTTACTGGACCGTAACCTTTCAGTGATTGGAGAATAGATATGAAAAAGCAAAACTCCCTGTATCGGATGACTACATCCGAAATGCAGATCATGACCTATCTTTGGGATTCCAAGGAGCCTGCAATCGCCAGCCAGATCGTTTCCGATTTAATCCCGACCCAAAACTGCACCTGGAAGCCGCGTTCGGTCTTTACCATCCTGAAAAGCCTTTCGGAAAAGGACCTGATCCACGATGTTGGGTACGTGAGAACCGGCAAGACCTACTCCCGCAAATTTGCTCCCAAAGTGAGCCGCGCAGAATACCTGGCCATGCAGGTCATGAACGAGCTGCCGGACCAGGAGCTGCCGGAGTTTTTGGAGTTCTTTCAGGGAAAGGTCGGTTGAGCGTTACAGGTAAATCAAACTCTCAAGTGTCTGCTGTTTTTTCGGCAGGCACTTTTTTATATAGATAAAATTTTACAACGGAAGGAAAAGTGTGTAATGAATCAAAGGTTCAATCTCAAGCAGCGCGTGGCGGCCTTGTGTATGGCGGCTGTGATGTGCTGCTCAATGTTCCCGGTTGGGGCGTTTGCGGAGGCTCCGAGGGCTGATGCAGACGGCACGCTCATCATGGAGCAGGACAAAGAGGCCGTCACAGATGACAGCCATCAGACTGAGGCAAGCGACCCGGACCCGGGTGAAGAAATCACGCCCAAAAGCAGCGAAGCTGCCGCAACATCCCAAAGCGCCGACGAGGATGCGCCGGTGGAGACATCCACCGACTATACCTTCGACGGCGCTGTTTTGTACACAGACTTACCGGATGCACCGACTGGTTCCTATATGGGCAGCCAGGGACTGCCCGTTGCCACGGGTGAAACAAAAATCGGCATTTCTGCCTGGCCGAATGACCAGTTGGAAGAAAGTGCGGACAGTTACCTGAGTGCGGACACCCTGAACAGCGACGACATGACGATGATGGCTCCGTTGCTGGAGGGCACCGACTATGCCGTTGCGCCCATTTTGGCGCAGGTAGAATACCCTGCGGACGGCAGCAGTCTGGATGTGGTGCTTCCCAACGAGGTGACGGTGCTGGACTTCTACGGTGCCCCCGCCGGTGAGGCTACACGCAGCAGCCTTGTGCACAGTGAGTATACCGAAACGTCCGCCGCGGTCATGGGGCTGTATGTTCAGGCAGATGCCGACTTTTCCGCGCAGCTTGTCTACACTGCTCCGGATGGCAGCACGCTGACGAAAGCGCTGCACGTTGTAATTGACCGCAGCCACACCATGGCCGCACCGTTCGCAGAAACTACAGACATCGCCGCCTACGCCGAACGCCCCACGCCTGCCGTTACCAGCGGCAAGATCACCAAGGTCGAGAAGGTCAACGGCACATGGCTGATCTGGTTCAATGGCGAGGAAGCCTACTGCTGCACCCACGGTGCCAACGGCCAGCCAAAAGGCTGTCCGCCGTACACTTATACGAACACTTCTCTGGTCAGCGCGGATCAGTGCATTCCCGGTGATCACTACGGCAACCAGTACCGCATCTGGGGCGGTCTGGACCAGCTCTCTATGGACTTGCTGCCCGATACGCCCGCAGTTTTTTCCGCAGAAGATACTGAAAGAATCTCTCTTTTGGATTTCTGCTACACGATTTACGATGACACCCAGTTGTGGCTGATTGAAAATTATCCCGAGAGCACTGCTGCAAAAATCTATCTGGAATCCGCGCAGGCCCTGCTGGACGGCGCTGTTGCCTATGCAAAGCCCCGCGGCTACTACACCTACATTTATACCCCTGCGCGCAGCGGTTGGCAGACCGTTGCCCTGATTGGCCCTGAAATCAGTGAGGAGGAAACGGAAGAGCCGAAGCCTGTCGTACAGGAGTATTATGCCAGTTGGGAAGCCCCTGCACAGTCCGCCAGCGGCACCGTAGATCTGACCTATGGTATCACCACAGATAAGATCCAGCTGAAAACGCTGGAGAAGGTGGACGGTGCCACGATTGAAATCGAGCCTATCACCAAATCCGGAACGATTGACGGCGGCAGCTGGAGCATTTCCCCTGCCGGTGTGCAGACTGTCACCACAAGCGGCCACACCAACGACGACAATTACCAGAATAACGGCGGTGCAGCATCTGCCAGCTGGTCTGTGCATTACACTGTATCCAAGACCGTAGATGGCCGCAGTGGCAGCGTCGGCCCCTATACTACGAAAGAAGCTGCAGACGCAGCCGCCAACAGCGAGCGAGATTCTGCAGTTGCCGCCATTCAGGCAGAAGCACAGAGCGCTGTAAATAATGCTATTGCCAGCGCGCAGGCACAGCTTGCATCTTTACAGTTCCGTTATGACGAAGTCACCATTCCCTACGGTTTTGAATCCTACTGGGGCAGCAACGGCAGTCACCAGACCATTACAGTACCGGCCAACTCCAACAATGCCTACGAGATGCGCAATGCTGAGTGGTCACTGCAGATCAACATCAAAAAGACCGACAGTGAGACCGACAACCAGATTGCAGGCGCTGCTCAGTATGAAATCTACCAGTGGGACCTCGTGACCGGTAAATACCAGCCCACGGGTGGGTACAACACTTACAGCGTCCAGCGCCAGGGCGACGGCACCTATGCCGTCATCAACAGTGCCGCCTATGCCACAAACGACACGATGCGCCACACGCTGTACTACACGCAGCGCAATGAGGGCAGGTTCATCCTTGTGGAGACGAAAGCCCCCGCGGGGTATTTCGGCGACTGGACAGACGTTGACCATCCCGGCACGGCGGGCACGCCGCTGGGCAAGCGCGCCTACTATGTGGAAATTACCGCTGGCAACAACAATTCTGTCCTGTGGCTGGGCAATGGTGACTACAATGCAGACATTGCCACTGGCGATAAGGGCGGCACAAAGCTGGTGACCAGCGGCGACGTAGAAACCACAGTCACCATCTATGGCTCCCCCAAGGATGCCTCCCGGAGCTATACCACCGATGCCAGCGGCAAGGCCGCCAATGAGGACAGCTACACCACCACGGCGGCGGACGGCATCATGAAGAATGACCGCACGCTTGGTGAAATCAGCATCTCGAAGGTTGATTTGGATGCACAGCGGTATGTGATCGGCGACGCTGCTCACGGCAATGCCGTGCTGGACGGCGCAGTGTACGACCTGTACGCCGCCGAGGATATTACCCACCCTGATGGTGTGACCGGCGTTGTTGATTATTCAAAAATCGTAGATGCCAATGGCGATCCCCTCTGGCACACTACGATTCGTGACAACAGCGGGCAGTGGATCGGCGATTATCTGCCCATTTTGAAAAAAGATAATCTCGTAGCCAGTGCAAAAATCGAGGACGGCTGGCTGACCTTCGCAAACCTATACCTCGGTAAATATTATGTAGTAGAGCGCTCCACCGGCACGGTCATTCCGCTGCGTGAGGGCGCTCTTGCTGTTTCCGGCACCTATCCTACGGTGGACAGCCGCACCAAGGCAGCTACCGGGCAGGTTGCCGCGCTGGCAGCCAGCAACGGGCAGTATACAGATTGGGTATACAAGAACCAATTCAGCACTATCTCCAAGAGCAAGGCTCTGGACGGCACCTGGACCTACGATGCCTACTACCTTTCCTACGCGCCGGGGTATCTCTGCGATGAGCACAACTACTACATTACCCCTGCCTATGAAGATGAGGGCTGGTATGTAGAGAAAACCACCTTTGCCAATGACACAGCCGCCTACAACGGCAACTACCATATCCACAAGGATAACGGCCTGACCGAAAGTCAGGATCAGGTCGCCAAGGGCAACGTGGAGATCAGCAAGGTCGTCTCCTCCAGCGGGCAGTCCAATGGGCTGGAGCTGGAGGGTGCCGGGTTCACCTTCTATCTTGTGTCCGACTTGTCCAAGGTCGAGCAGTTTGACCAGACCCGCACCGGAAGCTACACTCTGCAAAGCATTCTGGATGCTTATATCAATAAGGAATACGACAACGAGCACCCCAAGTGGGATTTCTCCGGTGAGACGCAGGCCATTGCCAAGACCTACGAGGTCAACGCCGACGAAATGGCCGCCTATAACAGGACGCTGACTACGGCGGGCGACAACAAGAACGGCAAGGGTGATGGCTGGCAGCCCACGGGGCGTGCCAATGAGTATCAGCTGGCCGAAATCTTCAGCAATGATTCCGGCAACATTCGCGTGCAGGGGCTTTCCTACGGCACCTATCTGGTCGTGGAGACGACCACCCCGCACGATTTGTTCCAGGCAGAGCCATTCCTGGTCAGCATCGACCCCGAGCAGGACAACAATCCCTGGGGCGCGATGGCCACGCCGAAGGACAGTGTGATGAAAGCATCGGATTCCTATCAGAAATTTACGGTACTGGATGAGGAGATTGAAGTGTATTTAAAAATCACGAAACTCGATACGGAAACCGGCAAACCGGTCCTGCTGCCGAACACAGCCTTCCAGATCTACTGGCTGGATGACAACGGCAACTATCGGCTGGAAAACGGGAAGCCCAAGCTGGTCACGATGACGGACACGGTAAACGGGCATCTGACCAAGAACGTGGATACCTTCTACACCAACGAAGAAGGTATCCTGACCCTGCCCGAAAAGCTGCCGCTGGGCAAATACCGCATTGTGGAGACTGTCGGCCCGGACGGCTTCTACAACGAATGGGCTGACAGCGGCAATTACTATGTCGATTTCGATATTTCCACGGACCGCATCTACAAGGCCACCGGTGATGACAATGAAAACGGCATGGACACGCTGGTCATCGGCGAGGACTACTGGAATGAGGAAACGCTGGGCAAGCTGACCATCCGTAAGACCGGCAATGCCTTGACCGGAAAGATCGAAACCTACGATTTGATTGACCCCTGGATGACCGGCGAGGCCGATTCCGACTTTGCCTATACGCTGCGCCCGCTGGCCTGTGCGGAATACACCATTACGGCTGCCGAGGACATTTACACACAGGACCGCCAGTTGGATGCCAACGGCAGCCGCACGCTCTGGTATGCCAAGGGCGACGTGGTAGCGGTTGTTACCACCGGTGACAGCAGTGCAGACACTGCTGTGTTTGCGCCGTCCCGTACCAAGGCAACCTATGATTTTCTGTCGGTCATCCATGACGGCACGCTCGGCAAGGTCAGTATTACCCTGCCGCTGGGCAGCTACCATGTGGAGGAAACCAAACCGCCCTACGGCTATGTTGGTACTACGGACAGCTATGATGTGACTTTTTCTTGGGATAATCAGCTGAACGATGTAGTCATGGCAAAGAGCATCGTCAAAAATGGCGACAGTGAACAGCATTTTGATGTTGTACGCGCATCGGAAGCCTCTGCGGAACTGGCTGAACAGCAGACCCTTGGTTTCTACAATGACCGTGAGCATGCCCGCGTCGGTGTGTACAAGATCAATCAGGAAACCGGCAAATATCTGGCCGGTGCCGTGTTCAACCTGTACACCCGTGATGACATCTACGACATTGACGGTAACAAGCTGTTCTCTGCCGGTGATTTAATTTCCACCAGTCCCGAGACTGTTGCGGATGGCTACACCTATTTCAACTGCGATGTTCCCATCCGCGGCGAGTGGTACGGCCAGAGTGACCGGTTGGATGCCACGACCAACAGCGGCAATTACTTTATCCGCGAGCTGCGCGCCCCGCAGGGATACTATCTCAACGATGCAGAGATGGATGTCATCTTCACCTATGACGGCGAGGTCCTGCAGGTACTGGACAGCACCTGCGCCAACAAGCCTACTGAAATGTGGGTGAGTAAACGAGATTTGACAAACGACGAGGAGCTGCCCGGTGCTACGTTGATCATCAAGGATACGAAGGACAACATTGTTGACACCTGGGTATCCACCGACACGCCGCACCGTGTGACGGGACTGCATTTTGACGAAGAATACACGTTGACAGAAAAGCGGCCTGCTGATGGTTATGCCGTTACAGACGATATTGTGTTCCGCCTGGAACGCAAAGCAGATGCTGACAGCCACGAACTGGACGAGGCAGACGTCTACTATCTGAAGGATAAAAAGAAGCTCTGGATCATTCCCTGGGAGAAATGGGAGCTGCTGGACGATGCCACGGTAATCATGAAAGATGACATTACCAGGGTACAAATCTCCAAGGTTGACATTGCCACAGGTAAAGAGCTGCCCGGCGCGGAGCTGGTCATCAAGGATACGGACGGCAACACGGTTGCACAGTGGGTTTCCGAGGACAAGCCCCACTATATTGAAAAGCTGCCTGCCGGTGACTATACGCTGACCGAGATCACCGCCCCCAATGGCTATCAGCTTGCGGAAAGCATTGCCTTTACCGTGCTGCCCACCGGTGAGCTTCAGACTGTCGTTATGAAGGATGCACGCATCCCCGAGGAAACACCGCATGAGGACACGCCGAGCAATACGCCGCAGCCGACGCCGGGCAGCACGCCCGCGCCTTCTCCTGCACCGGTAAGCGCACCCACGACAACGCCTGCGCCGATGCCGGTCATTCCCCAAACGGGCGATGTGTTCCCCTTTGCGCTGCTTTCGACGGCGGTATTTGGGGCTATCGTCGGTTTCGGAATTCTTGCATACAAGCGCCGCAAATCCAAACTGGATGAGAGCGAGCACTAAAAGCCTATGAAACACGCACACTGTATGGGCGACTCTCGCGGGCCGCCCTATTTTTATTGGTGAATGACATGAAACATATCATCTGTTCGAGCTTCGGCAAAGACAGCAATGCCACAGCGCTGCTGGCCCTACAGCATGGCGAACCGCTGGACGAAATCATATACACAGAGGTCATGTTCAGCAAGGAGATTTCCGGCGAGCTGCCCGAGCATACCAAGTTTATCTATGAAACGGCAATTCCTTACTTTGAAAAGCGCAGCATCCCCACAAGGGTTTTGCACGCCGAAAAGACGTATTTGGATTGCTTTTACCATGTGGTGAGCCGCGGCAATGCACAGGGAAAGCTTGCCGCTTTTCCGCTGGCTGGGCGCTGTGCAATTCAACGAGATTGCAAGGTCCCGCCACTGGAAGCCTATAAAAGGAGTATGCCGCCGGGTACAGTTTCCTATTTAGGGATTGCCGCGGATGAACCGATCAGACTGGAGCGGCTAAAGACTGACCAAGTTTCCCTTATGGCAAAGTACGGCGTGACAGAGCAGGATGCATTTGCCATGTGCAGGCAGGAGGGGCTGCTGTCGCCGCTGTATGAGCACAGCCACCGCGGCGGGTGCTGGTTCTGTCCCAACGCATCCATGACCGAGCTGCGGCATCTGTACCGGGCGCATCCTGATTTGTGGCAGTTGATGCTGGAATTGCAGGATGCACCGAATAAGGCGACGGAACGCTTCAATCGGAATTTCACATTTGCCGAGCTGGATCTGCGGTTCCGCTTAGAAGGCGAGCAATTGAGCTTTTATGACCAAGTGCTGGAGGTAGAGAGATAATGCCAAATCAAGAAAAATTGCCCCGTGCATGGGTGTATGCGCATATTCCCGGCGACTGCGCAGCGACCCGCGCAAGCCATGATGCCTGCTGCAGGCAGGCCGGTGACGACGGCTGCACGGTAGTCGGCGGCAGCATCGATTATAAAGGGCACGGCCCGCTGCGTGATGGGTATCAGAGTATGCTACGCAGTATCAGTGACAGCAAGGTCAACTGCGTGTATGTCAGCCGTATGCGCCAGATCAGCAGCAAGGAGCGGTACCTGTATGCCTTTTTCAAGTGTGCAATGAAGCACCATGTAAAAGTCCGCACACTGGAATACAGCCTGCCGGACCGCTTGCAGCAATACAGGTTGGGAAAAAGAATCGAAGCATACGCCCGACGCACCGGCGCTCCGCTGCCATGGTGAGGTTGAAATCTTATTACGGAGAAAGCGAAGGTGATACCGTATGATAGAAGAAACGGCCATCCGGGTGCAAATCAACGCAGCTAAGCTTGCCGGACAGGGCATCTTTGGGATATTGCAGACGGTTGCCAATATGCTGCAAGCGCGGCAGTACGGGCAGCAATCAATTCAATCACTGAACCGGCAGTCGCAGGCTCTCGCTTCGGTGGAGCTGAACGACAAAACTCTGCGCTATGTCAGGCGGCAGCTCAAGGAATACTCGGTGGACTTTGCCATTACCAAGGACAAGGACACCGGGCAGCTGAACCTGTGGTTCAAGGGACAGGACGTGGACCGCATCCAGACCGCTATTGAAAACTGCATTGCTGCGCGCGGCAAGGAACGGCCCACCAGCCTGCTGCAGGAGTTGTCCGAACGCGCCATGCAGCGCACGAAGGAGCTGAACCAGCACCGCCCGCCGCCGGCGCAGGAGCGAGGTGAGCGGCTATGAAGGAACAGCGCACAAAGCAAATTCTGATCTGCCTTGCAGCAAGTCTTGGCTGCTTTTGGCTGGGTAACCGAGCAGGACTTCTCTATGTATCGGCTGCCGGAACGGTCACGCAAAGGCTGGCCGCTGCGGTAAATCTTAGCAAAATTGTACTGCATCCCTTGCAGCTATCTTCTGCGCCGATTCCTGTGGGCTGCGGTGTTGGAGCTATTCTGCTAGCGGGTCTTGCTTACCTCTGCATAAAGTACAGCGGTCATCGGCTGGTGCCGCAGAAGGAGTACGGCAGTGCCCGCTGGGGCACAGCGGCGGACATTGCGCCGTTTCTCCATGAAAAGGCAAGTGAGAACATCCCCCTGACGGCCACAGAGTCCCTGAGCCTTGCCATGAAGATGCCGGTAACAGCGGAGAACAACTACAACCGCAACAAGAACGTCATTGTGTTCGGACCGTCCGGCTCCGGTAAGAGCTACAGCGTAGCCGGCCCGCAGCTGCTGCAGTTTAACAGCAATTATGTACTCAGTGATCCGAAGGGTGAACTGCTTGACACCTACGGAAATGTCCTGTTATCGCAAGGGTATGATGTGAAAGTGTTCAACCTGAAGGACCGTGACAAGTCCGACCACTACAATCCGTTTGCGTACATTCATGATACGGATGACATTGTGGTTGTTGCCAAGAATCTTATCAAAAACATGAAAGAGGACCCGCGCCAGAAAAACACAGCCGACCCGATATGGGAAGAAGGCTCTACTTCACTGCTGGAAGCGCTGCTTGCCTATGTATATTTTGAGCAACCACCTGAGATGCACAATATGAACAGTGTAATGGAGCTTTTTGTGCTGATGCAGCATCGTTACGGACCACAGGGACGCAGCCAGTTGGACGATATATTCGAAGACCTGGCTATGGAAAAGCCTGCGTCATTCGCAGCGCGCCAATATGGACTGTACCATATGGCACCGGACAAAACCGCACAGAGTATTGATGTATCTCTCGGTATGCGTATGAGTGCATTCAATATTCCCTCCATCATGAAGATCTGCGAGGATGACACCATTCATCTGGAAGAGTTGGCCAGTGATAAAAAGGTGGCGCTGTTCGTTGTCACGCCAGACACCACCACAGCCTATAACTTTCTGGCAGCGGTCATGTTCCAGCAATGCTTTCAGATTCTTGTGCATACCGCAGACAATCGTGAGGATCACTGCCTGCCTCGCCATGTGCGGTTTCTCTTAGATGAGTTTCCGAACATCGGCATGATTCCGGACTTCCAGATTCTGATCAGCACCATCCGCAGTCGTAATATCGGATGTACCCTGATTTACCAGTCAATCGCACAGCTGAAATCTCAGTACGGTGATGACTGGGGTACAATTCTGGAAAACTGCGATTCAGAGCTTGTGCTGGGCGGAGGCAATAACCCGGAGTCGCTGGAGTTCTTCGGTAAACAGCTGGGCAAGCGGACCATCGAGGTGCTGAACACCACAGAGAACCTCGGCGCACAGGGCTCCTTTTCCAAGAACTATCAGGTGGCCAGCCGTGATCTGATGACACCGGAAGAAATACGCACCATGCCGCGAAATCGCTGCTTATTGATGATTTCCGGTGTTGTGCCATTTTACTCTTACAAGTTTGATCTTAAAAAGCACCCTAATTACGCATTGGTAGAAAAAGAGGGGCATCACCCCTTCGACTACGAGAGGCGCGCAGAAAATAGCTTTGCAGCCTTTATGAAAAATGTGAAGGAAATCAACAACATCGAACTCGACGATGACGAGTCTGACACATAAACAGAAAGAAGGAAAATCACATGGAAATGGTATCTACAATCACGTCTCTTATCACAAATGTCGTCAATTTTGCAGGCGGCCTGTTGCTGCTGTTTGGCGCGGTGACGCTGGGCACCAACCTGAAGGACCACAACGGCCCCGGCATCAGCAGCGGCGCCTGGTCGATTGCAGGCGGCGTTCTGATCATTGCCGTTGCCACCTACTTTGGCACATTGACGGTCAGCTGATGGGAGGTATGCGCTATTTTTGAGGATACGATACGAAGCCAGCTTGCGGGCATTTCGGCCACCATAAATGCTATGGGGCAGAACTCCGGTCTTCTCAGCAGTCTGACCGATTGGAACAGCACCTTGGCCGGCTATGCAGATTCTATCAGCTCCGGCGTAGTCATGCCGATTGCACTTACCGTTCTGGCACTTTTTATGATTTTGGAACTGTACAATTTCACCCAGACCATAGCCATGAACGGCGGCAGCACAGCTTTTACGATTCAGCAGGTGGCGCTGGTCATGCTGAAAATCACGCTTTGCCGCTGGGCTGTTCTGCACTCCACGGAAATTCTAAATGCGATGTTTGAGGTAGCGGCTACGGTAACAAACGGCATAGCCGGTTATGTGGGCAGCGGACAGGTCAACACCGAGGTTGACATCGAAAACGCAATCAGCGCTCTGCCGGGCGGCATCGGTAATATGCCTGTGGCCATGGAGCTTATGGTCGTAAGCTGGATGCTGCGTCTTGTCAACATTGTGATCAATACCATCGTTGCGGCCCGCTTCATTGAGCTGTACGTTTATAATGCCCTGGCTTCCCTTCCAATTGCCACGCTCTGCTATCGGGAACTGCATGGTATTGCTGTCAACTTTCTGAAAAACTACATGGCGGTGGCGCTGCAAGGGGCCGTGCTCTATCTTGTCATTGGCTTCTACCCTGCCCTGACAGCTTCATTGGGCAGTGGCGGTGACATTACCGAGCGGGCCTGGGCCATGCTGGGCAAATCCGTTATTCTGCTGGTGGCCGTGTTTATGAGCGGACGATTCACCAAAGCCATCACCAGCGCCATTTAATGGAGGAGTTCACCTATGCTCTCAACAAAAACCAATCTCGAAATCACGGAATATCACGAGAAATTCTTTCTCGGGCTTTCACTGCGTCAGCTGGCCTGCTTTGGTGTCGCTGCCGTGCTGGCCATAGCAACCTGCTTCGTTTGCCTGCAATGGCTTCAGCTGGATATTCAGCTGGTTTCCTACATTGTTATGGTAGAAGTCTTACCCTTTCTTGGGCTGGGCTTTATCAGCCATAACGGGTATCCGTTTGAAAAGCTTGTAAAAATCTACTGGGCATGGTACTGCGGCCCCGCTGAGGTCGCAGTCTGCCCCCGTCAGGAGAAAAATTATGTTTTTACCAAAAAAGCACGCCGACTTGCCCATCGAACCGAGTGTGTTGGAGTCTTTGCGCGCACAGGAGAAATCGTTAAAACGAGAAAAAAGGAAAGCCGCCAAAGAACGGCGGCAGCACGCAAAGCAGTTAAAGAAAGACGAAAAGCATGCAAAAAAACGCATTGCCGCACGCAAAGTGCCACAGAAAGCCAGTGACTGCCTGCAATACCTGAGTATGTCGCAGGATGGCATCTGCGAGGTGGAGCCGGGACTTTTCTCGATGACGATGGCTTTCACCGATGTGAACTTCCAGATTGCCATGTTGGAAGAGCAAAAGAACATTTTTACGAAATACAGTGAGTTTTTGAACTACTTCGACCCCTCGCTGCATCTGGAGATCAACCTTGTCACCCGTAGCATGGACGAGGAGCAGTTTCGCCGCGACACCTTCCTGCCGCTGCACGGGGATGACCGTGACCGCTATGCCGAGGAGATGAACCAAGTCGTGGCGGAAAAAGCACTGCGCGGGCAAAACGGGTTGATTCGTGAGAAATACGTCACCTTCAGCCTGCACGCCGAAAATTACCAGCAGGCGAAAGAGCAGCTGGAGAACCGTGCTGCCGACATTGCCGATCATTTCAAGCGTATGGGCAGCAGTACACGCATCTTGTCCGGCATTGAGCGTCTGAGCCTGTTACAAGGCATCATGCGGCCCAATGAGGAAATGAGCTTTTCCTATGACTGGCTGCTGGCTGAGGATGACCTTACTACGAAGGACTTTATCTCACCCAGCTCTTACAACTGGCACCCGGAGCATGACGACTCGCGAGCCGTTTACCGTGACCGCTATCAATTTGGCGATAAAATCGGTAAGACAATGTATCTGCGGGGCATAGCACCGGAAATGAAGAACGGTTTGTTCTCTATGCTATCGGAGCTTCCTTTTGACCACGTCATCACAATGCATGTTGACGCTATGGACCAGGCGGAAGCCGTCCAGGAAATTGAGAAAAAGCTTGCCTATATGCACAAGGAAGAATACGATGCCATTGCCAAAGCACGCGAGCGAAATATGCCTGCCAGCATAGCTGTGAGCTATGATCTGAAATCCAAAATGCACCACACAGAGCAGATGATGGATGACATTACAACCAAAAACCAAAAAATCTTCAAAGTCTGCATCCTCATTCACACCTATGGCGATTCCAATGCGCAGTTGGACGAGCGCGTGCGGCGCATTTGCAGCACCGTACAGCAGCAGACCTGCCGCTTTGACAGCATTTTGTATGAGCAGCGCAACGCCATGAACAGTATGCTGCCGCTTGGCAAGAAATGGCTCGGGTTGGAGCGCACACTGGAAACCGTCAGCACGGCCATCTATGTGCCGTTCACCACACAGGAACTGTTCCAGCCGGGCGGACTGTACGAGGGCATCAACGCCCGCAGTAAGAATCTGATACTGTGTAACCGCAAGCTGCTGCCCGCCCCTGCCGGTATGGTACTGGGTATGACGGGCTACGGCAAGTCTTTCTCCGTAATGCAGATGGTCACCAATATCATGCTTCGCTGGCCAGATGATGATATTGTTCTCATCGACCCAGAACAGGAGTACACGCATCTCGTTACAGCCATGGGTGGCGTAGTGATTGACATTTCCGCGTCCAGCCCCTCCCATATCAATCCCATGGACATCACGGAAGATTACGGCGATGACGAGGACCCCATCCGGCTGAAAAGTCAGTTCTTGCAGAATTTCTGCCAGCTGATTCTGCACAGCTCCGAATTGTCGCCCCAGGAGCGAACCTTTATTGATGTAGCTGCCGGCCTGACCTATCAGCGCTATATGGCAAATTCCAAGCGCGAGGAAATGCCAACGCTGCACGAATTTTATAGAAATCTTGCGCTGCAGGGAGAGGAAGTCAAGCCACTGCTTACGGCGTTGAAGCTATATGTAAGTGGCTCCATGGACCTGTTCGCCCACCAGACCAATGTGAACGTGCAGAATCATTGCATCTGCTTTAATACGGTCAAGCTGGGCAAGTCGATGCAGTCTATCGGCATGCTGACAGTGCTGGATCAGGTATGGAACCGCATTACCCGCAACCGCGTGTTGGGTCGCCGCACATGGGTGTTTACCGACGAATTCCAGCAGCTGTTAGGCAACAAGGACTGCACGGACTTTTATTTTCAGCTCTCCAGCCGCGCCCGCAAGTGGGGTGCGATTCTGACCTCCATCACCCAGCACGTGCGCTCGGTTCTGGACAACGAGGACGCGCGCCGAATGCTGTCCGACTGCGGATATATCAAGCTGCTGAACCAGTCTCCCGACGATGCCAACGATCTGGCGCGGCTGCTGCACATTTCCAACGAGGAAAAGCGGTACATCGAAAATGCAGAGGTCGGCAGCGGACTGCTGATCGTGTCTAAGACGGTGGTGCCCTTCAACAACGATTTTCCGAAGGATACCGAGCTGTTCAGGCTGATGGATACATCCCCCAATCGAAAGTCTTAATGCGTTATGCTTACACCAGCACATCTCTAAAAATAACCTCACGGAGTCTGCCATGTCAGAACTATTCACGCAAAATTATAGCGACAAACCTTTATTTCATACCGATACTGACATATCGGAAAGCCTGCACAATCAGGTTGATGAAGCATCGAACGGCGAGGAACTGCTGGACAGCACTGAAAAGCAAACCGAGTCGCTACTGTCGAATGACGATTATGTAAGTGAAACGAAAGATACCATTTCAGACGATAGAGATGATGTAGCAGAAAGCTTATCACCTCCCGCCGAAGGCAACCGGAAATATATCGCCGGTACCAACACGCCCCGTGCCAGCCGCAGCAATGCCTACTACGAACTGCTGTGCAATCAGCAGACAAACGGCTACCGCTCCCCTGCCATGCGCGGCACAGCAGCCGCAGCGCACGGCATCACGAGTGCAAGCGGGCTGGTCAGCTATCAGGAGGACTTTGCCACCGATGCCGCGCAGGATCTCGGTGTGCACGGCGCAGCGGCGGAACTGATTATGCAGGAGACGTTTATCGGGACTGCTGCGGAGGATGTCGGCATACTGGGCAGCTACGCCGTGAAGGGCATCAAGGATGTGCAGGACGGCACGCGTACCGCCGAGGAGGTCCTACATACAGGCAGCGACGTGCTGCGGATGGAGTTGGGAAGCTCTGCGGTACAAATCGGCTCTGCCGGTGCACGTACCGCTCTGCACTATGCAGAGACCTTCTCGACCAGTGCGGATGATTTTGCTGACCGTGTGCCGGGTATCATCAGTAATACAGGCTTTCAGACCGGTCATAGCGTAATCAAAGTGGCGCGGTTCTTTGCCCATCCTGTCAAAGCGCTTGTGTCTATCGGCAGGACGGCGCTTATTTGTGGCGCAATCGTTCTATTGTTGCTGATTATTGGGCTGCTAGGCCAGATGAGCGGTACTACAACGACCAGCGTGCTGTGTGCCGACAGGCCGGAGGATATTCAGCAGCTTGTCGAAAGCATCAATACCTACCGCAATGAAGCTGCCACTGATGAGCTTCGCAGAGCCTTTTGCAACGATGTTGACCCCAACGGCAACCCCTACGGCTACAACACGCTGACCGGCCAGCGCAGCAACAATATGCAGCATGGCGTCACACGGAGCTACGCCAACGGCATCTACAATGACACTGCAGAGATCCTCTCGATGGCCGCGGTCTACTATCAGCAGGACTGGCCCAGTTCACAGGAGCTTGCGGCTTTTACAGACGACGTGCCATTTACCCAATATTGCCGCGCCCTGACAGCCTACGGCATGGAAATCACCGCACGCGAGTCCGCACCTTACTCATGCATCAGCTATGGCGGCTGCGTCAATGGCTACCGCAGCGAGGGCGAGACCGTGACCATCACAGAGTACCGATGCGAAACGCACACCTGTGCCCAAGGCAACGAAGAATGCGGGCACTACCGCAACGGAATATGGGAATGGAGTGGCGACCACGAGGAAGGCGGCAGCCGCCCCGAATGGATCGAGGACGGCACACACGATGTAACCGTCTTTTTCCCTGTCATTTTCCCGGATGGGGCCACCCAGTCAGAGCTGAGTACCCTGCCGGATGACTACACCCAAGTTGTCGACGGTAAATTTGCCGCAGAGGATTGCACCGGCAGCATCGTGCTGGATGAAAGTGCGAATCTCTACAAGGGCGAGCTGAATGAGTGGTTCTATGCTCCGAACGAGCGCACCGCCACCTTTACAGTGGAGACCACCGACGGTGACGAAGTCATGACGAAGGATTATACCGTGACCTTTGCCAACGCAACCGCTATCCCCTGGTGTCCCGGAGAGCTGCACGACGGCCAGTACGGCCATTATGACCTAAACTGCACAATTTACCTAACCGGCTATGACCGCTATGCCGACCCGGAAACCGAAGCCCCCAATGGTGCGGACGGCGGTACGGGCAATCTGGAGGCGCTGGCCGCAAGCAGTAACGACGGCACGCTGACACGTACCGTCATCAAGCAGGACCAGTACGGCAATGCGTATGCGGGCAATGCGGTCACTGCCCGCTTTACGAAAATTGTAACGCTGCCGCCCGGTGCGGCGGGCTTCAAGGGCTGGTACGAGAACGGCGCGGATACTTATGGCAACGTGGAATGGGCGTCCTTGCTGTATCGTATGGATTGGGAGGCGCTTTACGGCGTTGCGGGCGGTATCAAGTGCCGTTCGGTAGGCTCCGCTTTGACTGCTGACGAGCTGCAGGCATTACTGGCCGGACTGAACATTGACCCCGACACCGCGCGCGGGCAGGTCGTAGCCTTTGCCATTAGCTGCCAAGGTCATTTTGTATACGGGCAGCCCTCGTCGCTGCGTGGTGGCCCCGGCAATGCCAGCGTCGGGATGAATTTGGACTGCTCCAGCTTTGTGCAGTACTGCTACTGGGCACAGGGGCTTCCGTTTGCAGCAGGTAATACAGCCGCCTATGGCCGCACCGGTGACTTGCGGGCAATCTCCCCTGCTGAGGTCCAGCCGGGCGATCTGCGGGTCGTCTATGCCGCGGGCGGAGAGCAAGGCCATGTGCAGATGGCGCTTGGCGGCGGCGCGTGGATCGAATGCTGTTATGGCTACGGCGTCTGCGTAAACATGTCCAACGCATGGATGGAGAGCCGCGGTTGCCATTACTTTACCTATGCCGGATTTTAAGGAGGCTTTTATGAAAAGAGTTCTGGCGATTTTGTTTTTTGTTCCGTTTGTCATGGCGCTGGCACCGCCCTGCCATGCGGCGGGATACGGCGAAATTGCGATATCCTTGGTAGATGTTCCCGCGGAGCTGCAGGAACGTTCCGTGCTGATTACGCTGGGCAGCGGTCCCAACGACACGGACGCTGTTCTTGTAACGCTGAACGGCTTGAACCAGTATAGCCAGACTGTGACGTTGCCGGAGGGCACCTATTACTGCAATGCCGCTGTTCAATACGACGCCCTAAACGATTGGCCGCTGCGAGAAGTTGACGGCACCACCTTTTTGCAGGTCGAGGCTGGTGGTCAGTATGAGCTGCAATTTGAGTTTGCAGGTGAGAGTTGGTTCACGGAAGTAACCGGGCAGACACGTTATTATTCGCCGCTGCCGCTGCGCCAGCCGCCTGCCGACTATCAGCCAACAACGGCCCAGGTCAGCGCATACCTAACGGCACCAGTCGGCTTTTCTCAACACTGTATCGTCTACCTGCAGAACCTGTACAGCGGTACGGTATACGCGCTGGATGTATACGAATCCAATCAGCTGGCCGCCGTTTGCACGGAAGCTGACAGCGGACTGTATGCGCTTCTATCTGCCCGCGTTGTGGGCAATGCAGCGGAGCGCTACCAGTTCGAATGTGAGCAGAATGAGCTGAATACCGATGACAGTGTGAGCTTTCACCTGACAGTAACGGACACAAAAAATCCAGACGCCGATTTGAGTACGCCCAGCCATGACGAGAACGCCACTGTACAGCGAGCGGCAGCCTATAATGCACCGGCTACCGCTGCGCCGTCTGCGACACTGACACCGGAGCCAACCTCTTCTCAACCTGTACAGCAGAGCAAAAAGTCAGTAAATCCGTTCTGGAATGTTCTGGACTTTTTGCCCATCGTTTTTATCGGAGCCGGGCTGTTCTGGTTTCGCCGGAAGAACCTCCGGGGCGGCCCGAAGGGGTAACGTGAGCGAAAGCGAACGTTAGCAAGCATTGCATATGAAATTCACATGCGCCATTTAGGGGACACCCTAAAACCCGTTTTACAGTAATCAGCAAAGATGCAGAATGGAGAATTTTGCTTTGTCCACTACTAATCGAACACGGCCCATCTGCAAGCCAGTATACTTCACAGAAGATGAATGGCTATCTGTAGCAACAAAGATGGCAGAAAGTGATATGCCTAATTTTTCGGCTTTTTGTCGGGAAATGCTGCTTACCGGTAAAGTCAAGCATTATGATTTTTCTGTTATAAAAGAAATCTCATCTAGCTTGAGTCATATCTCAGGTAACATTAACCAAGTAGCTAAGCGCTGCAACACGAATCAATCTGTTACCACCAACGATGTTGAGCAGTTGCGGCGTGAATATTTACAGCTGAAATCGCTCTATCAGGAACGATTGGTGAAAGCTCTGCGAAAACTCGTCTAATATGTATGCAGCGAAATATTATGCAAACCCCAATCATATCTTTCGTAAGCGGGCGTGCGAGAATCGCTATTTGTTTTTGTCTGTTATTGACGATTTTCACCCAGCCCTGAGTGGCAATCTTCACCTGTTTCTTACATAGAAGGAATCTACTATGGCTATCACCAAAATTCATGCGGTAAAAGTTCGGCTTGGCGATGCAATCAACTACATAGAGAATCCGGACAAAACCGATGGGCAGGAATTGATTTCAGGTTACAATACTGCTCCACAGACTGCAGTGCTTGATTTTTCCATTACTGCAGCAATGGCACGCAAAGCACGAAATGCAAGTGCGAAAAAGCAAGGAAATCTTGCCTACCACCTGATTCAATCCTTTTCCCCGGACGATGCTGTCACGCCAGAACAAGCCCATGAATTAGGTCGTAAACTTGCAATGGAATTTACCGATGGAAAATTCGAGTTTGTCGTTGCTACCCATATCAATAAAGATTCTATACATAACCACATTATTATCAACGCCATTTCTTTTTATGATTACAAAAAGCTGCGCACTATTCCCTACCGCACCGCGCAGCAAATCCGTAGTATCTCGGATCGGCTCTGCATGGAATCACAGTTGTCTGTTATTAAAGATCCGCAACAGCTAGGCCAGCTCTACCCCACTTACATACAGAAGAAACGCACAACCAGCAATCGTACTGAAATCCGCAAAAAGCTTAACTTCTGCTTGGAGCGTGCCACGAATTATGCCCAGTTCCTGCAAATGGCACAGGAACTGGGCATTTCTGTTTGCCAGCGTGGTAAGCATATGACCTACCTACCGGAAGGTGCGGGGCGTGCGATCAGAGATACATCACTGGCCGATACCGACAAGTTTACGTATACCGGCCTCATGGAGCGCTTAGAGGATAACACTGCCGAACAGCTATTTATTCGTGAGCGCATAGCTAAGATACTTCCGAATGTCTCAACCTTTACTGACTTTGCAAAACTGCTGCAATCCGAGGGGGTTAAGATACGTGTAAAGAAACTGACCGGACAGCTTTTGTATAAGGCTGCTGACTTAGATGGTGCATGGATACCAGCTGATGCTTTAGGAGATGGATTTACACTCGCAGGCTTAGAAAGTGCGATAAAGAATAAATCAGGAATCCTTGACACAAATCATAGTACGTCGATTGCAGAGCTATATCAAAAATTGACCACAAACTATCCGCAGAGTTGTGATACATCTGTCAGGCTTACATCACGTCAGATATGTTCTAGCGGCAAGCGCGGTGTTCTGCTGCAAATCCATGACTCAAGTGGCAATCCGGCAAAGCTGATGATTGATAACAGCCATATTCATACGACTCCTGATGGATCTGTATCTGCCGACATCGGCGCGGCTTTTTCATATGATATAACTTACGATGACGGCACACATGGCACAATTCGGGGCACTGATTTGATTCGACAAATCGATGAAGAGAATCTGACGCAGCCACTGATTGTAAGCTTGACCGCTGATCAGATCATGGCCATGAGCCTGCGCGGAGTGACAGTGCATTTGCCGCAATATGGCATTGAGCGGTTATTCATTCCGGAACGCTATGTACAGCGAAACGTCGAGCAAGGAAGCTGTGCAATCAGTCTATATCCCGGTTGGCAGTACAGCTATGTGCCAATTGGCAGCGAGAAGACGCGAAAATCAATCAGTGGCGCTGAACTAGCGCAGTCGCTAGGAGGTGTTGTGCAGGTTGGCACTTCTGAAAGCAGTTTGGCCCGTCGAGTCGCTAATGTGGAACGCCGTGCAGGAATTGCAAATGCCCAAGAGCTTGGAAAACTCTTGGGCAGCATGGCTGATAATGGTTTACATTCAGCTGCTGACTTTGATAAACAAATCAGTGCATATCAACGCGAAGAAATGAAGCTCCGCAACGAGATTGCAGAGCTTCGTTCCAAAAGCAAAATTTATGCAGCAACGGCTCATAATCTGCAGGCGTGCCGTACCTATAAATCTGTTTGGTTGGAGTATGCATCCCAGCCACTCTCCAAGAAAGGTGCCTTCTATAAGCAAAATGAAGCCGCCCTGCAGACATACAGCAGAGCAACTTCACAACTTGATAAAATGGGGATTTCACTGGGTACTGAACCTGAAAAGGTAAGACAATTAGTTACAGAAACAGAAAGTCGGATAGCTGATCTTATTGCTGAATTAGAAATAGTTCGCAAAACCAATCAAGCCATACAGGAAGATAAGGAAAAAGTCGAACAGATACAAAGTGGTTAATGCATTTTGAAAAGTCTTTGTTTATATTTACGTCACACATATATTGGATATTAGCCCTTTGAGTTTCCTATGTCAACTTTTATTGTGCAACACCATAGCGAGGTGTTTTCATCAGTTCCGTCCATGTCGAACGTACCATTTTGTCGTAGTAGTTCAGCATAAAGTCTTTATCCATAGGCATCCTCCTTTTGAAATGTTTTGTGGGTAAAAATAAAAGCGCAGCTTCTATTCATTCAGAGTAGAAGTTGCGCTTTTACGGTACATCGTATTTTAATGCAAATTAGAATGCGATGTATCTGCGTCTCATGTGAGTTATGCTTCAAGGGCCTGCAGCACTCACTTGCTCATCAGTAGCAGGTGAGTGTTAGGAATTCTGCTTGAAATGAATCTTCTGTAATGCTATACTTGTTTTAAATAGGTTATGTATGAGTATGTTCCTTGTGAATTTCTCTACGCTATTGATTTCATCGACCATTATTTTCTCTTGAATCATGAATTTTTGAGTGTGCATCTAATATCTTGAATTTGTTGTAATCTTTATTGAGTCAATAAAGGAGGCTTTTCAATGAGTAATAGCGACGAAATTATTTCTCTTTATGAAAAATATGGATTCGAACTAGAAGACAATCAAAATCCAGAGAAATATCTTGTGTTTTCTCACAGAAAAGGATATTTTCAAAATGCAGAAATTCTTTTGATAGATCTCGATTTTGATTTTCACAATTTAGAAGCAGAATATAAAGCGTCCGGATTTGCTGTTAAAATCAACAAATATTCTAGCCTAGATGAAATTCACTCACAATTATTTTCTGGATTCTTTTTGCCACCAAATAATTGTAAAAAATTAAGACAAGAATATGAGTGTTATGCCAGAAAACAAACTGAAAAAATCGGTTTTTGTGAATATAAATTTATTCCCTGTCGGTTTGTTGATGATAATAATGAATCTCGAAAAAATCTTATCGAATATATTTACCAACGACTTTTTGAAAATGGGCCACAGCTGATTATCGTTGAAGCTGCGGCAGGTTTTGGAAAAACAAGTATTTCTTACGAATTAATAAAGGAATTATCTGCAGACTCAAAAGGAACTGTTCCCATTATTACTGAATTGTCAAAAAATCGAACCGCTTCTATTTTCAAATATGTTTTGCTAACTGAAATTGACAGTAAATTTTCAAACCTTAGTTCAGAGTTAGTTACCTACGAAATAAAACAAGGTAAAGTTCCATTGATTATTGATGGATTTGACGAGTTGCTTTCAAAATCACATGATGATGTTCCATCGGATTTATCTGATTCTGACGAAAAAACTGCTCAAACCATGCTATCTACAATCGCTCAACTGCTCGATGAAAACTCCCATGCAAAAATCGTTTTGACATCAAGAAAAAGTTCGATTTTTGCTGGTGAGTTGTTTGAGGAATGGTCTGATAAACACCTTCCACATTGTCAAATCACCCGAATTCAGATTATTCCACCGGTTGTGTCTGATTGGCTAGATGAATCCAAGATTAAGCTGTTGCGTTCCAGAGGTATTGTATTTGATGATATTTCAAATCCGACCCTTTTAACATTCCTTTCATCCCAAAGCAATGAAGATATTGCTTCTAAATTTACCTCTGTTGATTCAATTTTACAGCAATATTTTAAAATTCTTCTTGAACGAGAGCAAGAACGCCAGTCTCTCCCATTAAAAGTTGATGAGCAGCTCTCTCTTATGGAGAGTGTTGCTGGAACGATGGCCTCGTTTAAGCAATCAACTTGCACGAGTTCTGAAATAAAGGATATAATTCGCATGTCTCTCGGTGAAGATATTCTTGAGTATTTGGATCGTTATAGTGATTTTTCTAAAGAAGATGTTCCGACCGAAGATGAATTTCTACAAAAGCTTTCTCATCATGCGCTTTTAGATCGTATTCCAAACACATCTAACTCTATCGGATTTATAAATGATTTTATATTTGGATATTTAATCGCCGAAGCAATTACCATCCATCAATTTCCGGATTTGTCACCTACAGAGATCGAAGAAAAATATTGGAATCTTATGGTGACCTCTTACGGAAGTTGTAGTCAAAAGAAACGAGATGCATTGTATCGCCTTATTACCGATAATAAGGTAGAATTCACTCCTTTTGAAGAATTGCATACTGATCTTGCTCTTCTCCATAAGACATCTCATGAATACGCTCGTCGCTATTACGAATCTGTATATTTTGGCGAAAACATTTTACTCACATCGTCAAATTTCAAAGATTGCGTTTTTTCGTGCTGTACATTTAATTCTTGCTCGATTTTCTCTGATGCATTCGAAGACTGTAAATTCTATGGATGTCACTTTTATGAAGTGAAAATCATTCCCGCCAATAATCAAAAAAATTGTAATCTCATTTTTTCAAATTGCTGTGGAGAATCAGAGCTTCGAAAGATTTCTTGTAGAGAGCCGATCCTTTCTTCCGTGAATACTGAAACCGAATACGAAAAAAAGGTTCTTGAACAATATTGGCGTCCGGGTAGTGATCATGCTGATAGAAGAAGACTCTTCTCTACTTTGTTTAAAGGTTATTCGCAGCAAGATTACGATGGAATATCAGAAGCAATAGACCGTCTTTACGGAAAGGATATACTGTTGCATAAAAGTAATTGCATTGAGTTGAACTTTGAAAAGATGTCGGAAATCAGAGAAATTCTCGGGAGATAAAAGCGAATGGATAATGCTATACTCGATTTACCCAGTAGACCTATGAACGACCTCATTAGCGGGCTTGAAATGTATCTTCAAAAGGCTGGTTTGTATTTTAGAATCTTTGGGAGAATTAAATCTTCTGCTTCTATTGCCGAAAAAATCAAGCGAAAAGGATATTGTAAGTCTGGAGGTCATATGCAAGACCTCATCGGTATTCGCATTGCTTTGTATTTTTCGGATGACGTTTCTCTTTGTCAAAAAATCATAGAGAAATATTACACAGTTGACAATATTTCAAAAACAGATATTGAACCCGATAAGTTTTCTCCAGAAAGACTTAACCTTGTATGTCATATGCCAGATGATGTTGCTGACCAGTTTGATTCGTTTCTATGGGATGAATATCCTATTGACAGGACTTTCGAAATACAAATAAGGACAATTTTTTCGGAGGGATGGCATGAAGTAGAACATGATATTCGATATAAAAGTCTCGCAGATTGGAAAGAATATCCTGAATTGTCAAGAAATTTAAACGGTGTGTTTGCCACTCTTGAAACTTGTGACTGGGCAATTCTCTCTCTTATAAATGATCTGGCTTATCGGCAATATAAACGCAATCAATGGGCACAAATGATAAAAACAAAAATGCGGATTCATTTGCAAGATGAATGTTTTTCAGATCGTGTCACTGGTTTTTTGAATGAAAATCCAGATGTTGGGAAGAAACTTTATAGGGCAGACAGAGAACAAGTTTTGCTTTTTATGGTGTTTGATCTTAAGAAAACCATTCCATTAACTCTGGAAAATCTGGTTTACATAATCAATGCTTCTACTGTCAAAGATTCCACGCTTGCAGGCTTCGCTCCTAAAATGATTCAGGCCAGATTAAACGACTATTTTAATTGAATTACTGTAAAAAAGTGAAAAACACAGCATCTATTTGGTCAAATCGACTAGAATAGATGTTGTGCTTTTTCATTTGGATATCGGGAAAGAATTTATTGTTCGTAACCGCTCAACTAAAGCTGGAAAGAACCCATGGAGCGCTTACAAAGTTTGCGCCGTGGAAACAGCGTGTTTTTTCCTTGCATAAATCGGCGCGAGTTTGCCATCTGCACGGACTTTTTCCGCCATTTCGCCGGAGATTTTCTGCCACCTTGTCGGGACTCCTTGCCACCCAGACAATTTTCCTAAATAATGAAAGAGGCACGAGCAAAAATGCCGTGACTACTTTCAAGGAGGTCCATCGAAATGACGGACTACAGGAAAATTCTTATGCTTCGAAGTATGGGGTGCAGCCAACGCGAAATGGAACGCAATAAGATCGCATCCCGCGAAACCAGCAAGGCAGTATTTGAAACTGCGGATCGACTTGGGATTTGCTGGCCTCTCGATGATGACATTACCAATGCCGATCTGGAACGGTTGCTCTTTCCAAACAAGTACAAGAATGCTTGTTTGTATGTTGAACCTGACTACCAGTACATTCACCGGGAACTGGCTAAGCCTGGTGTAACGCTGACTTTACTGTGGGAGGAATACCGCAGCAAGTGTTACGAGACCGGAAAGACACCTTATATGAGCACGCAGTTCGGTGACAAATATCGAAAGTGGGCACGCGTCACCAAAGCGACCATGCGTATCCAACACAAACCCGGAGACGCTATTCAAGTTGATTGGGCCGGCGATACGCTTCCCATCTATGATTCTGTCACAGATCAACAGAGTTCTGCCTATCTGTTTGTGGCCGTATTACCCTGCAGCTATTACGCCTACACGGAAGCCTGCGCTGATATGAAAACGGAGAACTGGTTGAATTGCCATGTTCATGCGTTCAACTATTTCGGCGGCGTAACAAGACTCTTGATTCCCGATAACTGCAAGACAGCAACGTCCTCCAATACCCGGTACGATACAGTCCTCAATCGCAGCTACCAGGAACTGGCCGACTATTACGGCACTGCTATTGTTCCGGCCCGTGTGCGCCGTCCGAAGGACAAAAGTTCGGCAGAGGCTTCTGTTCGCTTTGCAGAAACTTGGATTATTGCTGCGCTGCGTGACAGCAAGTTCTTTTCCCTGCAAGAAGTCAACGAGGCTGTTGCTGAAAAGCTGGAAGAACTGAACGGTCGGGAGTTTCAACAGCGCACCGGCACGCGCCGCAGTGCTTATCTGGAGGAAGAACAGCCTTATATGCTGCCTCTGCCCGCAACGCCGTTTGAATCAGCGGTCTGGTCTGTCGCAAAAGTGCCCAATGATTATTTGGTTTCCGATGGCAGGAACAAATATTCTGTGCCGTATAACCTGATTGGCGAAAAAGTCGATGTCCGCGTCACAAAAAATTTAGTAGAAGTATACTACCACGGCAGTCGGGTGGCCAGTCACCGGCGTTTACAGACGCTGCAGCGTGATCCTCTGGTAAAACTGGAGCATATGCCGGAGACCCACCAAAAGTATCTGACCTACAATGAGGACGACTTCAAGGTTTGGGCTATGTCTGTTGGCCCTATGACGGAACATGTGGTGGATTTCTTTCTTGAATCCGGCAAAGCTCCGGAACAAGGCTACAAGGCCTGTGCAAGCCTTACCAAATTAGGAGAACGGTATGGCAAGGAACGTTTAGAGAGCGCTTGCGCTCGTGTTCATGCTTATGGTACGACGCCGTCTATTCGCAACATTAGCAGTATCCTGAAAAGCAAACAGGATGTGAAAGCAAAGACTTCTACTGCTCAAGAACAGTCCTCGAACACGGCTCGTTACGGTATTACGCGCGGTGCCTCCTACTTTGCGAATGGAGGTGAGCACAAATGAACCAGCAGACGATTGATATGCTTACTGATATGAAACTGAGCGCCATGGCAGCGGAGTTTGCCGCGCAGTTGAAAGATTCTTCTTTTAATGCTCTGAGCTTCGAGGAACGTTTCAGCATAGCGGTAACAGCCGAATGGAACAAACGGCAGACAAACAAAGTAAATCGTTTGATTAAAAAAGCTCACCTTGGGGCTCCGTCCGCCACGGTGGAAGGTATTGAATATTACGAAGACCGCAAGTTGGACAAATCCCAGATGCTACGGTTATCCACCTGCAAATACATTGACGAGGGACACCATGTGATTCTTGAAGGTGCTTCCGGAAATGGAAAAACGTATATTGCCTCTGCTCTCGGAAATGCGGCCTGCCGCCGCTTCAAGAAGGTCACTTATTTCCGGATGCCGGAACTGCTGGATGAGTTGACTATTGCGCGCAGCAGTGGCGAGCTGAAAAAGCTGCTAGCCTCTTACAAGAAAGTCGACCTTCTGATTTTGGACGAATGGCTGATTCGTCCTCTTACCCCACAGGAGTCTTATGACCTGTTGGAAATTGCAGAAGCTCGCAGTCAACGCTCAATGATTTTCTGCACCCAATACCAGCCTGTGGGATGGTATACACGAATCGATTCAAATCCGGAGTCTGACAGTCCGATTTCAGAAGCGATTATGGACCGTATTGTCCACAATTCGTATAAAATTCTGATTGAGGGGCGTGTCTCAATGCGAGAGCGCAAAGGGCTGAAAGCATCTATACAGGAAGGTGGTGCGGACAATGACTAAATGTCCGTACAATTCGTCCTCTGAGTACTGCGAGATTGAGGTTCAGCTGGAAGTCGCCAAAGTTGCAGAGAATGAGGCTACCGAAACGTTCCATGAGATGGATGCTGAAATCCGCAGGCTGTTGCAGCGCATTGAGCTTTTGGAAAAAACGTTACAGCAGTACAATATTCCAATACCCGAAGTAGAAGATTAGTATCTCCGAGCTCTGTCGGTGGGATTGCCGGCAGAGCTTTTTGGTGGAAGGGGGGCCGGCGAGGTGGCGGAAAGTCTCCGATGCTGTGGCAGGTTTTCTCCGTGCAGATGGCAAACTCGCGCCGATTTATGCATTATGATCGACCCAGTTTACCGTAAGCTGAAAGTCGTGCAGGACAGCGATAGAAAAGCTGTGGGCATTGAGAAAGAGTTGCCGGTCATCATTCCCTTCGATGACATTGCTGATCTTGCCGGTGAGGGCATCACTAGTATTGAGGACTACCTTGGGATTGAAAAATATCCCGATGAGACATAAACATCACGAAGATTGGAAGTGCAAGCACTGTGACCTACTATTTCTGCGATGTCTGCCATTACTGCTTTGAGGCAGAGTCGCTGCCCGACCGTTGCCCTGATTGCGGCAAGGTCAAATTTCAGGAAAGAGCTGCTATCCGGCCAGCCACAGAGAAAGAGGTGCAAGACCTGCTCCGGGCAAGAGCTGAAGATGAAGAATAAAATAGAGCCGTGTGTTCAAACTCCAACGCAGGAAAAGAACACACGGCTCTAAAACTACTATTTCAGCTTTTCGAGAATCTCATCTGCCGTCATACCGGATGCCAGCAGCTTTTTCAGCACAGCTTCGGCCTCGACCTTCTTGGCAGCTTCGGCAGCCTTCGCTTCTGCGGCTGACTTCTTGGCCTCCAGCTTTGCAATTTCTTTCTCAGTCTGCTTGATCTCCGCCTTCTGCGGCTTTAGACTTTCACGCAGAGACTTGATGTCGGTCTTCATCTCTTCGATGTGGGCGACAGTCTTGGAAAGGCCCTCTTCAAGCATTGCCTTGTCTTTCTGCAGCTTTGCGATCTGAGCATCGAAGTCGGTAGATGCGGTAACACGGTTCTTGCTGCCTTTGGTTCTGGGCATAGGATGATACCTCCATTTTATGCTTATTTCTCTGCAAGATTTTTTAAAGAATGCTGCCCGCAATTCGGACATACACCTACAACGCTGTATCCATAGGGAGTAATCTCAAAAGAACTAATATGTTGCGAATTCCAATCTTTCATGTATCCAATTACTATTTCGTTTTTTTCAGGTCTTCGAGCTATCCATGAATATGTTTGTCCACACTTTTCGCAGATGTGTTTTCCCTTTAGCTCTATCATATAGTATTCCTATCTCAGCACAATGGCCATATATTATCAAAATGGTGGGGCCCAGAGGAATTACCCTCAAGGTGCAATCTGTTTATTAACGCCCACTTCTTTCTTGAATGTTGCTTCATGCGGTCGTCCGGCTACGAACCCCATACGCACCTGTAGATGTCCCCATCTGAGCCAACACATAAGTCACAATTCCAGCTTTCATTAGCGCGCCTCCGTCAACTTCAATGCTTTTCACAAATCCGAATCCTTTTAGCGTGACCTTCATGCAACTCATCCAAGTCCAAAGTAAAGCAATAAGCAGCAATATTCTTTCTTTGCGCCTTAGCCACAGCACCCATGCTGTGTTGCCTGCCGCCCACCACGTAGAGGTGTGCAAAGTATCGAGCGGCAAAGCTGTGAGAAAACTCCCCACAGCTCAAATATATACTATCCTGTAGTCTTTTTCAAGGATAACGAAGAAAATCAGACATATATACTTCCTTATGTTCTATTTTTCACGCTCATTTTTCTGCTCAGCCACGCCCATGCTGTCAGCACACCGATCCAGCCGCCCATCGTATTACCGAACACATCATCGAACTCTGCGATGCCAAGTCCCGTAATATACTGGGCTGTTTCGATTGCCACAGACATCACGAAGGGAACAAGTAGCACCCACTTCTTCTGTATTATCCTGTATAAACCTGCTCCCAACGGTACGAAGAGCCAGATGTTGTTGATAACTCCAACTCTCACAGATTGCTCTGTCAGGAAAAGCTCTGCATAGGAAAACAGAACAAAATTCGTTCTTGCATCTCCTGACTCGCGGAACATCAGCGTTTCATAAAGGATGAATACTGCATACGCAGCCATCAAAAAGATACTCATTTTCTTCGGCAGCACCAGTATCAGCAAACAGATAACACATCCAGAAATGACAACCATGAACGGAAATCCGTTCAGGATATTATCTACGCACAGCATAACATGGCCCTTCTTGTCAAGCAGTAGATTCACCTTTCCGCTGCGCTTGATGCCATACTGCCCTTTGGACAGAACCATTGGATTACCATCTGCATCGAAATACATATCAGTGTCCGCTGTACCATCCCGGTGGTAAGTACGCTTCAGAACCGTATAACCAGCATTCGTTGGTGTTGGATTACCGTCTGCACCGAGATAGATTATCTGGCTGATACGACCTTGCTCATCTCGCTGATATAGCTCGCCATACTGCCCAAGAGATGATTTCACAGGGTTTTCTTCTGTGTCGAAGTACCGTTCGCCAATAACGGTTCCGTCTGAATCACGCTGGTACATCTTGATGGTATAGCCAGATGTGCAAATGACCGCCTGTCCATTTTCATCAAGATAAGTAATAGCACAATTTTGTCCTTGCTCATCATACTCCCGGTGCAAACCGTAATAGCCGCCTGTGCATTGGACTGGCTCCATATTAAGGTCGTAGTAGAAATCGTCCGTTGCTTTTCCATCCACCAGCGTTCTCACAATGGCGGAATAACCTGCGCCTAGCATCATTGGGTGCTTATCTGCACCAAGATACCTAATTACAATGCAGCCATCATTATACTCATACGAGATGCCATAGTAATCGCCATACCGGTCCACTGGGGTTCCAGCAGCGTCGAGGTAAAACTCTTCTGTAACCTGTCCATTTGCATTCCGCGTTCGCTGTACGGTTGCATAGCCCATGTCAATGGCATCTGTGATGGCACCGTCAGAGTTCACATAACTTGTGTTCGTTACATTTTCCTCTACGGTTTCTTTCACCTCAAGCTCCGAAGACATGAAACCGGAATCATGATCAACTGTGGCATCTGGCAGTAAAAACAAGATTGAAGCCAGGACAAAGGCAAGTAACAGCGCATGAACACTTTGCTGTTTTAGCTTTGCACTCAAACTCCGTAGCCTCTGCTCTTAATGGTCTTCACGACCTGAGACACATATTTCTGGCAGGTGTCGTGGTCGGGAGCTTCCACCATCACACGCACGACAGGCTCCGTACCAGACTCACGGACAAGGATACGGCCAGTGTCACCCAGTGCCTCGGCTACGGCTTTGACTGCTACCTGCACTGCTTCGTCATCCTGTGCGGCTTTCTTGTCGGTCACGCGGACATTCTCCAGAACCTGCGGATAAATCTTCAGAGGCTCAGCCAGCTTGCTCATGGGCAGTTTCTTCGCCAGCATGACTTCCATCATCTTCAGGCTGGTCAGGATACCATCACCGGTGCTTGCGTACTTGCTGAAGATAATATGACCACTCTGCTCACCGCCGATACGGCAGCCGTTCTTTGCCATATACTCGTAGACGTACTTATCGCCCACGGCAGTCTTGGCATAGCCGATGCCCTTTTCATCAAAAGCCTTATACAGGCCAAAGTTGGACATGACCGTGGTAACGACGGTATTGGTCAGCAGCTTGCCACGCTCCTTCATGTAGCAGCCGTAGATGTACAGGATATGGTCGCCGGTGATAACATTACCCTTCTCGTCTACGCACAGGCAGCGATCAGCATCGCCGTCATAGGCAAAACCGATGTCCAACCCTTTCTCTACCACGAACTTCTGCAGGCCCTCGATGTGGGTGGAACCAGCATTGTTGTTGATATTCGTACCGTTGGGCTGTGCATTGATGACGTAGGTGTCTGCGCCCAGCGCATCAAACACAGACTTAGCGATGTTCCAGGAACTACCGTTGGCGCAGTCCAGACCGACCTTCACGCCTTTGAAGGAGTAGATACCGAGACTGATCAGATAGCCCATGTAGCGGTTGCGGCCGGACACATAGTCCACCGTGCAGCCAATGTGCTCACGATGAGCAAAAGGCAGCTCCGGCCAGTCCTTATCGAATACATGGAGCTTTCCGTCAATGTAATCCTCGACTAACAGCAAGATCTCCTCCGGCATCTTCTCGCCATAGCAGTCGATCAGCTTGATGCCGTTGTCGTAGTAGGGGTTGTGGCTTGCAGAGATCATGATGCCGCAATCGAAATCATCCACCCGGGCGATGTAAGCAACAGAAGGAGTGGTAGTGACGTGCAGCAGATAGGCATCTGCACCAGATGCAGTCAGACCAGCGACCAGACTATACTCGAACATATAAGAGCTGCGGCGGGTATCCTTGCCAATGACGATACGGGCAGGCTCGTTGTTGCCATTGCGCTCACGCAGAGCGTTATAATACCAGCCGAGGAAGCGACCAACCTTGTAGGCATGGTCGGCGGTCAGAGTGATTCCGGCTTCGCCACGGAAGCCATCGGTTCCAAAGTATTTTCCCATTATGTAATTGTATCCTCATCCAAAGAGTGAATATGCGAATATGTATATGCTTTAGCCGAGGGTATCCCTCGTTGTCTGCTGCTCACCACGGAGAGGTAGCATACTTGAGCAGCACAGCCATGTGGATTAACACATGGCCGATAAATCCTCGAAAACGCAGAGTTGTTTATCACGGAAGATTTTTTTCTATGAACTCAGAAACTATCTTTTCGTATTTCTCTGGATTTGTTCTATAGCATTCCTTATGTGTTGCACCAGAAACTATATATAAGTCTTTTTCGCCTTGACAACTGTCATAAATCTTATATGCCATCGACAGGGGTGCTCGATTATCTTTATCACCATGAATAATTAGAATTGGCACATTTGTCTTTGATACCGCTACGCTTGCATCTGCGTCTTTCAAGTCAAAATGGCCCCAGATTTTTGTTCCCACATTTACCATCTGAGTAAATATATCATTTAACAATTCATAACGCAGTATATTCTTGCTCCCTACCTTTATCATTTCTAAAGGCGTTGTAAAGCCCGCATCATCAATGATTCCACAAACAGACTTTGGTAAATTCAAGTCACTACTCATCAATACGGCAGCCCCGCCCATAGAAAATCCCATAAGATATATAGGCACCTGTTCTCCAAATTCAGAAGCCACCCAATTTGCCCAGTCACAACAGTCATATCTTTCCAACACACCAAGTGTCGAAATATTTCCTCCGCTCTCACCATGTGCTCGCAAGCTTACTAGTAGGAGGTTCCATTTATGCTCTTCTGTAATTCTGTAAATTGGCACTCCACATACATAGCTATCAGACCAAAGCCCATGAAAAAAGATGATAATTGGTGCATTTTTCTTTCTTTCAAAATAATGGCCGACTAATTTCACTCCATCAGATGCCGTGATCGTAATCTCCCTATTTGGCTCATTCTTTATCTTGTACGCTTCTGTTATTATTTTATACTGCCATTCATCAGCGATTTCTAAATCCGGCCAGTGTATTTCTCTTCTTGAGCAAGCCCTCTGAAAAGCATATTTACTTGCCACTATCAGCACCATTATTCCGATGACTAAAGTCAGCAGAAATATTAATCTATTTTTCCCATTTATATGTACTTTCGTCATAAAAAACACTTCCATATAGCTTATACAGAGTTACATATACTAGCCTGATTATGCATTTAGCCGGATAGATATCCGTTGCCTGCTGCTCACCACGAAGAGGTAGCATATTCGAGCAGCACAGCCATGTGGCTGTGCACATGGCCGATAAGTATTAGTCTCTGCGGAACAAGTCACGAGTATAGACCTTATCCTGCACGTCATCCAAGCAGCTATCGTAGCGGTTAGCGATGATAGCTTGACTGCGCTTCTTGAACTCCTCAAGGTCATTTACGACTTCACTGCCGAAGAATGTCGTACCATTCTCCAGGGTCGGCTCATAGATAATAACTGTCGCACCCTTGGCCTTGATGCGCTTCATGACGCCCTGGATAGAGGACTGACGGAAGTTGTCCGAGTTGGACTTCATGGTCAGGCGGAAAACGCCAACCACAACATTGTGTTCCTTACTCGGATCGTAGTCCTCATTTGCCTCGTATGCACCGGCGATTTCCAGGACACGGTCTGCGATATAATCCTTACGAGTACGGTTGGATTCCACAATTGCTTCGATGAGGTTTTCCGGAACATCGGCATAGTTGGCAAGGAGTTGCTTGGTGTCTTTGGGAAGGCAATAGCCGCCATAGCCAAAGGACGGGTTATTGTAGTGGCTGCCAATACGCGGGTCAAGGCAGACACCCTCAATGATCTGCTGGGTGTTCAGCCCCTTCATCTCGGCGTAGGTGTCCAGTTCATTAAAGTAGCTGACACGCAGGGCCAGATAGGTATTGGCAAACAGCTTGACCGCTTCAGCTTCGGTAAAGCCCATAATCAGGGTGTCAATATTCTCCTTGATGGCACCTTCCTGCAGCAGACCGGCAAAAGTATTTGCAGCTTTCACCAGACGAGCATTCTCTATATCGGTACCGACGATGATTCGGCTCGAATAGAGGTTATCATACAGAGCCTTGGATTCACGCAAGAATTCCGGACTGAAGATGATATTATCACAGTGGTACTTTTCACGAACACTTGCAGTAAAGCCAACCGGGATTGTAGACTTGATGACCATGATAGCATCCGGATTAAGATTCTCCCCCATCATAGCCTAACCTCTGCATCTCAGCCACATTCTCACGTGTTGCCTGCCGCTCACCGCGTAGAGGTGTGCAAAGTTTCGAGCGGCAAAGCTGTGCGGAACAAGTCCTCACAGCTTATTTTTTAATTGGCGCGTTTTTTGTAAAACAATTTGGCCAACAGTAGGAAACCAATCAATAGAATAAACCCTAAAACAAAACCTATAAGAGTATTTTGCGTCAATCCGCTTGCCAAATAGCAAATAACTGTAATTATAGCAACCACTAGTCCATATTGCATTTGAGTTTCCACGTGATTGATGTGACTGCAGTCAGCCCCTGTAGAACTAAGTATTGTAGTATCAGAAATAGGACTAATATGATCGCCGCACACAGAACCGCCCAGTACTGCCGCAGTAGTAATCGCTGTTAAAGGCAGTAGCTGATCTCCAAATACAGAAACAGTGATTGGCAAAAGGATTGCAAATGTTCCCCACGAAGTGCCCGTAGAAAATGCAAGCAACAAAGCAACTACAAAGAAGATTGCTGGCATAATAACGAGCGGAATATTATATTGTTCAACGACAGATGCAACAAATCCACCCGCATTAAGATAATCTGCCCCACAAATGCCGCTTAATGTCCACGCAAATGTCAAGATTAATGTTGCAGGAACCATGTTGATAAATCCTTGAACAAGTCCATCCAAGAATTCTTTCGGTGTTACAATTTTACGCGGTAGATACAAGATGGCAACAAAAACTACTGAAAATGCGGCTCCCATAGCCAATCCAAGTATTGCATCGCAATTTGCAAAAGCATCCGCGATACTCACACCGCCATCGAAAAGCCCCCCCGTATAAAGCATTGAGATAATTGAGAAAGCAATTAGAGCTACAACCGGCAGTAGCAAATCAATTACTTTTCCGTTTCTAGTGAGAGCATTTTCATTTTTTTCGTCATGTTGCAGTTCTTCATGTATAGCTTTTTCCTCGTATACACGCATCTTACCGAAATCAACTGATAGCAGAATTGTCAGTAAAACCATTCCAAGAGAAAGCCAAGAGTAGTAATTACAGAAAATAGTTTGCATAAACAGCTGAAAGCCATCAATTGACGATCCATCTGGCAATGACGAACTGACGGCAGCTGCCCAAGAAGAAATTGGCGCAATTATACAAATTGGTGCAGCTGTCGAATCTATAATATAGGCAAGTTTTTCTCTGGAAATTTGATGCTTATCCGTAATCGGGCGCATAACTGTTCCGACAGTCAAGCAATTAAAATAGTCATCAACAAAGATAATAATGCCCAACGCCATTGTAGCCAGTAAAGACTGCTTTCTCGTTTTTAATTTTTTGCTTGCCCATTTTGCGTACTTCTTTGTTGCACCAGACATATTCATCAGGTGAACAATCATTCCCAAGAGAATAATAAAGAACAACACACCCATGTTCCCATATACCTTGGTACTCATTATATCAAACATCGTCGTAACTGTTGTAAATGGATTAAAGCCGCAGTAGAGTCCACAGCCCACCACAATTCCGACAACCAATGACAAATTAACTTCCTTTGTAATCAAGCTGATGATAATCGCCAATAAAGGCGGTATCAACGCAATCCATGTTGCATCCATCAAATGTCTCTTCCCTCTATAATGTCGTCTTAGTCTCTACGGAACAGGTCGCGGGTATAGACCTTCTCCTGCACATCGTCCAAGCAGCTATCGTAGCGGTTGGCAATAATGGCCTGGCTGCGCTTCTTGAACTCGTCCAGATCGTTGACAACCTCGCTGCCAAAGAAGGTAGTGCCATTCTCCAAAGTCGGCTCGTAGATGATCACAGTGGCACCCTTCGCCTTAATGCGCTTCATGACGCCTTGGATAGAGCTCTGGCGGAAGTTGTCAGAGTTAGACTTCATGGTAAGACGGAAGACACCGACCACAACATTGTGTTCCTTGCTGGGATCGTAGTCCTCATTTGCCTCGTATGCGCCAGCAATTTCCAGCACACGGTCGGCAATGTAATCCTTGCGGGTACGGTTGGATTCCACGATGGCTTCAATGAGGTTCTCCGGAACATCTGCATAGTTGGCAAGGAGCTGCTTGGTATCTTTCGGCAAGCAATAGCCGCCGTAACCAAAGGATGGGTTGTTGTAGTGGCTACCAATACGAGGATCGAGGCAGACACCTTCAATAATCTGCTGGGTATTCAGGCCTTTCATTTCCGCATAGGTGTCCAGCTCGTTAAAGTAAGATACGCGCAGGGCCAGATAGGTATTGGCAAACAGCTTGACGGCCTCAGCTTCGGTGAAACCCATAATCAGCGTATCAATGTTCTCCTTGATTGCGCCTTCCTGCAGCAGACCTGCAAAGGTGTTGGCTGCCTTCACAAGACGAGCATTCTCCACATCTGTGCCGACAATGATACGGCTCGGGTAGAGGTTATCGTACAGAGCCTTGGATTCACGCAGGAACTCCGGGCTGAAGATGATGTTATCGCAGTGATATTTTTCACGAACAGCTGCCGTAAAGCCGACCGGAATCGTAGACTTGATGACCATGATAGCATCCGGATTGTACTGGATGACCAGCTTGATGACAGCCTCCACAGCAGAAGTATCGAAGAAGTTCTTCTTGCTGTCGTAGTTGGTAGGAGCTGCAATGACAACAAAGTCTGCATCCTTGTAGGCGGCTTCTGCATCCAGCGTAGCAACAAGATTCAAATCTTTCTCTGCGAGGTACTTTTCGATGTACTCGTCCTGAATCGGAGATTTCCTCTGGTTGATAAGGTCAACTTTTTCAGGGATAATATCCACTGCCATGACCTCATGATGCTGACTCAGCAGCGTGGCGATAGACAGACCGACATAGCCGGTACCTGCAACTGCAATTTTCATTTTTTATCCTCTCCTCTTTACTTTATTATGCCATATAAAACTCTTTGTACCACTCGGCAAACTTTCGCAGACCTTCGCGCAGCGGAGTGTGCGGCTTGAAACCAAAGTCCCGCTCCAGTGCGCTGGTATCAGCGTAGGTTACAGGAACATCGCCCGGCTGCATGGGAACAAGCTCCTTGTGCGCCTCGAAGTCGTAATCGGCAGGAAGCACACCAGCACGAACCAGTTCCTCCGACAGAATCTGCACAAAGTCCAGCAGGTTTTCAGGGCTGCTGTTGCCGATATTGTAGATTGCATACGGCGGAATGGGTAGACCATCCTCGCCATTCTTCTTCTCCGGCGGCCTCTTCATCACACGGACAACGCCCTCGACAATGTCATCCACGTAAGTAAAGTCACGCTTGCAATTACCATAGTTAAAGATCTTGATGGTCTCACCGTTGACCAACTTATTGGTAAAGCCAAAGTAAGCCATATCCGGGCGGCCTGCAGGGCCATACACGGTAAAGAATCGCAGACCGGTAGACGGGATGTTGTACAGCTTGCTGTAGGCGTGCGCCATCAGCTCGTTGGACTTCTTGGTGGCGGCATACAGGGACACTGGATTGTCCACCTTATCATCCGTGCTGTACGGCACCTTCTTGTTGCTGCCGTATACAGACGAGGAAGATGCATACACCAGATGCTCCACAGGGTAGTGGCGGCAGGCCTCCAGAATGTTGTAGAAGCCGATCATATTGCTTTCGATATAAGCATCTGGGTTGGTGATGGAGTATCGCACACCCGCCTGTGCGCCGAGGTTGACCACGATGTTCGGGTGATACTGTTCAAAAATACTGTTAATGAGGGCCTTGTCTGCGAGATTACCTTTAATAAAGGTATAGTTCTCGAACTTCTGGAGTTCAGCCAGACGCGCTTCCTTGATGCGGACATCATAATAATCGTTCATGTTGTCCAGACCGATGACCTTTTTGTCAGACTCTGTGGTAAGAATTCGCTTGGCGAGATTCGAGCCGATGAATCCGGATGCCCCTGTAATGAATACTGTTTTATAATCCACTTTTTCTTCTCCCCTCATATAAAGTCATTTCAGTCTATCTAAGTGAAACAGAATCCAAATTGCACTGATTGGATATCCAGCAGTGACAAGTAATTTCTTATACCAAGTATTGAGTTCCTTCATCACCGTTGTATAAGGAATATGAGAGAGCATAGCACAGCGCGAAGTGTTAACAATATATACCGGGACACGCTTATTATAAAAGAACTCATCGAAAAGCTCATTCGTATAAAACACCCCGGCGTGATAAAACGTTCGATATCTTTGATTCGTATGGACTTTTCCCTTTCCTAAGCTGTCCTCTGACTCTGTATGATACAATCCATACACATCATTAACACACCATTGATCATATTCTCTATTAATGACTTCCCAAACAGTATTTTCCAAAACGAATTTAGTATCATCATAGACAGGAAACTTATACCGAATGTGAATGTCAACTCTCCTACAGCAATGCTTCTCACCTTCATATTTCAGCAAAATTTTTCGCTGTGCCTTACCAGACTTTTCATTGATATCTTCTGGATATGGCTCACCAACCAATTGAAGGGTATTTGCGTCCATTTCCCTTCCCGATACACACCAGATATGGTCATACCTTTCTTTCGGTATCGAATTCCATGTTCGTATCATTAACTCTACCGCATTGGGTGTCAACTCATCATCCGAGTCAAGTGTAACAACATATTTTGTCTGGAGAAACTGATATGAATAGTTGACAGCTGTATGTCTCCCACCGTTTTCTTTCCAATAGTACCTTATAGGAAAATCCGCTTCTTCTTGTAATCTTTCAACTAGTTCTGAGGTTCCATCGGTTGAACCATCATCTATAATCAGCCATTCAAAATCTTTACACGTCTGGGCCTTTAAGCTATTAAACGCTCTTCTTAAGGTATGAGCTCTATTGTAAGCAGGTGTAAATACTGTTATCGTTTTCATCTGTTTTTCCTTCTTTCAAGGAACGTCATCAAGACAGCCCTATTATTTCTATTTAATACAATGATTAACATATAAATCACTATGCAAACAAGTATTGTAACAATTTGCCTAAGGACGCTACCAGTTGGCCCATTCAATGCAATTGCAACAAGGTTCATGCAGAATACTGCGAAAAAAGTGTATCCGACATTTTTTACTACGTCAATAAATTTCACTTTAAACACTCTATCAAGTACCACTATATCAATTACAATCGGAAGCAACCGAATTAAGCAACTCACAACACTCAATGTGTCAAAACCTGCTTTTGCAGATATATAAATGGCAGGAACGTAAACAAGCAAATATGCCACCTGTATATAAAAAGATACCTGCGGTTTACCTTTACTACGATAGACCTCGCTTGCCATATTGCTAAAAACAATAGTAAGAGAGCTAACTAATGCCCACAAGCCCATAAAATCGGTTACTTCCAGCCAAGAATTACCTAGCAAAATCTGAACTGCCAATTTTCTGTAAAGGCAAATACCAACTCCCATCGGAACAACAGCTAAAGCCAGCATTTTCTGAAATTTGTTAAAAGTATCCATATACTCTTTGGCGTTGTCCTGAGCTCTTGATAATGAGCTGAATAGCACAGGAGTAATTGCCGAAGTAAACAATGCCATATACGAATTGATTGTTGTCATTCCCGTTCTATATAGTCCTAGATAATAAGAATCCAGCACCCTTGCAACAATAAATATATTCGCTTGTCCTGCAAACCATATTGAAAGAGTTTCACATAAATTCCACAAACTAAAAGACAGCATCTTCTTAAAGATAGTAAAATCAACAAGAATTTTAGGCTTATACTTTGAGAGAATGCAAACGGCAATTGCTATAAATGCTTGCTGGGATACAGTGCCGATGACTAGCGCCCAATACGATCTCAAGATAAAAGCTAACGGAACCGTAACAATCAAAGGAACCAACGAACTTCCCAATCTAACGCAGAAAAGTGGCTTGAACTCTAAATCACGTCGAAACCTAGCTATAACTATACTTGAAAAAGAAGTACACAGAACAGCCAACGCTGCAACTGCCAAACCATTGGCCGCCTCTGGATTACCAACGGCATTTGCAAGCTGTTTGCGGAATACAAAAATCAGAAGATAAATAATAGAGGATAATGACAAATTAGCCGTAAAAGCTACATTTGAATTATCATTGAGTTCACCGATTGAATCATATTCCTTCTGTATTACATATTTCTGAAATCCGGCGTCTGTAAAAATATCAGCAAAACTAGTAATTATTGTAATTGACGCAACAACTCCATACGCTTCTGGTGCAAGCAGTCGTGCCAAAATCATATTAACTATTGGTGCAGCAATCTTTGCTGTTACTTCTGCCAACACAGACCACTTTGTTGCATTTGCGACCTTATTTGTCATTTTGCTAGTGTTCTCCTGTTTTTTACATTTTACTTCTGAGGAAGAACTATTCTTTCTCCCATTATCTTATCTGCTTCATATGTAATATCTGTATCCCACCCGCTTTGAGAGAAAAATGTCATTTCCCCGAAATAAACCTGTCCATTGATTTCGTATAGGTCTATCCGAACTTCCGGAATTCCTTTTGCAAGTTTTTCAGCGATTGAAATCATTTCATCATAGTTCTGAGGTCGAAGCTTTTTCAGTTCTGATACATCCAAATCTGGATACGGACAATATGGAAGATAGTTCCAGTTTCTATCAAAATAATGGTATCTTACTCCTCTAGACGAAAATCGTCCTTCACAAAGGAATACACTATCAAATTTCCCGTTAAAACACTGCAGTTTATAATCGGTCAGTTCTCCTCTATCTCTATCCTGCATGAACTTTTCAGCAATAATCCTTCTTTTTACATCTCTATAGGGGTACTCTCTTGAATAGAGAAAATAATTCTGTTGCAGTCCCTTATTCAACTCATATCGAGCCTTATCAATGTCCAGCTTACTTTTATCTTTGCAAATGCACATTCCGAGGCCGCTATTATGATTACATTTTAACACAAATTGATTTGGCAATGACTCAAAATCAATGTCTTCCGCTTTATCCCAAACACCAAGCAAGGGGATTAAATACTTCTCTCCAATCATCTTTTTGATATATGCGCGGACTTCATATTTATCAACATACGTCGTATATTCAGGCCGTCGATTATACAATTTTAGCCATTGGAGTTTTTCGTTTAATGTAATCGGATTATCAAGGTCTAATTCCCTACCAAAAACAGCTTTGAATCTCCTGCGCAGATATTCTTCATCCGGCATAGAATTGTACTTTCCACGAGCCGAATCAAGTAAAAATCTGTAATCAGCATTCGTTAGATACTTAATTCCTGCAGCAATATATTTTGTCGGCTTATGCATATAACTACTCCTCTCAATGATTACTTTCACGGTTTAGACTTTTGACTTGCAAAAAGAAAATCATAAAATAGAAATAAGTATCCTTTGCGAAATATGACACCTGCATGAAATCCATTAGTAATTGTAAAACAAAAAAAGTAACACATAAAACCGTAATCTCATCATACTTTTTCATTCCGCTCATTAACCGCTTAAAACAGCACAAGTAACTGCTATAGAATGTAACGATTCCCAAAATGCCACCGCATGCCAAAATTTCAATGTAATTATTATGTAAATACGTATCTCGCCCTATAATGAATAGCGAATTTCCAATCCCAATTCCCTGTATTGGTGTCTTGAGAAATTGTTCTAAGCCAATTTCAATGAACCATGCTCTTCGCATTGTAGATTCATCGACTCTTCCTTGCCCAGTAAACTGATTAAGTGTTTGAAGTAGTCTTTCTGTTACGGGTCTGAATGCCGGAATTGACCATATGGCCATAACTGCTAAAACACCAACAATACATACCAGAACAAATTTCAAGATTGTTTCAGCAGGGTTTGTACTTTGGCTGATGCTTCTAGTCATGTAAACGAAAAAAACACCAAACAACAAAATAATAAACGCTTTTCTGCTGCCAGAAGCAATAACCATTAGCAAGGCTGGTACTGAGAAAATTAGACTGATAGAGAAGTGTTTATTAATAATTTTTGAAAATGTAATTATTAAAGAATAAGCAGCCATCATACCTATGGCATTGACATTTGTAAATTCATTATCTATTCGATCTCCCGCTGCTATCAAAGATCTAATTGTACTGAGTCCATAATAGTAAATCGCATAAATAGCAACAATATATCCCGCCCACATTACGCAGTCCAGCAAACGCCTAGAGTCTTCGTCATCTCGATAATATGTATATACAAAATACATACATATCAATGTCTGCGCAACAGTAGACATTCTTTTTATTGTGTATGTTCCGTCAATCGCCCATAAATATGACGCAAAGCCATACAGTAAAAACAGTATAGTACAAAGATGAAATGGTTCAATTGCAATATTCACCTTCCAGCCATTTCTGATAGCCCCCAGCCCAAATATCACAACTGTTAATCCAAGATAAACATACTTTCCCCATGTCTCCGTAGAGAATACCGTGAATGAAACCAACCATAATGTTGTAAGCATTACGATTAGCTTATCAATAAATCTATCACTTGTCTTTTCCATCTATTTCACTCTCTGCAAACAAGTATTCAAGCCATTCGCTCATCACTGTCTCCGTGCGGAAACGAGCAGCCGACTCTTTTCCGTATTGTCCAAGTCTAATTCTTTTTTCTTTATTACTGATTACTTTCTCAATAGCATCTGTTAGTCCATTTGTATCACCACACGAAACCAAAATTCCACTCTCATTATTTCTAATCAAGGTACGTGGTCCCCCACAAGGACAATCTGTCGAGATTACCGGTATTCCAACTGCCATTGCTTCCATAAGCGCATTAGGGAGTCCTTCATAATCTGATGAAAGAACAAAGCAACTGCTCTGTTTTAGTTCATCTTTAACATTATCAACTTCTCCCATAAAGCTGACAAACGAATCAATTCCTAATTCACTTGCCAGTTCTTCAAGGTTATTTTCTTCAGATCCTTTTCCGCATATCTTTAGCTTATATTCCGGATGTTTCTTGTGAACTTGTGCAAATGCGTTCAATAAGAGTGCATGATTTTTCTGTGGGTAAAGGCGCCCCACTGTGAGAATAGTCTTATCCTCACCTTCCCATGTCGTGTTAAAAAAAGATGGATCAACAGGGTTGAGAATAATTCTTCCCTTTTTTTGAACTGCTGCAGGAAAATATGCCGAGGCTTCTTCTGTTTGAAAAACGCAGCCATTTGCAAATCGAAAAATGAATCTTGCAATCCACTTTTTCAGCCCCGTCCCGTATTCCTTATAAGGATCATTTCTTACAGAGACAACTTTTCGGCATTGCACTCCAATAGTGGCCAACAACATTCGATAGTTTGGTGGTCCCATAAACGAAAGGATGACATCTGGATTTTCCTTTTTCACTAATCTTCTTAGACCAATTACACGCGCGATATTTTTACTTTTTCCTGGTTTGGTGTTCTTATCTAAGAACACTCGATGAACGCGCGAATCAACTGAATACTCTGCCTTACCTTCTTCAGGAATAATATCATTTACAAGAACTGTATAAATTCCTCTATCAGAAAGGAATTTGCTCAAGACGCTCATAACACGTTGAGCTCCGCCTCTTTGCATTGAATCAATATAGAGAATAGCTTTTTTCATTTTAACTTTCCTTCATCTTGAGCTCATTTTTTCGAGATCAGCTTTCTATTATAGATTATTCACAGTAAAGAAACCGTATCGTTTTTTACAAAGATATTACGATAGACTATTACCATCTACCAATTACCTCTACTACGAAAAAATCCACGCCATTACTATTTCAACGCAGTCACATTTTTCAAATAACTAACTGCATATGCATATATCAGTATTTTCTCCACACCATCTTATTGACCACGCCAGTGTAGCTCTGAATGATTTTGACGACCTTATCGGACACGTTCTCATCCACATAATCCGGCACAGGGATGCCCAGATCACGGTTCTTGTTCATCTCGACTGCCACGTCCACGGCCTGCAACAGGTGGTCGCCGTCGATGCCGGCGAGGATGAAGTCACCCTTGTCCAGTGCTTCGGGACGTTCGGTGCTGGTGCGGATGCAGACTGCCGGGAACGGATGGCCCACGGAAATAAAGAAGCTGCTCTCCTCCGGCAGGGTACCACTATCAGACACAACACAGAAAGCGTTCATCTGCAGACAGTTATAGTCGTGGAAGCCCAGCGGTTCGTGCTGGATGACACGCTTGTCAAGCACGAAGCCGCTCTGCTCCAGACGCTTGCGGCTGCGGGGATGGCAGGAGTAAAGGATGGGCATATCGTACTTTTCGGCCATTTTGTTGATTGCAGTGAACAAAGAGGTGAAGTTCTTCTCTGTGTCGATGTTCTCCTCACGGTGGGCAGAGAGCAGGATATACTTTCCCTTTTCCAGACCCAGACGGGCGTGGATATCAGACGCTTCAATCTTCTCCAGATTCTGATGCAGTACCTCCGCCATAGGAGAACCAGTGACATAGGTGCGCTCTTTGGGCAAGCCTGTATCCGCCAAATAGCGGCGGGCATGTTCAGAATAAGCCATGTTCACGTCGGAGATGATGTCCACGATGCGGCGGTTGGTCTCCTCCGGCAGACACTCGTCCTTGCAGCGGTTACCGGCCTCCATGTGGAAGATGGGAATATGCAGACGCTTGGCCCCGATGACGCTCAAGCAGCTGTTGGTGTCGCCCAACACCAGCACGGCGTCCGGCTGGATGGCGACCATCAGCTTGTAGCTCTCAGAGATGATGTTGCCCATGGTCTCGCCCAGGTCGGCACCCACGGCGTTCATATACACCTCTGGGTCGGCCAGCTGCAGATCGTGGAAGAACACGCCGTTCAAGTTGTAGTCATAGTTCTGGCCGGTATGCGCCAGAATCACATCGAAATATTTGCGCGTCTTGTTGATGACGGCAGCCAAGCGGATGATCTCCGGGCGGGTGCCCACGATAATCAGCAGCTTCAGCTTGCCATTATTCTTAAAGGATACGTTACTATAATCAGCCATTGTTTTTCTCCTCTTACACCGGCTCGAAGAAGGTGTCCGGGTGATTCGGGTTGAAGATTTCGTTGCAGGTCATCACCGTCACCAGATTTTCCGTCTCCGACAAGTTGATAATATTGTGGGTCCAGCCGGGAATCATGTGGACGGCCTCAATCTTGTCCCCAGAAACTTCAAACTCCACCGTTTCTCCAGTGTTGATGTTTCGCTCCTGAATCAGTCCGTGACCTGCCACCACAATGAACAGCTCCCACTTAGAGTTGTGCCAGTGCTGCCCCTTGGTGATTCCGGGACGGCTGATGTTGATGCTCACCTGTCCACAGTCGGCGGTATGCACCAGTTCAGTGAAGGAGCCACGGTTGTCCACGTTCATTTTGAGGGCGTACTTAAATTTGTCCGTCGGCAGATAGGTCAGGTACAGGGAATACAACTTCTTAGCAAAGGAGCCGTCCGGCATCTTGGGCATCATCAGAGTGGTGGGCTGTGCCTTGAACTCTTGCAACAAGTCAACGATTTCCCCCAGCGTAACCTTGTGGGGCACGGGGACACAGCAGTAACGACCGTCCTCTTTCAGAACGGTCTCCACACCATCGAACTCACAGTGCTGCTCTTTGCCTTCCAGCAGGTCAAACATTCCCTCTACCAAATCGTCAATGTACAGCAGTTCCAGCTCGGTGCTGCGGTCGTTGACGGTGAAGGGTTCGTCATTGGCAACCGCCCAGCAGAAGGTGCTGACGGCGCTGTTGTACTTGGGGCGGCTGTGGCCCATCAGGTTCACGAAACGGTAAACCGCAACCTTAGCCCCAGTCTCCTGAGCATACTGGAAGAATAGTTCCTCGCCAGCCTTCTTGCTGCGTCCGTACTCGCTGTTGCCGAAACGACCAGCCAACGTAGCTTGAATGGAAGAAGACAGCATGATGGTGGCCTTGTTGTCGTGCTTTTTCAGGCAGTTCAGCAGATCAGATGCAAAGCCAAAGTTGCCCTTCATGAAGTCTTCCGGGTTCTCCGGGCGATTCACGCCTGCCAGATTGAATACGAAGTCTGCCTTCTGGCAGTACTCGTCCAGCTCCTCGGCGGTGGAGTCCAGGTCATACTCGTAGATTTCTTTAATATCCAATGCCGGGCGAGTCTTGTTTTTCCCATCCCGGATGTTTTTCAGGTTGTTGCACAGGGCAGTTCCCACCATGCCCTTGGCACCTGTGACTAGAATGTTCATTCACTTACCTCTTTAATGTACTGTGGCGCAGTCCGGAATATCTGCGCCGTCCGGCACGGTTGCATGATTGCAGACCGTTGCGTTGCTGCCGATGCGGGCAAAACTGCCTACAGTTGCACCGGTGCGAACCACACTGTTGGTGTAAATCAGGGCGTAATCCCCTACCGCTGCATCACAGTGGATTTCCGTTCCGGCATTCAGCAGAACACCGTTTCCGACAGATGCACCATTCTGGATGCAAGCGTTTTGCAGCACCACACAACCGCATCCCATCTTGGAATACGGACTGATATAGGCGCTGGGAGCAACGATATTGGGAAAAGCAAAGCCAAGAGCTTTTGCCTTCTCATACACCTGTGCCCGGAACCGATTGTTGCCGATACCCACAACCAGCAAGCCGTACTCCTTCCGCAGCTCCGGCAAATCAGCAAGACTGCCAACCACCGGAATGCCACAGATGTCAGTGCCCACAGGTTGCCCATCGTCTACAAAGGCACAGTCATATTCTATCATCGCTTGTTCAGCCACCATACGACCAAAGCCCCCGGCACCGACCAGCAGGAGCTTTTCCTTAGACATTGGGAATGCCCTTCAGCTCGTTCTGGACGTACTCGGTGGTCATAATCTTCTTGACGGTGCCTTCCACATCCAGACGGTTGGTGTTGTGGCTGGTGTAGGACTCGTCCGCCATGGTGTGGACCTCGCCCTTGACCACGAACTTGTCGTAGTTCAGGTCGCGGTTGTCGGCAGCGACGCGGAAGTAGTGCCCCATATCCTCGCTGCGCAGACGCTCCTCGCGGGTCATCAGAGTCTCGAACAGCTTCTCGCCGTGACGAGTGCCGATGATGTTGGTGCCGGTGTTGCCGAAGAGCTGCTGGACAGCCTTGGCCAGGTCGCCGATGGTGGAAGCGTCGGACTTCTGAATGAACAGGTCACCGGGATTGCCGTGCTGGAAGGCAAACATAACCAGATCCACAGCCTCGTCCAGGTTCATCAGGAAGCGGGTCATGTTGGGGTCGGTGATGGTAATGGGGTTGCCCGCCTTGATCTGGTCGATGAACAGGGGGATGACGCTGCCGCGGGAACACATGACGTTGCCGTAACGGGTGCAGCAGATAGTCGTACCACCACGCTCAGCAGCAACACGGGCATTGGCGTAGATGACGTGCTCCATCATGGCCTTGGAGATGCCCATAGCGTTGATAGGGTAGGCGGCCTTGTCGGTGGACAGGCAGACAACACGCTTGACACCTGCATCAATGGCGGCGTGCAGGACGTTGTCCGTGCCGATGATATTGGTCTGGACGGCCTGCAGGGGGAAGAACTCGCAGGAGGGGACCTGCTTCAGGGCAGCGGCGTGGAAGATGTAGTCCACGCCGGGCATGGCATCCTTGATGGACTGGGGGTTGCGGACATCGCCGATATAGAACTTGACCTTCTTGGCGGCCTCTGGGTGCCGAGCCTGGAGCTCGTGGCGCATATCATCCTGCTTCTTTTCGTCACGAGAGAAGATGCGGATTTCCTTGAGGTCAGAATCAAGAAAGTGTTTCAGAACGGTAGAACCGAAAGAACCAGTACCACCAGTAATCATAAGGGTTGCGTTATCAAATGCAGACATTTTTATTGTTCCTCTCTATTATCCATTTCTTTTTTCAATTAGTTTTTTATGTTCAGCAATTTCATCTTCAGTAAAACGCATTTTGATGATCTTTGCCGGACACCCCCCCACTATAGCGTATGGGGGTACATTCTTATTAACTAAAGCTCCCGCTGCAATGACCGCCCCTTCCCCAACAGTTACTCCTTTGAGTATGGTCGAGTTAGCACCAATCCAATTGTCACCAGCAAATGTCACATCTTGATCATCAGTTGCACGTTTATCGGCATCCTTAATCTCATACATTCTTTTTCCGATAACATCAGTGCGATGATTTCCAGTAATAACTGAAACGTTTGGGCCAAACATCACATAGTCACCAATCTTAATCTGTGCGCGCGTAGACAGTAGTAAACAGTTTACACCAATAGAAACATAGCTACCTGTATGAACATTTTCCCATGTCCCTCTTGCTCCCTTTCCAATGTTCACATGGCTTCCATGCGATCCAAGTTGCATTTTCATCACAGGGACATATACAAGCTTATGCCATACTCTTTTAATCAGATTCCAAATTCGGAACACAAATCTCATGATATACCTCCTGAATCTGCTTGAAAACTGCATCATCCCTATATGAGCTTTCAACCTTATGCAGGTTCCACTTTGACATCTCAGCTCGAACTTTTGGGGGGCGAATGTTTTCAATAGCCTGAACTATTTCATTGCTAGATTGCGGTTTAATAATAACGCCACCTTTTGTTTCAATCATGTCAGCGTTAGAACCAACATCTGTTGCTATGATTGGCAAACCCGCTGCCATTGCTTCAAGCATCACCATAGAAAACCCTTCTGTATAACTGGGGAACAAAAAGGCATCCGCCTTTTTCATTATTTCCATGGCCTCATCATGGCTTTTTCTGCCATAAAACACGATATTCTTAGGTGCGTATACTTTTTTTATTTCATCCGAAACCGGTCCCACTAAGTGAAACCGAATATCTTCTTCCATGCTTGCAGCTTCTATTATTTCAAGTATTCCTTTTTTGGGTTTTACATGACCCACGTAAACAATATTCCTTAATGAATCCGACACTACGTATTTCGGTGCAATCAGGTCATGAGCTATCGCATTTGGAATCATACGAACTCGTGATCCTGAAAGTTCACTCACATAATCTAATGATGCTTTATTAAGAACTAAAACGCAATCTGCTCGGTTAAAAACATATTTTCCGATTCTGATTGCAAGCCTTCCTTTTAACTGATCCTGAATATTACAATGGCAGTGGAACACAATGTGTTTTTTATTTGCGAATACTACACAAAGTGCATCGCGCAAAATGCCGGTCTTACTACAAGATGAATTAATGTGAACAACATCTACTGACTGGGTACGAAGAATTTTCAAATAGTTCCTTAGAATGGATACCATTCGCTTTATTTCAGGAACAATTTTCATTCTCCCGCCTTTATGTAAGGCTCTCTCCCCAATAAATGCCGTATTAACCGTATATACGGTATTAACTCCGTCACTATCTCTCAGATACTGCTCAGTCCATGTGGCCATCCCTCCACTTGGTGGTGGGAGTGGTGAAACAAGAAGGATATTCATAATCTCCCCCCAACAATTAATTCCGCATAGTGTTTACTATTAGCTGTTCTGGAAAACGCCTTTTTATACAATATACTGTTATCAGTAATTGCGCGATTGTTTTTCAATTCTTTTATAGTATCAACGAGTTTATCTGCTTCACAGCTACCTAATACATAGAATCCCGGTTCACTTGACATCAATCTACCAAACTTCGAATCATTGCCAATGCAAAAGATAATAGGTTTTTGACACGCAATGCACGTTGCTGTCTTACTGGGTAGTGCAGTCCTATAAATATTGGTTGCAAGCGGAACAACATTTACATCAGCCATAGCATAAATGCTCGGAGCCAGCTCTGATGGCTGCATCGGCCAGAAAGAAATATTGCTTAATCCTTCCGCTTCGTGTTGAAGCCGTTCCTTATACATGCCATCTCCAAAAATATGAAAGTGAACATCTTCTTCATCCTGCATAAGTTTTGCGGTTTCCACTACCACATCTACATTCTGCATGGCGCCAATGTTGCCCGCATAAACCACATTGAACTTACCCGTAGATAAATACTTCGCAATTTTTTCGTTATATACGTCCTCATAACGGTACAAATTGTCAGTATAGCTCCAGTTATACACAACATCAGTTTTTTGCGAATCTGCACCTTTTTCAATCAGCAACTCTTTCATGTCTTCCGAAATTGTGATTATTTGATCCGCATGACGGTAGGCATATCGTTGCTCTGCAGAAAGAATCTTATACACTATTCCTTTCACACTGCCAATATAAGCAGCATTTTCTGGAAAAATGTCCTGAACATTATAGGTGAGTCGTGCCTTAGGCATATTATGCTTCACTACAAAAGCCATAAAGCCGGCCACATTACTAGACTGATTAAAAACTGCATCATAGTCTCTATACTTTTTGATCAGTCTTCTACATTTCCATACATACCTTAGTTCAACAAGATATCTTGCAATAAAATTGCCTTTTGATGCCAACTGACATGGAATACAATCAGTAGTCACTCCAAGTTCAACCAGCTCACTTGGCAATTTAGGAAGCGGACCTCCAGTATCCTTTTGAATAATGTGTACTGTGTGTCCGTCTGCATACAAAGCTTGAACTATTGCAACCAGCAAATGCTCTGATGGAGTCCTTCTGTCAAAGTTTCCTCCCATCCACATAAGTACTTTCATTTAGCTTCTCCAAACATCTTTTTAATACACATCTCAGTCGCACCCACACCATACTGTATAAACTCATCTCGGAATCGCTTGGTGTTAGCACACTCAGCAGTGTAATCTACATTCTTGATTCGCTGCAACAATTCGCTTTCCGTCCGGCAACTCTTATTGGGGTACTTTTCGTCTACTGCAAAATAAGTGCCACGCTCTGCAAGATAACTGTCATAATCGTATGCATAGCAGAAAATCGGGCGGCACAAAATCGAATAATCAAACGCGATAGCCGAATAGTCCGTAATCAGGATGTCCGCTGCAATCATCAGGTCATTGACCGCCGGATAATCGGATGCGTTACGGACAAAGTCGTTATACTCAACACCGAGCACCTTGGTCGTCTGATGATGGGCACGGAAAAGGACAACATACTCATTACCCAGTTCCTTCTCCCACTCATGAAAATGGATCGGAGGTTTGATTGCATAGGACTTGCCGCCATCCGTAGACTCGCGCCAAGTCGGTGCATAAAGGATGACCTTTTTGCTTTCTGGGATGCCGAGCTTCTTGCGCATTGCTGCCTTTTTATTCTCATCCGCAAGCCACAGTTCTTCATTGCGCGGCATACCACAACGAAGATAGCTGGACTCCCTCGCATTGAACGCGCTCTTAAATACGCGCTCATCATAGTCACCAGAAACCGTGAGGTAGTCCAGCGTATCAAAGTTATAATCCTTACGGCCGGGGCAGTCATTGCCGATATACTTAAGGGCGATACCATGCCACGTGTTCAAATAGACTTGGCCTTTCTTCTTAAACTTCAAACCGCGCTCAATATTTGTATTGGTAATCCAATACTTTGCTTTCAAAGCCATTTTGAAGTAAGCCGAAGTATCAATCTTCACCGTCTCAAGCTCCGGGAAGTTTTCCGGATGTTCAAATGCCCAAACGCAGCGATAACCCTTGTACTCAGGATGCGACTGCATATAATCGTACAGAACTTTGGGACTATCATTGAAGTTTTTACCCATAAAAGAGACAAAGAGAACCAGTTTGTCATCCGTTTTCAGGAAAGCACCCCATACCTTAAATACAAAGCTCATAATCACAACATACAGCTTCTGAATGAGCCTGTTGTGTTTCAAAATATAAATCAGTCTATCCCTCATGACTCCTGCCTCTTTCTTCTCTCACTCACTACTACTGCAACCCTAGCCGTTTGCTGTGTTACTGCGGATCAGTATTGATTTCCTCATGCGAGGTCTTACTCTCACCATCAACTGCATTTGCATCATACAAATCATGCTTGATTTGGCTGGTGCTGATTTCCGGCGTTCTGGGCAGGTACACAACCTCAACGCCCTCTTCTTTCAGGAAATCGAACTTACCCTTCCAGTCATCTCCCATAACAAAGGTATCGACATGGTACTCATGCATATCGGATCGTTTCTGCTGCCAGTTCTCCTCCGGGATAACCAAATCCACATAACGGATAGCTTCAAGAAGCTGCTTGCGCTGTTCATAAGTGAAATAGGTCTTCTTATGCTTCTCGTTCCAGTTAAACTCATCAGAGGAAACAACCACAATGAGGTAGTCACCCAGAGCTTTCGCTCTTCTCAGCAGGTTGATGTGACCATAGTGCAGCAAATCAAAAGTGCCGTATGTAATAACTCGTTTCATTCCTGTTCTCCTCGTATTCCTTAAAAGACTTGATTCAAAATTGATATCCAGTGCAGACTTTGTCAGCTCTGTTTTCTTCTCACGCTGCATAAGTGCGGCGACGGTCTTTGCCGGGTCAGCATTGTGGTTAATAACTGCATCTACCGCAGAAATAATTGGCAACTCTACACCATACTGTTTGGATAACTTCATGGCAGCAGGCAAGGCATTGATGCCCTCGACGACCATGCCGACTTCTTTAACCGCTTCATCCGGCTTTTTCCCTTGACCGATCAGATAACCAGCTCTGTTGTTGCGGCTATGTACGCTGGTTGCGGTCACAATAAGGTCGCCCATACCGGAAAGTCCTGCAAATGTCTGGTCCACACAGCCCATCGCCATGCCCAGCCGGGTAATTTCAGCCATACCGCGAGTAATCAGGGCCGCTTTCGCATTATCGCCATAACCCAGTCCAGCAGAAATGCCACTCGCCAGTGCAATGATGTTCTTCAATGCACCGCACAGCTCCACACCTTTCACATCAGTGTTCGTATACACACGCATACAGGTGTTGGAGAAAATGTCCTGAATCTTCTCTGCGACTTCGAGATCTGTACAAGCGGAAACGATCAGCGTAGGCATATCCTGTGCGACTTCCTCAGCATGAGTAGGCCCAGAAAGGGCAACCAGCCTAATACCCTGATGTGTTCCGTCTTTCTGAAGCTCGTCCTTGATAACCTCGCTCAGAGTCAGCAGCGTATCTGTTTCAATTCCTTTGCCCACATCCACGATAATCTGGTCATCCGAGATATGGGGAGATGCCGTGCTTGCAGTCGAACGAACAAAAACGGACGGCACCGCAAAGATAACGACATCCTTATTCTCACAGGCTTTTTCGATACTTTTGGTAAAACGAATCTGTTGAGGAATCACCATGCCCGGCAGGTTCGGATGAATGCGCGTGGACGATAAACTATCAATCTCTTTTTCAATTGCGGACCACATCAGCACATCGTGACCCGTATTCGCCAGCATCCTTCCAAGGGCCATACCCCAAGTGCCGGTTCCTAAAATGCCAATTTTACTCAACCCATTGACTCCCCTTAAATCCGTATTCATATCAAAGATTACAGCCCAGACTCATCTCAAAGAGTCTGAGCCGTTTATTCCTTATAAAGCTCTACTTAATCGTCCTCAGCAGTGTGGTTCACACTGCCGCTATGAAAAACTGCCCAGACTCAATCTCAAAGAGTCTGAGCCGTTCCTTTTACCTAAAGCTTTTATACAATTGTGCGCTTCACGCGCGTGTTATGTAGACTGCGGTGTGTACACCACAACCGCTATACGCAAAGGACATTTTCTGCTCTGCGCCAGCCACTCGCCAGTAGCTCACAGTCCTTCGTTCCATCCGGCATAAACTCGGTCTTACTGTAACAATCATCACCGCCGAATCCTTGCACACACTCGCCTGTGTGAGAATCTCACCAGCGCGGAGGCCTTTTCATCGCCTCTATCGGTGATTTTTACACCTTTGTTATGGAAAGCCCTTTGTTTATTCCTGATGTCACATTCTCGAAAAATCATTGTAGCATCAACGCTTTTCAGCGTTTTCTGTGTTTACATCATCTCGGTGGACTCTGGCATAAACTCAACCTACTGTAACAATCATCTGTGAGCCTTATTTCCGGCTCATCGTCCCGCAACAGTAACCGCTTCGTTTATGCCTGACTCCACAGAACCTCGAAATATGCCATAGTATCAATACTTTTCGGCGTTTTGCTCATCTTTTCCGCTTCGGTGTACTCTGGTATAAACATCTCTTTACCGTAGCGTCCTAATGAGCAGCACATTCTTATCTTCAAGACCGATTTCAGCCCCGGATGATATTTTCATCGTCCTACAAGGCTCGCAGAATGATATTGTCATCGAAAGACCTATGTTTATGCCTGATGCCACTTTCCGCAGATTCTTGCTTGATTTTTGTCTATATTGCTATAAAATCAAGCTGTATTTTCATTACTTTTTGCCACTCATGGCAGTAGTCTGCCCCTCGGAAACTCCCTCGGTACTTTCAGGCATAAACAGGATTTTCACTGTTGCAAACATGATTTTCAAATCTTCGACAATGCTCGGATGAGCTATGTACATTAAATCCATAGTCAGTTTGTCGTAAGGAGTAGTATTGTACTTGCCATAAACCTGTGCATACCCGGTCAATCCAGCTTTGGCCTGCAGGCGCAGGGAGAATTCCGGCATTTCCTCACAGTACTGAGCTGCAATCTCAGGGCGCTCCGGACGGGGGCCGACGATGCTCAAGTCACCCTTCAAGATATTTATAAGCTGCGGCAATTCATCAACGCGGCAAGCACGAATGATTTTGCCAACGGGCGTGATACGGTCATCGTTTTCGCCGCTGGAAAGACGGGCGACGCCGTCCTTTTCAGCATCGACCCGCATGCTTCTGAATTTGAGAATACCGAATTCTTTGCCATCCTTCGTTAAACGAATTTGCTTGTAAAAGACTGGGCCGTGATCCGTTGCTTTGATGGCAATAGCCGTCACAAGGAAGATCGGACTCAGAATCACAAGCGCAATAGCAGAAATGACAATATCCAGCAGTCGTTTTACAAACAGATACTCCGGCTGAGGATTATACCGGCCAACACGAAGCATCGGCAGGTGGAACATATGCATGTGATGTGCACCGGCCATAATGGTGTCACCGATGCGTGGTACTACAAATACAGTAATGTTGTTTTCTACACAGTATTTCAGAATAATATTCCGATCATGGCTGTGTATGCCGCTCAAAAACACTGTGCTGATGCCGTCCAGCATGGAAAGATTCTCGATGCACTCCCCCGCCATAGCTGTGGAAACCACTTTGTACTTGGCATCAAGACCGTACTTACCAATCAGCCGCTCCATACCGCGTCTGGTATCATAAATAACAGCTGTGGCTTGCGGCGGGAAGGTTTTAAAGTAGGCGTGGTGAGCGTTATAAGCCCAAATTGAGGCCATAATCACCTGTCCCACAAGAGCTGCCACGCCAGGAAGAATGTTGGGCAGGTGCTTGGACAAAAGCCAGATCACGACATACATGATAAAGTCGCTGACCGCAGCCGCCAGAAATTGCTCGTAGATAATTTCGGAGATACGCTGCATCGACATCAGAAAGGCGTCATATACGCGTCCAAAGATGATGAACAGCACAAAGAACAGTGCCACGACCAGGTAATCGCCCTTTGCATAGTACGGCGATGCAACGCGCTTAGCATAGTATAGATACCAACACATTGCAAATGGTATCGTCACAAGCACAGCATCTAACAGCTTTATCATCCGCAAAATCAAGTCACGCCTAAACCTTGTCATGTTCTTACTCCTCATTCTTCTTTGCACACATATTATTTTCAATACTGCAATTGAAATCAGGGAAAGCAGTTTTGAGCAGCAAAAGGCATTCCCACAAATTACTCATGGAAAATCCTTAGCACAATTCAGCAGTCTACCAACGCAATATTTTGCCAATATATGTATTGATATAATAGCACACAATTCGACATTTATCAACAAATCGGATTCACTTTAATTATACAAGTACACAAATTCAGCACATTTTACAAATACACCCTTGTTCATAAGGTGAATGAGGCTAAAATTCGATAGATTGTTATATGTAACAGTCAATTGATACACGATTCATATTTTGCTTAAAACGCTACCGATTCAAATAAAAACAGATTGCTGCGCTTGCAGCAATCTGCTTTCATTTGAATCAATATTAACTACTAACGCTCAGATCATCACCTGCGTCCGAACTTCTTCCGCTTCTTTGATGGGTGGTTTTCCTTGTTCAATTCACGCTGATACGCATCTTCAGTACTGAAACCAAAGATTCCTTCTGAGACCCGTTCAACCAGTGCCGTAAACATCTCGTAATCGCGCAAGTAGTTATTCCTTGCCTTGTCATCCATTACCTTAAAAAACCTCGCCATCAAACTCATGTATGCGTTATAGTCGCCATTCTGCGCAGCCTTGAGCAGGCATTCAAACCGCCTTGCAGATGGAGTCCACAGTTCTTCTCTTTTCATCTCAAACCAGCTTCTTTCTCAATTCTCTTGCAATTTTTCTTCGTGCCTTAGAAATCGTGTTGGGTCTAACCTTAAGCTTCCTCGCCACAACCTCTATAGGATAATCCAAATAAGTACGAATAATCATTAGCTCTCTGGGTGAGAGCCTTTCCAATTCCTGCTTCAATGATACCAGAAGCTCTACTCGAGCGAATTCATCTTCCGCACGAACATCAATGACATCAGCCACATCATCAATACTGATAATAACCGGCTGATTTGCATTGCCAGCAAGTCGCCTTTTCCCCTTGTTCCTATATCCAAGGAGACGTTTCTCCGACCTGTATTTGATTTCCTCTTTGTCTAACAAATCAAGGATATGGCTGTTGAACGAATTACTAAGCCAGTTCTTTTCTATCGTCTGGTTAAGCTGATTATAATTGGCCCATTCACGAAGAGTGAGCCAAAGTTCATACATTTCTAATTCTGTCATTTTGACCTCCTATAGCGATTTGAATTTTTTCGGTCAAATCACATCTAGGAGGTCCCCTGCTCCGAGCGCAACTAAGCAGTTTCACCACAAAATCACCTATCCCCTCAGTTACAATGGATTGCGTCGCTTAGGTGATTTGGGAATCGTAAATATAAATTTCACAATTCCCGCATGTGGTTTATAAAGAAGGCCACCAGAGAAGCCAAAAAAGACTTCTTAGGTGGCCATCATACTGACTGTATTTAATTTACTATCCGCATCCAGTTGAATGATTCGTATCATACTACATTTGTCCGTATTGGTTATAATACAACATTCAAACAAACCATTTCAACGTGTTCGCACTCTTTTTCTGTCGAACTTTGTTGAAATTCCAATAGAATTATATTCCAGTATTTATTTCAGGATTTTATTCTCGCATTCATTTTATCGACGCAATCAATTATACTTGATGGATAATGTGAACAAGCCAAAATGGGAAAGCCGAACAGATCATGCTGGATAGCTCTTGCAAAAAACGAAGAAAAGCACGACCCCTTCATGCCTCTTTCGGTACAAGAAGTTCGTGCTTTTGTAAGCGCATAATAGGTTCTTCTATTCGCAATATTACTTTCTAACTACAAGGGCCTCTTTGCTTACTTTGGTAAGCAAAGAGGCCGCACATTCTGATATTGTCAAGTATTTAGAAGAAAAAATCCCTCTATACCAATTTCTGTGTTGGTGTAGAGGGTTGACATTCTAATGTTTGATAATATCCCATATAGGTTTGTAGTTATCAGCAATATCCATGCCATCGTTAAACACCGCGATATTGCCTTCGAGTCCATGCTCATTAAGATAGCGAACAACATTATCTTTTGTCTGCTGAGCCAAATCTGCTTCGTCTTCGACAATTGCAATCTGCAGCATACCCGAAACCTCCCCATAGGATTTGCATTCTTTCTTTTCTGTCATCATTCTACCAAGTGCGACAAACAATGTCAAAAAGATTTTCTAGAGCACTTATGCAGTTTTTCAGTCAAAGCAAAAGGAGCGTCCGCCAAAGCAGACGCTCCTCTTTGTGTTTCTTGTGCTTTTTGTAAGCTTACAGCTTACTTGCCGCTGTTGTTCAGGGGCGGGATGGTCTCAGTCTTCGTTTCATTGCAAACTGTGCAGGTATAGGTCTTGACGCCTTCTTTTTCAGCCGTTGGCTGAGTAGTTACGACACCATTATCCCAAGTATGCTCATTGGTCTTGGGCGTGGTGGAGAGAACGGCACTCACATCACCGCAGACGATGCAGTAGATTTCGGTGCGACCCTCTTCCTTGCAGGTAGGCTCTATGACACGCTTAGCGGCATGGTGACCGGTGGAGTGTACAATGTTGTCCTTGTAAGAGAAGCTGTCATCCTGATTGCACTTATGCATCGTGTAGCCGTCTTCGGTGCAAGTCGGCGGGACAACGGTAACGGTGAAGGTGTACTTGGTGGGCAGGACCTTTTCGGTCTTGGTCGCATCGCAGTTCTTGCAATGCAGGGTCTTTTCACCGTACTCGTCATAAGTAGGCGGGGTAGTGATGACACCCTCGTTCCAGATGTGACCAGTACCGCCGTAGTCGTAGGTCATGGTATGGGAAGCATCGCGCTTGCAGTGCATCAGCATGGTGCCCTTCTCGGTGCAGCTGGCCTTTTTCAGGCATTCGGTGTGCTCGGTGTCCCAATCATGGTAGCCGATAGCAGGCACAGGCATCAACACTCTTTCGTTGCACCCCTCGTAGCTGCAGTACATCCAACGCTTTCCTTCAGTTTCGCAATAAGGTCCCTCGATGATTTCGCCAAGGCGCGTGTAATCGTGGTTATGCACCTTAGCAATATCTTCGGTCTTTGTTGCTTTGCAAACATTGCAGGTGTAGGTCTTGATGCCAGTTTCGGTGGCTGTAGGCTCCTTGGTGATGACGCCCTCATCCCACTGATGTTCACCAGTGACAGGCAGGTTTTTCACATGCTGCTTATCGTTGCAGCGCTCACAGACATTGTCTACGCTGCCAAGAGCACCACAGGTAGCCGGAGTAGTGACTTCTTTGTACTGATGGCCCAGCGCAGGAACAGGCGTATCCTTGTACGTCTTTGCGGGATTCTCATTGCAGGTATGCAGCGTATAACCGTCCTCAGTGCAGGTAGGAGCAACGACAGTTTCCGTGAAGGTATAGCCCAAAGCAGGAATTACTTCTTTATGCACATGGGTCTTGTCATTCTGGCAGGTGTAGGTGCGCTCGCCATCTTCTTCGTAAGTTGCTTCCTTGGTAACAACACCATCGTCCCAATCATGTCCCGTCGCAGGAACAACTTCCGTATAGGTATGGGTTGCATCGTTCAGGCAGGTGAAAGTCTTGACGCCGTCCTCAGTGCAGGTAGGAGCCTTGGTGACAGTGCCGTCATCCCACTTGTGCCCCAGAGCTACAATTTCTTCGGTTTTGGTCTCTGTGCAGCCGGTATTCTGGCACTTGTAGGTCTTTACACCGACAGCCTCACAGGTAGCGGGCGTGGTGACAGTGCCATCATCCCACTTATGACCCAGCGCGGCAATCTCCTCGGTCTTTGTCTCGGAGCAGCCATTACGGGTGCAGGTATAGGTCTTAACACCGGCCTTCGTGCAGGTCGCTGCCGTTGTGACTGTACCAGCGTCCCAAGCATGGCCCAGCGCATTCGTATAATCGCGTTTCTCGGTCAGAGCGGAATCCTGGTCGCAAATGTAAACGGTGTACCCCTGCTCGGTGCAGGTAGGCGCTACCGTATTGCCCTTATGCCAGGTCTTCTCGACCATCGGAATATCTTCCGTGTATGTAGTGCCGCAGGAGGTGCAGGTAAAGGTCTTGATACCCTTCTCATAGATGGTAGCAGGCTTCGTGAGCTTACCAGCATCGTAGGCGTGCGGCAGCTTTGCCTTGTAATCGCCCTTATAGGTCAGACCGGGAACTTCGTTGCACTCATAGATGGTATAGCCCTCAGCGGTGCATGTCGGAGCAACAACGTTTTTGATATGATAGGTTTTGTTGAGAGACGGGATTTCCTCTGTGCGCGTCTCATCGCATTCCTTGCACTTGAAGGTCTTGATACCGGTCTCGGTATAAGTAGCAGCCTTCGTGACTGTACCGCCATCCCAGCTGTGTCCCTTTGCCGGAACAAAGCGGTCATTGTAGTTCATGCCGCCCCACTCATGGCAGATATGCTCATCGTAGCCTTGCGTGGTGCAGGTCGCCTCATGACGGCGAACCGTGAAGGTGTATTTTACCTGAGGCTTTGCGGTAGGAGCCGGAGTAGCTGCCGGAGCAGGTGCCGGTGTTTTTGTCGCGGCCGGTTTGGTAGTTCCGCCGGAAGTCGAAGTGCCGGAACTCGGCTTATTCGTCTTAGTCGGCTCGCTGGTGGCGTTATCCTTCTTATCAGTGTTCTCAGCGGGCGTGGCGGTCGGTGCAGGCGTAGCGGTCGGTGCAGGTGTGGCAGTTACCTCCGGGGTTTCCGGTTCCACAGCCTGACTTTGGCTCGTGGTCACATCCGAACTCGTTGTATCGTTGGTGTTTTTCTTTTTCTTGCAGCCGGTCAAAGAAACCGCAACCGTAGCAGCTAAAGCTACAGCAACGATTCTTTTCGCTGTACTAACTCTCCTTTTCATAATAGACCTCCTTCCCTTTAGGGGGTAGCTTCTTAACTATATTATATCAAAGAAAACATCGCGTTTACATTTATTTTTATAGATTTTACAACTCCTCTATCAAGTTCTACCGTTTGCATAAATGCAACATCCTGTAACTGTGCATAGTATCCAGTACATATGGCTAACTCTCAACCTTCACCACAAACTGTTGATTTTCGCTATTTGCTAAAAACTTCCGTCATGTTGCATATTGACTCTTTTCATAGAAAGGAGTACGCTATTCTGAATCGAAGGAAGGTATCGTTATGGAAGTCAGTATATTGCTCATGCAGCAGATAGCTCAGCTGTTTATCGTTCTTCTGATGGGCTATGTAGTCGTCAAGGCAGGGCTTCTGAAAGCCTCAGACAGCAAGGTTTTGTCCGTAGTTTTCGTGTATCTGGTCATGCCGTGTGTTGTTCTCAACGCATTTCAAATCGATGATACGCCGCAGATTCGCACAGGACTCTTGTACTCGATGGGCATAGCGGTCGGGATGCATGTCGTGTTTCTGGTCCTCAATGCTATCTTTAAAAGGCCGCTTAAATTGGATGTCGTGGAGCAGGTCAACATCATATACAGCAATGCGGCTGCGCTCGTCATCCCCCTGGTTCAGGCTTTGCTCGGCGAGGAATATGTCGTGTATTCCTGCGCTTTCGTCATCGTTCAGCTGATTCTTCTCTGGACGCACGCAAGTGCCTGCCTGCAAGAAGGCGCAAAACTCGAATGGAAGAAGATTCTCGCCAATGTCAATCTGATTGCGATTGTCGTCGGTGCGCTCTTGTACCTTCTGCACATCTCGCTGCCCTCGCCTATCGTGAACACGCTCAGCAGCGTAGGTGCTATGATAGGGCCTATGGGTATGTTGCTGGCCGGTATGGCGATTGCGGAAGTACCGTTAAAGAAAGTCTTCTGTACACCGCGCAACTATCTTCCCGTTGCACTTCGTCTGATTGTAGTTCCTATCATTGTTCTGCTGCTACTTCGCGTGTTCCACGCATCTGACTGGATTGCAGATGGTAAAGCAATTTTAATGACAGTCTATCTATCGGCTATTACGCCGTCTTGTGCGACAGTCACCTCAATGGCGCAACTCTACAATCGTGATGCGGCGCACTCAAGTGCATTGTATGTTCTGAGTACGCTGCTTTCCATCATGACGATGCCTCTGATGATTGGACTGTTCGATATGCTGGTGTGATATACCTTTTATAAGTACAGATTAAGAAAGAGAAAAGCGCCCACCTTTCACGGTGAGCGCTTTTTCATTTTGTGGAGTATTACTGGATACCCAGAGTGACTTTCAAATTGTCATTGTATGAGGGGCTTTACGATGGTGGGGAATATAACTTATCGCTTATGGTGGGGAAACCCGCTATTTGCTGCTTTGTGGCAATAGAAAAGCGCCACATCGCTGCGGCGCTTTTGCTTTGCCCGGAAGATGGAGCGAGGGGGCTGTTCAGTTATCTGTTGTGCTTTTTCTTGCTGCCAACAACGGCTGTACCAATGGCTGCACTACCGCTGACAAGCATAAGGACAACCAGCAAAGCAGGGTTGCTGGTGTCGCCGGTCTGCGGAATGGTGTACTGAGGTGTGGCTGTTGCAGCAGGTGCCGGAGTGGCCGTGGCAGCAGGTGCCGGGGTGGTCTTGTCTGCGTCCTTGTATTGCAGGGCAGCAATCGCATCTTCAATAGCCTTTGCCATAGCGTCAACCTCTGCCTGCTGGGTAATGTTCTTGCCACGGGCAACGGCATTGACGGCGGCTTCCACAGCGGAGAAGTCCTTGTAGTTGTCCTTGTTCAGTGCATTTGCTTTGGCAATGGCTGCACCAACTTTTGCGTAATCAGCATCCTTGTATTGCAGGGCAGCAACCGCATCTTCGATAGCTTTCGCCATTGCATCAACTTTGCTCTGTTCAGTGATGTTCTTGTCACGGACAACGGCATTCACAGCGGCTTCCACGCCGGTGAAGTCCTTATAGTTGTCCTTGTTCAGGGCTTTTGCTTTGGCAATGGCTGCGTCAACCTTTGTGTAATCAGCATCCTTGTATTGCAGGGCAGCAATTGCATCTTCAATAGCCTTTGCCATAGCGTCAACCTCTGCCTGCTGGGTAATGTTCTTGCCACGGGCAACGGCATTGACGGCGGTTTCCACAGCGGAGAAATCCTTGTAGTCATGCTTCTTCAAAGCATTTGCCTTGGCGATGGCTGCGTCGACCTTGGTGTAGTCGGCGTCCTTGTATTGCAGGGCAGCAATCGCATCTTCGATAGCTTTCGCCATTGCATCAACTTCGCTCTGTTCAGTGACGTTCTTGTCATGGACAACAGCATTGACAGCAGTTTCTACAGCAGAGAAGTCCTTGTAGTCATCCTTCTTCAAAGCCTTTGCCTTGGCAATGGCTGCATCGACCTTGGTGTAGTCGGCATCCTTGTATTGCAGGGCGATAATGGCAGCTTGGATAGCCTGTGCCATTGCGTTGACATTAGCCTGGCTCACAAAGGCTTTGCCCCTAACAACTCCGTCCACCGCCGTATTCAATGCGGCAACAGATTCGTCGGTATACACAGTCAAATCAGCGGGAATGGCTGCCATCGCTTCGTCCACAGCCCTGTAATCTGCCGGCTCTGCACTGCAAAGAACCTGTCCGTTCACAAAAGACCATCCGTTACTGTCGTCGCCGTTATTCAGTAAGGCTGCAAAAGTTTCGGCATTCATTTCATCCTGCGTCTTTGCAAATGCAGATTCGTTCGTGTTTTTAATACCGGAGTTTTCATCTGCAAAATAGCAATTGATTATTTCGCTTCTCACAGTCGCATCCTGCTGCGCAAAAGCGTATAGATTGGCTGATGAGCCTGTTACACTGCCGGTTGCAAAGCAATTTGTAATGGAGCCATAGTACGCTGAGTCAGAGGCATCGGTACCTACAAAAGAGGCCATAGCAGCCGCAGCCTGTGATACATTGCCACTCGCATAGCAGTTTTTGATATTCAGTCCCCAAAGGCCGCCGGCAAAGCCGCCTGTGTATGCGCCGCCGGTAACATTGCCCGTGGCGTAACAATTTCGTATAACCGTTTCTGCATCTGTTTTGCCGTTTCCTTTGCCGATAAATCCGCCGACATCCGCACCGCCACGGGGATCCGCCATCACATTTACCGCTACGTCGGATCTGCTGTATGTGATTTTCGCTGTTTTTCCCAATTCACCGATCAGTCCGCCGATAGACCCCTTGCCGGCTTTTTCCGTAATGCTGCCGGATACACTGCACTCGTTGATGAGCTGCGCTCCATCCAGTGCACCTACAAGCCCGCCGACCCAGTATGCAGCAGCATAAACGTCGCTCGGTGCGCTCATATCCATAGCCAAACCTGTCACATGACAATTTTCAATAGATCCGGCTGAAGAACCAACCAGACCGCCGGCAATTCCGATGACATATCCAGAAGCAATCTTTGCTACACCGTGGATAGAAACAGTATCCAGATTCAAGTTGCTGATTTTTCCCTCTGTTGCGCCAAACAACCCCAATACATCCGATTCAAGCGGCGTGGTCTCAGACCCAATGGAAACATTAGAGATGGTATATCCCTTACCGTCAAAATTACCGGCGAAGACGCGATAATCCGAACCTCCAAACAGTGCATCAGAAAAAGAATTTGCAATCGGTGTCCAAGGCAGTCCGTTCAGGTCTATGTTGGCCGTCAAAACAAAGTTCTTCGCTTCGTAGGTTTCTCCGTTATTCACAGAGCTTGCAAGATATGCAAGCTCTGCTCCGTTAGCAATCTGATAAGGATCCTCTGCGGTACCTGTTCCACCTGCAAACGCTGCCGCTGTACTGCCATCCCAGACACTTATGTTCTGTGCATCCTCTGCAAACGCTGCCATTGGCAAGAAAGTCATAACAAGGCAAAGCGTTAGCAGAAGGCTAAGAACTTTTTTCTTCATTTTCATTCCTCCTGTGTGTTTAAATCATCAAAAATTGTTGCCGCAGTAAGTGTACCGATAAAATAGATTGAAGCATCCGCAACACCTGACAATCAGGCGCAAAGTTTCAGCAGTGTTCCCCCTTCCCACAAAAGAAAAAATCCGAAAACAGGGCATAGTTCACCCTGCTTCCGGATTTTACCTGACGATTTGATGTAATAGAGCTTGACACACTGAATAAAAGGCGCAATACTACTGCCGAGCCGAGCCGAGCCGAGCCATTTTCGCGCCTTTGAGCATCATTGTCAAGCCCTCCTTCCGTAATTTTAGTAAGAAAAGAATATCAATTCCATTCCTCACAAATATAGATATTATAGCAGATTCTCCATAAAACCACAAGTAGCGTTCAAAATATTGTCGGTCACTATTCTAAACGCATTACCTCTTCCATTGCTCTTAGTAATTGCAGAAGCATCGGAATAATTGAATTCGTAATCCCCTCAAAATCACATTGCTTTTTATGGTATACAGAGGTATCAACCAAAACAGCATCTATTCTATCGTTCATTTTATTTCCTCCTCCGCATAAAATGTCAGGTTTTCAAATTACAATCACGAAATGTTTTCCTATAAACACAAACAATAATATATCTTCAAATCACACTCTACCGTAATTATATCTTCGATAGCGAAGCAAATC
>ERZ772863.104-NODE-104-length-115487-cov-11.722313_pt1 | contig 115487 bp, 99 predicted proteins | sample MGYA00512134_ERZ772863 | MGnify/ENA primary metagenome ERZ772863 (study PRJEB29015, sample SAMEA2737659) | human gut metagenome | biome: human gut; feature: human-associated habitat; material: faeces | place: China | collected 2012 ...
GGAACGCTATCGTTACGAGTTGAGCGAAGTGTAACGTATTGTAATACGCGATGAGCGAAACACCTCTTCAGAAAGGAAGTCCTCTAAGTATGTCATATCAGGCCCTATACAGAAAGTGGCGTCCTGACACCTTTGAAGATGTTAAAGGTCAGGATCATATAGTTACAACATTAAAAAATCAGATATTGGCAGACAGAATAGGACACGCATACCTTTTCTGTGGTACCAGGGGAACTGGCAAGACGAGTGTTGCAAAGATATTTGCCAGGGCAGTTAACTGCGAACACCCGGTTAATGGAAGTCCATGTGGAGAATGTCCTGCGTGTAAGGCAATTGCAGCAGGAACGTCTATGAATGTAATAGAGATTGATGCGGCATCTAATAATGGTGTCGATAATATAAGAGAGATAAGAGAAGAAGTACAATACTCTCCAACAGAGGGGAAGTACAAAGTATATATAATAGATGAGGTTCATATGCTGTCTATAGGAGCGTTCAATGCACTGTTAAAGACACTTGAAGAACCACCTGCATATGTAATATTTATACTTGCAACAACAGAGGCGGCTAAGATACCGATAACTATTATGTCGCGCTGTCAAAGATATGATTTTCACAGAATATCAATAGAAACAATAGCAGACAGGCTCACTCAGCTTATGAAAGCAGAGAATATAAGCGTTGAGGATAGGGCAATAAAATATGTAGCCAAAGCGGCTGATGGTTCTATGCGAGATGCACTCAGTCTGTTAGACCAGTGCATAGCATTTTATCTTGGCAAAGAGCTTAAGTATGAAAATGTACTTGACGTGCTTGGAGCAGTTGATACAGAAGTGTTCAGCAAGATGTATAAGACAATAAAGACATCAGATGTTGCAGGCTGTATGAATCTTATGGAAGACATAATTATGCAGGGCAGGGATTTGTCTCAGTTTGTGACAGATTTTGTGTGGTATTTAAGAAATCTTCTGCTGATTAAGACAACAGATGATATAGATAAGATAGAAGATGTTATCGAGGTATCCAAGGATAATATTAAGGATATGATAGAAGATGCCAGGGACGTAGATGTTGACAGTATAATGCGTCATATAAGAGTTCTGTCAGAGCTTTCCAATGAGATGAAGTATGCAACGCAGAAGAGAGTTAAGGCAGAGGTAGCTTTTATTAAGCTTATGAAGCCGGCCATGGAAAGTCCTAAGGATATGCAGGAGCTTGCAGGCAGGGTAAATGACCTTGAGAACCAGTTAAGTGAAGCTCTTAGTAAATTACAGTCAGGTGCATATATAACTAAGGATATGCTTGATAATATGTCATTACAGTCAGGTGGTGCTGGTGCTTTAGGCACTGGCAGCAGGAATGATGCAGTACAGGAAGAAAAGCCTGTTCTTAGAAGAAATTATGATGCAGTCACAGATGATATAAAGCAGATAGCAGGACAGTGGAGTCAGATAGTGGCTTCAATGGATGATGCACTGCTTATGAATTTGTTAAAGCAGGCTGATGTTACTGTAACAGAGGATGGTAATAGCCTTGAGATTATGGTAAAATCTATTAGTGGTTATAACGTGATAAGCAGGGAAGAAACAATCGCTAAGATAGAGGAGCTTATCGAAGAAAGAACAGGTATATCAGTAAGAGTGGTATGCACAAGAATTGATGAAGATGAGGATTTTAACAGGCGTTATATAGCATTAGAGGAGCTTGTTGGAATGGATATCGAAATAGATGATAAGGAGGAATTTATATAATGGCTAAAAGAGGTGGATTTCCAGGAGGAATGCCTGGCAATATGAACAATCTTATGAAGCAGGCACAGAGAATGCAAAGACAGATGGAGGAACAGCAGGCAGCTCTTGAGTCTAAAGAATTCACAGCTACAGCAGGTGGCGGAGTTGTTGAAGTTACTGTAACAGGTAAAAGAGAAGTGACTAAGGTTAAGATTGATCCAGAAGCAGTTGATCCAGATGATGTAGAAATGTTAGAGGATTTAATAGTTGCTGCAACTAACGAAGCACTTCGTAAATGCGAAGAAGAATCACAGGCTTCTATGTCTAAGATAACAGGTGGTCTTTCAGGACTTGGAGGAGGCCTTTTCTAATGGACATATACAGCGGTCATATTAATAAGTTAATAGAGCAGTTGTCAAGATTACCAGGGGTTGGGGCTAAGAGTGCCCAGCGCCTGGCATTTCACATTATAAATATGCCTAAAGAAGAAGTTGAGGGCATAGCCAATGCAATGATTAGTGCTAAAGAGCATATACATTACTGTAAAGAATGTTATACGCTTACTGATGAGGAACTTTGTCCTATATGCAAAGATCCTAACAGAAATCACAAGCAGATTATGGTCGTTGAACAGACAAGGGATATGGCAGCATACGAAAAGACAGGAAAGTATGAGGGCGTGTATCATGTACTTCACGGGGCTATAAGTCCAATGCTTGGAATAGGCCCATCAGATATTAAGCTGGCAGAACTTATGAAGCGTCTTCAAAAAGATGTAGACGAGGTAATAATCGCTACGAACTCTAATCTTGAGGGAGAAACAACAGCTATGTATATAAGTAAGATGATAAAGCAGGCAGGCATAAAGGTTACAAGAATAGCCAGTGGAGTGCCTGTAGGCGGTGACCTTGAATATATAGATGAGGTTACACTCTTAAGAGCACTTGAAGGCAGGACAGAATTATAACCATTTAATATATGGAGTTGAAGTTCTGTATAATTGCAACTTAATTAGGTGTATTGAAAAGATATAAAAGTTACATATTAATATTGAATAAATCGGACATATGCAGAATGGCATAATGATATGAAGAGGTATACATATGGCGGAGAATATGATTGGAGAGATAATAACAGAGCACAGAGAAAGAATGCTTAATCTTAAGAAATATTATCCTTTTTTCAAGCTTATTGATACTTCATTTTCCCAGTTTAAGGAGGGCAGATATGAAGCACTTGATATGGGATATATCGTGATGGCTGTTCTGCGTTTTTTTATTGAGGAAAATAACTTCAAGGAAAAGGAAGTTACATACAAGGAGTATCAGGAGTTCTTTAATAACATAATAAGGCACGACTTTGATATGAAGCTTACTGAGGAAGAAAGCGGGGAAGTGGCTGATTATGTCTTTGATAAGATGAAGAATGAGGGAAAGCCATTTGAGTATGCGTATTATGACCCTGTAGAGAAGAAGAAGAGAGTATCAAGGGTTAAGCTTATAGAAAGTACAATAAAAGATAATACTGTGTGGTACAGTATAAGCGCTGATGCGGTCGAGTTTTATCTTGATACGAAAGAGATTAAGGACGAAAGCCGTATAAGCGTGTCACAGCTCCTTTTGGAGAAAATGATTAATTCCAATAACTTTAAAGGCGGAGTAGAGGTTATAGAAAGAATTAATGAGGAAGTTGGAAGGCTTAAGGTTAAGAAGAATGAAGTTATGGATATGCTTTCCAAAGATGTAAAGACAGGACTTGAACATTATGAGGATTTTGTCAATACAGGAATGAAATGGTTCGTTGATGAGGAGAAGCTTTTTAAGAAGAACAAGGAACTTATTGACAAGGCAATAGAAAGGCTTGAGAGTAATTCATCAGCGACAGAAAGCTATTACAGGACATTAAAAGAAATCCATTATCTTGAGGACCAGCTTAAAATAGCAATGAACAAGCACGCGGAACTTCTTCGTGACTGTACTGATATGCAGAATAAGACAGATGAGGCAGTAAAGAAAGCAAAGCTTTCAAGGCTTCGTCCACATATGGATTTCACAGCTACACTCTCAGATATGATTAGGACAGATGATGCTTCATTGTTGGCATTTATAATAGAGCCGCTGTTAAAGCTTAATATAAAGAAGACATTTGACATAAAGACAATAGATGAAGCACTTCTTGTAAAGCCGGCAAGATATGATAAGAAGGAATATGTAACAGAGGACACACCAGAAGATATAGTATATGAAGATGAGATAGAAGATGAAAGAATAAGACATAATTACATCTTTATAATGAATAATCTTAAGGAGTGTATTAACAGGAAATGTATGAATAAATCGGACATTTTAACGCTTGGAGAATTCAATAATATAATGTCAGAAGCTTATGGAGAGGAAATTCTTAATAATGCTGATTATTATTCTTTCTTTGTTAATCTGTGCCAGAAGGACAGCTATGTTATCGGTGGAGATAATATGCAGTCAGAAACATTTCTTGATGAAATATTAAAGGAGGGTTTTGAAGGAAGTGAGCCTGTACATATAATTATGGAAAAGGGAACAGATGAAATAATAGATTACACCAATGTGCAGGTAATGAATATTACATTCAGAAAAGAGGCAGACGATGGAAAATAGAAATCTTGAAAAAGCATTGGATATAGTATCGAAGCTTATAACAGGTGAAGAACTTACTGAGCGTGGTGACAATAGTTCTTTATATCAGGAATATAACAACAATGCAGAAATCTATGACATAGTACATATGTCACTTAAGAAGCTTAACCTTTCAATATATGAGTATAATAATGGACTATATGTCAGTGCAGGAGAGAACAACAGGGTGTTTGGCTATACGAATGAAGAACTGCGTAAAGAACTTGGCATTAAGGTGAATAAAGATTTATATATGGCATATTTTGTTATATACAATATTATAACAGAATTCTATACGGCATCATCTAATACGACTTATGTTGAGTTCGTAAAGGTTGAGGATATTGTTAAAAATGTTGATTATTCGGTGTCAGCAATTATAGATAAGAAGCTTGGAATGATTATTGATGACATAGAGGAGAACAGCTTTAAACAGATAGCTTTAAGCTGGGACGAGCTTCCGGTTATAACAGTTGAAGATACGGCAGATGTAAGAGCCGCAAGAAATTCTAAGACAGGTTTTGTGAAAATGGTACTTAACTTCTGTATGTCACAGGGGCTTTTAATGGAAGCACAGTCAAGATATTATCCAACAGACAGATTTAAAGCACTTATCGAGAATTATTTTGATGAATACAAGGGACGTATGGCAGAGATTATGCAGTCTTTGATTTAACAGCTTAAGAATGTACTATGTAGTGCAGGAAAGAGGTAGATATGCCACAGATTAATAGAATAAGAGTTAATAATGTTAAATATAATTTTGGAACGCAGTTCTATGATGATTTTATAATGCGTTTTAATTGCAAAAATACAATATATGACCTTGCTAATGGTGGTGGAAAGAGTCTTTTAATGCTTCTTCTTATGCAGAATATGATTCCTAATTGTACACTTGATGAGAAACAGCCTATAGAGAAGCTTTTCAGAAAAGGAAGCGGCAACACCTGCATACACTCACTTGTTGAGTGGAAGCTTGATAATAATGCAGTTAAAGATGGTTTCAGATATATGACAACAGGTTTTTGTGCAAGAAAGGCAAGAGATGCCAAAGATGAAGAAAATGTTACTGACAGCACGGGCACATTGACACAGGCTTCATCATCTGATAATACAAGTGTAGAGTATTTCAATTACTGCATTTTCTATAGAAAGTTCGGGGAAAATGACATAAAGAACCTGCCGCTTGCTGTTAATGGTGAGAGGGTTACTTATAATGGCTTAAAGGCGTATTTAAGAGAAGCGGAGAAGTCAGATTATAACATTAAAGTATACATTTTTGACAGAAAGGGGGACTACCAGAGCTTTATATCACGTTACGGAATATATGAAAGTGCGTGGGAGATAGTAAGAGGCATCAATAAGACAGAGGGACACGTAAGAACTTATTTTGAGACTAATTACAGGACAAGCAGAAAGGTCGTTGAGGACCTTCTTATAGAGGAGATTATACAGAAGTCTTACAATAACAGGCTTTCAGTTGATAATGATGACTCTATGATGGCAAAGACACTACTTGATATTAAGGATAAGCTTATAGAACTTTCCAAGAAGAACAGTCAGATTAATGATTATGATAATCAGATAGAGGCTTTAACATATTTTAAAGATTATATTGCGACATATAAGGAATTCTATTCTAATAAAAGCAATATAGAGGACAAGCTTGCCAATATGCTCTTATCAGTGATTAATGCTGAGGGCAGAAAAGAAGCAGAGCTTTCAGAACATAATGAAAAAGAGCAGGAGCTTTATAATGAACTTTCTGATAAGAAATATAAGATAGCAGTAGCCAATGTATTAAAGGAAAAGAAGTCATTAAATGAGCTTGATAAGCTTGTCAAGGAAGCACTTTCAGATAGAAATAAGAAAGAGAACCAGATAAAGACTGCAAGGGAAAAGCTTATGCTTTTAGAGGCAGCTAATAATTATTGTGACTATATCAATTACGAAAAAGAACTTGTTAAAGTTAATACTGCAATTGACAGCCGTATGATAGAGGATGAGGACATAGCGTCAGAATTAAACAGGCTTGCAGCTATATATAAGCAGTATTATGACAAGGCAGAAAAAGAACTTTCAGCTAAGACTGCCAGAGCAGCTATAGATGAGAAGAATTTAAGAGATGAGCTTAAAAAGGCAGATGAGAAACATCAGGAAGACAAGAATAACTGTGCTGTTATACAGGGACAGGAAAGTGCTGTAAAACAGCAGATTGAAAAGGATGAGAAAGAGCTTAAAAGGCTTGCTGACGCTTATGGAATACTGATTGTTGATGATATTATATCCAAGATAGAGGAATTAAGGGTACAGCATAATGGTATTCTTAAGGCAGAGGCTCTTTTGGAAGAAAGCATTAAAGAAACAACCAAGTCGGTATACAAGACAGAGGAAAAGATTAATATTGCTGAGTCTAATATTGCGATGTTAGATGAAAGAATTGACCAACTTCAATCACAGATTATAAGCAGGCAGGAGAATGAGAGCAAGCTTAAGGATTTGCAGAGAATATATGGAATTGCAGGAGCTGACAGATTAAAAGAAGGCATTTTCAAAGAATTCTTAAGAATGAATGACAAATATAATGAAGACAGCCAGAAGGCAGTTAAGCTTGGAAAACTTATAGAAGCAGTAAGTGCAGGTTCTTATTATATAGACAATCCTTCTTACAATAAGTTCAGGGAATATCTTAAATCAGTGTGCGGTGAAGCTGTAACAGAAGGTTATAAGTATCTTGAAAATGCAAGCGAACAGCAGAGAAAAGATATTGTTAAAAGAATACCATTTATCCAGTACAGCTTTGTAATTGACAGTGGTTTTGACAGGTTAAAGGAAGCGGAACTGGAAACTGAAACACAGGATAGTGCTGTATATCCGGTAATAAGTGCAGAGGCACTTAAAGATGAAAATGTTAATATAAACAGCGATAAAGTTATATTTGCAGTTAATGACATAAGCTATCTTACAGACGATAAAAGACGTGATGTAAAGGTACGCATTTTAAGGGAAGAACTTGATAATCTTAACGATACCATAACAAAGCTTAACAGCAGAAAGCAGACAGTTCTTGAAGATTATGTGCTTTCGGTTAATGCTGGTGATACATCAGCGGAAAAGCTTGATGCACCTGAGGAGCTTCTTAAGAGAAAAAATGATATCAAAGAGAATATCGCTACATACAGAGCAGAGCTTGGACGATATAATGATAAGAAGTCACAGGATATGGCAGAACTTGAAAATGTCAGAAAGTCCAAGAAGTCTGTTGAATTAAACATAAGCAGATATGAAGAAATTGCAGTTGTAAATGAGAGGGTAACGGCGGGATATGTGACATTAAAACAGCTTACTGAAAAGCTTAAGGCTGCCGAAGCACAGATTATAGAATGTGCAGATTATCTTGATAAAATAAGAGAAGACTATATTAAGGCAGATGAGTATAAGACTAATGTTGATAATCAGTATTCAGAGCTTGTAAGCGTCTGGGAAAATACAGTGTCGCATTTTTACAATGAGGGCATTGATTATAATAATGATGAAGCGGATAAGATTAACCCTGACGAACTTACCGCTAAGATAACAGGTCTTAAAGACATTTTGGCTAATAAGAATTCAGATGTTTCTGATAAGGAAAATCTTAGAAAGCACCTGAAAGCTTCTGTTGATAAATGTATTGAAGCTATTGAGTACAGAGGTCATACATTAGAAGAACTTAAGGGGATGTATGAGACTGGAACAATATCTGTAAGTGACAGGACAAAGCTTATGGGGCTTAACAATGAACTGCACGAGTATCAGAAAGAATATGATGCCGGAAGCAGGGAGACAGAAGCTAAAGAAGCACTTCTTAACAGACTTGAGGGAAGTATTGCACACGCTAAGAGCCAGATTGAGGAAAAATATGGAAGATATGAAGAATTTGAGTGTGACAATCCTGAAAAGTTCGCAGATGATATGTCTGTGGCAGTAGCAGAATTAGAGAAGAATATAGAAAAGTATGCACAGTTAAGAAAGCATATGTCAGATGAACTCAAAGAGATACAGCTTATAAGAAAAGACCTTGAAAGAATAACATATAATGCAGGAATTGATATTGAGAATTATGCAGAATTATCAGAATCGGACATTGAGATTAAAGATTTTGAAAGTGTTGCCAAAGAATACGAGCAGACAGCAAAAGAGTATTCATCTATATTAAAGCTTGAATACAAGAAAGCTGATGAGTTCAACAAATATAAAACAAAGCTAATAGATGAACTTAAGAACTATAATGGTGCTGAACTTGCCGTTGAGGTTAATGTATCGGTTGAGCTTCCTGTTAATGCTGCAAAGACAGAACAGCTTGTTAAATCAATAGAGGATACGAATTCATTTATTGAACTTGAGAAAGAGCGTGTTCACAAGGGAATAGAGGATATGGAACGTATCAAGGATAACTTTGAGAACAGATGTATACAGACCTGCTGTAATATAAAGACTGAGCTTGAAAGACTTCCAAAGCTTTCGCATATCAGAATGGACAATGAAGATATTGCAATAATCGGGCTTTATATTCCTTATGTTAGGGAAGAAATGTATAAGGACAGAATGTCAGCTTACATTGATGAGACAATTGTTGCAGCGGAAAGCTTTAAGGAGCAGGAAGAACGTTTCAGATATATAAGAAGCAGGCTTTCATGGAAACGGCTTTTCTCAGTAATTGTAACGGATATGAATTCAGTAAGAATTAATCTTTACAAGAGAGAGAGAATAAAAGACCAGAGCAGATATTTAAGATATGAGGAAGCTGTAGGCTCAACAGGACAGTCGCAGGGGATATATATACAGTTCCTTATAGCTATTATTAATTATATTTCCAATATGAACACAGTATCAGATGGACAGCCTTTGGGTAAGACTATATTTATAGATAATCCATTTGGTGCGGCAAAGGATATATATATATGGGAGCCAATCTTTAAACTGCTTGCAGTAAACCATGTACAGCTCATTGTTCCTGCAAGAGGTGCAACACCGGCGATTACCTCAAGGTTTGATGTTAATTATATACTTGGGCAGAAGATGGCAGACAAAAGGCAGCAGACAGTTGTTGTTGACTATTATAGTAATGTTAAAGAGACTGAATTGGAATACACAAGAATGGACTATGAACAGGCAAGCTTTGATTTCATATAGCAGGTTTACAAGGATACTTTACTGTGATAAAATTATACGGAATGTTTAAATTGGCATTAATATGCCGTATTATTGGAATTTGAGGGTCGATTCATTGACATAATGGAGGTCTTTAACGTGGATAAATATGAGTTTAATATAAAGTTGGAACAGATAAAGAAGCTTGCAGCTAAGAAAGAATATAAGCAGGCAGCAGAGATTGCAAAGCAGATGAACTGGAATAAAGTAAAAGACTGGTCTACGCTTGCAACGATAATTAATGTACAGGAAGCGGCAGGAGACTACGAAGAAGCAAGAGATATGGCAATTCTTGCATACAACCGTAACCTTGGAGGCAGAAAGCTTATATATAAGCTCACAGAATTCTTTATCAAAGTTGACGATTTTGAAAATGCTGAAGAATTATACAGGGAATACGCCAAATTATCAGCACACGATGTTAATAAGTATATCTTATATTACGACTTAAGAAGGGCACAGGATGCACCTGATACTGAGCTTGTTGATATACTTGAAAAGTATAAGGAAGCTGAGATTGACGAGAAATATATGTATGAGCTTGCCGAATTATATTACAAGACAGGAAGAAAAGAAGATTGTTCTAAGACCTGTGATAACCTTGTATTATGGTTTCAGGATGGCATATATGTAGAGAAAGCTGTAAAGCTTAAGGAAAAGCTGGGTGTTACTATGACTAACACACAGAAGAAGATTTTAAGTGAGATTAACGCAAGAAAGTCTGACGAAGAAGCTAACAAAGAAAGATTATTTATGGAGCAGAAAGAGCTTGCACGTCTTAAAAAGGACGAAGTCGGCGATCTGCTTGATGAAGATGATAAAGCTGATTCAGACAAAGCAGCACCTTCTAACAAGGCTTCAGATAGCAGGTATTCTAATGTGACTGATAAAGCTTTAAGATTTAAATCTGAAGATGTTGCAGGAGAACAGCCAGTGGGTAATATTGATTATATCGGAAATGACCGTTCAACAGGAAATGTTAATGTGGCGGGAAGTTCAGACGTGGCTGGTGTAAAAGATACATCTGGTTTATCAATGGATCTTGTCCAGAATGACCAGAGCAGTGCATTAAAAGAGTCAATTGTAAATGCTCTTAGAAGACAGGAAGCAGAAGGGAATTCTGTAGATGAGAGTGCTGCAAAGCTTGAAAAAGAGCAGGACAACAGAATATTAGATGAGAGTGCAGATAAGAAGCTTAATGAAAATGTCAGCAAAGCTTCTATGTCATTAAAGGAGCTTATCGAGAACGCAAAAAGAAATATTGAGAACAGCTGTGATAAGATTACCAAGGAAGACGAGGAAGAAGCACGGGAGGCGGCAAGAAAGCGTATTGATGAGAAAGCTGATGCTATGGACATAGAGGTTAAAGTACCTAATTATAACCTTTATGATACTCATAATATTCAGGAAGAACTTGCTAAGAATATTAATGATATATTTAGTGATGAGGAGTCATTTAAGCCTCCATTTGAAAGAAAGACAGGAATGTCCGAAGCATTGAATGAGAGTCCGGCAAAGACAAGTGAGTCAAGAACTGATGGTACAGCAGATAGTAATGCAGGAAATGCTAATACTGTTTACGCAGATGATGAAGCAGAGAACATAGAAGATGAGCAGATTGAAGGACAGTTAAGCATAGCTGACTGGATGGAAACTGTAAGAGAAGAAAAGTATGGCAAGCAGGATACAAGAGAGTTCTCTAAGGTTGAGTTAGAGCGTATGCTTGATGAGAAAGATGAGAAGAGTGAAGCTTACGAGAAGATTGTTGCCATGAAGAAAGAAGAGGCTTTAAGAAAGGGAACAGAATTCAGCGAGAGGGAGGCTAAGAGATTAGCTGATGCAGAGGTTTTACTTGGTGCGGCTAAGAGAGATCTGGCTATGAGAACAGGAAAGGCTTCGTTTATATTAGATCAGACAATGACACAGGAGCTTGAGAAAGCCAGAGAAGCTTTAAAAGTGGCAGAAGATGTTAATAATAGCGAAGCAGTGAGCGGTAGCACAGTTGTTAATAACGGTGAAGCGGTGAGTGGTAATGTAATTGCCAATAATAGTGAACAGGCACAGGACGACAGCGAATGGCAAAGACCAGAAGTATCATATACTGTTAATGAAAAAGCCGCTGAACCTGAGAATGAAGAACTCACTCTTAACACAACACATTTTGAGCCAGTAACAGATGAGGTTCTTAACAATTATAACAACGTTAATAATTCAGAAGCAGAGTACAGCAGAGCCGCTGAGCCAGAGATTGCAGCTACAGATTTTGTTACGCCGGGTATGAATATGAAGTTCAATGTATCTTCAATGGATAATGAAGATGACAATGACAGGGTTTGGCATAATGATAAGAAATTATCCGGGGAGCTTGCTAAGATATTTAAAAAATACAGAGAGATGCCTGGACTTGAGGAGCAGCTTGTAGATTTATTCGAGTCACTTGATGAAGAGATGGCTATGACTAATTCTTCGTGTGGTAACATTCTTATATCAGGTAATTCAAGCTCTGATAAGACAGATCTTGCTAGAACAATTGTAAGAGCTATTAATTATGTATATCCTGACAGACCAAAGAAGATTGCCAAGACATCTGGCGAGAGTATTAACCAGAGAGGCATAACCAAAGCTATGGGCAAGCTTAAGGGTACAGCTCTTATCGTTGAAGGTGCAGGTACAATACAGCCTAAGAGGATTAATGAGATTATATCCTGTCTTAACGAAGATACAGATAGAATGGTTGTTATATTTGAAGATTCAGATGCAGAGATGAATGTGCTTGTGAACTTTAATCCGGATATGGTAAAGACATTTAACCATAGAATTACATTAAAGCAGTACACAGTTAATGAACTTGTTGATATGGCAAAGCGTTTTGCAAGAAAGAGACAGTATGAGGTTGATGATGATGCACTTCTTGAACTGTATTTAAAGATTGACAAGCTTCATAGTGTTAATGATAATATCAAGCTTGATGATATTAAAGAGATTATCAACAGGGCAATTGCCAACTCTGAAAAGAGAGCGTCAAGAAAGTTCTTTGGTGGACTTAAGAAGAAGCGTAGTGAACGAGGAGATGTTATATTCCTTACAGAAGCAGATTTTAAAGATTGATAATAAAATATAACTTATAGTGTGCATATGCACAAGAATGGAGGATACTTATGAATATTGAAGAAATGTCAGTAAACGCAATCAGGGTTTTATCCGCTGATGCGATACAGAAAGCTAATTCAGGACATCCTGGATTACCACTTGGAACAGCACCTGTTGCTTATGAATTATTTGCAAAACATATGAATTATAATCCACACAATCCAGACTGGGTTAACAGAGATAGATTTGTGTTATCAGGTGGACACGGCTCAATGCTTCTTTATTCATTATTCCATTTATTTGGAATAGGTAATCTTTCACTTGAAGAAGTTAAGAATTTCAGACAGTTTGGTTCACTCACACCGGGTCATCCGGAATATGGACATACTGTAGGTGTTGAGGCTACAACGGGTCCATTAGGACAGGGCATGGCAATGGCAGTTGGTATGGCAATGGCAGAGGCACATCTTTCATCAGTATTTAACAAGGAAGGCTTTCCAGTTGTAGACCATTATACTTATGTACTTGGTGGAGATGGATGTATGATGGAAGGTATTTCATCAGAGTGTTTCTCACTTGCTGGTACATTAGGACTTTCAAAGCTTATTGTATTCTATGATTCAAACAATATATCTATTGAGGGAAGCACAGATATAGCATTTACAGAAGATGTAGTTACAAGATTTAAGGCATTTGGTTTCCAGACAATAGAAGTTGAGGACGGCAACGACCTTGAAGCAATTGGCAAGGCAATAGAGGAAGCTAAGGCTGATAAGACAAGACCATCACTTATTAAGGTTAATACACTTATTGGTTATGGCTGTCCAGCTAAGCAGGGCAAGGCAAGTGCACACGGAGAACCTCTTGGTGTTGATAATGTGGCTGCTCTTAAGGAAAATATTAACTGGCCTTGCAAGGGTGATTTTGAAGTTCCTAAGGAAGTATATGACCATTACAAGGAACTTGCTGATAATATGGCAAAGGCAGAGGATAAATGGAATGAACTTTTTGCTGCATATGTGGAGAAGTATCCAGAAATGAAAGAATTATGGGATAATTACTTTGATGGATATGATATGTCCGATTTGTTCAATTCTGATGAATATTGGGCAAAAGGTGATAAGCCAGAAGCTACAAGAAGCACAAGCGGAACTATTCTTAATATGATTAAAAAGGCAATGCCTAACTTAATAGGTGGGTCAGCAGATCTTGCACCATCTAATAAGACTAATATGAAGGATGCGGGTGATTTCTCTAAAGATAATTATGCTGGAACTAATCTTCATTTTGGTGTAAGAGAGCAGGCTATGGCGGCAATCGGTAATGGACTTGCACTTCACGGCGGTTTAAAAGCATTTGTTGCAACATTCTTCGTATTCAGTGATTATGTTAAGCCAATGGCAAGACTTTCAGCACTTATGAAGCTTCCACTTACTTATGTATTCACACATGACAGCATTGGTGTCGGAGAAGATGGACCAACACATGAACCAATTGAACAGCTTGCTGCATTCCGTTCACTTCCTGATTTCACAGTATTCAGACCTTGTGACAGAACAGAAACAGCAGCAGCCTGGATGTATGCAGTAGAAAATGAATGTGGACCAACAGGACTTGTTCTTACAAGACAGAACCTTCCACAGATTGAGGGTTCATCAAAGGATGCACTTAAGGGTGGTTATGTAATCGCTGAGTCAGAAAAGGCAGTTCCAGATGCTATTATCATAGCAAGCGGTTCAGAGGTAAGTCTTGCAATTAATGCCAAGGAAGAACTTAAGAAATCAGGCATTGATGTAAGAGTTGTAAGTATGCCAAGTATGGAGCTTTTCGATAAACAGTCAGCGGAATATAAGGAAAGTGTGCTTCCTAACGGTGTAAGAAAGAGAGTTGCAGTAGAAGCACTTTCAGACTTTGGCTGGTACAAGTATGTAGGTCTTGACGGCAGGGTTATCGCTATGGAAGGCTTTGGCGCTTCAGGTCCAGCAGCTACATTGTTTGAACATTTTGGATTTACAGTTGATAATGTTGTTAAGACTGTTAAAGAAGTTGTTAATGCTTAATGTTTAATGGGATTAGGTGTTGATGGTTAGAGATTAATAATTAGATAAATAATATAATTGAGCTTTCAATAGATTTCCTTGTAATTAGGAGAATATTGGAGGCTCTTTTGTTTTGCAGGATATTGTTTATAAAGAGAGGAATTAAGTGGAGTATAATTATATTTATCCTAAATTATTCACGAAGCAGTATCTAAATTAAAAACTGCATCTTGAACCTTTAAATTTGATCCATGAAGCTTGAACTAATCTCTCTTGACCGAAAAAAGGGGGCATAAAATCCCTATAGTGCAAGGTTCGTTAATAGTTGCTATTCCAGCTGCACCTGCAGTTTGCTGATATTATATAGAGCCTCGTAGAACTCATCCTTTCAGCCACTTTTACGGCATTGCCGTGAATAATTTAGGATTAGTAAAATAATATGTGAATTAATACATAAATACATAAAAAATACAATAAATTATCATATATTTACTTGAAATAATAAAGACAAGGGTATATACTATTGATATAAAGATTGTTAGAGAATTAACAATCCATTCGAATCACTTATTAATGTTTTTATTTATAGGAGGTATTGGGTTATGGTACGTTTTACATTACCAAGAGATTTATATCATGGTAAAGGAGCTCTTGAAGCACTTAAGACTCTTAAAGGAAAGAAGGCTATCATCTGTGTTGGTGGTGGCTCAATGAAGCGTTTCGGATTTCTTCAGAGAGCAGAAGATTATCTTAAGGAAGCTGGAATGGAAGTTAAGTTATTCGAGGGTATCGAATCAGACCCTTCAGTTGATACAGTTATGAAGGGTGCAAAGGTTATGGAAGAATATCAGCCAGACTGGATAGTAGCTATTGGTGGTGGTTCTCCTATCGATGCAGCCAAGGCTATGTGGATTAAATATGAATATCCAGATACAACATTTGAGGATATGTGCAAGGTATTCGGCTTACCAAAGCTTCGTACGAAAGCTCATTTCTGTGCAGTCTCATCTACATCAGGTACAGCTACAGAAGTTACAGCATTCTCAGTTATAACAGATTATGAGAAAGGTATTAAATATCCATTAGCTGACTTTGAGATTACACCAGATGTAGCTATTGTTGATCCAGAGCTTGCAGAGACAATGCCTAAGAAGCTTGTAGCACATACAGGTATGGATGCTATGACACACGCCATTGAGGCATATGTATCTACAGCTAACTGCGATTATACAGATGCACTTGCACTTCATGCTATGAAGATGATTAAGGACGATCTTGTTGGTTCATATAACGAAGATATGGAAAAGAGAGATGCAATGCACAATGCACAGTGTCTTGCAGGTATGGCATTCTCTAACGCATTACTCGGTATTGTTCATTCAATGGCACATAAGACTGGTGCAGCATTTGAAGGCGGACATATTATCCACGGTGCAGCTAATGCTATGTATCTTCCAAAGGTTATCAAGTACAATTCTAAGGATGAGACAGCAGCTAAGCGTTATGCATACATAGCTGACTTCTTAGGATTAGGCGGTGATACAACAGAAGCTAAGATTGATAACTTAATCGCAATGCTTCGTAAGATGAATGATGAGCTTAATATTCCACAGTGCATTAAGAACTATGGCGAAGGTGGTCTTCCAGCAGAACAGGGAATTGTTCCAGAAGATGAATTCCTTGCTAAGCTCCCAGAAGTAGCAGCTAATGCAATCAGCGATGCTTGTACAGGTTCTAACCCACGTCAGCCAAGTCAGGAAGAGATGGAGAAGCTCCTTAAGTGCTGCTACTATGATACAGAAGTAGATTTCTAATATTGTCAGTTTAATTTTCTTATTTTCATAATATTTAGGACAGAGTGGTGCATTATGTACCGCTCTGTTTTTTGTTAAAATATAAGTATAAAAATTCAAAAGGATGCAACAATTTATCTTAAAATGTTGCATCCTTTGAATATTTGTTCTACTCAATTACATTATTTATATCATCATATAATAATAATACTTTATAGCGAATACTAATAAAATTTATATTTGGGTAATGATAGATATGTTATAAATTAACACTCAGAAACACCGAGTCTTTATCATCTTGTATAATACCAAGATATCTTTTAGTTATTTCATAAGAAGAAGCGTAATAATAATGTATAGCATATGGCTGGTATATATCAGCTAGAATAATCAAAACAAGTATAAATCCCGGTTCATACAACTCATGTGAGTATGAGCTGGGATTTTTATTATAACATAAGCTTTGTGTTGTTCTTTAACGCATCAGAAGTTTCGAAGAAACTTCTGAGTGACTACGAAGTAGTCATATTATAGTGTCATCGGGCATAGTTACACGCCTATTATCCAGATTACGCAGAGGCCGGGATAACAGGCTTATTATTCGCAAATGTGTATACAATAATAATGAATTAGCAAACAATTCAAACAATTCAATACAGCACGCAAAAGTAAAATATAATTTAAAAATAAATTAAAAATAATCAAAAAAAGAGTTGACAAAATCATAAGTGAGTGTTAATATACAATTACAAACAAACAAGACCTTAAACATATTAATAAATCGATATAACAACATATATTAATTATATTAAAGAAGACAAGTTCAGCAGACAATATATTAATACATAGAATATATCGATACCATTCATTAAGAATGTTAATATAGATTATAAGGAATTGAGAAAGGCAGGTATAATCCAATGGAAATATAACACATACCAAGCATTATTAATAATTATATTCATTGTAGAATAGATAATTAGGTAAAGTAATGATTTGGAGGAAGAACAATTGAATAACTTAAAGTAACGGTTACTATATTACATAGAGATAATATAGTAACCGTTTTTATATGTATTTTATATGTGTTGCTTTATTTATCATATACCTTTATTTTAATAATATTTGTACTATCAGCCATTACTGAGTATTCTAATTAACTAAAAATATATAAAATAAAAAAAGGAACTGCACACTGATATTCAGTGAAACAGTTCCATATCTCATTTGTTTAATAATTATTTTGTATATCTTTCATTATATTCTTTAACTCTCTTCTGTATTCTGTCAACAGGATTAAGAAGGTCGCTGATTGAAGAGTCGTGGTTAAGTGTATCGATAAGGAGAGCCATATACTTGCTCATATCTACATTGATATACCAAGGCTTAGAAAGAAGTTCATCTGGCTGGTATACAAGATTAGTAGTAAGAATCTTATCAATGATACCTTTTTCGTAAGCTTCATCAAACTTATCGAAACCATTAGTGAAAAGACCGAATGTAGTAGCACAGAATACTCTGCTTGCACCTCTCTTCTTTAACTCAGAAGCAACATCAATCATACTTTCACCAGATGAAATCATATCGTCAATAATAATAACGTCCTTGCCTTCTACATTAGTACCAAGGAATTCATGTGCAACGATAGGATTACGTCCGTTGACAATCTTAGTATAATCTCTTCTCTTATAGAACATACCCATATCAAGACCAAGTACATTGGCAAAGTATACAGCACGTCCCATACCACCCTCATCAGGGCTGATAACCATCATATGTTCGCTGTCGATGTGAAGGTCGTCAACACCAAGTAAAAGATACTTGATGAACTGATAAGTACAAGATACTGATTCAAATCCCTTAAGAGGAATTGAATTGTGTACTCTAGGGTCATGTGCATCAAATGTGATAATATTTTCAACGCCCATGGCTGTAAGTTCCTGAAGCATAAGTGCACAATCAAGAGATTCTCTTCCTGATCTTTTGTGCTGTCTGCTTTCATAAAGGAAAGGCATAATAACATTAATTCTTCTTGCCTTTCCACCTGCAGCTGCGATTACTCTCTTAAGGTCTGCATAGTGATCATCAGGTGACATATGGTTAGTTGTACCACAGAGTGAATATTCAATGCTGTAGTTGCATACGTCAACCATAATATATAAATCGTAGCCACGTATAGAATCGTTAAGGACACCCTTACCTTCTCCTGAACCGAATCTAGGTGTGCTTGCACTTACAACATAGCTGTCTCTTTTGTATCCGCTAAAAGCAAGATTAGACTGATTCTCATGTTCTCTTTGTTCTCTCCATTGTACAAGGTAATCATCAACCTTTTCGCCCATTTTAGAACAGCTCTTTAATGGTACTATTCCTAATGTTCCGTATGGAATTGTTGCAGTATGACGTTCGTCTCGTGGCATTGTATTGTCCTCCATTGTATATGATTATAAATATATTGGGATATGGGTATTATCACCCACGAATGTATGCGGAGTGCTTTGCATTACCGCATATATATTAATTCGGTTATAGAAGTAATATAAGCATTTACAACTAACTGAATAAACATACATAGTTAAATATAATCTTAATTACATTATAAGTCAATCACTTTAGCATAATTAAAATATTAAAATGACTTCTACAACTGAAATATAATTAATGATATGAATTATCAATTCTTAAGCATCTTGGTTCGTTTAAGGTAACGTATATCAGTTCCAAATAATCTTAGAATTGTATATGAGCTTATTATTCTTGAGAATATTCTTTCTGAGTAGAAATCCTCAATCTGTGAAATTGTAAAATTTGATGATATTATCACACTTTTATTGCGGAGAAGCCTCTCATTAATTACATAAAAAAGTTTGGAATTAGTGTAAGAGTTGCTGCTTTCCGTACCAAGATCATCAATTATTAACAGGTCACATTCAAGAAAGTAATTAACATCTATACTGTTATCAAGGTTACGTCTGAAATCGCTGTTCTCAAAGCATTTAAAGAACTCAGTTGCAGTCAGGTATATCACACTGTGGTAAGTGTCTAATAATTCCTTAGCGATACAGTTGGCAAGAAATGTCTTTCCAACGCCGGTCTCGCCTGTTAATAACAAGTTAGAGAAACTATTATCAAAGGTCTGTACAAAAGACTGGCATACATCAAGAACTTTGTGCATATTATTGTAAGGTGTGAGCCCTGTGACAGGATCGACCTGTTTCTTATCGTACCATTCAAATGAAAATGTAGAGAAATTCTCACTTGAAGTTATGTTCTTAAGGTTAGAGTCTTCATATATAAGGTCAATAGCCTTTTTCTTAAAACAAGAACAACGTGAACCATTAACATAACCGGTATCGTGGCATACCGGACATGTATAGATATCATCAAGATAATCTTTTGGTTTGCCGATTGAGGCGAGTAATTCAGCTTTTCTGGCAATCAGCTTTTTGAGCTTTAAGTTATATTCATCTAAATCCGTGTCTGATGAATCAGAAACAATACGCCTTGAAGCTTCTTTCATAGAAAGCGTGATTATCTCATTCTCAATTAAACTATATTCAGGACATTTATTAACGACTTCGTTATAGCGTTCAGTCTGTAATGCCTGATTATGTGAGCGTATATCGTCATATACACGCATAACTGAGGCATATTGGGTATTGGTAAGCGGCATAGTTTAAACCTTTCTAGTTATTGTTGCTAAGTAGTGAATTGTACCAGTCATCAGACTTCTTGTCTCTTTGCTGGAAATTGTTAAAACGGTTGTTAGCCGGCTTTGAAGAAGCTGTCTGTTTAGGCTTTATATTGTTGCCAGCGGCATATGCGGCATCGGCTTTTTTAACATCTTCTAATGAGCTTACATTGGAATTCTTCCAGTTAGCAAGTATGGTGTCGGCATATTCAAAGCTTGGCTGGTGTATAGCTTTGATTGTCCTGTTGCAGGCCTCAATTATCATATCGGTATCAAAGCAGTAAGTGTCAGCCCATTTGGCAATCATAGCCTTTTCGTGCTGTGCAGGTTCTCTGTTAGATAGGCCAAATGCTTTCATAATCTGGTATACATAATCTGTGTGGTTAGAAGTCTCCTCTTTAGCTTCGGCGATTGTATGTATATTCTTGGAAGCCCACGAAAGAGCGACTTTTTCAATGTAGTTAATGCTTTTTTTGTTGTGTTCTACACAATATTCAAAAAGATATTCAATAAGGTCAGTTGAAAGCTTCAATCCATCGTAGAAATATACAATGGAATTGGTTTCCTTAGTGGAAAGTGGACGTCCCATATACTGCTCAATAACGAACAGAAGCATTGAAAAGTTGTCATTAGCAAGAAAACCGTTAAGCTGTTCCTTTGAATAGGATACTTTTGAAGGCTCTGCTGTGTATATAACCTCGGTCTGTTTAATATCAGGCTTGGCAGCTCTCACAGTTTCAGTCTGGTATGAAGAAGTACTATTAACTGAAGCACTTTCAGCAGCTATTGGGTCAGCCATAGCATTAGCAGCTTGCCCAGTGTGCTTAATATCACGAAGTACAATGTTGGACAGGCCGTTGCCGGGGCCATTAAAGGAAAGTGATATAACATCAAGGCTGTCCCAGTAACGCAGAGCTCTCATAATATCAGCTTCTGTCTGGTTAAATGTATCAGCAAGCAGGGAAATGCTTATGTTATTGCTTCGTAACGACATAAGGTGCAGAAGATAAAGGTAAACTTTTACAAATTCACCATTGGCACCAGGAACATACTCGCTGATAAAAATATTAGAAACGGATGTGTATTCTTCACTTGATTCTGTGGATAAAATTAAACTACTCATATATCTATGTTAATAAGTCTGTAAAGGCAGACTTACCCTCCTTGTTCCCACTTATTTGTGCTCATTATAGCATAGTGGATAATAAATGAAAAGCAAGCTAAAAGCAGGTGGTTATCAATGTGGATAATGTGGATAATGTGGATAACTCGTGGATAGAATTAAGAAAAGTCAGTAAATTGCTGTATTTTTAACAATGTGATTTTTCACAAAAAAATCCACATTCTTAAACCGTGCATAACGGGATAAAAATGTGGATAATGTGGATAACTTTGTTGACAAAATATAAAAATGTGTAAAAAATGGCTATTTTAGAAGTTCTTCGCCAATTTTATATACATCTCCGGCCCCCATAGTTATCAACAGGTCGCCGTTGATACAATTATTTAATAAAAATTTTTCGATGTCCTCAAAAGATTCGTAATAGTAGCAATCTTTGCCTTCTGCTTTAATAAGTTCCATAAGGTCAGCAGAACTTATGCCAAGATTATCTGTTTCTCTTGCAGGATATATTTTGGCGAGCACAATATTATCAGCAAGGCTTAATGCTTTAGCAAATTCTGGCATCAAAGCTTTGGTTCTTGAATAAGTATGTGGCTGGAATACGCACCATATTTTATTATGTGGATAATTCTTAGCTGAATTAAGGGTAGCTGTTATCTCATCAGGGTGGTGTGCATAATCATCAATTACGGTGACACCGTTGAATTCGCCTTTCTTTTCAAATCTTCGGTTAGTACCTGTGAAATGCTTAAGACCGGCCTTGATATTGTCTATGCTTATGCCAAGCTTAAAGGCTGCAGCTACAGCTGAAAGTGAATTGTATACATTGTGAAGACCAGGAACTGATAATTCAATTGTTCCACTATCTTCTTTATTAATAAGAAGAGTATATGAACAGCAGCCATATTTGTCGTAAGTGATATTTGTTGCACTATACATACTCTTTTCAGGGTCAGAACCAAATGTTATGACTTCACAGTCAGTATCCTTATAAAAATATTCATAATTGTCTATGTCTGAGTTGATGATAAGTGTTCCGTCAGATGGAAGCTTTTCAGTAAAAAGCTTGAATGAATGACGTATATCATCAAGGTCTTTGAAAAAATCAAGGTGGTCAGCTTTGACATTAAGTATAATATTGATAGTAGGGTTAAATGATAAGAAGCTGTTAGTGTATTCGCAGGCTTCTGTAACGAAAAGGTCAGAACGTCCAACTCTTATATTACCGCCTATGCTGTTAAGTATGCCTCCTACCGAGATTGTAGGGTCAGCATCAGCAGCAAGAAGAATTTCAGTAATCATAGAAGTTGTAGTAGTCTTACCGTGAGTACCAGCTACATTTACTGCGGTATGGTAATTCTTCATAATCTGTCCGAGAAGCTCAGCTCTTGTCAGTGTTGGGATACCAGCATCAACAGCAGCTTTAAGTTCAGGATTATCAGGGTGGATTGCGGCTGTGTATACAACAAGGTCAATGTCACCTGTGATATTGTCAGCAGACTGTGGATAAGAGATTATACATCCGTCCTGCTGTAATTCAGTTGTTAAATCTGATATATGTGCATCAGAACCGGATACGGTAAAATGACGATCAAGAAGAATCTTTGCAAGACCGCTCATGCTTATTCCGCCGATTCCGATAAAATGTACATGTATTGGAGTATTAAAATCAATTGTAAACATAGGAATTTCCTTTCTTAAACTAATTCAAGTAAGATTATATGCCTAAAAGCTTTTTTTTTCAAATTGTTTTGTTGTTAAGTACTTAAAAAATACTGATTAAGAAATTGTACGAAAAATTATCAAAAAAATGCAAAATTATTTTTACTTAATGGAAAATATATGATATAATTTATACAACTTAAGATAGTAAAATAAACATCAGAGGTGGTAGCATGATTAAAAAAGAAATGATAGCAATGCTGTTAGCCGGTGGACAGGGTAGCAGACTCGGTGTTCTGACGGCTAAGGTTGCGAAACCAGCAGTAGCATTTGGTGGTAAGTACAGAATAATAGACTTTCCATTAAGCAACTGTATTAACTCAGGAATTGATACGGTAGGTGTCCTTACACAGTATCGTCCCCTTCGTCTTAATTCCCATATAGGAATAGGTATTCCTTGGGATCTGGACCGTAATGTAGGTGGTGTAACAGTTCTTCCTCCATATGAGAAGAGTACCAATAGTGAATGGTATACAGGAACTGCTAATGCTATCTACCAGAATCTTGAATATATGGAACAGTACAATCCAGAGTATGTTCTTATATTATCTGGCGACCATATTTACAAGATGGATTATAAGATAATGTTAGATTATCACAAGGCTAATAATGCCGATATTACAATCGCAGCTATGCCTGTTCCAATTGAGGAAGCAAGCAGATTTGGTATAGTTGTTACAGATTCGGACAACAGAATAACAGAATTTGAAGAAAAGCCAGCTAATCCTAAGAGCAATCTTGCTTCAATGGGTATCTACATATTTAAGTGGAGTGTATTAAAGGACGCACTTATTAAGCTTAAGGATCAGCAGGAATGTGATTTTGGTAAGCATGTAATTCCATATTGCTTCAATAATAATAAGAGAATATTTGCATACGAATATAACAGTTATTGGAAGGATGTAGGAACATTAAGCTCATATTGGGAAGCTAATATGGAACTTATAGATATTATTCCAGTATTTAATCTTTATGAAGAATTCTGGAAGATATATACAAGAACAGATACAATTCCACCACAGTATATTGCGGATAATACATTTATAGAGAAGAGTATTATTGGTGATGGAACAGAAGTATATGGAAGAATATATAATTCAGTAATAGGTTCTGGTGTTACTATCGAAGAAGGTGCCGTAGTCAGAGATTCAATTATTATGAATAATTCTGTTATTGGTAAGAATACAATCGTTAATAAGTCAATAATTGCAGAGGAAGTTGTTATAGGTGACAACGTAGAGCTTGGTGTAGGAGAAGAAGTACCTAATGTTAAACTTCCTAAGATATATAATTCTGGACTTGTAACAATTGGTGAGTGTTCAGTTGTTCCTGATGGAGTTAAGGTTGGAAAGAACACAGCTATATCAGGTGTTACAACTGTTGAAGATTATCCAGATGGATTGTTGCCAAGCGGAGGAATTATTATTAAGGCAGGTGAAGTTGAATGAAAGCAATAGGTATAGTATTAGCAGGTGGTAATAACAGAATGATGCGCGAATTGACTAATAAGAGAGCTATTGCTTCAATGCCTGTTGCAGGAAGCTACAGAGCAATAGATTTCGCACTTAGTAATATGTCGAATTCGCATATCCAGAAGGTTGCAGTAATAACACAGTATAATGCACGCTCACTTAATGAGCATTTAAGCTCATCTAAATGGTGGGATTTTGGTAGAAAACAGGGTGGACTTTATGTGTTCACACCTACTATCACTGCTGAGAGCAGCAGCTGGTACAGAGGAACAGCAGATTCATTGTATCAGAATATAGATTTCTTAAAGTCAAGCCACGAGCCATATGTTGTAATAGCCTCTGGTGATGGAATATATAAGCTTGATTATAACAAGATTCTTCAATATCATATTGAGAAGAAGGCAGATGTTACAGTTGTCGTAAAGAAGCTTGATAACAGAGCGGATATTGGAAGATATGGGGTTGTTGCAATTACAGACGAGGGACGTATAACAGATATTGATGAGAAGCCATTAGAGACTAATCTTTCAACAGTATCAACAGGTATCTATGTTGTAAGAAGAAGACTTCTTATTGAACTTCTTGAGAAAGCTGCTGAGGAAGACAGATACGATTTCGTAAGGGATATTCTTGTAAGATACAGAAATATCAAGAAGATATATGGCTATATGCTTGATACATACTGGAATAATATATCATCAGTAGATTCATATTATAAGACCAATATGGACTTCTTAAAGAGAGATGTAAGAGATTACTTCTTCAAGCAGTATCCGGATATATATTCTAAGGTTGAGGATCTGCCACCAGCTAAGTATAATTATGGGGCAAATGTTTCTAACAGCCTTGTATCCTGTGGCTGTATTGTTAATGGTACAGTGGAGAATTCAGTGCTGTTCAAGAAGATATATATTGGTAATAACGCAGTTGTTAAGAATTCAATAATTATGAATAATGCTTATATAGGTGATAATGCTTATATTGAGAACTGCATAGTTGAAAGCAACAGCACTATAAAAGCTAACTCAAGATATGTTGGCGAGAATGGTGTTAAGATAGTTATTGAGGACAGCCCATCATATTATTAATGCCATTTTGATATTAAATAATTAATAAAAGCCTCCGGTGTATATAACACTGGAGGCTTTGTTAGTTATTTTTATGTGCCAGGGATGCATACTCGCACTATATTCCTTTATTACCCTTTGCTTTGCGGAATTGTGTTGGAGATAAGTGGTTGAGGTGTTTGAAGGCATCACCAAAATAGTTGCTGTTATCATAACCGCATTCAAGTGCAATCTCTGTTATGCTCATATCCGTTTCTAAAAGAAGTTGCTCAGAATGGTTAATTCTTATGGTATTGAGGTATTCCTTAAATCCAAATCCGTTAACAGCTTTAAACTTTTTAGAAAAATAAGATGGGTTCAGATGAAGCATATCAGCTATTTCATCAAGTGTAATATCTTTATTATAATTAAGCATAATATAATTCATAGCCTTTTGTACGGATACATCTGCGATGGATACAGTATCAACAAGGCTTGCAGGGGAAGCAGGCTTGTTATCACAATACCGGCAGAGCAGTATTAACAGATTTTGCAGGTAATTCTTGTATACACAGGGTGAAAGAGCATTACTGTTCTGTCTTTCGTTAATCAGAACACTGAATATAGATAGGAATTCGTGCCTGTGATTATCCGGTATTGAGAAGAAGTGCATATAAAATGTATCTTTAAACTGTTCAAAGCCTAGTATGTCGATAAGGTCGCTTATATAATCGTCAGTGAATTCTATATAAAGGCGTTCGTGATAAGCGTTATTAAGATAAGTGGTCTTATGAAGTACGTTATCAGGAATAAACAATATTGTGCCAGCTTCCATACGGTATGTATTATCGTGTATAAACATATTGCACGAGCCATTCATAAGATAATAAAGCTCATAATATGAATGTGAATGGGCAGAGTGCATAGCATAGGCTGAATTATAAATCTGCTGTGATATTTCAAATCTTGAAGCCATAGAATACCTCTTTCGGTGTTAGGTGTGCTATAGGTAAAAAAGTTATTTTGCTAAGGAATAATAGCTTTTATATTTTTAGTATCTGCATTATATGATGTTGTGGTCAAAGGCCCCCACCTATGAGCAAGATTATGCGGGTTTAGACCCTTTGACTCTGGTATCATTATATAATAATATTACACACGATTAGCTGTAATGTAAATGAATTTATAATTATATATTAATGACAGATTATTAGTGTATACATGTACATTGTGTATATACAATTAGCTTAAAAAGTGTTATTATAAATAAAGCTATAAGTGATTTTAATGTTAAATGATTATAATAGTGAATAACTTTAAAAGAGTAATGAGGAGGTACGCATATGGGTACAGTGGTAAGACTTGAAGATTATTGCAAGTCATTCAAAAGTGCTGAGGTATTAAAGAATATTAACCTGACACTAGAGAGCGGGAAAGTTATAGGACTTAAAGGTAAGAATGGTTCAGGTAAGACAATGCTTATGAGGGCTATAAGCGGGCTTATACTTCCAACATCAGGAAAGGTATACATTAACGATAAGGAGCTTGGCAGGCACATTTCATTTCCGCCAAGTATAGGGATTTTAATTGAGAATCCTTCATTTATAAGCAATTATACAGGTTTTAAGAACCTAAAGATACTTGCATCTATCCAGAACCGTATTAGTGATGATGAGATAAGAGATGCTATAAGAAAGGTCGGACTTGACCCGGACGATAAGAGAACATTTAAGAAATATTCATTAGGAATGAAGCAGAGATTAGGAATTGCGGCGGCTATAATGGAACGCCCTGATATAGTTATTCTTGATGAGCCTATCAATGCACTTGATGAGGCAGGAGCAGGACTTATAAAGGGACTTTTAGATGAGCTTAAAGCCAATGGTTCACTTATAATAATTGCGTGCCACGACACAGAAGAACTTAACTATCTTTCAGATGAGATATACGAAATCTATGACGGCGAAATCACAGGTCATATAGAACACCCAGACGAAAAAGTATCTTAATGAAATAACTGCCATCAGTCTACTAACCTGATGGCAGTTTATTTTTCCAGCACACCTGATAATACACCCAATAATATATTCAATAATACATTGAATAACCTCCCCAAAATCTGTACAATATAAAATAATTATAAATCCCCACCAAAGGAAGGAACAAAATATGTATATAATAGCAGGATTAGGCAACCCAGGAGCACAATACGCAGGAACAAGACACAATGTTGGTTTCGCCTGCATAGATGAACTTGCCGACCAATATAATATAAGTGTAGACACATCTAAACATAAAGGTCTTATAGGAAAAGGTGTTATAGAAGGACAGAAAGTAATTCTTGTAAAGCCTATGACTTATATGAATAATTCAGGCGAGTGTATAAGAGAAGTTATGGATTATTACAAGGCAGATATAGATGATTTAATTGTTATATTTGATGATATAAGCCTTGAACCGGGAAGGTTAAGACTCCGTCCAAAGGGAAGTGCAGGCGGACACAATGGAATTAAGAGCATAATTGCACACCTTGGAAGTGACCAGTTTAAGAGAGTTAAATTCGGAGTTGGGGATAAGCCAAAGGGCTGGGATCTTGCTGACTGGGTTCTTGGAAGATTTCCGGAGGAACTTTATCCAGCTTTAAGAGAGGGAACTAAGAGAGCCTGTGAGGCAGTAGAGTGCATAATGACAGAAGGTATTGAAAGTGGAATGAATAAATTCAATGGATAAGGAGCAGATATTTTGAACACATTTTTTGACCCTGTAAATAATACGGCGGCAGTTGAACAATTAAATAAAGAGCTTGGCAAAGACGGCGGAAGAACTGTGCTTATAAGCGGCTGTATTGATACACAGAAGGTGCACATATCAAGTGCAATAGCATCAGGATATAAGTATATGCTTATTGTTACAAGTGATGAAGCAAAAGCAAGAAAAATGTGTGATGATGCTTCATTTTTTAATAAAGAAGCAATATACTATCCAGCCAAGGATGCCATATTCTATAGTGCGGACGTACACGGCAACCAGATTACAGGCGAGAGATTAAGGTGTATAAGCCGTATAATCAACCATAGCTGTACAGGTGAGGGAGTGCTTACAGTTGTTACAACTATGGACGGAATTGCAGACAGGCTCATACCTGTCGAAAGATTTAAGGAGGCAGTTATAACCCTTGATTATTCCAGCGAAATAGAACCAGAGAAGCTGGCAAAGAAGCTGGTGGCTATGGGCTTTGTGCGTACTGGAATGGTGGAGGACAAGGGACAGTTTGCAATACGTGGTGGAATTATAGATATTTTCTCATACACAGATGAAGCACCGGTTAGAATTGAGCTGTGGGATACGGAAGTTGATTCTATAAGAATGTTCGATGTTGAGAGCCAGAGGTCGATTGAAAGGCTCCAAAGCTACAGCATTTTCCCGGCTACTGAATATATATTTACAGAAGATGAGTTAAAAAATGGTCTGTACAATATTAAGGAAGAGTGTGACAGGCAGCTTGAGTGTTTTGATTATGGTAAGAGAAAGCGTACAAAGGAGCAGATTGAGGCGGGTAATAATCTTAACAAGCTTGTTGCAGATGTCGAGCGTACCGGTAATTATGAGAAGTTCACAGATACACTTGTGGCAGATACAGTTGGACTGGCAGAGTATTTTCCGGAGGAGAATACTCTTGTTGTGTTAGATGAGCCTAACAGGCTGAAAGAATGTAATGAGCTGACATTGTATGAATACAACGAGAGTATGAAGAACCGTCTTGCTGCAGGTTATGTGCTTCCAAGCCAGACTAATAAGGTCAAGGCTATGAATGAGATTATCAGTGATTTAAGGAATAATAAAAAGCTTATATTAACGACACTTGATTATAAGCCTGAGGGTTTTGAGATAGATTATTCTATGTACATCACGGCAAGAAGCATAAGCTCATATAATAACAGTTTTGAGTATCTGGCTAAGGATTTGGAAAAGTACAAGAAAAATGGATATACAACAATACTTGTATGCAGTTCAAGAACGAGGGCATTAAGAATAGTTGATGATCTGGGAAAGCTTGGAATTGCCAGCTTTTACAGCGAGGATTTTAATAAGGATTACGGAAGCGGGCTTATTATAGTGACATATGGAAGCCTGCATAAAGGCTTTGAGTATCCTGTTCTTTCATTTGTTGTTATTGCAGAGAATGATATATTCAGTGCAAGAAAGATGAAGAAGCTTAAGAAGAAAAAGCACGATGGAAAGAACATTGCCAGCTTTAACGAACTTAATATAGGCGATTATGTTGTGCACGAGAGCCACGGACTTGGTGTATACAAGGGAATAGAAAAGATACAGGTAGAAGGTGTTGAGAAGGATTATATTAAGATTACGTATGCGAATAACGGCAATCTATATGTGCTTGCAACACAGCTTGACCGTCTGCAGAAGTACGCTAATCAGGATACGGAGAAAAAGCCTAAGCTTAACAGTCTTGGTGGTGTTGAGTGGAAGAAGACAAAAGCCAAGGTTACAGGGGCAGTTGAGGAAGTGGCTAAAGAGCTTGTAAGGCTTTATGCGATAAGGCAGAAGGTTGAGGGTTACAGATTTTCACAGGATACTGTATGGCAGAAGGAATTTGAGGAAATGTTTCCTTATGAGGAGACAGATGACCAGCTTAATGCCATTGAGGATACCAAGAAGGATATGGAAAGCGGCAGGGTTATGGACAGACTTATATGTGGCGATGTCGGATATGGAAAGACAGAAGTTGCGATAAGAGCTGCATTTAAGGCTGTTCAGGACGGCAAGCAGGTGGCTTACCTTGTTCCCACAACAGTGCTTGCAAGCCAGCATTTTTCAACATTTGAGGAGAGAATGAAAGGCTTTCCTGTTAATGTCGGTCAGTTGTCAAGCTTCAGGACAAGTGCACAGAATAAAAAGACGATTGAAGGGCTTAAGAATGGCACGATAGATGTTGTTATAGGAACGCACCGTGTATTGTCAAAGGATGTGCAGTTTAAGGATCTGGGACTGCTTATTATTGATGAGGAACAGCGTTTTGGTGTTGCACATAAAGAAAAGATTAAAGAATTAAAGAACAACATAGACGTTCTTACATTAAGTGCAACTCCTATTCCAAGAACACTTCATATGAGCCTTGTCGGTATTAGGGATATGAGTGTTCTTGAGGAGCCGCCGGTGGACAGACATCCGATACAGACATTTGTTACAGAACATAATGATGAGATGATAAGAGAGGCGGTTACAAGAGAACTTGCACGAAATGGACAGGTGTATTATGTATACAACAAGGTAAGGGACATTGAGGAACGTGCTGAGTATATACAAAATCTTGTTCCTGATGCGGTTGTTGCGTATGCACATGGACAGATGGATAAGCGTATGCTTGAAAAGATTATGTATGAGTTCGTCAATGGAGAGATAGATGTTCTTGTATCTACGACAATTATAGAAACAGGTATGGATATACCTAACTGTAACACTATGATTATAGAAAATGCTGACCAGTTCGGGCTTTCCCAGCTTTACCAGTTAAGGGGAAGAGTTGGACGAAGTACAAGAACGTCATATGCTTTTCTTATGTACAAAAGGGATAAGATGATATCCGAGGTTGCAGAGAAGAGATTAAGTGCTATAAAGGAATTCTCTGACCTTGGTTCGGGCTTTAAGATTGCTATGAAAGACCTTGAGATAAGAGGTGCAGGAAATGTGCTTGGAAAGAGCCAGCACGGGCATATGGCGGCAGTAGGTTATGACTTGTATTGTAAAATGCTTAATCAGGCAGTCAATAACTTAAAGGGCATAAAGAACGAATACAGTTTTGAGACTACTGTTGATCTGGAAGTTGATGCATATATTCCAGCTTCATATATTAAGAGCGAATACCAGAAATTAGATATCTATAAAAGGATTGCAGCACTTGAAACGAGGGAAGAATTGTCAGATATGAAAGATGAACTCTCAGACAGATATGGAAGTATTCCTTCGTGTGCTTCTAATCTTTTGATGGTAGCACTTATAAAGAGCAAGGCACATAAGATAGGAATTATGGAGATTAAGGGCGAAACTGCCGCTAATCCGGCAGGAGGTGCATCTAACTGGAGAACAGTTATGAATATATATCCTAAGGCTGATATAGATTCTGATGCAATTCCTAAACTTCTTGAAAGCTTCGGTGGGGCTTTGGATTTTAAAGTAAATGGAGTGCCACATTTTATATGGACAGTTACTAAAAGAAAATTTACAAGCCAGAAAGAATACCTTAACGGACTTTTAGATATGATGGATATTATGGAAGATGCAATTAGTACTTTACAAAATTAAATATAGTGGTATAATAATGACAATTTAGCACTTTAAAGTGTAACGCTTTAAAGCATAATAAAGCGTGTGCAGAAGCATATCAGGCATATGCAATATTTTCCTGTACACTGATACTAGATTGAGAACACCCGGTGCGGGAATTATTTTCTTAGCTTTTACCGGGAAAGAATGGAGGATTACTATGGAACAGAAAGGCGAGTTAGTATCATTCAGACCAGATATTAAGGTCGTTGATTGTACACTTAGGGATGGAGGTCTTGTTAACAATTTTGAATTCAGCGAAGATTTTGTGCGCGATTTGTATAAGGCAAATGTAGCCGCAGGTGTTGATTATATGGAATTTGGATATAAGGCATCAAAGGAAGTCTTTAAGGTTGAGGATTACGGCAAGTGGAAGTTCTGCGATGAGAAAGATATAAGAGCTATCGTTGGTGATAATGATACAGACTTAAAGATTTCTGTTATGGCAGACGTAGGAAGAACTGATTACAAGAAAGATATAATTCCTAAGTCTGAAAGTGTTATAGATATGGTAAGGGTAGCTACATATATTAATACTATACCTGCGGCTATAGAGATGATTAATTACTGTGCAGATATGGGATATGAAGTTACTATTAATATTATGGCTATCTCTACAGCAAGTGAGAATGAGTTAGACCTTGCACTTGAACTTCTTGCTGCACAGAGCAAGGCAAGCGTAATCTACCTTGTAGACAGCTACGGTTCACTTTATCCTGAACAGATAAGAAGACTTGCAGATAAATACATCAGGATTGCTGAGAAATACGGAAAGAGAGTTGGTATACACGCACACAATAACCAGCAGCTTGCATTTGCCAACACTATTGAGGCGTGCACAATAGGTGTAAGCTATCTTGATGTTACAATGAGCGGAATGGGCAGAGGAGCAGGTAACTGTTATACAGAGCTTCTTATGGGCTTCTTAAGAAATCCAAAGTACAGAATTTCACCAGTTCTTAAGTTCATTGAAAATCATATGGTTCCACTTAAGAAAGCCGGAGTTGTATGGGGGTGTGACGTCCAGTATATGATTACAGGAAATGCTAACCAGCACCCAAGAACAGCAATCGCATTCACAGGAGAAGGCAGAACAGACTACGATAACTTCTACACACAGATTACAAGCTATGAATGATCGCGAAAGCAATGAGCCGTGCCAGACATAATGTAAAGACACAGTTGTGCTTGCACAAAATTGTGGCTTTGCATTATGTCTGATAGGGCGAACGCCCGCGTGTCCAGTGCGGCGAAGCGGCGCTGGACTAATAGCGCGGCTCAAAAAGCTGTAAAATACATAAAAAATATACTTGTGAAATTATTAGATAGGCAAAATTTATTGACTTATATAAAATGTGGGTATAAAATATCCCTAATTTAATTAATCGATGGGATCCATTATAGTAAACACCAAAGAAAGAGTGTTATGCCAAGGGGTCAGCGTATTTACTGGTTGTCAGCGGTGTTGTAAGGACATTTTACAGCAAAGCAGACATTTATGGTTGGTATTGTAGAAGCTCCTGACAGTAAGGTGAGTAGACTGTCGAATACGAAAGGAAGTATAAAGTTATGGCAAAGAAAGATATTGATTGGTCTAATTTAGGATTTGGCTATGTAAAGACTGATAAGAGATTCGTAGCTAATTATAAGAATGGAGCATGGGATAATGGTGTTATCACAGATGATGATAAAGTCGTTATCAGCGAATGTGCTGGTGTATTACAGTATTCACAGTCATGTTTTGAAGGTATGAAGGCATACACAACAGAGAATGGTCACACAGTTATTTTCAGACCAGATATGAACGCAAGCAGAATGGCAGATTCCTGTAGAAGACTTGAGATGCCTGTATTCCCAGAAGATAAGTTCGTAGAAGCTATTGCTGAAACAGTAAGAGCTAATGAGGACTGGGTACCACCTTATGGTTCAGGTGCATCACTTTATATCCGTCCATATATGTTCGGAAGCAATCCAGTTATAGGTGTTAAGCCTGCTGATGAATATCAGTTCAGAGTATTCACAACACCTGTTGGACCATACTTCAAGGGCGGTGCTAAGCCACTTACAATCAAGGTTTCAGATTTTGATAGAGCAGCACCACACGGAACAGGTCATATCAAGGCTGGTCTTAACTATGCAATGAGCCTTCACGCAATCGTTACAGCTCACGCAGAAGGATATGCTGAGAATATGTATCTTGACCCAGCTACAAGAACTAAGGTTGAAGAGACAGGTGGAGCTAACTTCCTCTTTGTTACTAAGGACGGTAAGGTTGTAACACCTAAGTCAGATAGTATCTTACCATCTATTACAAGACGTTCATTAGTACACGTTGCTAAGGAATACCTTGGACTTGAAGTTGAAGAAAGAGAAGTTCTCTTTGATGAAGTTAAGGACTTTGCTGAATGTGGTCTTTGCGGTACAGCAGCAGTTATCTCTCCTGTAGGAAAGATAGTAGATCACGGCAAGGAAATCTGCTTACCAAGTGGTATGGACGAGATGGGACCTGTTACAAAGAAGTTATATGAAACTCTTACAGGTATCCAGATGGGTAGAATCGAAGCTCCTAAGGGCTGGATTTACACAGTAGACTAATATTGCTGATGGTTAACAGGCTGGTTAGAAGCTTAGATAACTGGTTTATAGATGTTTATTACAGCTGATAATGTAATTATTATATTCGGTCAGAATGTTAAAAGTACGTTCTGACCGAATTTTTGTGTGATAAATGTATGATTGGTGATGGGGTTAAAGGCATATTCTGCAGCTCTTTAATATAAGCTGTGCAGAATAGTTGTGCAATTAACACTTACACCATAAAATGAAAATATAGATGGAGTAAACATATGTTGTTTAGTAGTAAAGATTTAAGGAAGCTTATAATTCCGCTCATGTTTGAACAGCTTCTTGCAGTGCTTGTTGGACTTGTTGACACACTTATGGTATCACAGTCAGGAGAAGCGGCAGTTGCAGGAGTTGCACTTGTTGATAATATCAACAGGCTTATCATACAGGTTATGGCAGCACTTGCGACAGGTGGCGCTGTTGTTTGCAGTCAGTATATAGGTAAAGGCAGGGATGATGAATCGAGAAAGTCAGGAGCACAGCTTGAAACTGTTTTGTTAATATTTTCAGTTATAATGACAGCATTTTCAGTTTCATTTACAAGACCATTACTTAAGGTGATATTCGGAACTGTTGAAGATTCAGTTATGGATTGTGCTGTGTTATATTTTGTGATAACAGCCCTTTCATATCCTTTCCTTGGAATGTACAATGCAGGAGCTGCAATATTCAGGAGCGTAGGCAACAGTAAGGTAAGTATGAATATAAGCATACTTATGAATGTGATTAATGTAGCTGGAAATGCTTTGTTTGTATTCGTATTTAAGTGGAGTGTAGCTGGTGTTGCACTGTCAACAGCACTTAGCCGTGTTGCAGCTGGAATAGTTATGACAGTACTTGTATGCGGAAAGACTAATCCGATAAGAATAGATCATATAAAATATTTTGTTCCAGACTGGATATATATAAAGAAGATTCTGACAATAGGTATTCCATCAGGCATAGAAAATGGTATGTTCCAGATAGGAAAGCTTATGGTTGTAAGTATGGTTGCAACATTTGGAACAGCATCTACAGCCGCTAATTCGGTTGGCTATACAGTTATCGATTTTGCAAATATTCCGGCTTCATCTATGGGACTTGCACTTATCACAGTTGTTGGACAGTGCATAGGTGCCGGTGAGAAAGAACAGGCAAAAATGTATACTAAAAAAGTGCTTAAATGTGCGTATTTCGGCGACTGGATATGTAATATTCCATTATTCTTCTTAGCACCATTTATTGCTTCGTGGTTTAACTTATCAGGTGAGGCAACACAGATTACAGTAATGATTTTAAGATGCTTTAATGTGGTTTCATTATTTATATGGCCGCTTTCATTTACATTATCCAATCCATTAAGAGCGGCGGGAGATGTAAAATTTACAATGACAGCAAGTATTATCTCGATGTGGCTGTTCAGGGTCGGAAGCAGCTACGTCCTTGGCGTAATGCTTGGAATGGGAGTTCTTGGCGTATGGATAGGAATGTTCATTGACTGGGCAGCAAGGTCAGTATGCTTTGTTGCAAGGTTTGTTAGTGGAAGATGGCTTAAGAGAGGGTCATTGGCATAATTATGTAATTAATAGGCGTTTGCGAAACTCAGCAAAATTGATTGTTATTTGTACTGTGAACACAAGTAACCGCAATCACCTAATGTAATTAATAAAGAGAGGTATTATCGGGCCTATGGTATGGGCTTTCTTGACTGGCCAGGTGTGCACGGAAGGAAAGTCCATTTGAGTGGTCTGGCAATGCCTTTTTGTTTTCTAAATATTCTATTGCAATACATAGTGATATGTGGTATTCTATTTATATAGTATCTAATCTAAATATAATAATGTTTGATAGTAATATGTGGCAACCATATCGGAACTATATATGAAATCTAATGGCAATTCGCCAATATAATTCCAATATTTAAAATTTTAGTGCGAATAACTGACTATGGTGGATAAATGATAACCAATGAAAAGGAGGTTTAATGAAGTATCAGAGAGTAACCACACATCTTGCAGAAACAATGTCAAAGCTTGATGTAGATAAAGCAATGAGAGACGACTATGCTAAATGTATATTGGCAGATCCACAGATATTAGCCAATATAGTAAAAGTAATAGTGCCAGAATTCAGGGAATACAGCATAAAAGACATAATTCCCTGCATAGGAGAGACAATAGTATCACTTACAGTTCCGGAAAAGCTGTGCATTAAAATTGAAAGTGATGGAACTGAAGACGTAGATATAGAAGATGGAAAAATTATTTACGACATAAGATTTCCATTGTATTATAATAATAGAACAATTAAAATACTTGTAAATGTTGAGGCACAGAAAAGTATTTCATATACAAAGCTTGGTTATCATATCGAATCAAGAATGGTGTATTATATGGCAAGACTAGTGTCTTCACAGAAAAATGTAGAATTCATAAAATCAAACTATGATGACATCAAAGATGTATACAGCATATGGATATGTATGGATACAGAAGCCGATGAAGACTCTATAATAGAATTAGGCTTGCAGCCAAGAGTAATCTATGGCAATACAAGCTGGCTTCCACAGCGAAGCATAATGAATGGAGCGGTTATAAGAATAAGAAGCAGAGCAGATGTCGAAGAATCAAAAAATAGGCTTATAGCAATGCTAGAAGTATTATTTTCTGGCAGGGCAAGACAGGATAAGATGAACCAGTTAGAAGAATACGGACTTGAGATGACAACAGAATTAGAAGGGTGTGTGAATGATATGTGTAACATAAGTGATTTGCTGGTAGAAGAAAGCGAGGAACGCGGAGAAAGACGAGGAATGGAACGTGGAATGGCACGAGGGGAGAAACAGGCGCGTCTTGACAGCATAAGAACATTAATGAGAAAGTTGAATCAGACAGCAGAAGAGGCAATGGATACGCTGGATATAGAGGAAAAAGATAGGGAGGAATATCGAAAGATATTAAATAAGCAGAAGTAGAGTATTATAACACAGACAGGAGAGAAGATTTGTTAATTAGTGAAAAAATATATAAGTATATGGAACAGAAAGGTATGACACAGAAAGAATTCTCACAGTGCACGGGGATTTCACAAAGCACAATAAGTGATTGGAGAAGAAAAAAGACCAATCCGTCAGCAGATAAAATCTTAAAAATATGCGAGGTGCTAAATATTACACCATACGAGCTGCTTTCAGAGAGCTGGATTAAAGGTGATAAAAATCGTAAGGAAAGTATGGACTACACAATTGTATTGAACAAAGATGAAGAATTGTTACTTAGGGGATTTAGAAATCTTAAGAACAAGCAAAAGGAAAGATTACTTGGATATCTGGAAGCTTTGCAGGAAAGTGATAATTAGAATAATATAGGAAAAACGTATGTTGATATATTGACATACGTTTTATTATGTAATATATATCGTATATGCGATACTAAAAGGAGAAATGCAAGATGGCAGATATAAGTATAATAGCAAGAAGACTTAAGAATGGAAATGTGGAATATGGCTGGAGCGGTAATGGTGGATATTATAGTTCAGTAGGAATTCGTTTGTTAGCCTGGTATGATAACCCAGCAGATGTTGATTATCTTTTCGGATTGGGACAGACAAGATTAATAGGTAAAAAAGGTAGCGAAAATGGAGGGTTTCCTGCATATTTGACACACTCACCTATAGGAAAAGAGTTTTGGATTGGAGAAACTGAGCAGGATATATTTAATGAAATAATGACGGATTATACATATTTTTATGATTTAGATAACGAATGGTATTATATTACGAGAGGACCATTTCAGATTAAAATTCCATTAGGATTGATAAATAATAACCTTGATGAAAATAATGATGAATTTAAATATATTTTAACAGTAGGGGATAAAGTGCTTAGGTATATAATGGAAGAATATAGAGTTACACATCCAGAGTTTAATGATTTTATTATAAATGAAGGTTATGATTGGAAAACAGTTGTAGAAGATATTATTGAAGATGATAAATTATTGATTATGAATTTATACAGTAAATATAAGGCAATATATCAGTATTTTGATGATTGGATTGTTATAAAAACTGATGAGAATTACGAGGACATTACTGAAATTATTGCAAAGAAAAAAGAAAAGCATCATATTGAAACTAATGTGTGGTAATTAAATTGTTAATATCAAGATTACGGTTGTACCGGTATACAATTAAAATTTAAGATGTTTTTCATACAATCTTCATTAATTTTGTACAAAATATCTAAAATGTAATTATATATTTCGCTGAAAATATAAAAAATGTCCAAAATAAAGTTGATTTTTATACACGAAAATGAGATACTTAGAGAAACGTTCGTTAAGGTGAGCCTGACGAATACAACGGCTAAGCCGTAATATTATAAGGAGGTATGTTATGAAGAAGAACAGAAAAAGACTTATGGCAGCATTTATGGCAGTTCTTATGGTGTTGACATTAGTCCCAACATGGCTGTTGGGTGGTATATTTGCTACAACAGCTAAGGCAGATGATGATGTGACATTAGGCTACACATTTAAAGAAGCTGATCTTAGTAAAGATAAATCATCATCGTCAGCAGAAATAAAAGATGGAGATGGTATAGTTTATGAAGTGACAGCTGTTAAAGGAAAAGGGGAAGAATTTTCAATAGCAGGAAATACTTTAAAGCTTAAGGGTGTTAAATCACAGGCAAATGGAGATGTTCCTACTGAAGATTATGGATATGTCAAAATATCTGTAAAAAAAGACTGTACAAAGATAAGTATAGATTATTATATAGAAAGTACAGGTGATTATGCAAATTGCGTAAAAGTCAGTAAAGATGGAACAGTGACTGTAATTGCAAGTAATAAAGCTGTAACAAATAAAGTGTTAGCAAATGAAGAAATTACAGATGTTAAAGCCGGTGATGTAATATATTTATATGCTAATAAAGCTAAAAGATTAAAAATAACTGGTGAAGATGCAATTAAAGTAACAGGTGCTTTTAAATATATTGCAGCACCAGATGCAACAAAGTCAGTTGTAACTGCGACAAATAGTGCAGAAGATGCAACAAAGGTAACAGTTGATGTAAAGGATTTAGCTGTTAATGAAAAAGGGCCAGATGTATATTATTTATTACAGAGAGCTAAGGTTGCATATGGTTCAGATGCTACTCCAGATTGGACTAAGGCAGAAGAAGTAAGCACATATACAGGTAAGGAAACATCATTTACATATGAAGATACATTAAGCAAGTCTGGTACATATTATTACAGAGTTGTTGGTAAAGGTGTAGCTGCTAATGATTCAGAAGGTACAGCAACAACAGCAGGTGTATCATATGAAGCTGATGTTAAGGTTAGTGTAACAGGTGATGTTAATAAGTTAACTGCAACATGGGCAGATATCGAGACAGCAACATCTTATAATGTATATGTTTATAAGAATACAGAGGCGTGTCCAAGCACACCAACAAAGACTATTTCAACAGAAGAGATAGCAGCATTTAAAGAAGCTAAGACAGATATATCTTATACAGCAGAAGGACTTACAGCAGGTGTTAAGTACAATGTAAAGGTAGATGCTGTAAGAGAAGCAGGTGTAAAGAGTGGTGAAGTAGTTACAGTAAGAGTATTAGAGGACATTGATACATCTAAGGCTATTACAGGTATGAAGCTTGTTAATCAGGAGTCAACACTTCCTGTAACAGTAATTAGAGATAAGAGTGAAATTACAGCATTCCAGCCAGCAACAACTGGTGGCGTTTCATCAAAAGGTTTTGCTAATACATCATATGTTATATTAAATGACCAGATTGCAGCAGATAAAGATTTTACACTTACAGCAGATGTAACAGTAAAGGCTAATCCGGCATCATCAGGAAGTGGTGTGTATGTTGGTGCATTTACAGACATTGAAAAAGCTGCAGCTAAGCTTTATGCGGTTGGATTTAGAGGAGCTAATAGCGGTGTTTATGATATGGTATACTATAGAAATAAAGCTGATAATAGCTACTCTGGCGGTAAGTATAATAGTACTGTTAATGCTTATACACTTGATACAACATATTCTGTAACAGTAACAAGAGAAAATGGCAGTTATACTACAGCAGTAAAATCAGCAGATGGTAAGGTCGATTTAAAGAGCGTTAGTGAAGAACCATCAGCAGACCTTAAGGGTGCTGTTAATGTAGGTTTTGCTATAATAGGAACTACAGCAGTTGTTAATAACTTAAAGGTAGTATCTGGTTCTGATACATTAATTGATGCTTCTACATTTGAAGGTTCGTTCTCACCATTTAGTAACAATTGGGATTCGTATGAAGGAACATCAGTTACAGAAGCAGTAAATGATAATGAAAATGGTAAAGTTAAGGTAACAGTTGCAGGTGAAATTGGTACATATGGTGCTGGTTCAATAGATGTTAATATGTACAATGAAGCTGGTGAACTTAAGGATACAAAGACAGTAACAGCTTGGAACACAACTTCTAATACAGTTGAATTCGAGCCAGAGGCAAGTGGAACATATTATTTTGAAGCAGTTGCTAAGAGAACAGGTGTTGCGAAGACATATGCATCAAGCAAGTATAAGTCAGAGGGATATATGCTTCCTCTTAAGGCAGCTGTATTACAGTTAAGAACAGCTGAACAGAGTAAGATTGAAGTGACATGGGATGCAGTTCCAGAAGCTACAGCTTATAAGGTTGAGTACAAAAAAGAAGGTGCAGCTGAATTTACATTCTTAGAAGAAACAACTAACCTTTCAGCAAAGACACCATCATTAACAGTAGGCGATGTTTATATATTCAGAGTAACTGCTGTTAGAAGTGTAGATGGACAGACAAAAATGTCTAACGAAGCACAGTTAAAGGTTGCAGAGCATGAACAGTTTACATGGAAGTTCTCTGCATTTGGACAGGGTGTTTCAGTAAGCAATGACAATCTTTCAGATAAAGATAAATCAAAGAATGGCTACTCAGGTGGCGTTAATACAGATGAAGGTATAGTAAATGTATGGTCGCTTGATAGTAAGGGTAAGTTAGTACCAGCTTCTACAGATGGTGTTGCATTCTACTATGCTACAATACCAACTAATAAGAACTTTACACTTACAGCAACAGCTAAGGTTAATAACTGGAAGTATACTAATGGACAGGAAGGTTTCGGCCTTATGGCTGCGGATGCAGTAGGCAATAATGGAGATTCATCAGTATTCTGGAATAACTCATATATGGCATCAGTTACAAAGGTAGAATACTATAGTAATGTTGATGAAGAGACAGGTGAAGCTACAGTAAGTAAGACTTCTGGCGAAAAGATATCTATGAAACTTGGTATTGGTTCACAGGAAAAGATTGGTGTTAATAAGAATAATCTTAGCAAGTTATTAGATAATGACTCAGATACAGTTAATAATGAATTTAAGACAACAATGTCAACACTTGAAACTTCTAAGTTAGGTTCTGCAGCAGGAACATTTAACCTTATTGGAAACTATTCTAATACAGATGCAACATTTGAAGGAACAACAGTAGAAAATCCAATAACAGAAGTTAAGTTAACAATTCAGAAGAATAATACAGGTTACTTTGTAAGCTATACAGATGCTGAAGGTAACACAACAACAAAGAAGTATTACGATACAGAAGCATTAAGCCAGATTGATTCTGATAATGTTTATGTAGGTATGTTCGCTTCAAGAACATTTGATGTTACATATAGTGATATTTCACTTACAACAATTGATCCAGCAGACGATGCTCCAGCAGAAGAAAGACCTGTTGAATATAAGGATATTCAGGTGAGTGTTACATCTTCTTCAACAGCTAGTTCAGAAGATTATACATTTAAGGGAATGTCTAATGCTGATGGACACGTTGTAGTAACAAAGGGTGATGATGTTATAGGGGAAACAGATGTTACAGCTAATGAATCATTTACAATTGATACAAAGCTTGTAGCAGGTGATAATAAGTTCGTTGCAACATTTACACCAGATGAAAACTTTAAGTTCGGTGAATATGAGCTTCCAACATCATATGATCCAATTGAAGTTTCAAAGACAGTAACATATGCTTACTTTACAGGAGATCTTATATATGTAAGTGCAGATGCTACTAAAGCAGTTGATGAAGCAAAAGCTAATGAAACATATTCAGCAAAGGCTCAGATTAACTCAGGTAAAGGAACTAAAGATAATCCAATTGATATTTACAATGCGGTAGCATATGCAAGACCAGGTCAGAAGATTCTTCTTCTTGATGGAGATTATAAGGTAGCTAATAATTTATTAATACCATTTGGTATTGATGGTACAGATGAGAAGCCTATATATCTTATGTCAGAGTCATCAGATTCAAGAGTTGTTCTTGATTTTGAAGGAACTACAGGAGAAGGTATTACACTTTGTGGTAATTATTGGTATATTCAAAATGTAGATGTTACTAATTCAGCGAATGGTAAAGATGGTATTCACGTATGTGGTAGTCACAATGTACTTGATACTGTTAATACATATAAGAATGGTAACACAGGTATTCAGATTAGTAGATATTCATCAGCTCAGGATAAGGCTGATTGGCCAGCATATAATACAATTAAGAATTGTACATCTCATAATAATGCAGATGCTGGTTATGAAGATGCTGATGGATTTGCAGCTAAGTTAACAATCGGTAAGGGAAATGTATTCGTTGGTTGTATTGCACATCATAATGCAGATGATGGTTGGGATTTCTTCGCTAAGGTTGAAACAGGAAATATTCCATCTGTAGTAATTATGAATTGTGTAGCATATGGCAATGGTTATATTGAGAGCGAAAATGGTTTAATCGATGCAGGTAATGGTAATGGATTTAAGATGGGTGGTTCAAGCCTTCCAGGAAGCCACGTTATTATTAACAGTGTAGCATTTGATAATAAGGCAAAAGGTATTGATAGTAACTCTTGTCCAGATAATGTAGTTGTTGGTTGTACATCATTCAACAATGAAAACAGCAATGTAGCATTATATACTAATGATGCTAAGAATACTAATTATAGAACAAATGGTATAATTTCATACAGAAATGCTTATGTTAAGGTTGCTGATAATTTAAAGGCTAGAGGAACTCAGGATACAGCTAAATTATACGATGCTACAGATTACTATTGGTTATCAGCATCAGGTGATGCTAAAGAAGCAAGTACATTATTAACAGATGCTAATTTTGTAACTCTTAATACAAATGATGTTAAGGTAACAAGAAACGCTAATGGCACAATAAATATGAATGGTTTGGGAATGTTAACAGCAGATACTAGAAAAGCTCTTGGTGTTGGTATTGGAGCAGATAGTCTTGATAAAGCACCACAGCTTACATCAGAAGGATATGCATTAGTAATTGATGCATTAGGATATGATGAAGCGAACAGAGTTTTAGGTTTATCATTAGAATCAGCATTTATCCTTAGAGATGGTGCAGAAGGTGCGTTAACAGGAGATTCTAATAATATTGCAGTAATGGTTGTGCTTCTTTTAGCAAGTATGGCTGTAGCAGGAGGTGCTATAGTATATAGTAAGAAAAGAAAAGTTGTAAGCAAGTAATTATTGTAGATTATTTCTTATAACACATCTTAAAAAGATATGTTTCTAAAACCTAATATATAGTAACAAAAACTGCCACTTTATGATTAACATAAAGTGGCAGTTTTATTTTTTTATAGATTTTTTGATTCTTATGTGATAAAATTTAGTCTGAAAAAGTGAATTGAAACTATAATAAAAGAGGTGTTATGTGATGAGTGAAGTTTCAACAATGGAAAGAGTAATTCGTTCTGATGTATCAATGGAAGAATGTAAGAAGATAGAGAAGGTTCTTAGAAAGAACAATATTTCATATTTTGAAAGATGGAAGTTACATACAGGACTTCTTAGATTTCTTAATAATGATAAGAATGCCAAATGTGATATTTTAGTTCATATGGATTCGTTTGAGAGAGCTAAAGCACTGCTTGCGGCAGGAGGCGTTATGGACGAATCAGTCAGTGAACATAAGGATTCAAAGAACTCTAAGAATAAATAATTGTTAAGAATAAATGATTGATAGTAATAAGTAATTGTGAATAATCAATAATTGATAATAATCAATAATTATTTATGAATGATTGAACGAGAACAGAATACATATAGGTCAGGAATGGAGAATACTATATAATGAGAAAGAGCATAGTAAAAAATGCTTTAAAGACGAAATCAGCCGTTATTATAGCTGTCATTATGAGTGTGTTGTTTATATCAGGGTGTGGGAAATCATCAAGTGTAAGCAGTAATGATGTATTAGATACAAGCGAGGTTTCAACACAGGAAGAAACAACAATTGATACACACCCGTTTGACATAACAATGACATTTACAGGTGATATTAACATTGCGGAGGGTGAGCCGACAACTAAAGAACTTGATAAGAATAACGGAGATATTACTAAATGTATATCGCCAGAGCTTATAAAGTATATGAAAGATGCAGATATTACATTGGTTAATAATGAATTCTGCTACAGTGACAGAGGTGCACCTCTTGCTAATAAAATGTGGACATTCAGAGCTGGTCCAGAGAGAGCAAAGGTGCTTAATGCACTTGGAGTAGATGTTGCACAGCTTGCTAATAATCATGTATATGATTATGGACAGGAGGCAATGTATGATACATTTTCTGCTTTAGAAGCAGTTGGGATTCCGTATGTTGGTGCTGGAAGAACGCTTGAAGAAGCAATGAAACCATATTATACAGAAGTTGACGGAAAGAAGATAGCTATCGTGGCAGCTTCAAGAGCTGAAAAGTATAAGATGACACCACAGGCTACAGATACTACGCCGGGAATACTCAGATGTTATGATACAGAGTTATTTGTCCAGACAATTAAAGAGGCCAGAGCTAATGCAGATTATGTAGTTGCTGTTGTCCACTGGGGTACTGAGCATACAACTGTGCTTGAGGACGTTCAGAGGTCTAGTGCAAGGGAATATATAGATGCAGGAGCAGATGTTATCATCGGCGGTCACAGCCATTGCCTTCAGGGTATAGAGTATTATGAGGATAAGCCTATATTCTATAGTCTTGGTAATTTCTGGTTCGATGAATATAATGTTGATACAATGCTCGTTAATATCAGAATAAGCGGCAATGATGATGGTGATAAAATTGATGTATCAGTAGTGCCAGCTGTTCAGGACGGCACATTACAGGGCTGTGTGACACGTATATGCACACAGGAAGAAGATAAAAGCAGAATATTCAGCCTTCTTAATAAGGTGAGTATTAATGCAAATGTGGCAGATGACGGAACGGTTACGCAGGTTAAGTAAGTGTGGTGGCATAACGGACGGTATATGGCTTAGGTGGCGGCTGGTATCAGGGGCTTACGCCAGAATATTTAATTGGATATTGTTATAAAACAGATTGCAAAGAAAACCGCGGTTATTATCAAAAGTCAGGTACTTTGAGCACGCCGGTACTTAGGTGCTGTATTTTAGCACCTTAGTATCCGCTACGTGCGAGAGTAGCGAGAGCGTGCCTGACGTTGATGATAACCGCGATTTTATTTACTGTCGTCTGTTAGTTATTACTGTTATTTAGCTAAAGCATTTATTAGTGTCATATATTGAATGACTATCGTGAAGCAATGTGTATTAGTCTGTAGTATCTTTAAGCGACTGCATATATTCATGCATAGATTCTGCAACAATCTTACTATGTGCCACAGCCTCTACAACAGTTCTTGCCCCATTAACGACATCACCAGATGCGAATATTCCCGGGCGTGATGTATGACCTGTTTCGTCAGCTTCAAGAAGACCACGTTTATTGGCATTTAAGCCTTTAGTGCTGTTGACAAGTCTTGTCATTGGTCCCTGGCTTATTGAGATAATAACGCTGTCTGATTCATATAATGTGTCGCTTCCATCTACATCAGTGAATGAGCCATCTTCATTTTCTATTACATCTCTGAATATTACGCCGTTATCTTTAATCTCAACTGGTCGTTTGTTATATTCAAATTCAACACCTTCAAGAGTGGCGTAGCTGAATTCGTACTGGCTGGCAGCTACTTCTTTAGTGATAGAGAAGCAGGTTAGCCTGCGGACACCTTTTCTTATCGCTGTTCTTGCAACGTCCATAGCAGCATTACCAGCACCGATTACGATTACACGTTCTCCAAGCTTATAGCTGTCGGGGTTGTTAAGATAGTTAATTCCAAAGTGGACATTTCCAAATGTCTCGCCCTTTATGTGAAGTGTGTTAGGATTCCATACGCCAGTTCCTACGAATATAGACTTATAACCATCACGGAATAAATCTTCAATAGTTATTGCACTTCCTATAAGAGTATTAGGACGTACCTTGATACCCTTTAATTCAAGATGGCGGTATTCGATATCGTCAAGAACTGATTTGGGAAGACGAAATTCAGGAATACCATATCTTAAGACACCGCCAATTTTGTCCTTGCCCTCAAATATAGTTACCTGATAGCCATATCTTGCCAGGATAATAGCGATTGTAATTCCAGCAGGACCTGAACCGATAATAGCTACACGCATACCATTAGATGGCTTAGGACCTTCTGTCATTTTGTTAGCATATGTAGTTGAGATATAATTCTCTATTGTTGAAAAATGTACAGGTGCTCCCTTACGTCCAAGAACACAATGCCCCTCGCATTGGTTTTCGTGGTTACAGACAAGACTGCATACAGTTGTAAGAGGATTATTTTCAAAAAGCATTTTACCTGCTTCATCAAGCTTGTTCTCTTTGAGTAACTTAATTGCCAGTGGAATGTTGGTGCTTATAGGGCAGCCTTTCTGACACTGTGGAACTTTGCATTGAAGACAACGATTGGCTTCATCCATAACATGTAATGCCATATATACCTGCTTTCTGCGCTAGTGCGCCATATAATAATAACCAGAATATATAGTCAGCAGGAAATGTTAGTGCCAACTAATATTCTGGTTATATTCTAGCATATGTGATTGCTTATTAAAAGAATAGATAATCTTTTCACAATTATTTGAAGATATTTCTGAATAATCTAACCAATATTGATTGTGAAGGTGCTAATGTGACTATAGTATCTGTGGTATTTAACATTCGTAGTACATACACGGCGATAAATAGCACCGCAGATAATATAAAGATACAATTCAACAGGCGGCTTAACCTGACGGAAGGCTTAATACGTCTGGTATTAACTATATATACGATAACACTTATTAATAGCACTGGAAGTGTAAGGACAAGAGGGTGATAATTAAGTGCAGCGTGTGTATCACCGTGAAGAATTGCAAGCACAGCTCTCGTCATACCGCAGGCTGGGCAGGAAATGCCTGTTATGAATTTAATAGGACAGCCAATATGGGTAAAATAGAGCAGTATAATAATAAGGAAGAAACAGGCTGATAATTTGAAAATGTTCCAGTAAGAAGATGTTCTGATGTTATGCCAGCGTATTGATGATTTAACAGGGTGTGAGCCGGCAGTTGTATTGTGCTGTGGGTTCAATGAATGTTTCATATTCTTAATAAAATCCTTAATATTAATAAAATTCTTAATATAATAAGTTACATTGTTAGAAATTATAATTGCCAATTATAGGTGCAAGTTAATTAATAAATATATAACAAATAGTGAAAAATATTACATATACACCTTGATAATAACGATAAGTTATATATTTTAATAAATTTTTAATTTTTGTGCATTTTACTCTATACAATTGTATTTTTAATGTATTTTCTTCTTATTATATAACATAATGGTATGTCTGCATACATTTTTTATATATGTTATAAATGATAAAACATAAAGAATTCTATGTAAAATATTAAAAAATAAATAAATGACCGATGGTCAGTATTGCTTGATATTCCTTAATTGTACTAACTTTTATACATAATAAATGCTGTATCATAAAGTCAGATAATACATATATTTTTATGTAATATTAAAAAATTATCATATCCATAATTAATTGAGATAACAAGTTGATGTACCAATATACATACATAGATTTATGCAATATGTTAAGATTAAAAAGTTAAGGTTGTTAAAAATTAATTTATTTGCTTTACATTTCCATAAAATGGGTATAAACTTCGCAGTGAGAAAAAGAAAGGATAAGGAGATGGTTTTTTGAATGATTTAGCACAGAATCTTATTGAAGAGCTTCAATGTGAGACCGTCTTTACGATTCCTATTTTGGGTGGAATACCAGTATCTGAGGCAGTTGTGGTCACATGGATCATTATGGCAGTCCTGGTTGTAGTTTCATTTATACTGACCCGAAATCTTAAGGTGGATCATATAAGTAAAAGACAGGCTGTTGCTGAAAGCATAGTTACAGGTCTTATGAAGATGGTTCAAGGAATGGTTGGCGAGAAGGGTAAGGCTTATGTGCCGTATCTTACAACAGTTATGTTATATATTGGTGTTTCCAATATTATCGGACTGTTTGGATTTAAGTCCCCAACAAAGGACTTAAGAGTAACGGTAGCACTGGCACTTATGAGTATTATTCTTATTGAAGCTGCTGGTATCTATCACAAGGGTGTTAAGCGTTGGTTACACGGCTTTGTTGAGCCGGTTGCAATCGTAACACCAATTAACATTCTCGAAGTTGTTACAAAGCCACTTTCACTTTGTATGCGACTTTTCGGTAATGTATTAGGAGCTTTCGTTATTATGGAGCTTCTGAAAATGATACTTCCGGTAGGACTTCCGGTTGTGTTCAGTCTGTACTTCGATATATTTGATGGTTTACTTCAGGCATACGTATTTGTATTCCTTACATCATTGTATATTGATGAGATTACAGAATAATTAATTAAGAAAGCTTGTTGTGTAGGCAGATAGCCTATATATGAGTATATGTTAAGAAAAAGGAGATAAGATTATGAGTGGAACAATTATAGCTATTGGCGCAGGTATCGCCGTATTAGGTTCATTTGGTGCAGGTATTGGTATTGGTATAGCAACTGGTAGAGCTTCAGAAGCTGTTGCAAGACAGCCAGAGGCAGAAGGTAAGATTACAAAGACACTTATTCTTGGTAGTGCGTTGGCAGAGGCTACTGCTATTTACGGTTTCGTTATCGCCCTTATGATTATCGTTATGCTTGCTTAAGCATAATAAAAGCCTGCTTTGGCAGACAAATATAAAGATAACAAGAAAAGATTAAAGGAAAGGCAGGGAATAAGATGCTCCAGTTAGATGTTTGGAATGTTTTATTTACAGTTATTAACCTTTTAATTCTCTTTGTGCTTATGAGAATATTCTTATATAAGCCAGTTCAGAAGATTATTGCAGCAAGACAGGCAGAGGCCGATAAGCAGTTTGACGAGGCTGCGGCTAAGCAGAGCGAAGCAGAAGAACTTAAGACTAAGTATGAAGCAGTTTTAAGTGATGCTGAAAATGAGAAGAAAAAGGTTGTTGCTGAGGCGAGAAAGACTGCTGATGAAGAATATCAGCGTATCGTAACAGATGCACACAAGACAGCTTCACAGATTAAAGATGACGCCGAGGCTGAGGCAATAAGCCAGAAAGAACAGATATTAAAGAAAGCAGAAAAAGAAATTGCAGATATGGTTGTAGATGCAGCAGCTAAGGTTGTCGGAAGCAATAGTGCCGATACTAATGCAGCACTTTATGACACATTTTTGAATAAAGCAGGTGATAAATAGTGATACAGACAGCAATTGATTATGCAAAAGAATTACATAAAGCTGGAATGACACACGAAGAATTATCTTCGGTGAAAGATATATTTGATGTTGTACCACAGGTTAAGGAAGAACTTAATGATCCTACGGTATCACTTGAGAAGAAGCATCTTGTGATTCAGAAAGTATTTTCTAAAAATGTAAGAAACTTCTTACAGCTTTTATGTGATAATAATGATGTTAATTTATTTGAAGAAGTATATAAAGCTTTAACAGAACTTGAAAAGACACCAGAACAGAAGGAAAGTTCAGCAGTCCTTACATATGTTGAAGCACCATCTGATGAGCAGCTTGCAGGTATTAAGAAGTTCATTGAGAAAGAATTCCATAATCCTGATATCAAGCTTGAGATGGTTAAAGATCCATCTCTTAAGAGTGGATTTGTATTAAAGGTTGGCTCTAAAGAGTATGACTGGAGTGAGAAAGCACGTATTGACCAGTTAAAGAGCAGTATTGCCAAGGCGGTTGGCACAGGCTCGGCTACAGCAAGTGAGAAAGGTATTCTTTCAATCCTTGAAGCTAATATCGAAGATTTCCAGCTTGAAGTTAAGGATAAAGAGATTGGTGTAGTTAACTGGGTTGGTGATGGTATTGCCAATGTTGATGGAATTGACCACGCTTTTTATGGTGAAATCGTTATATTCGACAGCGGTGTAAAAGGTATGGTTCAGGATGTCAGACGTGATGAAGTCGGCGTTATTCTTTTTGGTAGTGATATTGAAGTTAAAGAGGGCAGTAAGGTTGTCCGTACAGGAAAGATGGCTGGTGTTCCAGTTGGTGAAGGTTTCCTTGGAAGAATTGTTGATGCACTTGGTTCACCTATTGATGACAAGGGTGATATCCAGGCAGATGGCTACAGACCAGTAGAGTGTGAAGCACCTGGTATTACAGAGCGTAAGTCAGTATCAGTACCTATGGAGACTGGACTTCTTTCTATTGATTCAATGTTCCCTATAGGACGTGGACAAAGAGAGCTTATTATTGGTGACCGTCAGACAGGTAAGACAGCTATCGCAACAGATACAATTATTAACCAGAAGGGTAAAGGCGTTATCTGTATATATGTCGCTATTGGACAGAAAGCTTCTACAATAGCCAAGCTTGTTAATACATTAAAGACAGCAGGTGCTATGGATTATACAACTATTGTATCAGCTACAGCAGCAGATCCAGCACCATTACAGTATATTGCCCCATATGCAGGTACAGCTATGGCTGAATACTTTATGCACAATGGCAAAGATGTACTTATTATATATGATGATCTTTCAAAGCACGCGGTTGCATATAGAGCAATATCACTTCTACTTGAGCGTTCACCAGGACGTGAAGCTTACCCAGGTGATGTATTCTATCTTCATTCAAGACTTCTTGAAAGATCAAGCCGTCTTTCACCAGAAGCAGGTGGTGGTTCAATAACAGCACTTCCTATTATAGAGACACAGGCAGGCGACCTTTCAGCATATATACCAACCAATGTAATATCTATTACAGATGGTCAGATATTCCTTGAAAGTGAGTTATTCTTCTCAGGCCAAAGACCAGCCGTTAACGTAGGTCTTTCTGTATCCCGTGTTGGTGGTGCAGCACAGACTAAGGCTATGAAGAAGGCAGCAGGAAGTATCCGTATTGATCTGGCACAGTACAGAGAGATGGAAGTGTTCACACAGTTCTCATCAGATCTTGATGAAAGTACTAAGAATCAGTTACAGCACGGACGTGCACTTATGGAACTTCTTAAACAGCCGGTAAGCCACCCATTCAGTATGGCTGAACAGGTTATTATATTAGTTTCAGCTAATGCACATATTTTTAGTGATGTTGAGCTTGCGGATATTAAGACATTTAGAAAAGAAATGCTTACATTCTTTAAAGAACAACATTCAGATATTATTAATACAATTGAGTCCACTAAAGATCTCACAGATGAGACTAAGGAAGCAATTATAGAGGCTGCTAAGGAATTTAAGAATAAGTAATATTAATAAAAATGTGTGGAAATGGAGGATAAGCTATGGCGAATACTAAAGAAATTCAAAGCAGAATAAATAGTATTCATGATACAATGAAAATCACCAAAGCTATGTATATGATGTCCTCAGTTAAACTTAGAAAAGCCAGACAGAAGCTTGAGGATACAGAGCCTTACTTCTATGGATTGCAGGATCAGATAAAGAGTATTTTGTATCATTTTCCTACTATGCAGCATCTTTTCTTTGATAATAGAAATAGTGATATGCACGAGCAGATAAAGAAAAAAGCATTTATCGTCATAAGTGGTGATAAAGGAATGGCTGGTGCATATAACCATAATGTATTAAAGGAAGCCAAGAGATTGTGCGATGAGTCACAGGAATACAAGATATTTGCAATAGGAGAAACTGGCAGACAGTATTTTACTTCACTTGGTTATAATGTTGAGGAGTCATTCAGATTTTCAGCTAATAATCCATCAGTTCACAGAGCCAGAGTTATAACAGAAGACATAGTTGAGCGTTATAAAGAGGAAGAAATGGACGAGGTGTATATTGTGTATACACGAATGGAACGAGGAATGAAAGAAGAGGTCGAGGTTGAACAGTTACTTCCTCTTAAGACCAATCAGTTCATTAAGGAAGAGTTAGTTGATAATGTAAAAAAGGGTAAAAGTAATGGTACTCTTGAAGATTTTGAAGGCTCAGATGATTATTTTGTAATATATCCGTCACCAAAGGTTGTTCTTAATGATCTTGCATACAATTATGTAACAGGATTCATATATGGAGCACTTGTTGAGGGCTTTGCGACAGAAGAAAATGCACGAATGGTTGCTATGCAGGCAGCTACAGATAATGCAGAAGCTATGCTTAAGGAATTATCAATTGAGTATAACAGACTTCGTCAGGCAGCTATAACACAGGAGATTACTGAGGTTATAGGTGGTGCTAAGGCTCTTAAGAAGAAAAAGATGAAGAAAGCAAAGGCGGGAAAATAGCCGCAAGATATAGCAGAAAGAGGTGAATTCAGGTGGAAGAGATGAAAGGAAAGATAGTACAGGTTTCAGGACCTGTAGTCGATGTCGAATTTGAGGGCAGTTATCTTCCAGCAATCAAGGATGCACTTTATGTAATACAGGATGGAAAAAAGAAGACAATGGAGGTATCACAGCATATAGGTAATAACGTTGTAAGATGTATTATGCTTGCAGCTAGTGAGGGCCTTTGTAAAGATATGGAGGTAACAGCTACAGGAAGCGGTATATCTGTACCTGTGGGTGAGAAGACTCTGGGAAGACTTTTTAACGTCCTTGGAGATACCCTTGATAATGGAGAAAAATTAGATGAAGAAGAACACTGGTGTATACACAGAAATCCACCAACATTTGCAGAGCAGAGCCCTGTTGTAGAAATGTTACAGACAGGTATCAAGGTTATTGATCTGCTTGCACCATACGCTAAAGGTGGTAAGATTGGTCTTTTCGGTGGTGCTGGTGTTGGTAAGACAGTTCTTATTCAGGAGCTTATCAGAAATATAGCTGCTGAGAGTGGTGGTTATTCAATATTTACAGGTGTAGGAGAGCGAAGCCGTGAAGGTAATGACTTATGGACAGAGATGAAAGAGTCCGGAGTTATTGATAAGACAGCTTTGGTATTTGGTCAGATGAATGAACCACCTGGAGCAAGAATGAGAGTTGCAGAGACAGGTCTTACAATGGCTGAATATTTCAGAGATGTTAAGAAGCAGGATGTGTTGTTATTCATTGATAACATTTTCCGTTTCGTTCAGGCTGGTTCAGAGGTTTCAGCACTTCTTGGACGTATGCCATCAGCCGTTGGTTACCAGCCAACTCTTGCAACTGACTTAGGTGAATTACAGGAGAGAATTGCTTCAACAACAAGAGGTTCTATCACATCAGTTCAGGCTGTATATGTACCAGCCGATGACCTTACTGACCCAGCTCCTGCAACAACATTCTCACATTTGGATGCAACTACAGTTCTTTCAAGAAAGATTGTTGAACAGGGTATATATCCTGCCGTTGACCCACTTGAGTCAACATCAAGAATTCTTGAACCAGATGTTGTTGGTGAGGAACATTACAACGTAGCAAGACGTGTTCAGGAAGTTTTACAGAAGTATAAGGAATTGCAGGATATCATTGCTATCCTTGGTATGGAAGAACTTTCAGAAGATGATAAGCTTACTGTATACAGAGCAAGAAAAATCCAGAGATTCTTATCACAGCCTTTCCATGTAGCTGAGAACTTTACAGGTACACCTGGTAAATATGTTCCGGTTGAAGATACTGTTAAGGGCTTCAAGGCAATACTTGATGGTGAAATGGACGAATATCCAGAAGCTGCATTCTTTAATGTAGGTACTATTGAAGATGTTAAGGCTAAGGCTGAAACATTAAAGTAGATAAAGCTGGATCTGCTTCACAAGACAGGAGAGTAAATATCTTTTCCTGCCGCAGAAGCGTAGGTTTTGTTTCATAAAACAATGAGGTAAAACCTTCGGCTCCTGCAAGAGCAGTCGCATTTTGCTTCGCAAAACAAGGAGGTATGGGTTGAATACATTTTCATTGAAATTAATAGCCTGCGATAAGGTATTCTACGATGGACCTTGTGAAATTCTTATATTTGATGGTTTCGATGGAGAGATGGCTATTATGGCTAATCACGAGCCTATGACCTGTAGTGTTGAAACAGGAGAATTAAGATTCAGGATTCCGGGAGAAGACAAGTGGCAGGAAGCTATAGTTTCGACAGGACTTCTTAAAGTTGAACACAACAAAGTGGATATAATAGTGTATTCGGCTGAAAGACCTGAAGAAATAGATAAGTTCAGAGCTGAGGCAGCGCTTGAAAGAGCGAGGGAACAGCTTGCACAGAAACAGAGCATTATGGAATATCACGTATCGACAGCCTCTATGGCGCGAGCTATGGCAAGACTTCGTGGTGTTAAGAATCATGATGTATAGAAAGTTAATATATTATAATATGTACAGGGCTTGCAGGGCGGAAAATGTACCAGTAGGCGGTGTATGTAGATATTAATAAAATGTAAAGACACCATTCATTAGCGTGAAGTTAATGGGTGGTGTTTTTTAATAACTAATATATTAGCTATTATTGACAAAAATTAACTAAATAGCTAATATATTAGCTATGAATAATATATTAGATTTAATGAAAACTCCAAAAGATGTTAATAATGATATTGTAAAGAGAATGAGAGCAAGAAGAAAAGAACAGAAGCTTACGCAGGCAGAGCTTAGCAGGCGTGCAGGTGTAAGTTTAGGTTCTTTAAAAAGATTTGAACAGACGGGAAATATATCACTTGACTCCCTTATTAAGATTGCTTTTGTTCTGAATTGTCAGGAAGATTTTGAAAGTCTTTTTTCTAAAAAAGGATATTCGTCTATTCAGGAGGTTATTGATGGTCAGCGTTAAGAAGCTTGATGTGTGTATTGCCATAGTGGGTAAAAGTGGAATGGGAGCACTTGAGTATTATCCAGAAAATATTTTTTTGCAAAAAGAAGAACAGATGTCATTAGATGAGATAGCCAAAGAATGTGAAAGAATATTTGAAACTAATAATTCAGAAAGTCTGGATACCATATTTCAAATGGGAGGTTCATCAGGTGGTGCAAGACCCAAGGTATACTATGATATAGACGGAGAAGAATGGATAGTAAAATTTCCGTCATCGTATGATAGCAAAGATATAGGACAGCAGGAATATGAATATTCGTTATGTGCAGGAAGATGTGGTATAAATATGCCAGAAACACGTCTGCTTAATTCTTCAATAGGTTCAGGATATTTTGCGGTAAAGCGTTTTGACAGACAGGGAGATAAGAAAATTCATATGGTATCAGTGAGTGGTTTACTGGAAACTTCGCATAGAATACCGAATCTTGATTATAACCAGCTAATGAAGCTGACATTTATACTTACAAAAAGTTATGAAGAAGTTGAAAAAATGTATCGCCTTATGTGCTTTAATGTATTTGCACATAATCGTGATGACCATTCTAAGAATTTTTCTTTTATTTATAATGATAATGAGAAAGTATGGGAATTATCACCAGCATATGATTTGACATACAGTAATTCTATAGGTGGAGAGCACGCAACTATGGTAGATGGTAATGGGCGTAATCCGGGTATGAAAGAGATACTTCAGGTGGCGGAAAATATTCAACTTGATAGCAGGAGGGCAAAGAAAATAGCGGAAAATATATATGAAATAGTAGCAAATGATTTAAAAGACTATATTAATCAATCTTACAAATAAGTATTAATTCCTATTGCACAAATATAAATACAATGCTATATTAGTATTAGAAAATATTATAAAGCGTGAGTTGTATACAAAAGATAAACTATACTACTGTATATAGTGAATAGGAGGTGCAGCGTATGCCAGTTATACAAAGTCCGGGACAAAGAATTAATAATATGAGAGTTATAGAATTTCCATTATGGCTCAGAATTGTCTGCTATATTATAGCGATAATATTTGTATTATGGATACTTCGTTCGGTATATAAGTACATTGTATATCAGAAGCTTATAGCTAACAGAAAGAATGAAAATGCAGTTCTGGTATCCAAAGTCAAAGAAGCATACCGCGAAGTAAAGGCATATAACACATCGTTAGGTTCTAACAGACCGGCACCGGGGTATGGAAGCACGTCTAATAGGGGAATAGCTTATAGATTGTACTTTGATGTCAATGGGAAAGATGTTGAACTTGATGTAGATGAGAAGACATTTGATAACATTAAAGAAGGAGATAAAGGAGTATTAGATTATAAAGGTTGTGAGTTTTATTCATTTACGAAAGAATAGAGCTTTCAGGAGATGTTGATGTCATCAATGAAAAGGAGGATTTTTATGGGGAAAGCTAAAAGCGGTAAGAGCAATGTTTTAAAGATTGTATCTATTGTGGCAGCGATATTAGTGGCAGTCGGTATAATAGCTGTATTTGTAGCACCATTGATACCTGTAAGGAAGGTAGATGAAAGTGCGTACAAGAAGCTGGATAACAACGATGTATATGAGCGTGCATACAATATATATGGCGTACAGATATATAAGGACAGGGATAAGGCACTTGCACAGTTTAAGGCAGATTATAATGATGCTTTAGTGTATTTGAACGAAAAGCTTGTTCTAGGTGAGTTTAACACAAGCTATGATATGCTTTCACAGTATGGCGAGAATGGATGGCAGTATACATTTTCGGCTGATGAGAAGAGAGAGCTTGGGGAAGAAAAGGTCAATGAACTTAAGCAGAAGATGGCAGGAATTTCAGCATTTTGTGATATGTATGAGAATACAAACTGGCGTTATTATGTCGGACTGCAATAAGCAAAACTTAAGCTATAGATATTTTAGATGTAAATAGTCTTTTTTTGTTTCTTATAGTCTTTTTTTGTAAGGTATATTGTTATTGAATTAATGACGTGATAAATTATACCTATATAATTAAATATTCGTATTGTTATGAACATAATTTCACACAATATAAAAGCAGAGTAGAATAGATAGACAGGGGTAGATTGTGATGAATATAGCTATATGTGATAATGAGGAGATGTTCGTGAAGAATATAAGTGGGCTTTTAGAAGAATATCTTAATGAGAATAAATTGCAATATAGTATAGATATGTACAGTTCGGGCAGTGAGCTGATTGGTTTAAAAGATAAGATAGTGAATTACGACATAGTATTTCTGGATATTAATATGACAGGAATAGATAATATTAAAGTAGCTGAATGGATAAGAATGTATTCGGATAGAGTTATAATAATATCTATAACCACAATGTCAGATTATAATATGCAGGGTTATAAGTATGATGTGTTCAGATATTTATTGAAGGATAGTATGGATTTAAAAGGTTCAATCTATGAATGTATGAACGCAGTATTATATAAGCTGAATTACATTAATTCTGATAAGAGAATTATTAGTTGTGACTCTGGCAGTAAAGAGGTTGATGTCAGTAAGATTATCTATATAGAAAGCAGTGGCCATAAAGTTACATATCATATATATGGTAAGGAATTTGGTGGTTATGTTGTCAAGAGCAAGCTTGATGACATAGAGAATGAATTAAAGGAATATAAGTATCTTTTAAGGGTACATCAAAGCTATATAGTTAATATGATGTATGTTAATAACATCAGCAGTTATCGTGTGTACCTAAAGAATGGCATAGATTTGGGTGTTCCGAAATCACGATATAAAGAAGTTAAGAAGAGAATACTGGAATTTAAAGAAAATAATTAGCGGTTAAAAGTTTAAGCGGGAATATTATTTGATAATGAAATAGTGGTATTTAATATCAGATATATTGGTCATTATAGATGACTATATATATCTGATTTTTTTGTGGTTAAATTATTCTAATAAAATGTAATAGTAAATATAGTCGTTTTTTGTCTGCTATAGTCGTTTTTTGCAAATAGGGTTGTATGAAGTGAAATAATGTGATAATTTTTGGCTATAGAAGCAATGTGTGCGAGAAACGAAAGATAATAGGTTAGTTAAGAGATAATAATAGGACGGAAGATGAGTCAGAAAGGGAGCAGCTTATGAAGAAATTAACATTAATAGCAGATGTATTATTAATAAGCTTATCAGCAGGTTTATTTTTGCCAAATTCTACAATAAATATGGCAAAGTATCAAAGTGATAATAATATGAGCTTGATAACAGAGAAAGATAATATTATACCAGGGGAAGTTATGGATAATCAGATACCGGATAAGCTTTATGATGTAGGTAATGAAGACCAATGGTATATAAGTCAGGCTGTTCGTAGAGCAGTTGATAAAGAAGAAGCAGATAATAATGCAGAATTATTTAGAAAAGATGATACATCAATAGTAAATTGCAGAGAGATAAAAGATAAAGAAGATAATATATTAAGATACATATATGAATACAGTGATGGTGGATATTGTATTAGCGGCAGTGATATAGGGTACAGGAGTGCATTATATACGCAGCTTAAATATGAATATTATATTCCAACACAATATGGAATTAAGATGAATGATGAAAGCTGGTATCAGTTAGATGAACTTGATGATTTATCAAAGGAAGATTGTTTGGCAGATGTTAGTAATATTCTCGCAGAATTAGAAATTGAAGTATGCGATGAGCCAGATGTATATGTTATAGATGCTGATAGTCAAAAGAAAGTTAAAGATAAATTACAATTGACAAGTGAATTAGATGATTGGACTAAAGAAGATGAATGTTATTGTATGATATTTAAAAGAAAGCTTGATAACCAGGCAATGTCAGATGTGGCATTTGATAATATTTTAAAGAGTGGTGTACCAACACAGGTTAAAGTTATATATGGAAAGCAGGGACTTATCTATCTTGATACATCTTATCAATATGATTTTATTACAAAGGAAGATGTTAAGGATAAAGTTATAAGTTATGATATTGCTGTAAATATAGTAATGACAAAGTATGATTATGTGTCAGAACAGAATATTATTCGGGCAGAATTACAATATATACCTCAGGTAACAGGTAGCGATGGCATAGATTACAATACCAGATATGAGATAGCTCCATATTGGGCGATTGTTATTGAAATACCATCTGTTATAGGAGAAAATGCAACAAAGAACGAAATTATATTCGTTAATGCGGTAGATAAAACCATGTATAAGGATACATTTTCAAATGTTATAAGGTGATGTATAAGAGGAATGTTTATACCATATTGTCATATCTAGTTAGAGGCTGGTGATAGTATATTGGGAATTGTATTCTTTTATACGAGATACAGATATAATGCAATTAATGGGGAATTCCTAAATATTGCTGTTATATATCAAAATGCTATGAGAGGGGTGAATAAAGAAATAGAAATGTAGAAGGGTATTGCATAATTGAATGTGCAATCAATTGTAACTTGCCTATTTTAGGTTATGTTGAGTGATAGGTGTAACTAAATTTATAGAAATTGGAGGTATCAGAATGGTTAAGAACAAATTAGTTAGAAATGCAGTTGCAGTTGTAGTTGCATTAGGGGTAATTGGAACAATTCCAGTATTTGCAGAAAGTTATGATATGGAAGATGGACACGCTTATAATAATGCGACAAGTTCAGGAGGCATAAAGTGTTGCGATGCCGGAACTATTAATAATAGGAGTGGGGAATATGCTTCTTTGTATTTGCGTACAACATATCAGGATGGACAAGAGTCCGATTATTGGTCAGGAGTGGTACAGGGGTCGGTACACGAAAATACTGGCTGGGATTGGGCAGAAGATTATTATAGTATACATCGTTTGTACAGAACAAGTTCAGGGGAAGCAAGAGATAGAGTTGAATTATCCTCTTGCTGGTAATTAAATGAAAATATGACTTAGCTTCAATAAATAATATATTGAAGCTAAGTTATATCCATATAAGGGAGGGGTGGAGCTTATGAAAAAAGTATATATTATATTACTGCTTCTGGTAATGATGATAAGTGCTGGTTGTGGAACAGAAACAACATCATCTCATAATACAGAGTCAGATATAGAATTAGATAAGCCAAGTGTAACAATAACGGAAAATAATACATTGGGTAAAGATGTATCTGATATTGAGAGCGAAAAGAATTCATCAGGCAACAGTGATGACAGGATTATAGATAGTGGATTTTGGGTAAATGAGTTAAAGACAGATAATGGAGTGGTGTGGAAATATACTCCATTAATTAATCCCAAAGTTGCTGGGGTATTTGATTGTGAAGATGATGCTAAATTTGTATTTTCATATGAATATTCTGGATATAATCGTCCAGATGGCACAAAGACAGCAACATTAAAGAGCTATGGATGTCAATTTATATATGTGAGCAATCCAATGTTGGGATATAATGCTGATGAAGAGGTATATCCAACACAGGAAAAGCAGATTAAAGAAACCTTTTCATTAACAACAAATAATGGAATTAACAAATTGGGTATATATGATGTGGGATGTATAACTTTTGCGTTGTATAAAGATTTATATCCTGAATATCCAGAGATGAAACTGCAAGTGTATGGAATACCTAATAATCTGATAGAGCAGAGGTTTGATGATATAACTAAATGTGATGGAAGAGCATATAAGGATTTTTTGGTGAAAGACTGTCCAAATGAAGATTTTGTAAGTTGTGTATATTTAGGGGAAAAAGATATAACAGATACAAGTATATTTTATATAGATTATAAAAAGATGGCAGAGGAGAATGATTGCGGTCAGTTTTTACTTGTGTTAAAAGTGTCTAAAACAACAGGCTTTGCTTACCTTATGAATGGTGATAATTGCTACAATATATCTGATAATGAAAAGTATCAGGTGTGGAAACAGGAACATATAGGGCAGTTCATAGGGGAGTGAGAAATATGAGAATTAGATATATATTAAAGCTTATGCTTGATGACATTTTTCAAAAAAAGATAATGATTATACTGCTTTTTGCTATGAGTTCAATATCTATATATATGACTGATGTTATAGCAACAAGATATTTTTCTAATCAGTATAGAATTAATTCAATGAGTTCGATGTTTGCGGTAAATCCGGATAAAGTTAATTATGTAAAATATCTTAATCTAATGAGTCCTGAATATACTCCTCAGATAGGTGATGAGCTTATACAATATATTCGTAATTATAAAGGTGTTGTTGCTTGTGGAAGATTTAATAACAATAAAATGATACTTAATGGTGAACTTGTAAAGACACTTGTTATAGAAAAAGATATTGCTAATATGGGTAATCTGCTGTTGGATAGCGATAATCTGCAAAGTATAAAAAATGGTAGTGAGAATGTAGTATATGTGGGCTATAGTTATAGGAATGAGTATAAAACAGGAATTCAATTTAATTATTATGAGGAAAACGAGAAATCAAGTTGCGAGATTGCAGGTTATTTAAAAAAGGGAGCATCGTGGCCTTTAAAGGGAAAGTTATTTGGCGGTGTTAGTGATATAGACTCATACAATCTTGATAATACGATTGTTGTAATAACTCCAAATTATGAATATTTTGACAATATAGGAGGTATGCCGGATACACCATATTATATAGTTGATGATGAGACAGTGGCAGATAAACTTAAGATGGATATTGTTGAATGGGCGGCAGAGCGTAATCTTGGGGTAAGTGTGCTTAATGAGGCAGATGAAATAGCAAATGAAAAAGAGTTAAGAAATATAACAGCGGACAGCTCATTTAGTGCAGAAGTTTTGCTGTTTCTGCTTGCATTAATATCAATGTCTTCTGCGGCAATAGTTTCGTGTCTTTTGAATAGACAACATATGGGAATTATGGTTGCTTGTGGAGTTAGCAAGCGAAGTATTATGGTAATTAATTATATGGAAAATGTCTTTGTAGTGTTAATTCCAGAAATAATTATATGGCTTATATGTCAGAAAAATATATTTGGAAAAGTATTTATGAATAACATTTCAGAGCTGGATATGATTAAATATGGTGACTGGTTTAGTCATTGTATCGCTGTTCCAATAATGTATCTGGCAGAACTTGTAATTGTTACTGTTATAGCTGGTATTGTGCCTATGTTTATAATATCACGAATGAAAGTGGCAGAAGTTATCAAACCAGTAGATTAATTATAGAAAATACTAGGTGTGCAGATTGATGGTGAAGGCTGTTAAATCAGTAGGTTAGTGACAGAGGTTTTCCAAATATAAGATTAGCGGTGGAGAAGTTATTGAACAGCATATTCAGGGGGCATTTGAATGAGAAAAATATTTAATAAAATATTCAGATACAGGCTTGTTTCGATATATTTCATATTAAGTCAGCTTGTTATTTTAACAGCAATATTTGGAGTGCTTAATACGATTAATAAAGCTTATGCAAAAGAAAATGACAGGCTTAAGGCTCTGGCTAAGAATAGAATAGAGCTGAATATAGATACATTTGCAAAGAAAGATATATTATCATATGCGGCAGTAAATGTAGATGTAGGAAATGTGTTAGCACAAGGACGTATGTCGGTAGAAGTGGCACAAATTGGAAGTACGAACCGTTGTGAAGTGCTTTTGGCAGTTAATGAGTCAACCCCTTATCCTATGATTAGAGGACATATACCCGATAAAGAAACGGATAATGGCAGAAATTGTGTAGCATTAGGACGTGATAAATACAGATATGTATATAATAGGGATGGCAAGGATTATATAACACTTGGTCAGGAGGAATATGAGGTTGTAGGTGTTATAGGAAGTCAGGTATCTGATTATTGGGACTATAAGATTGTACTTAATATAGATTGTATGAGTGATAGTCTTAAGCAGTCATTTAGTTCACTGTCTAATATATCTTTGACAGTATATAGTAATAAGCAAGATATAATGGAAATTTATAATAAAGTATATTCAAATGTAGTCAATGTTGATAATACCTGTAATATAGTGTCATATAGCAAGAAAGATACGGGCGAAAGCACAGTGAGTGATACTCTTCAGAAAGAAAATATTAAAACTAATGTTATGGTATATGCTTTTTGTCTTATTAACAGCATAATTATATCAATATTCTGGACGGTACAGAGAAAGAAAGAGCTTGCAATAAAACGTGTATTTGGATTTAGCAATATAAGAATGATAGCGGATATTGCAGTTAATCTGTTACTGCTAATGATAATTACTGTAATAATGTATTTTGTAGGATATGTGTTATATAGCTTTATAAGGTATTCAACAATTCAGGGTATGGGATTGTGGAGTGTCAAATTAATATTATTAGCAGTTGGTTTATTTCTGATAACACTTGTTATTGCGATGATATATCCAGTTGTAGATATATATAGGGGGCAGGCATATGATAAGATTAGATAAAATAACAAAAATATATGATGCAAAGGTTGAAAATAAAAAAGTGTTAGATGAGGTATCATTAACTATAGATAATGGGGAGTTTGTAGCTATTATGGGACCATCAGGGAGTGGTAAAAGTACACTTCTTAACATAATAGGCTGTATGGATAGTGTTACAGACGGAAGTTATTATGTTGATGACATAGAAGTGTCACGATTGAATAAATCGGACATACATAGATTTAGAAAGAAGAATATAGGATTTGTATTTCAGCATTTTGCATTAATGGATTATTATACAGCTTATGAGAATATTGAGCTGCCTTTGCTGGCTAACAATATAAGACGAAAAGATAGAAAAAGAATAATTAATGAACAATTGAAAAAGTTGAATATTGTGGAAGAAAAAGATAAATTGCCAAAGAAAATGTCGGGAGGACAGCAACAGCGCGTGGCAATAGCACGCGCACTTGTAACTAATGCAGATATTATTCTTGCTGATGAACCGACTGGTGCATTAGACCAGAGCACCGGACAAGAAGTCATTAATATTTTAAGAGAAATTAATAATCAGGGGAAAACAGTTGTTCTTGTTACGCACGATATAAATATCGCCAGCAACACTAACAGAATTATTAATATATGTGACGGAAAGATTATAAGTGATAAAATGGTATAATTAACTAAAGAGTTGCCTTGCAACTCTTTTTTATTTGTACAAAATGTGGTATTCTATTATTTATTAAGATAATTTATCAAATAAAATATGAATTTTAGCCGTAGAACATATGTAGTATTTTAAAGAAAGCTAGTATATATATTTATTCAATAATGGAAGGGAAAATGCTATGCCAGTAACAGAATATTTAATAAGAAATGCCGAGTTATACCCCGATGAAGTTGCCTTGGTTGAACTAAATCCAGATGAGAAAGATACAAGGAGAACAACTTGGAAAGAATTTGATTTAATACAGCCAAGTGCCAATATGCCATACAGGCGTGAGATTACCTGGAGCGTATTTAATGAGAAAGCCAATAGGTTTGCCAATATGCTTATAAGCCGTGGAGTTAAGAAAGGGGATAAGGTTGCTATTCTTATGTATAACTGTCTGGAATGGCTGCCAATATATTTTGGTGTATTAAAGACAGGTGCAATAGCAGTGCCATTTAATTTCAGATATGACTCAGATGAGATATACTATTGTGCTGAGCTTGCACAGGTAGATGTAATTGTATTTGGTTTTGCGTTTATTGGAAGAATAGAGGTTAATGCTGAGAGATTATTAAGAGGAAGACTTCTTATATATGTAGGGGACAACTGTCCAAGCTTTGCAGAAAGCTATCACGAACTTGTGGCAGATTGTTCAAGTAAAGAGCCTGATGTTAAGATAACAGAAGATGATTATGGTGCGATATATTTTTCATCAGGAACAACAGGATTTCCCAAGGCGATACTTCATAAGCACCAGAGCCTTACACAGGCGGCTATTATGGAACAGAAGCACCATTCTACTGGCAGAGATGATACATTTTTATGTATACCACCACTTTATCATACAGGAGCAAAGTTCCACTGGATGGGAAGCCTTGTTGCAGGAAGTAAGGCGGTTCTTCTTAAAGGAACGAAGCCGGAACAGATATTGTCAGCAGTATCAAGTGAACACTGCACTATAGTATGGCTGTTAGTGCCTTGGGCGCAGGATATTCTTGATGCATTGGATTCAGGAAAGATTAAGTTATCAGATTACAATTTATCGCAGTGGCGTCTTATGCACATAGGTGCTCAGCCAGTTCCACCATCACTTATTAAGAGGTGGAAGGAATATTTTCCTAATCATCAATATGATACTAACTATGGTTTGTCAGAGTCAACTGGACCAGGCTGTGTTCATCTTGGAGTTGAGAATATAGATAAAGTTGGTGCAATTGGAATTCCGGGTTATGGCTGGGAATGTAAGATTGTTGATGAGAATGATAATGAAGTCTGTCAGGGTGAAGTCGGTGAGCTATGTGTTAAAGGACCCGGAGTTATGACTTGTTATTATAGAAATGAAGCTGCTACAAAGGAAGTATTAAAAGACGGATGGCTGTATACAGGGGATATGGCTATGCAGGATGAAGATGGTTTCTATTTCCTTGTAGACCGAAAGAAAGATGTAATTGTGTCCGGTGGCGAGAATATTTACCCTGTGCAGATAGAAGATTTCTTAAGAAGATTTCACAAGATAAAGGATGCGGCGGTAATTGGTCTTCCTGACAGGCGTCTGGGTGAGAAGACAGCGGCAATTATAGAGATTAAAGACGGAGTCAGCTGTACAGAGGAAGAAATCGAAAAGTTCTGTCTTGAGCTTCCACGTTATAAAAGACCTAAGCAGATAATATTTGCGGATATACCAAGAAATGCAACAGGTAAGATAGAGAAACCAAAGCTCCGTAAGATATATGGAGCTGATAAGCTTGTTGCAATGGAGAACAAAGCATAATCGTGATACAGGTATAATCTTGATTATAGATTAATATGTAATATAGATATTATTATAGATTAGTATGCAATATAGATATTATTATAGATTAATATGCAATACAGATATTATTATAGATGATGGAAGGAAAAGGTATGAAAGAGTTAATGTTAGGCAACAAAGCGGTTGCCAGAGGGTTATATGAAGCTGGTTGTAAGGTTATATCAAGTTATCCGGGAACTCCCAGCACTGAAATTACAGAGGAGGCAGCAGCTTACAATGAGATATATTGTGAATGGGCACCTAATGAAAAGGTTGCATTAGAGGTGGCTCATGGAGCAACACTTGGTGGTGTAAGATCGGCGTGTGCTATGAAGCATGTAGGCTTAAATGTTGCGGCAGACCCATTATTTACAATATCTTATCAGGGGCTTAATGCAGGACTTGTAGTGTGTGTTGCAGATGACCCGGGTATGCATTCATCACAGAATGAGCAGGATTCAAGGCATTATGCAATTGCGGCGAAGCTTCCAATGCTTGAGCCATCAGACTCAGAGGAGTCGAGAGTATTTGCCAAGAAAGCATTTGAAATGTCCGAAAAATTCAATACACCAGTGCTTTTAAAAATGGTTACAAGAGTAGCCCACTCACAGAGTGTAGTTGATACAGAAGAAAGAGTTGAGCCGGATAGAGTTCCTTATGTAAAAGACCCAGCTAAAGTAATGATGACACTTAACTCAAGAAATGCCCATATAAGGGTAGAGGAGAGAACTAAGGCATTGATAGAATATGCTGAAAGTACAGAACTTAACAGAGTTGAGATGGGTGAGGATACAAGCGTAGGAATTATCACAGACTCTACTTCATACCAGTATGCAAGGGAAGTATTAGGTGATAAAGCAAGCATATTAAAGCTTGGAATGATTAACCCGCTTCCAGAAAAGCTTATAAAAGATTTTGCACAGAAGGTAGATAAGGTTATTGTTCTTGAAGAGTTAGACCCTATAATTGAAAATCACTGCAAACAGCTTGGAATTAAGGTGGCTGGTAAGGATACATTTCCTATATGCGGCGAGTTTTCCCAGAACCTTGTAAGAAAATGTCTTGGTATGAAAGAACCAGAGCATATTACTATAGAAGAAAATGTTCCAGCACGTCCTCCAGTTATGTGTGCAGGCTGTCCACATAGAGGAATATTCTACATTTTAAAGAAGAAAAAATGTATGGTATATGGTGATATAGGCTGTTATACATTGGGTGCGGTTGCACCACTTAATGCAATGGATCTAAATGTCTGTATGGGAGCTTCCTGTTCAGGACTTCACGGCTTTAATAAAGCTATAGGTGAGGAAGCAGAGAGTAACAGCGTAGGTGTTATCGGAGATTCAACATTTATGCATTCAGGAATGACAGGTATAACAGACATTTCTTATAATATGAGTAATTCCACAGTCATTATCCTTGATAATTCTATTACAGGAATGACAGGACATCAGCAAAATCCAACAACAGGAAAGAACCTTCGTGGCGAACCGGCTGGAAAGGTTGATCTTGAAGCGTTGTGCAGGGCATTAGGCTTTAACAGGGTAAGAGTTGTAGATCCATATGACCTTAAAGCAGTTGAGGAAGCGGTTACTGAGGAGCTTGCAGCTAAAGAGCCATCCATTATTATAAGCCGCAGACCTTGTGTTATGATTAAGGGAACAGTACATAAACCACCAATCAGCGTAGATGAAAGCAAATGTGTCGGCTGTAAACAGTGTATGAGCATAGGCTGTCCAGCAATTGCAGTTAAAGATAAGAAAGCACATATTGACCCAACACTCTGCATAGGCTGTAAAGTATGTTCGCAGATGTGTAAGTTCGAGGCAATATAATGTTGTAAGGCGATGTATATTAGGTGTTAATGGAATAGAAAAAAGTATTAGATGTCCGATTTGTTCAAATTAGATTTGCTTGATGTGAAATTAGGCAGGGCATCTGATAATGTCGGAAATGAGGAATATGTATGAGTAATTCAGTTAAGAATATTATGATTGTTGGTGTTGGCGGACAGGGAACACTTCTGGCAAGTAAACTGCTTGGTTATGTTCTTATGCAGCAGGGATATGATGTTAAAGTGTCAGAGGTACACGGAATGAGCCAGCGAGGCGGAAGTGTTGTTACTTATGTAAGATTTGGAGATAAGGTATATTCTCCGGTTATTGATAAAGGTGAGGCTGATTATATTCTTTCATTTGAGAAGCTTGAAGCGTTAAGATGGCTTGAATATTTAAAGACTGGCGGACAGATAATAACTAACACTCAGGAAGTTGACCCAATGCCGGTAATTACAGGTGCTATGCAGTATCCAGATAATATTATCGAGAAGCTTGAAGCAGCCGGTGCTAAGGTAGATGCTAAAGATTTCTTATCAATAGCAGAAGAAGCAGGGTTGGCCAAAGCGGTTAATATTGTACTTATGGGAAGATTATCAGATTATTTCAAAGACATTCCATATGAGGTGTGGGATAAAGCAATAGATGAGATAGTCCCAGAGAAATACAGAGAGCTTAATCATAAGGCATTGAAGCTTGGCAGAGGCTGAGTAAATGTAAAATAATAAAGGTAAAATGGATATACATTTGTGATATTATGGTATCATATGTATATCCATTTTGTAATATTAGTGGCAGGAGTTATTATATAGAATTAAAGAGGCTTATATGTTTAATCTAGAAGAAGAATTAAAGAAGCTCCCGGATAAGCCGGGAGTGTATATTATGCACGATAAACACGACACAATTATATATGTCGGCAAGGCTAAGATATTAAAAAATCGTGTAAGACAATATTTTCAGAGTAATAAAAATCATTCGGCTAAGGTTGTCCGGATGGTTTCACATATTGCATATTTTGAGTATATAGTGACAGATTCTGAGCTTGAAGCGTTGGTGCTTGAATGTAATCTCATAAAGGAACACAGACCGAAATATAATACGATGTTAAAGGACGACAAGAGTTATCCTTTTATTAAGGTTACCATTGGAGAGGAATTTCCAAGAGTGTTATTCTCAAGAACAATGAAGCACGGAACTGGCAAATTCTTTGGACCATACACATCGGCAGGTGCTGTGAAGGAGACAATTGAACTGCTCTGTAAGCTTTACAAGGTAAGAACGTGCAATAGAAGGCTTCCTAAAGATATAGGAAAGGACAGACCCTGCCTTAATTACCATATCGGACAGTGCAATGCACCTTGTCAGGGTTATGTGAACAAAGATGAATATAAAAAAAATATAGATAAAGTAATAAGCTTCCTTAATGGTAATTATTCTGAGATTATTAATGAGCTGACGGATAAAATGCAGGATTGTTCCGAGCGTATGGAATATGAGGAAGCCGCCAGATACAGGGATTTGTTAATCAGTGTTAAGCAGATTGCACAGAAGCAGAAGATAACAGCAGATGACGCAACAGACAGAGATGTAATTGCGTGTGCTATGGACGCAGAAGATGCAGTTGTACAGGTATTCTTTATAAGACAGGGCAAGCTTCTTGGACGTGAGCATTTCCATATGAAGGTTGCAACGAATGACAGTAGAAGCGGCATTTTGTCAGAATTTATGAAGCAGTATTATGGTGGAACACCATATATTCCCAATGTGATAATGACACAGGAGGAGATTGAGGATGCTGGTACAATCGCCGACTGGCTTTCAAGCAGGAAGAAGCGGAAAGTTACAATTATCACGCCAAAGAAGGGCGATAAGGAGAAAATGGTTGAACTTGCCCATAAGAATGCACTTATGGTATTAACTAAAGATGCAGAGAAGATTAAGCTTGAGGAGAAAAGGACAACAGGTGCTATGAAGCAGATAGCAGACTGGCTTGGGCTTGCTTCGATAAGGCGTGCAGAGGCTTATGATATATCTAATACAAGTGGTGTTGAGTCAGTTGGTTCAATGGTTGTATTTGAGGACGGAAGACCTAAGAAGAATGATTATAGAAAGTTCAGGATTAAGACGGTCAAAGGGCCTGATGATTATAAGAGTATGAGAGAAGTACTTACAAGACGTTTTACAAGAGGAATGAGAGAGCGTGCAGGTGAGGAAGAGACAAGGGGTTTTGCTGTGTACCCGGACCTTATAATGATGGATGGTGGACGAGGACAGGTGAACATTGCACTGGAGGTTCTTGATGAACTTCATATTAATATTCCTGTATGCGGTATGGTTAAGGACGATAACCATAACACAAGGGGACTTTACTATAATAATGTAGAAATTCCAATAGACAGGCATAGTGAAGGCTTTAAGCTTATAACAAGGGTTCAGGATGAGGCACATAGATTTGCGATAGAATACCACAGGTCATTAAGAAGCAAGAAGCAGGTAAGCTCAGTTCTTGATGAGATTGAAGGAATCGGACCAGCAAGAAGAAAAGCGTTGATGAAACATTTTCTTGATATTGACAAAATCCGTAATGCCAATGTAAGTGAGCTTATGGAGGCGGAAGGAATTACAGAAAATGTAGCGCAGAACATATATAAATATTTTCATTGATGTGTTATTTTAATGTCTTTTAATATTAATTGCACTGTGTTAAACTATTAATAATAGATAGTCAGAAGATATATAGTCTTAAGCAAGGCAATGAAATATAAAATGTGGCATAATTGCGCAGGATTGGAGTAGATATGAACGGAAAAGAAAGAGTTAATTTATTCAAGGTAATCGAGAAGATGAATCTTGTTAATCTTACACCTGATATTGATGTTAAAGGAATATGGATTCACGTTCCAGAATTTAACAGGCCAGCGTTACAGCTCACCGGATTTTATGACCAGTTCGATAATGACAGAATACAGATTATAGGTAATGTGGAATATGCTTATCTTAAGAGTCTTTCAGAAACCGAGCGTTATGAAAGATATATGCAGCTGTTATCAAGTAATATTCCCTGCCTTATCTTCTGTAGGAATTTAGAGCCGGAGGCAGAGATTATAGAGCTTGCAAAGAAGTATCAGATTCCAATATTAAAGTCTGCTGAGTCAACATCTTCATTTTCAGCAGAAGTTATAAGATGGCTTAAAGTTCAGCTTGCACCTTGCATAGTAATACATGGTGTATTAGTTGATGTATATGGCGAAGGTGTGCTTATTACAGGTGAGAGTGGTATAGGTAAGAGTGAAGCAGCACTTGAGCTTATAAAGAGAGGCCACCGTCTTGTAACAGATGATGCTGTCGAGATTAGAAAAGTAAGTGATGAAACATTAGTTGGTTCAGCACCCGGAGTTACTAAGTATTTCATAGAGTTAAGAGGTATTGGTATTATTGATGTAAAGACACTTTTTGGTGTAGAGAGTGTTAAGGAAACTCAGGAGATTGATATGGTCATCAAGCTTGAGGACTGGAATAAGGACAAGGAGTATGACAGACTTGGACTTGAAGAAGAATACACAGAATATCTTGGCAATAAAGTAGTGTGTCATTCGCTTCCAATAAGACCAGGACGTAATCTTGCAGTAATAGTTGAGGCTGCGGCTGTAAACCACAGACAGAAGAAGATGGGTTACAATGCGGCTAAGGAGTTATATAGAAGAGTACAAGAGAACCTTATGAGAGGTGATGAAGAAGATGAGTTTATTTAAGGATATAGTTCTTGGTATTGATATAGGTGGAACAACCTGCAAATGCGGCGTGTTCACAACAGATGGCACACTTGTATACAAGGATGAGATACCGACAAGAAAAGATGAGGGTGGAAGTCTTATTTTAGCAGACATTAAAGAACATATTCCAGAGCTTATGAAGGCAGCAGGACGAAGCTGTGATGAGATTAAAGGTGTTGGAATAGGCGTTCCAGGTGCAGTAAGAGAAGATGGAACAGTCAACAAATGTGTTAATCTTGGCTGGGGTGTATTTAATGTTGCACAGACTTTTAAAGATATGACAGGTTATGAAGTTAAAGTTGGCAATGATGCCAATATGGCGGCACTTGGTGAATACTGGATGGGAAGTGCGAAAGCATATTCAAGCGTTGTATTAGTTACAATAGGAACAGGTGTTGGCGGCGGAGTTATAATTGACGGTAAGCCAATATGCGGATACAATGGTGCTGCGGCAGAGATAGGACATCTGCCTATAGTAGAGGAGGAGACAGAATACTGTAACTGCGGTAATAAGGGCTGTCTTGAGCAGGTGGCATCAGCAACAGGCATAGTCAGAACAGCGACAAGAATGTTAAATGCAACCGATGAGCCATCGGCACTCAGGACACTTCCTTATATATCTGCTAAGGCAGTATTTGATGAAGCTAAATCAGGAGATTCGTGTGCCATAAAGATTGTTGATTATGTATGCAGATATTTAGGAAAAGGCATTGCCTGTGCTTCTGCTATGACTGATACAGAGGTTATATGTATTGGCGGCGGAGTATCAGCGGCAGGTGATTATCTTATAGAAAGAGTTGCTAAGTATTACAAAGAATACGCATTTCACGCATGCAAGAATACTAAGATAGTCAGGGCTGAACTTGGTAATGATGCAGGTATGTATGGAGCTGCCAAGCTGGCATTAGGTTAATATAAAAGATTGGAGAGTAAGAAGCTTATGGATAACAATGAGCTGTTAGATAATCTTAAATTAATTGTGGGTGACACACAGGCAAGAACTGGTGAACCTATGAATATTCATACTACATTTAGAATTGGAGGCTGTGCAGACTATTATGTACAGCCATCTTCTATTGAGGAGTTACAATCATTAATTCAATTTTTGAATAAATCGGACATAAAATACTGCGTTATAGGTAACGGAAGCAACCTTTTAGTATCAGATAAAGGAATAAGAGGAGTTGTAATACAGCTTTCAGATACATTTGACGAGGTAGAATATATTGATGATGTTACTGTAAAGGTTATGTCAGGAATGATGTTGTCAAGACTTGGTAACAAGCTGGCAGATAAGGGACTTGCAGGCTTTGAATTTGCCACGGGAATACCGGGAAGCGTAGGCGGAGCAGTTAGAATGAATGCAGGTGCATATGGTGGAGAGATTAAAGACATAATAGTTAGTGCCGATGTACTCGACCGAAGCGGCAGGCTTATAAGCCTTAGCAGGGACGAACTTGAGTTAGGTTATAGAACAAGCTGCATAGCAGCTAATGATTATATAGTTGTAAGTGCTGTGTTCAGATTACAGAAAGGCGATACTGACACAATCAAGGCACTTATAAAGGAACTTGCTGTTAAGAGAAGAACTAAGCAGCCTTTGGAATATCCTAGTGCAGGAAGTACATTTAAACGTCCACAAGGCTTCTTTGCAGCTAAGCTTATAGAAGATGCAGGACTTAAAGGAGTGTCAGTTGGCGGAGCAATGGTTTCAGAGAAACATTCTGGTTTTGTTGTTAATACAGGTAATGCAACAGCAAAGGATGTGTGTATGCTTACTGATATGGTTAAGGATAAAGTTAAACAGCAGTCAGGTGTAGATCTTGAGCTGGAGGTTATAAAGCTCGGAGATTTTAGTTAAATGCCGTGGAGGAACTTATGAAGATAGTTATTGTAACGGGAATGTCAGGTGCAGGTAAATCAACAGCATTAAATATGCTTGAGGATGAAGGGTTTTATTGTGTTGATAATATGCCTATATCGCTTATACCTAAATTTGCAGAGCTGGCAGATTGTCAGGAACAGGATAACGGATATAATAATATAGCATTAGGCGTTGATATAAGAAGCGGACATTCTCTTGCAGAGTTCGAGTCCGTGCTTGATTATATGAAAAAACGCCAGTATAACTATAAAATATTATTCCTTGAATCTAGTGACGAAGTGCTTGTAAAGCGTTATAAAGAAACGAGAAGGACACATCCGCTTGCAAAGGACGGACGAGTTGACAGAGGCATTGAGCTTGAGAGGAAACAGTTGAAGTTCCTTAAGCAGAGAGCAGATTATATTGTTGATACAAGTACGCTTCTTACAAGAGAATTAAAGCAGGAGTTACAAAAGATAATTCTTGAACGTAAGGAGTATAACAATTTATTTGTAACTGTGTTGTCATTTGGCTTTAAATACGGAATACCAGTAGATGCAGATATTGTATTTGATGTAAGATTTCTGCCTAATCCGTATTATGTTGAAGAATTAAGACCGCTTACAGGCAATGACAAGCCAATACAGACATTTGTAATGAAAGCACCAGAGGCGAAAGAATTTCTTAATAAGGTAGATGATCTTATACAATTTCTTCTTCCTAACTATGTAAAAGAGGGCAAGTCAAGCCTTGTTATAGCTGTTGGCTGTACAGGAGGAAAGCACCGTTCAGTAACACTTGCCAATGAGCTGGCGGCAAGAATAGCAAGTACACCATATGGCTGTAAAGCTGAACATCGGGATATAGATAAAGATGCTAAGAGAAAGGGAGATAAGTAATGTCGTTTTCTTCAGATGTTAAAGAAGAATTAAGCACAAGAATTGATATGGCAAGGCACTGCCAGATAGCTGAATTTGCTGCGATAATGGGAATGTCAGGACGTATCAGGAGAGCATCGGGCAAAAGAATGCAGATAGAGATGTCTACTGAGAACGAGATTGCAAGATATAAGTTTATAGTATTATTAGAGCAGATATTTGATATTGATACAGGCGATATAATATATGTTTCAAAGAGCAGCCGTGACACAACAATCAGAATAGAAAATCAGGAATATGTCGCTAAAATATTGCAGACACTTAAATGGACTGATGAAACATTTGATAATATTGAACCTGTATTTGTTGACACAAGAATAGTGCAGAAGGACTGCTGTAAGAAAGCATTTATCAGAGGTGCATTTATAGCGTCAGGGTCTATAAGCGACCCTAATAAATTCTATCATTATGAAATAGTATGCGACTATGAAGAAGATGCACAGTGCCTGTGTGATATGCTTATATTCTTCGGGCTTGACGCCAAGATTACAGTCCGCAAGAATGATTATATTGTATATATGAAAGAAGGCAGTAATATAACAGATGTGCTTAATCTTATGGGGGCGTATGTTTCACAGATGAATCTATACAATGTTATGATCCTTAAAGAAATGCGTAATGACGTGAACCGTAAGGTTAACTGCGAAACTGCGAATCTTAACAAGACGGTTGCCGCTGCAGTAAAGCAGACTAAGGACATAATATATATAAGGGATACAGTTGGTCTTGGAAGCCTTAAGGAAAGCTTAAGGCAGGTTGCTGAGGTAAGGCTTGAGCACGAAGATATGAATCTTAAAGATATAGGGGAATTGTTAGACCCGCCTGTTGGTAAGTCTGGTGTTAATCACAGACTCAGAAAGATAAGTGAATACGCAGAACAGTTAAGACTTGAAAGAGGGGATTGACAACAAGCGTATAATAAAAATTAGGTAAGGTAAATTATTAGTTAAATGTATAGACAGAATGGAGGATAATATGACAAAAGTAGATATTATATCAGGATTTTTGGGAGCAGGTAAGACTACTCTTATTGCAAAGCTTTTAAAAGAAGGACTTGCTGGTGAGCAGGTTGTGCTTATAGAAAATGAATTTGGCGAGATAGGTATTGATGGCGGTTTCTTAAAGGAGTCAGGCGTTGAAATCAGAGAGATGAATTCTGGCTGTATATGCTGTTCTTTAGTTGGTGACTTTGGAACATCTTTAAAGGAAGTTGTTGAGAAGTACCACCCAGACAGAATTATTATCGAACCATCAGGTGTTGGCAAGCTTTCAGATGTTATTAAGGCTGTAAAAGATCTTCATATTGAGAATGAAATCCGTTTAAACAGTGCTTCAACAGTAGCCGATGCTTCTAAGGTAAAGGTATATATGAAGAACTTTGGTGAGTTCTTTAACAACCAGATTGAGCACGCTGGAACTATTATTCTCAGTAGAACACAGAATGTGTCAGAAGCCAAGTTAAAGACAGATATTGAACTTATCAGATCACTTAATAAGGATGCTCATATTATAACAACTCCTTGGGATGATATTGATGGCAAGCAGATACTTGATGCTATGGAAAATGTTACTAATCTTGAACTTGAAATGCTTGCAGAGGCAGCAGCAAAGGTGGCAGAGGAACACGAACATCACCATCATCACGATGGCGAGTGTGGCTGCGGACACGACCACCACGATGAAGAGCATGAACATCACCATCACGATGGCGAGTGTGGCTGCGGACACGACCACCACGATGAAGAACACGAACATCACCATCATCACGATGATGAATGTGGCTGCGGACATGACCACCACGATGAAGAGCATGAACATCATCATCACGATGGCGAGTGTGGCTGTGGACATCATCACGAGCATGGTCATCACCACGCCGATGAAGTATTTACAAGCTGGGGCGTAGAAACTCCTAACAAGTATGACAAGGAAGAACTTTCAGAGATATTAAGAAAGCTTTCTGAGACAGATGATTATGGTAACATCTTAAGAGCTAAGGGTATGCTTCCTTGCACAGATGGTAAGTGGATGTTCTTTGACCTTGTACCAGAAGAATATGAAATCAGGGAAGGTAAGCCTGATTTTACAGGAAGAATATGTGTAATAGGAGCAGAATTAAAAGAAGCTGCTCTTAAAGAATTATTTAATGTATAATTGCGGAAGTTAAAGTACTGGACAATCCGCAGACATCACAGACTGGGGGCATAAGCCCCCAGTGTTATATATAGTTAGAATAGATGGAGGACATATAATGGCACAGGAAGAGTATCAGATTCCTATATTTTTAATAAATGGCCAGTTAGATAGTGGCAAGACCAGATTTATCTCAGATACTATAGCAATGGGACAGTTCGCAGAGGCAAAGAATAAGCTCCTTATCGTATGTGAGGAAGGCGAAGAAGAATACAGTGAGAAGCTTTTAAAAGATAATGGCGTGGATATGGTGGTTCTTGAAAAAGAAGAATTAACAGAAGCTAAGCTTAATGAACTTGATAAAGAGTATGACCCTTGGATAGTAATTGTTGAGTATAATGGTATGTGGGATCCAGCCATTCTTATGGGAACAGCTAAGCCAAGAGGCTGGGAGATATACCAGTCAATAACACTTATTGATGCTACGGCATTCAATCTTCAGTGGAACAATATGAGATCAATAATTGCAGAGACTGTTAAGTATACAGATATGGTTATATTTAATAGATGTAAGTCAGGTATGGATCTTGGAAGCTACAGAAGAAGTATGAGAGCACTTAATAACACACTTCAGATTGTATTTGAGGACGATAAGGGAGAGATGATGTCAATTGCAGAACAGCTTCCTTATGATGTTAATGCGGATATTATCGAGGTTGATGATGCTGATTACGGAATATGGTATATGGATGTATCAGAAAGACCAGATGTATATGTTGGCAAGAAAGTAAGATTTAAGGGTCAGGTATTAAAGAATAAATATTTCAAAGATAAGAACTTTGTACCAGGACGAAAGGTTATGACCTGCTGTGCTGAGGATACACAGTTTATTGGCTATATAAGCTTTTATAATAACATTGCTTCTTTAGAGAATAGACAGTGGATAATGGTTACAGCAACAATCAAGAATGAATTCCAGATGGCATACAAGAAGAAAGGACCTGTTCTTTATGTAGAAAAGGTTGAAAATGCAGAGCCACCAGTGGAAGAGATGGTTTATTTCTAAGCTTGTAAGCGTGGAGAAAATAGAATTTTATATTCTATATTTTTTGAATAAATCGGACATATATAACAATTAGTAATACGGCTGGAGAGAACAATGATACAGGATATATTTCCTAATAGACTTGATAACCAATATGTAGAATGTAGTCCGCAGGATAATGATGTAATTTTCTTCTTTGAGGGTTCATCACTTCTTGCGAAGTATATTAAAGAAGATACATTAACTTATCCACTGTACAAGCAGTTCATACAGGGGATAAAGACAGGCATATCAAAAGATTCTGTTGATAATTATTCATTTACATACCTTTTATCTGTAGATGATACGAAATATTTTCTTGCACAGAGAAAAGGCGAATTATTAAGAGGACAATATGCTGGTGAAATGGCAGATTCCAAAGTGCATAAAGAGTATACATCGGTAGTGGAAGGATTTTCATTTGTCGGGGTAGATTCATTTAGGAAAGCTAAACCAAAAGCTACAGCATTTGCTGCGATAACAGCATATCATCTATATGGCTGGTACAGGGACAATCATTATTGTGGAAGATGTGGCAGACCTACAATACACGATAATAAAGAGCGTATGGTAAAGTGTCCGGTATGTGGCAATATGGTATTCCCAAAGATAAGTCCTGCGGTTATCGTGGCAGTTACAGATAACGACAGAGTACTGCTTACAAAGTATGCAGGAAGAACATATAAGAATTATGCTTTAGTCGCGGGCTTTAATGAGGCTGGAGAGACGATAGAGCAGACAGTCAGGCGTGAGGTAATGGAAGAAGTAGGACTTAAGGTCAAGAACCTTAAATATTACAAGAGCCAGCCTTGGGGACTTAGCGGTTCACTGCTTTCAGGGTTTTTCTGTGAGCTTGATGGTGATGATAAAATCACATTGCAGGAAGATGAATTATCACTTGGAACCTGGGTTAAGGCAGACGACCTTGACTTAGAAGATGATGGAATAAGTCTTACAAGAGAGATGATATTAAAATTCAAAAAAGAGCATACAATTATTCAGTCTAATTAGAATAATACATAATTATTAAGCATAGAATTATCCCAAACATATGTGGGGTGGTTCTATGCTTAATTGGTTATGGGGCTTTATGATTATCATAGGAATAGTATACGCCCTTATCACAGGCAATATAGAAAGTGTCACACAGGGGGCATTTGACTCCGCCAAGGAAGCGGTCACATTATGTATAACTATGTTCGGTATTATGTCATTCTGGTGCGGTCTTATGGAAATAGCAGAAAAATCAGGACTTATAGACAAGTGCAGATACATGATAGAGCCTCTTATAAAATGGCTGTTTCCGGGGGTTCCAAGCAGCTCCAAAGCATTTGGCTATATAGTTACCAATATGATATCTAATTTTCTTGGACTTGGCTGGGCGGCTACACCGGCAGGAATAAAGGCTATGAAAGAGATGGCAGTGCTTAATCAGAATAAGAATATAGCAAGCTGTGATATGTGTACATTTCTTGTGATTAACATTTCTTCAATTCAGTTAATTCCAGTAAATATAATAGCATACAGAAGCCAGTACAAAAGTCCTGACCCGACCGCAATACTATTTCCCTCAATAATAGCAACAACTATAAGCACGCTTGCGGCTGTTATATTTTGCAGGGTTATGACAAGGAGGGAGCGATGATAACTAAGATTTCAGCGTATATAATGCCGTTTGTCATATTGATTATTGTTGGATATGGAATGTACAAAAAGAGTGATAATTACGATAACTTTGTAAATGGTGCAGAGGATGGAATGAGGACAGTAGTTTCAATAGCACCTACACTGATTGGGCTTATGATTGCGGTTGGAGTATTAAGAGCTTCTGGATTTCTTGAATTTATAGCTGAACTTTTAAGCGGTGTGTGTGGAAAGCTTGGAATACCGGCAAGCATAGTGCCGCTTATTATAGTAAGGCTGTTCAGTTCGTCAGCTGCAACCGGACTTAGCCTTGATATATTCAAGCAGTTCGGAACAGACTCATATACAGGACTTATAACATCTATACTTATGGGGTGTACAGAAACAGTATTTTACACAATGTCAGTATATTATATGGCGGCTCGCATTAAAAAAACGCGCTGGACACTTGCTGGTGCATTAATTGCAACAGCGGCAGGCATAGCTGCGAGTGTCATTCTTGCGCGTTATTGTTAATTATTATTTTTTCAGATTTTTCATAGCAATATTGATGTCTACATTGCCTGATACACCATTTATTGAACCTGTGCTTGTATACTGCCACATAGCGTATTTGTAGGGATAATATGGAGAGGCAGTCTGATAACCGGCGAACCATTTATCATAACCTTCAAGTCTTTCAAGTTCAACATTATCCATAAAATACAAAAGATTACTGTAGATTAATGGAGTATATCCAGCGGCTTTAATTGTGTCGCAAAATGCGATTATTACGTCAGTTAATTCACTAGCCGAAAGATTTTCCTGACGGAAGCTGTCATTTTCTATAGCTTCTACGTCAATAGCGATTGGGTATGTAATGTTATAAGGCTTTACAAGAGTAAGTACATAGTTGGCTTCTTCGATAGCTTCCTCTTTGTTAAGAGCCTGTGAATAGAAGTATACACCGACATCTATATTATTCTTGATAGCATTAGTTGTGTAAGTATTAAATGAAGTATCTTCAACAAGAAGTCCTGAGCCATAAGCCCTGTAGCCACATCTAATCATAGCAAAATCCACACCGGCGGCTTTAACCTTGGCAAAATCCACATCAGAATTGTGCTTTGATAAATCAATTCCTGTATATGTCTTGGCATTAGTTCCTGAATAAGTCATCAATCCCTTATCATTGCGGGCAAAGGCTGATTTATCATATTCGCTTGCGGCAAGCTTAGGATTAATATCGGCAAATACATAATTACCACTTCTATTGACATATACTATGTTGTCAGGATAAAGTTCTTTTAATAATGAGAGTGTAGATGAACCGCTCTCAAATCTGCTTCGGATAAGGTTAAGCATATCGTCTTTCTCAGTATTGCGTGCAGTTTCAATGTCCTTGTCCTCAATTCTTGCTACAGTATCAGCAGTTCTCTTGGAGTCGGTAACAAGCAGGACAATATTGGCTATTATTGAAGCGATGGCAGTAACAAGCAGAACAATTGTCAATACAGATAATTTGCTTTTGCCGCCAGTCCTGCTTTTATTCTTCTGTCTGGAATTAGCTTTCCAATCTGAACTGTTATCAGATTGGCTGTTGAAATTATTATCCATTGGTATCCCTCTTTTCTTTATAGTACATTAATGTGTAACCACATATAAATAAATGATAACTACAGTGTAAACGAGCTGTATTTAAAAGTCAAATAGTAAAATGTAGTAATTGTATTAGAAAAATATAAAAAATATAAGAAAACATATTGACAATATACTAAATAAATAGTATATATAATGTACACCATATTTTTAATATACATCACATATTTAGAATATATCAGATGTCTGCATAAGATATATGTTGGGTGCATATATTTCTGATTCTTTAGCCTTTTGAAGAAGGTATTTATAGCGTTTCTGCTCAGAATTCAATTGATATATATAACAATCTATAAGGTCTGGGTCAGTTGCGTTATCAAAGTTGGCATATGCGGCACTAAGCGCAGCCTTTGTCATATTAATTTCCTCAACAAGATATTTTTCATCATATGTAGCAGGATTTTTTTTCTTGCTGAACATTTTCAATAGAATTACCTCGTTTCCTCTTTTTTTATAAGTATAGTCAGTAATTGGTAATTCTATACATTAAACAGAATAATAGAATTAAGACAACTGTATTGTGGTGGCAATTTATATATAAAGTTGTCTGATAAGATATGGGAGAATTAAAGAGAATATGACAGAGCAGTACATAAGATACGCCGCTATGTTTATTATCATAATGATGGCGGTGATTGATGATTACAGACGTTTTAAGGTGTCGAATAGAATTATAATTGCAGGAATGGTTATTGGTGTTGTTATTAATATGGGAAGCCTTATGTATGGAGGTGATGTGAGAGGGTATATATATGGTGGTATGGCAGGTTTTGCAATTATGTATATGGTGTATATATTTGGCGGCGTAGGTGCAGGAGATGTTAAGCTTCTTGCTGTGTGCGGACTGCTGATTGGTGTTACATATATTGTGAGGTTAATATGTGCGGCTATGGTATGCGGTGTATTAACAGGTGTATTAGAGAATGTTGGCGTAATTAAAGGCAGACAGGGTGTATGTATAAGAGATAATGTTTTAATAAAGCAGGGAAGACATACAATACATAGATTTCATTATACATATGCCTTGTGTCTTGGAGCGGCAATTATGGTGGTATTAAATATTAAAGCATAAAGCTGTAGATACTGTAATTAAGATTATATAGTGTATGGAGGAAAGTGTATTTGGCAAAAGATAATATATGCGTGATATATGACGATGATGAGAGTTATGCCAAAAGGCTTATGGGAATAATTAACGACAGTAAGGATATTCCCTACAGGGCTAAAGTGTTTACCAAAGAGGAGGAGTTTAACAGATACATTTTAGCTAATAAGACAGATGTGTTAATGGTTAATGAAGAACAATACACATATGGCATTAATCATGAGGATATTAAGACAGATGATAACAGCGTTATTGTTCTGTGTGAAGATGAGAAAGAAGCAGGAATTATTAATGATAAGAAAGAGAAAGGGCTTATCGGTGTGTGCAAATACCAGCCAGCTTACCAGCTTTTAGGGTCAATTACAAGACAAAGACCAGATAGAACGCAGAGGGTTGAGGATATTACCAGATATATCGGAGTGTATGGCTTTAATTCGACTTTAAGAGTGACTTTGGCAATGGTTATTGCGGCGGCATATTCTAAAAAGGGACGGACACTTTTTATCAATCTTGATGAATTCTCAGGCATTGAGCATATTATGATGTCTGACGGGTGTAGTAATCTGTCAGATGTATTCTATATGTTTAAGCAGGCAGGAGAGCATTTTACACAGCAGATTAGAGAATGTATAAAGGCGAATGAGTTATTTGACTATATACCGGCTGTGGTATGTGCTGATGATATATCGTATGTTAATGACAGGCTTATAAGTGGTCTGCTGGATGAGCTGGCACATAATTTAAAATATGATTATATTGTTGTTAATATATCAGAGGGAATTAACAAGCCTTGGAGCATTATGGGAAGATGCAGTAATGTATATATATCTGACAGTGGAGATTATATAGAGAATTGCAGATTTAATAATCTGAAAAGATATTTTATTGAAAGCGGGAAGGAAGCTATTGTTGACAGAATGATGAGAATTAATCTTAAGATGAAGGATACAATGGATGAGGGTTTTCTTAAAAGAATTATGTATACAGATGCGTATGGTTATGTAAGTTCTTTATTAGATATGGTGTAGAAATGACATAGAAGAAGTTAAGCATAGCATAGGGAGTAAGTATGAATAGCAGGCATTATGGAAGAATTATTCTTTGAATTAAAACAAAAAGTCTATGAAAAGCTTGATATTAATCTGGACGTGTCCGATGAGGATTTGTATAAGGTAATAGATGTATGTATATATGAGATTTCACAGCATAGGGTTATATCTGTCCATAATAGGGAACTTTTAAGGCAGCAGCTTTATAATTCAATTAAACGTCTTGATATATTACAGGAGTTACTGGAAGATGATGATATAACAGAGATAATGATTAATGGGTATAAAGATATATTTATTGAGAAGAAAGGCAGGATAACTAAATGGAATAAACAATTTGAAAGCAGAGAGAAGCTTGAAGATATAGCACAGAGAATAGCGGCGATGTCGAATAAGACAATTAATGAAGCGATACCTATTGTAGATACAAGGCTGGCTGATGGTTCAAGAGTGAATATGGTATTATCGCCGATAGCCATAGATGGACCAGTCATAACGATAAGAAAATTCTATGATACGCCAATAGATATTGACAGATTAATTGAGTTAGGTTCTATAACTAAGGAAGCGGCAGATTTTCTTGAATTACTTGTAAAATGCCGTTACAACATATTTGTTTCTGGTGGCACAGGAAGTGGTAAAACAACATTTCTTAATGCACTGTCTAATTTTATTCCCAAAGATGAGCGAGTTATTACAATTGATTATAAAATAATAATTTTGCGATATTTTGTAAATTGTTGTAATATTTTGTAATGTCAAGCATATAATATAGATGTAAGCAAGTAATGATAAGTTATATTTAGTTATATTTTGTATCATAAATATAAAACAAACATAAAATAAACAAAAAATCTGCTTGCATAAACAAAAGAATTGATAGTATCTAATCTGATATATATTATAGAATTTAATGTTAATAAATATAGTAATAAATAGTTGACAATAAGTTTATAATAATATATATTTATACTTGATAATAAATAGTCAACTAAAACAACTACAATTAATAAAAATTAAATACATTACCAACCGTTAGATGGGTTTTATGCTTGAGTGCAGAGTGTCGAAGATTTCCCCATAAGTAAAAGGCACAAAAAACGGTAAATGCGAATGTGACAGCCTATGACGAAGGTGGGTACTTTAAATTATTAGAGGTTTATATCTCTGTTTTTTAAAGTGCCCACTTTTTTATTATCAAAAATTAGAAAGGAGAAGAAAATGGAAGATTCAGTAAAAATTGCAGGAGTTGATATTGATTTTGTAAAAGCTGTAAAGAAAGCGAATGAGGGCGAATCAATCATTATTCCAAGTACTGAAAACGGACAACCTGTATTAGCGTGTTGGAATATTCCTTTATGTTCAATAGCTAGGAAGCAACTGCTACAGATTGCAAAGAACAAAAATAAAAAGTGTGTCAAATTTTATAGTGTTGACAAAGGTCATATTTGCACATTGGTGGTGATTTAATGAGAATGACAATAAGTCAATTAGAAGAGTGTAAACGCTTATTATCAACGACTTGTCGGCTACAATTTCAAGAACCACCACAAAATTATGAATTAGGCTTGAGACAACTAAATGCACTATATCGGCAGATAAATTATCAGATTACACATACACCTAAATATAATCATATAGCTGTGATTATTTGCTTATCTGAACATAATGGCGAATTGTGTTACATTGCTTATGAACATACAGGAAAAAAGGGAAGACCTCGAAAGGTATTTATTCCTAATGGAAATATAGCTGTGGGAAAACAACCTAAAGCACACCCTCACTTGCATTGTTATTTTGCAGGAGCAAACAGCTTTTCTCTTGCAAACCAAATATGCACTAAGCAGAACGGAAAAGCCAAAAAGCAGGGCAAAAGTAAACCAGTTCTAAAGAGTGCCACAAGTAGTTTTTCAGTAGATTATTGCCGACAACAAGCCTCTGCAATTAGAGAAATCGGAAATGTTGATTATTATGCAAGATTGCAAGATTTAGTATGATTTACACTTACAAAATTTTAAATAACAAACATCTTGAAAGCTAGTAAAAATAAGGCTTTATCCAATGCAAGCACAAACTATGTAATAAATATATATAACTAATATAACAGTTATAATATGCAATTTATAGCAGATAGAGAAATTTATAAGGCTTATAAAAAATGATAAATCATTGAAAGGAGTTGATATAAGTTGAAGAATTATGAAAATAGACTAAAGGCAATCAAGAAGATTGCAGACGGAAAAACCGCAAAAGTTGTTATTGTCGATTATAAGGACGGGAAGTATTTCTTAGACGGGAAACCAGTTGATATTGATAGTATTAAGGCGGATGCCGTTATCATTGATAATATTCCCGACACCCCGCCAGAATCGTTGAAAGGAAGTGATATAGATTGGCAGGAAAAAGAGTAGCAGACGAACAAATGATACTTGCACTCATTACTTGCAAGGATATAGCAACCGCAAGTAATGAGTTAGGGGTTACAAGGCAAGCAATTTATAATCGCCTGCAACAACCAGCGTTTAGACAAAGATTACAGAACGAACGACAAGGCAAGTTTCAAATTGCAAATAGCAAGTTGACGGATAAAATGAGTGAAGCAATAGAAACTTTGTCGTCTATTATGAATGATAAAGAAGTTTGCGCAGGAACTCGAATCAAATCAGCACAGATACTTTTAGATATTTGTTTGCGGACAAGTGAGCAAATGGACATTTTAGAAAGAATCGTTGCTATTGAAGAATCACTTGCGGAATGTAAATAACTTTACACATTTATTTTAAATTTGAGGAAAGGAAGTGATTATATGAAAAATAGTTTAGCAAGCGATATTTTAAGAGCAGAGAAGAAAAAAGCTACTTTTTGGAAGATTGCAACTATAGCTGTGATTATTGTAGCAATAGCAGAATTTTTAATTATTATGAATTAATGCAAAAAGGAGATTATTTATTATGACAAAAAAGGAACGAGAGGAATTGACAATGACATTAGGAACTATCGGAGATTGTATGAGTTTGATTAACAAGTACAAGGCAGATTATAAGCAGGCAGTAGATAAGATACTAGCTGATAAAACAAGGACATCTGAATTTAAGAATGAGCAGATTGCATATTGCAAGAAAGAACTGAATAAAAATGTACTTTCTGCAAAGTCCAAGATAAAAGAATCTATAACAGAGATTAGACAGTTTGTTGGAAAGCCTTTTGACTTATCACAGAATTATAGTGCCGCCATTGATTATATTAGCACTATGCACAGAGCAAAAGCACTGAATCCTACAATGATAGAGAACATTATTGAGGAATACCGAGGAAATGAATCTGTATTGTTATATTTACGCACAAAGCTGTCAGAAATGGGTATACAGACATATCAGTTTGACGAGAATATGTTTTCCACATATGAAAGAGATATAAATGGAAATCAGTCATTTATAAGTCCAACAGAATTTTTTGATGATTTAGAAAAAACTATTGACAAAGGTAATAACAACCTTATAGCGTTTGCACTAGGTAAAACAGAAAAGGTTCTTGGAATCAATAGTGTAGGTATCAGCAACTATATATCTTCAATAAGCGAAGAAAAGGAATATCCTGCTATTATGTAATATATAGCTTGGAAACAATGATAATCTTGCTGTATTTGCGGTTTTAGCTGTTAATGTGTGTATTTATATATTCTATGCTCTTAAATTGCAAATATGGCGAGATTACAAAGCGAGACTAATAGATTAATAGCGTTTGAAGTGAGAAAGGAGAATCTATATGTGTGAAGAAATAAAAGTTCCAACAATGCTATCAATAAAAGAAACTGCCAAAAAAACAGGTGTAGCAGAGTTTTATATCCGCCAGCTTGTAGCAAAAAATGAGATATGTTTTGTTAAGGCAGGAAAAAAATATCTTATAAATCTTGAAAAGTTTGTTGAGTACCTAAATACACCACAGACAGCATAAAGAATGTATGTTATACTAATACAATAGGCAAATGATAAAGGGGATAGATTATGAATAGGATAAATTTTAGAAAACAAATAAAAGCTATCATAAACGAGGAGTTAGAAAATGCACGGCATAATATTGAAATGAGAATAGATGTTCTTATAAAAGATTCTGCTTATGCAGACGAATTAATAGATATCCCCAATATAACAACAAAAGAAATGAAATTAAATGCTTATATTGTAAGCAGATTACAATATGCCGATATTCTAACACTTAGAGATATATGTGGTTGTACTGAAAGTGAATTATCACATATAAGAGGAATTGGAAATAATAGCTTAGAAGAAATAAAGAAAAAAGTAGCTGAATATGGTTATAGTCTGAGATAGCATTATAATAACAAGATAGCCTGCTGATAATCAGTGGGCTATTTTATTTTTAAGTATTAAAACAAACATTTTGAAAAAAGTATTAAAAGTATTTACAAATACTAAAAGATACTATAAAATAACAAGTATAAAAACAAACTAAAGTATCTTTTAATACAAAAGGAGTGATGATATGAGCAAGATATATGGATACTGTCGAGTATCAACCAAAAGTCAGAAGTTGGAAAGGCAGATAGACAATATAGGCAAGGCTTATCCTACTGCAATACTTTTCAAGGAAAAATTTACCGGAACAAAGATTGACGGACGAGAGGAATTTAACAAATTATTATCAAAAGTAAAGGCAGGAGATACCATTGTATTTGATAGCGTATCAAGAATGAGTAGAAATGCCGAGGACGGAATCAAGCTATATTTTGAGCTGTTTGAAAAGGGCATAAACCTAATTTTTTTAAAAGAGGGATATATTGATACAGAGGTTTATAAAACGTCTATACAACAAAGCATTGATAAGACAGGAAATGATATAGCGGATATTTATATCGAGGCAACAAACAAGGTTATTCGATTGTTAGCAGAAAAGCAGATTGAGAAAGCATTTGAACAATCAGAAAAGGAAGTAAAAGACCTACAACAACGAATCAAAGAGGGCATTGCTAATAGTCCTAAAACACAAGGCATAGAGCGAGGAAGAAAACTAACTACAAAGAAATCTATTGAAATGAAAGACAGAATGAAAAGACATTTGAAAGATTTTGGCGGTACAGATACAGATAAACAGTTTATGCAGGAAAATAAAATATCAAGGAATACGTTTTATAAGTATAAACGAGAGATATTAGAGGAGGTATAACTATATGGCTACTGTAAAGGTATATAAAGGTAAACGCAAAACATCATATCAGCTTACAATATTCAAGGGATATACTGAAAAGAATGGAAAGAAAGTTCAGGCAAGAGATACTATTACTTATAGCTTGGAAGAAATGGGAATCAATCCACTAACGGATAAAGGTAATTCAAAAAATGAAAGTACAATATTAAAAGAGGTGCAGTTATATGCAGATAATTTAGAAAGAAAATTATCTTGTACTAACTACATAAAGGGAGATAAGATAACATTTGAGGAGTTTTCTCAAGAGTGGTTAAAATGGGCAGAAAATCATTTTTCTGCAAGCACCCTATATAGTTATAAAGGGCATTTGAAAAAGGTTATTTTGCCTGAATTAGGTACAATAAAAGTAGGTAAAATTACCACAGAAAGATTAGAGGACTTCTATTTATCATTAACAAAGGACGGAGCAAGAAAAGACGGAAAAGCAGGCGGATATTGTAGGAGTTCAATTCAAAAGTTCCATAAGATTATAACTAGCATTATGAACTATGCAGAGAAGAAAAAGAAAATAATTGATATTAACCCTTGTGACAACGTGGAGATACCAAAGGCAAAGGATAGTAGTAAAATTAAGTATTTGACAACAGAACAAGCATTGAAGCTGTTAGAAATAATTGACAATCCAAGTCCTACAGTAGTTACGACATATTATGAAGAGTGGGATAAGAGTATAATAAAAGTTTATGATTTTAATGCAAAGAAAATGACTAAACTAGCATATCTGACATATAGCACACTATTCAGAGTTGCATTATATAGTGGTATGCGTGTTGGTGAGCTGTCCGCATTAACGTGGCGAGATATTGATTATAAAACGAATACAATTAGAATCAATAAGGCTATGGCATATGCAAAGAGCGAGGGAGGTTCATATATCAAAGAACCTAAAACACCCACATCCGTTAGAGAAGTAATTATTCCACAATCTGAAATTAATGCCTTAAAGAAGTTGGAAAAGCATCAAAAAGAAGTGATAATGATTTTGGGCAGTGCGTGGGAAGGCTACAAGGAAAAAGTCAAATTAAAGGATAATTTTGTATTTACACAATTAACTGGCAAAATGCTATGGAAATCAGCACCTAATAGAATTTTGCACAGATTAATAAATAATTACAATGCAACTGTGGATGAAAAGGACAGACTGCCATTGATAACAATGCACGCATTAAGGCATACCTCAGCTACACTTTTAATTGCTAATGATATGGATATAAAAGAACTGTCAGCAAGGCTAGGACATAAGAATATACAAACAACTCTTGATATATACGCACATCCATTGAAAGAACGAGACCAAAAAGCAAGTGATATATTAGCAGGAGTTTTAACAACAAAACGGGCATAGATTAAATATAAACATAAAATAAACAAAAAAATCACGAAAAGCACTTCTTTATGAGGTGCTTTTTTAATGCAAAAACCTTGTATTTACAAGGGTTTCAAGCTATATGCTATATAACCCTGTATTATTACAATTGAAGATTCGGCTGAATTGCAGATCCAGGGGGTTGGCAATCTTGTAAGACTTGAAGTAAGAAAGTCCAATATGGAATGTGATAATGAAGTCTCAATAAGAGATCTTATAAGGTCAAGCCTAAGAATGAGACCTGACAGAATAATTGTAGGTGAAACAAGAGGTGAGGAGGCTCTTGATATGTTACAGGCAATGGGAACAGGACACGATGGCAGCCTGTCAACAGGACACAGTAATAGTTCTAAGGATATGCTTACAAGATTAAGGACAATGGTTCTTATGGGAATAGATATGCCAGCAGAAGCTATTGACAGGCAGATTGCTTCTGCAATAGACATAATTGTCCATTTAAAAAGAATGAGGGATAAGACAAGAAAGGTATGGGAGATTACAGAAGTATGTGGTTATAAGAATAATGAATTTGAACTTGTTCCATTATATAAGTACGTTGAGGAGGGCGAAGATAAAAATGGAAAGATTATTGGCACACTTAAAAGACAGAATAACAGCCTTAAGAATACTGAAAAGCTTGAGTGGTCAAAAGACACAGGAACAATGCAATGTAAATCTTAATAAATTTATTAAACGGGCACATCTATCTGGTAGGAATGATTACATTTATCTTTTGCAGGCAGTATTGATAGTAACTGCTGTTTCTTATGTATTTTATGATAGTTTAATTCCAGTAATAATATTCAGCCCTTATGTTATTTATCATATTAAAAAGCAGAGGTTTAATGAAAGGTATCAGAAGGATAATGAGCTTATAAGACAGTTCAGAGATGGGATGCAGGCAGTCTCATTTGCGTTGAATACGGGTTACTCAATTGAGAATTCATTTGCAGAGGCATTGCAGGAACTGGTTATGCTGTATGGACAAAATGCAGTAATTGTTGCAGATTTTAATATGATTGTGAACAGAATAAGAAGAAATGAAAATCTTGAAGATATATTAGACGATTATGCAGCAAGTACCAATCTGGATGACATAAAATATTTTGCTGAAATATTCAGATATGCGAAAAGGAGCGGAGGTGATGTAATAGGAATTATAAAGCAGACCTCGCATATAATTCACGAAAAGGCAGAAGTCCAGCAGCAGATAGATACAATAATTACAGGAAAGAGGCTTGAGCAAAGAGTTATGGTATGTATGCCGCTGGTGATTACATTATATCTTAGATTAACATCTCCTAAATATATTGATGTTCTTTATGGCAATGTTATGGGAATTATAGTTATGACAATATGCCTTCTGATATATGCCGCCGCAGTTATGCTGGCACAGAAAATAACAGACATAAATATATGATACATATGATACGGCAGGTGGATAATATGAGGAGTGATTTAATATATAAGATAAGTGGAGTGTACAAATGGAAATAAAAAGACCAGAGCCGGGTGAAGAACCTGAACAGATAACGCTTGACGTTAAAGATGAGAATAGTGGAACCACTATAAGCATAGATACAGTTATTAGTCCAAGAAAGATGACTTATGAGGAAACGATGTCCTGCTTTGACAGGGCATATGATGAATTGCTGGATATTTTGCAAAAAGATAATGATTCACTGGATAATATTGTTATGTCAATTCAGTTCCCTGACAGCCTATGTAATGGGATTGTCAATATACATATATATCCGGAAGATTACCGGATTATAGATTATGACGGAACGGTATATAACGAAAATATTGGTGCAGGTGAAAGTGTAGAAACAGCATTGAATTATGTAATGTCGTATGAAGATTATACAAGAAACGGAGTAATAGATATTAATGTTAAATCATTAGGGGAAAATCCGCATAGTATGCTAACGACAGATAAGCAGACACTTAAAAGAATTATAGACAACGCATTAAAGGAAAATGAGGATAAAGCTGTTATAGAACTGCCGGATACAATAAACAACACCAGTGTTACATATGCCTATGTGCAATCACAGACAGGAAGTAAGAATAATCTTTTATTTGCAGCTATGATTGTAATTGCTGTTATAGTGCTTATTTATTACAAGAAGAAAACCAAAGCTAAAGAGGAACAAAAGCTTAGGCAGAAGCAGTTACAGTATGACTATTCAGAGGTTATATCCAAGCTTACGCTTCTGCTTGGTGCAGGAATGACAGTACGCAGGGCGTGGGAGAAGATGATAGAAGATTATATGAGGAAAAAGAAAAGTGCTAAAGATGAGAGAATTGTGTATGAGCAGATGTATATAACAGATTGCCAGATAAAGTCAGGTATAAGTGAATATAAGGCTTATGAAGAATTCGGACATAGATGTCAGACAAGAGAATACCTGAAATTGGCATCACTATTACAGACTAATATAAAGAAAGGAACAAAAGAGTTAAAAGAATTATTATATCAGGAATCCTATGATGCATTTGAACAAAGAAAGAGCCTTGCAGTTAAGAAAGGAGAGGAGGCAGCAACAAGATTATTAATGCCTATGTTTATGCTGTTGATAGTGGTAATGATAATTGTTATGGTGCCAGCAGTCATAAGCTTTCAGGTGTAAAAATGCAGGACAGGTCATAAGAATAAGTTACAAGAACAGGTAGAAGTTCTATTTATATGAAGATTGGTATCGTTGCGTGCAGGATACTAATCTTTCAGGAAGCAATACATAACTTTAAGGAGAAATATATACCTTGTAGGAAAATGTATAATTTTTGGGAGAAAATGTATGCCTTGTAGGAAAATGTATAATTTTTGGGAGGAAATGTATGCTTTTTAGGAAAATGTATAATTTTTAGAAAGAAATGCACGCAGAAAAGAGGATAAATATGGGAAATAGAATAGCACAAAATGTAATAATAAAGTCAGTTAAGAAATTCTGGAATGAAGAAGATGGAATGGGTGTTGTGGAAATAGTTCTTATTACAGTTGTTCTGATTGGCCTTGTAATAATATTTAAAAGCCAGATAACATCATTAGTCAATAAGCTTTTATCAAAGATGACTTCCCAGGCTAACAAAATATGATAGCTGTCAGTAGGGGTAATAATGCTGTTAGTTATGGTGTCAATAATATACATAATGCTGTTAATTGTGATGTCCATAATATATATAATGCTGGTTGTGGTATGAGCAGTGATATGTGTAATAAGGACATTTTACATATATCATTGCCGGCACAATTGACAGTTATGGCGGCAATGGTATTAATGGTTGTGATTTCCCTGATTACAACGTGCATTAAGTCATCACTGCAATCAGGGTATTATACGGTTGTTAAACAGAGCTGCAGGTTGTCGGAGGAGTCAGTATTTGCAAGTTATAATAACCAGCTGCTTAAAGATTTTAATATATTTGCATTGAATAAATCGGACATACTCAATAATAAACTGTGCAGTTATATTAACGAAAATATAAGCAGTTATTCACCAAATATAAGCTTATCAGATTGTGCTTTTAATACGTTTTCGTATATGACAGATAATGAGGGATATGGTGTCGAGGAGCAGATTGTTAAGGCTATGGAATATGGAATGTATAGCAATGTGCTTGATAAAGAACAACAGTCTATTCTAAGTGGCGAAGAACAGGAGAATGTCCAGAATGATAAAGAACAAGAGTCTGTTCAAGCTGATAATGAATGTAAGTATGTTAGATGTGGTGAAAATTTAAGTGAGGCACAGGCATATTCTGAGCAGTTTATGGAAGATAATGAAAACTTAAAAAAGGATCTGGCTGATATGTTAGAGCAGTCTGATGATGGTGATATGCAGTATGAAGATAGACAGAAAGAACAGATTAATACTTCGTTAAATGCAGTATGGCAGTTGTATGAATACCTGAAGTCAGGAATTTGTGAGACTGTGACAGAAGGCAGGATTTCTAACAAATATATAGAAATACAGGAGCTTGCAGATGAATACATTAAGAGCCGTGACATTTCTTTTATAAATAAAGATGTAATAAAAAGAAGTATCGAAGCAAGTGGGAATGAAGATACATTAAAGAAAAATGTATTAAGCACGGAATATGTTGTGAAGCATTTTATCTGTTATACGGACACATCACCGGGTGATAATGACAGAGCAGGAAGCAGTGCTTTATTAGATTATGAAATGGAATATATTATTGGAGGTGAACATAATGACAGAAAGAATGTATACAAGGTAATTAATCAGTTATCTGTTATAAGAGAGGGGGTTAACCTATCTTATCTTATAAGTTCACAGGATAAGATGTCAGAGGCTTATATGCTGGCGGCGGCACTGGTGGGAGTTACGGGCTGTGATCTGGCAGTCAGGCTTGTGCAGTACATTATTGTTTCGATATGGGCATACGCTGAATCTATAGTTGAGTTAAGAAAATTGCTGGCAGGAGAAACAATAGCTCTTATTAAGAACAGGGATAACTGGATATTACAGCTAAGTTCATTAGTAGATGAAAAGCTGAATTTGCAATCCCTGATAAATAATATTACATCATATGAGACTGTGAATAATAATAAAGTTGAGGAAAATGGCAGGGATAATAGTATTGGTTATAAAGAATATTTAAAGCTGTTAATTATGTTTATGAACAAATCGGACAGAAATTACCGCATTGCAACATTAATGGAATTAAGAATGATTATGTATGGGCACAGCGGATTCAGAATGAAGAATTACATATATGCAGCTTTCGGAGCTGCACATTTTAAGATGAATGGAACAGGCAGTGTGTACAGGCAGAAGCTGTCATACAGTTATATTTAGCAAATGTGCCTTTCTACACAGAATAAGTTGGTTGATTATATTTAAGAAGGGAGGAAAGATAAGATTTACCCGCAGAAAAAAGAAAATGGAGTGCATAGTATTATGCGGACAATCCATAACTACAGGAATTTAATAACGCCAGTAATTAATAGAATATTATCAAGAACCATAAAGTGTAGCAAGGCACATAACTTAAATGCTTCGGCAAGTGTGGAGGGAGCAATTGTAATTCCTCTGTTTATATATGCTGTTATGTCAATTATGTTTATTATGCAGGTTATAGCAGTGCGAATCCACATCAACAATGCCTTTTATGTGACATTAAGAAAATGTGCAGGCTATGTATATGTTTATGAAAATAGTGGAAATGTCCCAAAGGGAATGGTGGCAGAGACAATAAGACGACTGCTTATAGACGAGATAGGAACAGATTATGCTGCTGACCATAACATAATGGGTGGTAATGTCGGAATTATGTTTATGAGTTCTAAGATATTAAATGACAATTCAGTTATAGATATAAAGCTTACATACAGTATCAAAAATCCTTTTGATATATTTGGTCTGTCTACAATAAGAGTTACCGACAGAAAGAGGATAAATGCGTGGCTTGGGGAGGATAAAGATAATTTTGCAGGAAATGTGTCAGATAAAGAATATGTGTACATTACAGCCGGGGGCGAAGTATATCATACTAATAAGGAATGTACATATTTGTTAAGATACATATTGGAGGCTGACAGGTCATGTATGGATGTTTTAAGGAATGCTTCGGGTGCTAAATATTATTCGTGTGAACATTGCGGACAGACAAAAGATACAACATCAATTTATTATACATTATATGGGACAAGATACCACAGCTCGCGTAATTGTACAGAACTTAAAAGAAATATTCAGAAAGTCAGTAAAGACAGTGTCAGTGACCGCAGGTTGTGCGAAAAGTGTCAGGAATAAGACAGGGGGAGCAGATGTTAAAGACATTATATTTGATTATATGGCTTGCGGCGATGTCATACGCAGATATAAAAAGAAGAAAGATTAACATTATAAGTATTGTGGTTATGGGAGCTGGTATTATTATGCTGCATTTAGCAGACGTTATTGATGGAAGTGAATTAGAACTACATTTATTGATTAGAGATTATTATATTCCGGCAGTTATTATAGGAGCAGGTCTTTATATTATTGCACGGATCACACATATAACAGGTGAGGCTGATGCAATAGTAATAGCATATATAACTGTGCTTAAAGGAATGTATATAACGATACAGACAGTGTTGTTATCTATGTTTCTAATAATTATCGCCGGGGGAACGTTGATAGCAGGAGGAAGAATGAAGCTAAGGACGTCTATGCCATATATACCATTTTTATTGGTGTCATTAGTGTGTTGTGTTATTGGCGGTGGAACTATATTAAGAACTTTATTACAGTAACAGTTGTCAGTGTTTAAGAAATGGAGAGATGTATGAAAGTAGTAGAAAATGCAATTATTGTTCCGATATTTACAATGATAATTATTGCACTGATAAGTGTTGGGATTTATATGCACGATAGGATAATCATAAGGAATATGGTGAGTCAGATATCGATAGAGTATGAAAAGGAAAGTGATATTACTGCAAGGAAAGAGCTGATAAAAAGAGGAGAGAGGTATGCGGCAGACAGGACTATGTTCCTTCGGGATATAAATATATATGATGACAGGGTATATCAACAGGACGAAAGCATAGTGTGTAGTGCCAGTTTTCCGGTTATAGGAAGTTACGCAGGTATGTCAGATATATGTAATATTAGTGAAAATGTAAATACAATAGATAATGCCCGGTTGATACGAAAGACAAATGCTCTTATGGAGGTGGTTGGATAATGAGCCAGTATTGTGGTGAGGATTTAAGCATTAAATATGAAAGAAATAATAATATAAGTTATGCGGTGGTTGATATAACTGATAGCAATGAGCTGGTTGAGTATGAGATGAAAATGCTTATGCGAAACAGGCCTGATTATTTTCTTCAATTTTCCATTAACGAGATTAATTCAAGAAAATGTATATATTATGATATAACTTCAAAACAGCAGTTAAGCACATTGCTTGAATATGGCAAGGTTAATATGTCTGATGTGCAGTCATTGCTTGGCAACATATCTAAGATGGCAAGAGTTGTAAATGAATATATGCTTAATCTTGATCGTGTAATATTAGACCCAGGATGTATATATATTTCTTTAGTAGATAAGAAAGTGTATTTTATGTATTCCCTGCTGGATAATAATACGGATTTTTATGGGAAAATGCGAAGCCTGTATGAATATATATTAGAAAGATTTGACCATTCAATTGAAAAAATAAGACTTGTAAAATTCTATGAAGCGTACCAGAGAATTCTCGTAAGAGATTACACACCATATAATCTTATGCAGTTATTTGAAGATAATGAAGATGAAAGTAATTCGGTGGATAAAAGTGGTTCTGATAATACGGCGGAGGGTGGTGAGTATTCTAATATTATCAATAATACAGAGGGAATGGCAGGCTCTAAGGTTCTCAATAATGCTGATAGTGTGGTAAATTGCAGGGGTGCAAATAATAATGAGAGCACCGTCAATTCTAAATTCCGAAGAAAATCGGATAGTGTGCCGGATTTTAGTTCCCAAAGAAATATTAATAAGGGAAGCAGTGCTGATGAGCCGCATACAGATATTAAAGATAAAAGATTATATGCTAATGGGAAGATATTATCAGCGGTAAGACCGGAGCCAGTTGGTGTTGAAGAGCATAATAAATGCATTGACAAAAAGACACAGCTTATATTAAAGGCAGTGGCAGTTTTATTGTTATATAACTCAGCGGCAAGTCTTTTGTTTCGTAGTTATGCGGTTGTAAAGCTGGATACAGTTGTATCGGCAGCATTACTTATAGCTGGAATTGTGTTGTTCTATATTGCAGATAAGGCGGGTGTGCTTGTTGGAGATTTAAAGCAGGCGAAGTCAGAAAATGTCAACGAAATTCCGTATTGTTTTGACCTTAACGAGGAGATTGATAATAAGCTTGTGACGGCAGAGGTTATTAAAGATAATGAGGGAAATGTAGATAATAGGGCAGAAGAATGTGAGCATACAATTCTTTTAAGTGACTATCTTAAATCACTGGCAGAAGAAGATAATAAGAATAATAAGCTTTGCCTTCAAGGTCTGACAGATGATTTGTTTCCTGATGTAAGACCTGATAATGGAGAATATGATAATGTTAATAATACCATTGGTCTGTGTAAGTTTCCCTGCACAGTTGGAAGCATCAGGGAAGCTTCTGATGTATACATAGACAATCCGGTTATAAGTAAGCTTCACGCCTGTTTTTCGTATGGCGATAAAGGTTTCTTTGTAGAGGATATGAATTCGACTAATGGTACTTATATTAATGGTGAGAGACTGAAGGTGCATACAAGAGTTAATATTAATAATGGAGATATATTAAAGTTTGCGGCGTATGAGTTCAAAGTAAGTATAGTATAAAGTAAGTGTATAAAGTCAGTACAGTAAATGTCGCCAAAATCTAATACTTGTGTTACAATTATCGGAAAGCTTAATTGATAACAGGTATATTTGGGAGGATATTAATTATATGAATGTAAACATATATTATGGTGGACGAGGTCTTGTAGATGACCCGACAATTGTCGTTATTAACAGAATCCAGGAAGTGTTAGAGGAACTTAATGTTCACGTTACAAGGTATAATCTTTATGAGATAAAGAATACAATTACAACTCTTTCGCAGTCAGTAGTTGAGGCAGACGGAGTTGTGTTTGCTACTACAGTTGAGTGGGTTGGTATGGGAGGCTATATGCAGACACTTCTTGACTCCTGCTGGCTATATGCAGACAAGAGCAGAACATCATCTACGTATATGTTTCCGGTGGTTATGTCAAGAGCATATGGAGAACGTGAAGTTGTTACAGCACTCAGCAATTCGTGGGAGATAATAGGTGGAGTTGTAGGCGAGTCATTAAGTGCTTATGTAGACGATACAACAGATTTTGAATTTAATAACGAATATAAAGAGATAATCGAAAAATATGCTGAAAATATATACAGAACCATATCAAAGGGCTTAAGAAATCTTCCTTCAAGCAGTCAGACTATAAGAAAGAATGTTATTAAAGAGGTTGTTAATTTCACACCTCAGGAGAGTGAACAGCTATCTAAGTATGCATCTGATGATGAATTTGTTAAGACACAGAAAGAGGATATAGAGTCACTTGCAAGCATATATAAAGAACTTCTTAGTGATGAACAGAATGGTGGAGATGATTATTATCTTAGCGTATTCAGAAATCATTTTAAGCCACAGCTTAATTATAATGGCAGGTATATGTTTATGATAAGCGATAAGGATAAGAATATTATAGTTAATGTTCAGGGAAGCAATCTTACAGTAGAGTTTGGTCAGGATATGGAAGCTGATGTTATTGGTAAAATGTCTAAAGAAACCTTTGACCGCATAGTTCAGGGAAGAATTACATTCCACAGGGCATTTATGACTGGAGATATGACAGCCAAAGGTAATTTCAGAACATTAAGAATGTTAGACGAAGTATTTAATTTTGAAGATTAAAAGCGAAAACTGTAGTTACTACATCATTATCGGATATGATATTCCAGTCGATGCCGCTTAAAAGGCATATCTGGTTCACAATTGAAAGACCAAGACCAGTGTGCCCCTTGTGTGTTGTGTAGAAAGGCTTACAGAGCTTACTTTTAAGTCCAGGTCTGTTACAGTTATTATCATTAATGTCATTGTTAATGCAGGAGCTGATATTATCAGGCTGGTAAATAGAGCTGCCGTTATTGGTTTTCTTACTGCCTATTGAAAGAATCAGCTGATCTTTAATGTCAGGTGACATTATAGCGGACAATATAAGTATACAATTGTTACAGTTACGCTCACTGGCGGCTTCGTAAGCATTATCAATGATTTCTTTTAAGGCAATATTAAGAAAATGAGAGCTGGCATATATTGAAGCTGAACTACATTCCAGGCTGATATCAGAAGTATCAATGGTTATAAGACCATTGTATCTTGATTTAATATATTCGTTAATGTTGTTAATGATATCAGATAGTGTACAGCTTACTGTTTCGCTTTGCTTGAAGCTGTATCTGTAGATAGATGTTCTTTCAAGATAATTAACAAGTTCATCTATTGTTGAACCCATATTATTCCAGAATTTGTTACTGCGAAGTTCATCATTGCGGCTTGAAAGAAGCTGGTAGCAGGTTTTTAAATAGGCTGCCTGGTTCTTGATTTCGTGAGAGATTACAGAGCTTTCTTCAAGGGCGGCACTGCATACGCTGTTAATTGCATCAGATAACTGTTTATTATCACTACAGTTATTGGATATAGTTGTATATTCGTTAAAAGTTAGCATTACAATCCCCATTCTGCCATTTGGCTGTACTTTTTTGTCTTTTAAAGCAAATAATATTGTAATCCACCTTGCTTTAAGTTATTATACGAGTATATACTGAAACATAAAATAAGTAAATAATAAATGGGAGGAGATATGCTCTATGAAAAAAGATGATTGCATATTCTGCAAGCTGGCTAATGGAGACATACCAACTAATTCATTATATGAGGATGATATTGTAAAAGTTATATTTGATGCAGGTCCTGCATCAGATGGACACGTTTTAATTCTTCCAAAGAACCATTATGATGACATATATTCTATGGACGAAGATACAGCAGCTCATGTATTTAAGGTTGCTACAAGGATTGCCAAAGCATATAAACAGTCATTGGATTATGAAGGACTTAATATAGTACAGAATAATGGCGAGGCAGCAGGCCAGACGGTATTCCATTTTCATATGCACATCATTCCTAGATATAAGAATGATACAGTTAATGTAGGCTGGAAGCCGGGAGAAGCTAAAGAAGATGTTATTAATGCTATAAAGAATAAGGTTACACCTTATTTATAAAATATAAGCATATAATTAATAGCTAGATGTTTAATAACATATATAATATTCAGGAGGAACAATAATCAATGGTTAAGTTAAGCAAAGGTGGGGCATATCTCATTAATGGAACAGAAATTATTGAAGATAGCCAGACAGCATTAGCACAGGTAGCTGCTAAGACAGGCAGTAATATCACAAGTGAAGAGGCGGCAAAAAATACAATTGCCTATGGAATTCTTAAATCACATAATACATCAGATAATATGGACAAGCTTAAGATAAAGTTTGATAAGATGACTTCACACGATATTACATTCGTAGGAATTATACAGACAGCAAGAGCATCAGGACTTGAGAAGTTCCCAATACCTTATGTACTTACTAACTGTCACAACAGTTTATGTGCAGTAGGTGGAACAATTAACGAAGATGATCATATGTTTGGACTTACATGTGCTAAGAAATACGGCGGAATATATGTACCTCCACATCAGGCCGTTATTCACCAGTTTGCAAGAGAAATGCTTGCAGAAGGCGGCAAGATGATACTTGGTTCAGACAGCCATACACGTTATGGTGCACTTGGTACTATGGCAATGGGTGAAGGTGGACCAGAGCTTGTTAAACAGCTTCTTAATAAGACATACGATATTAATATGCCGGGTGTTGTAGCTATCTATATGACAGGTGAGCCAATGAAGGGCGTAGGTCCTCAGGACGTTGCACTTGCAATTATAGGTGAGGTATTCGCTAACGGATATGTTAAGAATAAGGTTATGGAATTCGTTGGACCAGGTGTGTCTAACTTAAGTGCTGATTTCAGAATTGGCGTTGATGTTATGACAACAGAGACAACTTGTCTTTCATCAATATGGAGAACTGATGAAAAGATTAAGGAATTCTATGATATACACGGAAGAAGCGAGAGCTACAAGGAACTTAATCCTGGCAGTGTCGCATATTATGACGGAGTTGTATATGTTGACCTTAGTAAGATTAAGCCAATGATAGCAATGCCATTCCATCCAAGTAATACATATACTATTGATGAACTTAATGCTAACCTTGAGGATATTTTAAGAGATGTAGAGAAGAAGGCACTTGTAAGTCTTGACGGACAGGTAGACTTCAAGCTTACTAATAAGATTAAAGATGGCAGGCTTTATGTAGATCAGGGAATTATCGCTGGTTGTGCAGGTGGTGGATTTGAGAATATCTGTGCGGCAGCAGACATATTAAGAGGCCATTCAATAGGTGCAGACGAGTTCACATTAAGCGTATATCCAGCAAGTACACCTATATATATGGAGCTTGCAAGAAATGGACGTCTTGCTGACCTTATGGAGACAGGTGCAATTGTTAAGACTGCATTCTGTGGACCTTGCTTTGGTGCTGGTGATACTCCTGCAAACAACGCATTTTCTATCAGACATTCTACAAGAAACTTCCCTAACAGAGAAGGTTCTAAGTTACAGAATGGACAGATATCATCAGTTGCACTTATGGATGCAAGATCTATTGCAGCTACAGCAGCTAATAAGGGCTTCCTTACAGCAGCTACAGATTGTGATGTAGAATTCACAGGACCAACATATCATTTTGATAGTGCTATATATGCTAACAGAGTATTTGACAGCAAGGGTGTAGCAGACCCAGAACAGGAAATACAGTTTGGACCTAATATTAAGGACTGGCCAGAGATGGTAGCACTCCCAGAGAACTTAATCATTAAGGTTGTATCAGAAATTCACGACCCAGTTACAACAACAGATGAACTTATCCCATCAGGAGAGACATCATCATACCGTTCTAATCCTTTAGGACTTGCAGAATTTGCTCTTTCAAGAAAAGACCCAGCATATGTTGGACGTGCTAAAGAAGTACAGAAGGCAGAGAAAGCAAGAGAAGCTGGCGAATGTATGGGAGAAGCACTTCCAGAGTTAAGAGATATTATGCATAAGATTAAAGAAACTTATGATGTAAGCAAAGAAAATGTTGGTGTTGGAAGCACAATATTTGCAGTTAAGCCAGGTGATGGTTCGGCAAGAGAGCAGGCAGCATCATGTCAGAAGGTTCTTGGCGGATGGGCTAATATAGCTAATGAGTACGCTACTAAGAGATACCGTTCTAACCTTATTAACTGGGGTATGCTTCCATTTATAATAGATAAGGGAGAACTTCCATTTACTAATGGAGATTATATCTTTATACCTAAGATAGCTGATGCGGTTAAGAATAAGGCTACATCAATGAAAGCATATGTAGTTAACAAAGATATGAAAGAATTTGAACTTAAAATGGATGAGCTTACAGATGATGAGCGTGAGATAATTCTTGACGGATGTCTTATTAACTACTACAGAAACCATTAATATAAAATAGAGGCAGATAATGGCAGAACAGAATATACTCAATGGTGACCAGCAGGTTTTAGAGCAGATTCTTGGCGATATTAATGAACACGCTGAAAAGAAAGAACGTCTTGAGCGTATGTCAGTAAGTATCAGGGATATAACCAAGGAGATAGATAGCACCACTAAAGCTATGGAAGATGAGATTTCGTCAAGAATAAGTGAAAGTACGGACTCTATATGTGCAGGTTATGATAAAGCGGTTTCACAGGATAAAGACACAATTAAGCAGGTTCAGGCAGACAGAGATAAAGCTAAGATGCAGGGGATTAAAGAGCGAATAGCTTCTGAGACAGCATCTTTAAGAGCTGAGAATAAGAGCCTTCAGAATGAGATTAATGAAGCATTTATTCAGGAGAATATACCTCGTATTGTTAATAATTCATTTTTTATGGCATTATATATTTCAAGAAAAGTCAGAGATGTATTAGTGTATACTTTATTTCTGCTCATAGTATTTGCATTAATACCTGCGGCATTATATTTATTACCAGTCATACCAGCATATGTACCGGTTATATATGCTGGCGTGATGGGAATATTACTTCTTATAATTGGAAGAAGCGTATATATTAACCTTATACTTGCACATAAGGATACTATTATGGCGGCAAGGGATACCAGGTATAAGATAAGGGATAATAAAAGAATAATCAAAAAGACACAACATTCAATCAAGAAAGATAAAGACGAAGCTATGTATGGGCTTGAAAGCTTTGATAACAGAATTAATTCTATCGGTGATAATATTAAAAAGACCGAGGAAGAGAAGCAGAATGCTTTAAGGGAATTTGAAGAAACTGTAAAGCCGGACCTTGTTAAAGAGGTAGAGGGCAGATACTTAGATAAGCTTAATCTTATGAGAGAAGAACTTGCCAAGAAGAAAGATGAATATATGAAGTTAGATGACCTCATCAAACAGCAGAGAATATATATATCATCTAATTATGAAGCTTATCTTGGTAAAGAATTTGTTAATGTCCAGCGCTTAACAGAACTTGATAATATTATCAGTTCAGGAGAAGCACAGACTATTTCGCAGGCAATGGCTGTATACAAGAATAGGAAATAACCATCAGGCTATAGTTTTTGGGGTAATAATTAATATATTGCCCGATATAAGCAGTGCATTGAGTGCGTTAAATATTACATCAGCAAGCTGGATTATAAGGTAAAGACGGGTTGTCTGAAGTATGGAGTGATTAGAATTACTGGAAGAATTAACGATTCCGGTAATGTGAACAGCTCCGACTTCAGGCAGCTTTTTTTTGACCCCGAGTCCAGGTTTTAAAGGACCTTCTCCTAAAGTGATAAGTCCGATATGTTCTTCACGTCCAAGAGAAGCATCAATCGCAATAATAAAAGGATCAACAAAGGTTTCATTGATTTTGTCTATATATAGTTGAAGATTGCCTGCGTGTACAGGGTGCATTAAATCTCCATATATGTAGAATCCACATTGAGGTGCTTTCTTTAGCTTGTACCCAATAAGAGGTCCAAGACTGTCGCCGGTTGAGCGGTCACTGCCAATACATAGAATTATGATTTCCTGATTAGGCTTCTTCTTAGTGTTTATTATTGACTTAAGTCGTATGCTTAATAATAAAGCAGCTTTTTCGCTGGAAGAATCAAAATAATAATTCATAAGACCTCACTTCTTCGCACAATTTGCAATATATTTTTAAGATAATATATTTAGTGGCATCAAAAAATATTACAAAAAATAAAATTAAATTATCCAGCCGACATATTATGATAAAATTCTTAAGTTTATGGTGCTATTATGCAAATATCAAAAGTGGACATACCTAATGCGGCAATACATATGTGCGCTGTCAGAATGTATTGTTGTGTGTCTATTGCTTAATATCAGCGCAGGAATGAGGAGGGTATGATTGAGATTATATGTAATAAAGATGAGTCGGATAAGAATTCACACCATGTAAAAGAAGGTGTGACAAGCATAAGAAGACCAAAGAATATAAAGCAGATAGGTGATGTAAGCTCTGATAAGAAAATATACATAGAAGATTATGCGTTTACATACATCAATTCTATTGCATATAATAATCCAATGATAGAGCAGGCTGGCGTGTTATTAGGCGAGCTGCAGAAGGACAGTGAGGAAAAATGCGTATTTGTAAAGGGGGTAATTAAATCTGTTGTAGAGGATAAGGGGGAGAGAATACGTTTTGATGAAAATGTATGGAACAGAATATATTCAGATACAGAGAAATATTTTCCAAATCTGTCGGTTGTGGGCTGGTTTGCAGTTGTGCCAGATTTAACAAGTGAGAGAATGGCAAGGCTTAAGAAAATTCATCTTGATAATTTTGCGGGTATGATGAAGACATTATATCTTGTGGATACAGCCTGTAAAGAGGAGCATTTTTACCTGTATGAAAATGGAAGCCTTAGAAAACAGAAAGGGTATGTGTGTTTCTATGAGCGGAATTATGAAATGCAGGAATATATGCTTGAACGCAATGGAAAGAAATCCTGTGAGGATTCCAGGACTGATAAGGTTATGCAGACAATAAGAAATGTAATCAAAGAAAAAGATGAGCTGCACGAACAGAAGAAAAGCAATTCATTTATGTATGTTATGAGTACATTTCTTGTTGTGGTTATAATTGTTATTGGAATTAATCTTATGAACAGCTATGAGAAGATGAAGCAGTTCGACAAGTCGATTAATACTCTTATGAATCAGATGTCGGGAAATGATACAGACCAGTCAGACAATCAGGATGACACGGTTACAGTGAACAAGTTGTCAGGAGATGTGTATCCAACTAAAGGCGATACAGACACATCACAGAACGAAGATAATATGAAAAATGCGGATAACTACAGTAATGCAGGCAGTAATTCCAGCGGCACAGAAAGAAACTCCGGTAGTGCGAATAGTTCGGAAAGTTTGAATAACTCAGACGATGCGAATGGCGTGGGTGATGAGAACAGCTCTGACAGCAGCACGGCCCCTAAGACAGCACAGGGTGTTTCGTCTGGTGATGATACGGCGGCTTATACAGCTTATGTATATACGGTAAAGACAGGGGATACGCTTATGAGCATATGCAAGAAGCATTATGGAACTACAACTAAATATACAGAGGTTCTTAAGTATAATGAATTAGATGATGCCAATGTTCTATATGTAGGACAAGAAATAAAACTTCCTTGAATATTTATGGGGATAATGTATAATAAAATCAGCTTTTAAGCCTTGATTATAATAAAGGGGACAACAGATGGCTGATATAATTTCAGGAAGTTCAAGATTTAATGGAGATAAGAACGCTCCGGCAAGAAAAGTAATACAGATGAATAATGTTTCGGAGGCGGCGACGCACGAAACGGAAGATGATGAGATTGTCAAACACAGAATAAAGAAGCATAGAAGACATATGGTAATAATAGCTGCTATTGGCGTGATTGTAATCGCAATTGCGGTAGTGCTTGTTATGAGGCTTATTGATGGATATGTATTTACCTCGTATTCAGTTACAGGTTCTCTTAACAGGGAAGATATTGAGTCTTCTGGCTATATAGCATATGGTGATGGTTATATAAGATACAGTAATGATGGTGCAGCATATTATACGGCCAAGGGCAAGGCACTGTGGAACCAGACATATTCTATGCAGAAGCCGCAGGTTAAGATATGTGAGGACTGTGTTGCAATAGGAGATATTAACGGCAATACGATATATATTTTTAATAAAAATGGCAATATAGGAAAAGTAGATACTTCACTTGTCATATCGCAGATTGAGGTTGCAGCTAATGGAGCAGTTGCGGCAGTGCTTGAAGATAATGAAGCTAACTACATCAATATGTATGACAAGGAAGGCAATAAAATCTACAGTGTAAAGACAACACTTGCAGGAGATGGATATCCGCTTGATATAAGTATTTCCAACGACTCAGCCAAGCTTATCGCCTCATATGTATATGTAAGCGGTGAAGAGATTAAGACTAATGTGGTGTTCTACAACTTTTCGGAGGTGGGACAGAATGAAACTGAGCGAGTTGTTGGTGGTTTCAATCATTATAATGACGTGCTTGTTGGAGATGTCCAGTTCTTAAGCAATAATATAGCGGTAGCAGTTGGAGAAAATGTAATAAGCATATATAAGATAAAGGAATATCCAAGTCTTGAAAAGGAAATACAGATAGATAATACAATAGACAGGGTATTCTTTGGCACAGATTATATTGGCCTTGTGCTGGATAACTCAGACTCAGGAGAATTATACAAAATGGTTGTATACAATTTTTCTGGTTCAAAGGTGTGTGAAGCTGAATTCGGAACACAGGTTGATAATATACAGTTTGATGGTTCAAGTGTAGTTATGAATAATTCGACTTCATTTTCTGTATTCAATCTTAAAGGAAAGAATGTTGCTAATATGAGCTTTGATATGCCGGCTAGTAAGGTACTTCCAACAGGTACAAGAGGTGAATATATATTAATTAACACCAAGTATATCCAGAATATTAAACTCAAGTAACTACAATTTAGATAATAAATAATGTCTGGAATGACTCAATGACGGATAATGAATTATATGAAATAAAATGGTAATTTTATAATATTTAACAGGAGATGATATGGTACTAATATGCGTTGCGGCTATTTTATGTATAGCGGCTTTTAATGGAATGAAAAAAGGTGCAATAAGAATGGCGGCATCACTCGTTGCTATGATTATAACAATAGCTGTCACAACATTTGCATCACCAATAGTAAGTGAAAAAGTAAAGAATGATACGGATATGGACGAGCGTATTACACAGAGTATATATGAAAATATCATAAAAGACGGCAGGAAATATGGAGAAGATGATTCACAGGTTATAGACAGCAGTACTGTTGTATACAAGGATGCGATACAATCAAAGGTTGATGCCATAAGTGAATATATGAAGCTTCCACAGAGCCTTTCTGACAATATAACAGAGTCAGCAGCTATGAAAATACTAGACTCAGCTGGAACATCGGCTGAGGTTACAATAAAAGAGATGGCGGCACAGATATTTGCAGCACAGCTTAGTGCTATCATAATTAATGCAATATGCTACTGCATAGTATTTGTTATATTATACATAATTCTTAAGGTGTTTATGGGAGTGACAGGCGTAATAAGCAGGCTTCCGGTTATTCATCAGGCTGACAAATTGTGCGGAACAATAGCAGGTATAGTTGAAGGACTTATTATAGTGTGGGTAGTATTTGCAATAGTTACAGCATTTGGCAATAATGTATGGGCTTCGGATATACTTGCACAGATTCATAGCAGCAGCTTTTTGGAATTTATATACGATAATAATATTATAATGAAGATGATAATATCATAGACAGAGGAATAATATGCGTATAGCTATATGTGAAGATGATAAGATACAGGCGGGAACATTGGAACATCTTCTTGATGACAGATTGAGGGAAACAGAATGTGAAGCAGAAGTAGATGTATATTTTGGCGTAGATGACATAAAACGAGAACTTAACAATAAGCATTATGATGCTTATTTTCTTGATATTGAACTTGGGGCGGATAATGGTGTAGAGCTGGCAAAGAATATTAAACAGTCAGATATTAATTCAATAGTAGTGTTCACGACAAGCCATACAGATTATATGGCGGAAGCATTTGATGTACACGCTTTTAATTATATTGTGAAGCCTGTTACAATGCAGAAGGTGGACAAGATTGTAACACAGCTTGAAGAGGTTATTAATTCAAGAGATGACAAGCTTATATTCAGATGTAACAGAGAGTTAGTCAGCACATACTATGACGATATCGTGTATATGGAGTCGTCCAAAAGAATAATTAACCTTATAACCACTAATATGGAATATCAGTTCTATGGAAAGATTAATGATGTATATAATGAACTTCCAGAGCTGATATTTGGAAAGACAAGAAGTGGCTGTATTGTTAATTACAGATATGTAAGCAGGGTTGATAAATCCAATGTCTGGTGCAGGAGAGGCGTAGATGGCAAAGAGATAAGACTGGACTTGGGACGTGGAAGATATAACGATTTTATGACAGATTATACGAGCTATATAACATCAGAGAGAGGCAAAAGCAGAAGGCTCTGGTAGTTTAATATTAAGAGGTGCACTTAAGATATGTTAGATAATCATATGTTTTTATTGTGTATGCTGGCAGGTATAATAGACTATATTATATATATTGGGTATCAGAAGAATTATATATATGTGGAACATTTGAAACCAGCAGATAGTTCATATGGGCTTAATGTACGGCTGTTAAGTTATTTTAAAATAGCTGTTTATTATGTATATAATATTCTTCTGGCGGCAGTTGATATATTATGTATGTACAGTTTTCTGATTAACAACAGCTATACGATGTATATACTTCTTCTTGTTATTATGATTGCAGGTTTTAAGTATAGTGCTTTTGATGTATACACGGTAACAGCCAGTACGGCATATCATATAAGTATGTCGGTTACTGTTAATATTCTGGTTCGTCTGATATTGGAGAACTGTTCTCTTACGAGAATTGAAAAGTACAGTTCAGACATTAGTAGAGAAATTAGCTGTATTATTATGGTAAGAATACTGATTGTAATACTTGTTGATGTATATGATAAATATATAGGCATAAAGCTTGGAAGGCTTGCAGGGACAGCTATAGCTGTGACATCACTTGGCATAACTGTGGCATGTATTATGGTAAGCAAAATGGCATATAAATATGTTGACACAAGACCAATTGTGCTGGCAGTTCTTATTATTCTATGGTGCATAACTAACATAATAGCGATGCTTATTAATATGATTGAACAGAACAGCCGTCATAGTTATGAGATTATTATGCTTGAACGTGAGCGGCAGACTAACAGGGAAATATACGATAATATCAAATCAGGACAGGAAGAATTAAGGGATATAAGGCACGATATCAAGAACAGGCTTAGTTCCTTAAGGAGTGTTATAGTACAGAATGACAGCAGTGCGGCACTTGATTATTTAGACGGAATGATAGGAAGTGTCGATATGGTTAAGGGGAAAATATACTGTAATAATCTTGTCATCAATAACATTCTGACATACAAGCTCAGTGGTGTTGCTGATAACATTTCGGTGGAATGTGAGGCGGAAGTTCCAGAGCAGATTAGTGTGGATATGGGAGATTTAGGAGTTATAATAGGTAATCTGTTAGACAACAGCATTAAAGCTGTGAATAATATTAATACAGGTGGTTATATACATATAATTATAACAGAGAGCATAGGAAAGCTTATAATAATAATAGAGAATAATTACCTGAAAGATACAGAAAAGAAGACAGCCATATATTACATAGATCACGGCAGGGGCATTAATAATGTGCGCCGTATTGTTAAGAAATATGGAGGAAGTTATAAGGAAAATGTGTCTGAAAATGTGTATCAGACCAAGATAAGCATTTGATGTGCAAAAAGTTACATTAATGAATACAACTTTTTACATTAACCGAATATCGCAAAATGCGTATGATATAATCCAGTGCATAGAGATTAGAATCTATGTGCTGGATTTTTTATGCGGCTGGGCTTAACACAGGAATGGAGGATATTATGAAGCAGATGTTAAAAATAGAGCTGGAGAGGGCGTTTAAAAGTGCAGGTTTAAAAGTGTCGCTCCTGATAGGTATAGTTATAAGTGCATTACATTTTTTTCAGAAGGTATTACCAACGGCACTCGATCCATTACATTTTTATAAAACAGGTAATCTTGAAACAGTAGCCAATGTTAATAATATGTGGATGGCAATGGGTGAAGGCTGGCATTACACATTGTATGTCAGGCTTATTCCGTTACTTGCTGTTGTGCCTTATGCCGTTACATATTATACAGATTATAAAAAGGGGATTGTAAAGAATTATTATACAAGAACCAAAAAGATTAATTACATATCAGCCAAATATATTGCAGTGTTTCTTACAGGTGGAACGGCGGCAGTTGCTCCGTTAGTACTGGATCTGATTGCTACATCAGCAGTGATGCCATCTTTTATAGCAATTAGTCATACTGTTCCCTGTAATGGCAATGGAATATGGTCATATATATTATTCTCACATCCGTATATATATTATTTGTTATATTTTATTCTCCAGTTTATATGTGCAGGACTGATGGCAACAATGTCTCTCGTTGTATCGCTGTATGTTAATAATGCATTTATTGTACTGTTGTTTCCAAGTGTATTATGTGAATTCATTAATGCAGTTTCAACATGGATTCCTGTTAAATATAGATATATAAAAGGGGCGGCTCCATGGAGATTGTTCAGGATTGATCAGGTGGCAATAAATTACTGGCAGAGTTATGTGATATTTATATGCGTGGTTTTGTTGTTTGATCTTGTTATATATGTGTGGAGAGGGGTGAAGAATGATGCACTCTAAAAAGAGAATTATAAAGCGTGTTGTTATAGCCTGCCTGATATTAGTAGTATCTGGTGTGTGGCTTGTAGGTTACATAGATGTCAATAAAAGATTTCCAAAGCCAGAGCAGCAGGTGCATTCAATTGGAGAATGGGTAAGGACGGGCGATACGAGCATAAAAGTTAATTCTGTAGAATATATGCCGCAGGAAGAAGCAAACAGCCAATATGGATCAGAACTTCTCCCTGATAACGGGAATAATAGTAATACTTATTATTTTATAGCGAAGATTGATGTCAAGAATGAAACAGATAAGGAAATCAAATTATCAAAAACACTTTTAGAGCATCTTGGATTGGAGATATATCCTGTTGGCGTATTAATATATGGAGAAGTGATGGAAAATGGAGAATTGACAAGCATAAAGCTTAAAGCACAAGAACAAAGGGAAATTGTATTGCATTTTATAATGTCACAAGGAGTGTTGCGGGATGATAGAAGATGGATGTTGAAAAAGTCACAGATTCGTATTGTACTGTCTAATTATCCTGTACACGAAATTATAGTTCTTGATGATATTAAGGGATTGTAAAGAGGAGTTTATTTATGAAAAGAAAAAGTATAATATTTGCTATTTTATGTGTATTAATGCTGGTATCAGGCTGTAGCAGCCAAAGTACTGATGATATATATCAGATGATGGAAAATGCATCATCAAAATCAAATGGCAGTGAATCATCTGGACAATCAGATATGGTTTCTGACAATTCACCACGCGTATATACAGAAGATTATAAGGAGTGCAATAAAAATTATATGCCGGAACTGGTACAGACTGGGGAGACGGCTAAGGTTACAATTGGTAGTAGAAATGATACGTTATCATTTACAGTTACAGATGCCCTTATTACAGATGATTTTAGTGATTTAAGACAGCTTACATCACAGGCGGCATATGATAATATAAGAAATTTCCTGCTTTATGTAGAAACAGATGATTATATAGATGAACAGGGGAATATATTAGACAGTGAACGTGGGGTTGAGAGGAAAGCGCTTTTTGTAAAGCTTAGTATAAAAAATGAGAATAATAGTGAATACACATTGCCTATACACAGCCTGAGTCTGTATAGCATAAAAAAGGAGAATTCTGTGATGAAATACAGACGCTTGAAAGGGACAAATGATGGAGGACCTATTTGTGCAAATGCACCAGATGCATTTACTTTGAAATCGGCTTCTAAAATTACATTACAGCCGGGCGAGGAAAAAGAAGAAGTGTTAATATATTTTGAAGAAGATAAGTGGGTTGAACAGTATACATATCGTTATGATAAGGATATAGGAAAGGGTGTATATGGAGATCTGGTGTATGGAGATGATATTTCATATGACAATATATATTTTTCAACTTCATTTATGTACGAAAGTAATAATCAAAACAAGGACAGAGGCTACTTTGAGAAGATTAAGAGTCTTATTAAACTGGATATAAGACAGGAATAATGGAACGTGAAGAATTGCAATAACAGGTGGTATGATGAAAAGATTAGTTGATTTATTGCGGGTAAATGAGTCAAGGTTTACAGCTATTATATTAGGTGCAATGACAATTGCTGCTGTTATTAATTTTAATGGGCAGCTTGGGAGCGGCGGAGGAGTGCCGTGCTTATATGATGTCTATATAATAGGTATTTTGCATGTGGTGGATACATTTGGTGTTCCATTGCTGCTGTTTTATACATTATTTGTCGAAAGGCATAACCAGAGAATAATGCAGGTTGTCAGGGAACGCACAGTTAATGATGTATGGAAAAGATGCGTGATAGATTTACTCATTTTGTGTACGTTTTTTACGGTATATGTCTTTGCTTTAACCACGATTGTAGGTTTATTGCGGACAAATACATTTTATAATTGGGGAGAACAATATAGTCGATGTGCGAAATGGCTTGGAAAAGTATGTGAAGAACAGCCATCATTTGTTATGCTGCTGGTGGCATATGTAATAGAGACATTTCAGTGCTTTTTAATAACGGGAATTGTAATGATCGGAGTATGGTGGTGCACCAATAAAGAATGGGCAGGATATATATCTGCAATAATATTAATTACTATAGACAGAAGCTTTGAAAGCCATGGCTTAATATTTGGCAGTTATCAGGTATCAAGCTATACATACAAGGTTGGCTTAAACTTAGGTGTAAATATAATATATCCGCTTATAGTTATGGTAATAATATTTGTCCTTGTGAACGTGGCAGTAAGATTTAAGAAAAAGGAATTCTTAGGGACATAGATTGTGCAGAAAACTTATAACTTTGCAGAAAAGATAAGGGAGAGAGTGTGGATGTTGTGGTGGCAGATAAAAAGCGACATAAGAGAGGGCATTGTACAGCAATGGAAAAGATTTGCAATGCTTGGAATAATATATGCAGTATGTGTAATATATTTTATTATGATATGCAGCTTTAGCAGACATATTGACTCGTATACGTGTGGAGATATGATTTTATGGGTGTTAAGGGGTGTTAAGAAATATGATAGTGGTGTGATTAAAACCGTAGACATATCCTCTGTGTATATGCTTCCTAATATATTTGTAGCTTATATTGTCGGTAATTATGTCATCAAAGACCTGTATGGCTTTGGAAAGAATATTATCGTCAGAACAGGAAGTAGGTTTAACTGGTGGATAAGCAAATGTATATGGGGCATATTAACAGCAGTGCTAAGTTATGCAATATTGTATGCTGTAATAATAGTGGCTGGAATATGCACAGGAGGCGTTAAGCTTGCACCGACACCAGAAGTATGCTATTCGGCTATTTCTATGGATAAACAGATTATTATACAGAACACTAATCTGACAGGTCTGGTGATAAGTCTTATGGCTATGAGCCTGCTTATGACAATAACCTTCTGCATTATCCAGATTACAGTCGGACTTATTATATCACCAGTCATTGGATATGTTATTGTGATGTCATATCTTATTATAGGTGCATTTTCAGATAATCCATTCATTATATCCATATATTGTATGGCTTTAAGAAATGGAATATACAGCCCAGAAGGATATAACATATTATTGGGAGTAATTATTATGGCGGCAATAACAATCTTCTGCATAGTAGCAGGCTCATTATATATAAGAAAAATGGATATAATTAACCAGAAACAGGAGTGACAGGGACACGAATAATGCTTAAATGCATTATAAATTGGGAAAGATTTCAATTTATTGCAAAAAAGAAAAGGATATTTTAAGCCATAAATATAAGAAAAACAGATTAAATTGAGGTAAAAAATAAAAAAATCTCCAAAATCAAGGAAAATATTAAAATGCTGCAAAGCTAGTAAATACGCGGCTTTGCAAAGAATTAGCTTTGCCAAATCAACAAAAATCTCAAAAAAATTAAAAAAAATTGAAAAAAGTTGTTGACATATGTGATGGGTGGTGCTATTATAATCAAGTCGCCGCGATACGACAGCGACACAAAAGCTTCTCAAACACAGATAAATACTGGATTTGAGAGCGATGAACTTTGATAACTGAACAGAAAGACAACCTTGAAAATTCTTTTTAGAATTTC
>ERZ772863.115-NODE-115-length-109298-cov-10.709071_pt1 | contig 109298 bp, 90 predicted proteins | sample MGYA00512134_ERZ772863 | MGnify/ENA primary metagenome ERZ772863 (study PRJEB29015, sample SAMEA2737659) | human gut metagenome | biome: human gut; feature: human-associated habitat; material: faeces | place: China | collected 2012 ...
CCGCACGTAATAATAAAATTCGCGCTCTTGTAACTGTTTGAGCCTGAATTGTTCTGGCACGAGTTTGAAGTTTCAGATATTCCCTTTCTTCATTGCTAAGTTCGATTGATGATGCTCTTTTGCCCATGTAAATGCCCTCCAAAATCTTTATAAGGACATTGTAGCACAGATTTTAAATATAGTCGAGTTATTAAAAAGATATTATACTAGTCGTGCCAGAAGTATTCTTAACACTCACCACCCCTTTGTCTTTAGACGAATAGTCAATCACTCCAGACATATAAGCATATTTTCCCGTTGTAGAATTTGGATTTGCAGCAGATGCTACTGCACAAATCACACCACACGCTGTTGTCATTGCGATTGCAAAACTGCATACTACCTTTATTATCCTTTTCATAACATTTTTCCTCCATTCACACTATCACTTTGTAAATAATTTTTTAACTCTCCACAAATTAACGATATCGCTATTGTAAATTGCGAAAAAATAATACTTTCCAAAAACAGAATATTATGAAACACTAAACTTAAAATTACTATTAAACATTCAAGTGCCAACACTACACTAGCTTTTTTACGATAATGAATGTGTTCAATTTCATCCAGTCGTTTATTAATAGTATCAATAGGTGCCAACAACAAAATCACAATGCTACTCATTATAAATAATAATAGCAGACAAAATACACTTAATGATACATATTTCACAGTCAAGAGTACAAGTATTATTGATGCAACAGTTAAAGCATAACATCTCATTGGTGTTGAAGCATGATACCCACCTGCATATGAGCGTAAAAATACAAATGAAATTATATATACAACTGAAACCAGCAATTCACCAAATAAAAATCCAATAGTCAATGCTGTTAACATATTAAATATGTTAATTCCAAGTTGTCCTACACCATACATATAGATTTCGTTAAGCTCTCCTGTTTCCATATCATCATATAACAACCAGTTTGCCACTGCTTTTGTCAGCTTTTTTCCCATCAAAACTTCCTCAGCTTTTTTACTGCCTCTGGTAATTTTGGCTGATAAAAGAAGAAAGCACATACACTATTTGCTTGTTTTGTAGCAGTATGTAGCACTGCTGTCCGAATTGTTCTTTTTATAAAATTATTTTTCATATTTAAATCACTTCTCTTATATTTATTTTCTCTTGACTTATTCATTCTACCATATATTCATCTTTTGTACGGCCATTTGTATGAATCTATATAAACTTTTGTTGAAACTTAAAGTTTACGCACTATCAAAGAAGTAGCAAAGCGGATTGCGAATATCCACTTGACCTCTGTGCTTTCCAATGACATTTTTACAAAAATTCAATTTTCTTACCTACATATGCAGAACAATATCCACTACAAATAAATTATCTTCTGTTGAAAATTCCAACAAACCGTTATACTTTTCAACAATTTCCCTTACATTTTGCAAGCCCAAGCCATGCATTGTCTTGTCTTTTTTACTTGTAAAAAAACTCTTTCCTCGTCGTTGTAAGCAACCATTATAAGCGTTTTTCACACAAAGCCAGACACTTCCCTTTTCATATGAAAAATCAATTTGAACAAATCTATCTATGGCTTTTTCCATCCTGCCTGTTCCGTCCATTGCATTATCTAAAAGATTTCCCACAATAACTACTAAATCATCCTCATTAATTGGCAGGTTAGATGGAAGCACTATATCAATTTCTACCGAAATCCCCAACTCTGTCATTTTTGTTAATTTATAATTAACAATGCTGTCCAATGCAATATTTCCCGTATTACAGTATGGAGTAGCAAATTCTATTTTCTCAACAAATTCCTCTGTATATCTTGATACAGACTCATATTGTTTTTTATTAACCATCTGCTGTATAGCTATCATTCGATTTTTCATATCATGACGATATTTGTTTAATTCTGCATATTTTTCTGTTAGCATTTCAGATTGTTTGTGATAATATTCTTTTTCCTTTTTAGCAATTGCTGTTTCCATATGTTCCTTAATTACTATGGTCAAAGAATCATATAAATACATCAGCATAAAAACAGATGATATAAGACAGACCAGTGAAATCCCCGCTATTCGTTCATCCAATTTCTCCTGAGAAAAAATCATGCACTCCAAACATATCATAGACACAGTAATCACTATAATAAATGTTACAAAAGATTTCGGTACTTTGAGCTTTTCATTTATATTATTAAATTTTCTGATAATTAATGAAATGCTCCAAAAAATCATTTCTATTATCAAATTCCAGAATACCGATATATGCTCAGTATTTCCAAAAGCATCAAAACCACTTATTCCAACAATCACAGCTACAACTGCCTCAGAAGAAAATGAACACATATAAATAAACGCAGAAACAATCAATCTTTTTGACATAATTGTCACATAACAAAGCGAAACAAAAAAAATACTCCCGTATGAAATTCCGGCACTAATAACTGGAGATACGGAAGCAAAACGCAGGGCAAGAGAAATAAAAAGGCGTGCTGCATAGGCAATATACGTTAATCTGTCATTAACATATGCATCCTCGAAAAATATCATCATATAACGAAATATAATATATACTTCCAAAGAATCAACAATTCCTCCCATAGCATAGTTAAATATATTTTCCATCACTTTTCCTCTTTTCGTATTTTCATACACATTTTCCTGATTGCAGACCGCCTAGACTGACTGATCGGTAATACGGTATTATCTATCATAACAACTTTTTCATAAAATATTTTTTTAATTTGTCGATAATTTACAATAATAGATTTGTGAATAAACAAATAGCAATGTCCTTTTACCATTTTATATACATCATCCATTGAACCATAAAAATCATCTTCCCTATCCTTCATTTGAATGTGTATCTTTCGATTATGGCTTTCAAAATATAATATATCTGACAACGGAACTTTAAAATAGTCCGTTTTCTTTTTGTAACCAAAAAACTTATTATTCTGTTCAGTAATAATCAGGTACTTATTAACCAATTTTTCAATTTTTGAACGCTCAATCGGTTTTACAAGAAAATTCATCGGATGAAATTCAAAAAGTTCCATAGCATATTCTGTCTTTGCGGATATATATACAATCTGAACTGTTTCATTTCCCAGTTCATCTCTCAAAAATCTTCCGACATCTATCCCAGATTTTCCGTCCATTTCTATATCTAAAAAGATTAAATCATATTTCCTGCGTTCAAATTCTTTACACAGACTTTCTCCTGTATAAAATGACTCTACTTCACAACTCATACCTTTATCCCTAAAAATATCAATCAACATCATCTCCAATAAAGCGCATATCTCCACCTCATCATCACATACTACTATTTTAATATCCATAACTATGATCCTTTCAACTGACATTATCGTATCAACAATACTTCGCGACTGGCTTGATTTTTTTAATCAAATTTACCATTTTCTAAGTAACCCATAATATTATAACACAACATAAAACAAAACTGATTGATATTCTACTATGTTTTTTGATTATATTGAAAGAGCAAAACATAAATATATTTATGCTATGCAGAATACATTGCTGCCTCAAGAAAATCCATCATTGTATTTTCAATCACACTATACTAAAATATAAGATATATCAACTAAGGGGGTACAAATATATGGCTGATAACAATGCTACAAGCATGAAAGATTTTGAAAAGGAACTTGAAAGTTCTTTTAAGGTAATAAAAGAAGGTGACATTTTAGATGTAACTGTAATCGGTATTTCAGAAACTGAAATTACTGTCGATTTAAATTATTACACTGAAGGTATTATTCCTTTAGAGGAATGCAGTGATGACCCTGCTTTTTCAATTAAAAATGACTGCAATATAGGTGATGTCATTCGTGCAATGGTTATTGATGCTGAGGGCGACAACGGAGCTGTTATATTGTCAAAAAAAGCAGCTCATAATCTTCTGATATGGGATGAATTAAAAAATGATATGGCTGACCGTACTATCTTTCCTGTCAAAATAACAGAAGCAAACCCGGGTGGTGTAACAGGTTTTGTCAAAGGTGTAAAGGCATTTATCCCTGCATCAAAAATCGGTCTTGACTATGTTGAAGATACGGAGAGTTATGTCGGAATGACTTTAAATGCAATTATTATTACTGCTGATGCAAATGAAAAAAGACTTGTTCTTTCAGCAAAAGAAATTGCACGCGAAAATGCCGTACTCGAACATTCACAAAAAGTATCCAGACTCGCGGTCGGTGAGACTTTCTCCGGAAAAATTGTGCGTATGGAATCATATGGTGTATTTATTGAGATAGGTGAGGAACTTATCGGACTTTGTCATATATCACAAATCACAAATAAATTTATCAAATCTCCGAAAGAGGTCGTCAAACTTGGCGATACTGTATCAGCAAAAATCATTGCCATTGACGGTGACAGAATATCACTTAGCATGAAAGCTCTTGAAGATGATGTTCCTGACGAGGAAGAAGATACCTATGAAATTCCTGAAGAATTTCGTGCAGATAACGATGAAACTGCAGACGAAAGTCCTTTTGCAAAACTTCTTAAAGAAATTAAATTATAATTGATTGTCACATTTATAAAAATGCATAGAAAGGAAACTCTACCCTGCCTATCTTAAAAACCACAGGCTCTTTGTCAGAAATAAAACAGGCAAAGAGTCAGGGTATATTTCATTTAAAGACGACCGTTTGTATTATGTTATAATTCCTCTTTTAGAACAAAAAAGTGCACAAGTTAAAATCAAAATTCCAAAAAAGCAGTACAGATTAAATACCAAAAAGCCTCATAATTATAAAAACATTGATTTTTTTATTAAACTCCTTTCTGAAGCTGATAAATGTTTTCCTGAAAACATAAATATGAAAATTGATAATCTGCTTGATGCATATCTAAACGCTTAATTTTATTATTCATGTCCCTCCGGAATATCTTTTATAACTGTGCGCCATATTCTTATAAGAAATGCTGTCGATACGATAAAAGACATTATCTCAGCAATAGGAAACGACCACCATACCATATGAAGCCCACCGAACTTTGCGAGCAGATATGCAGCAGGTATAAGAACCACAAGCTGACGCATAATCGATACAACCATGCTGAATATTGCTTTTCCAAGTGCTTGAAATACAGTACCGACGATAATACAGTACCATGCGATAAGATAATGTACGCCGATTGTCCTAAGTGCAGGTATACCAATCTTAAGCAAATCATCAGATGCACTAAACATTCCAAGCAAAACCTGTGGAATACTCTCAAAAAGAACAAAACCGATAAATGTAAGACAAAATGCAACAAAAAGACTGAGCTTTATCGTTTTTGTCATACGCTTACGCTGTCTCGCCCCGTAATTATAAGCAATTATAGGTGTGATTCCATTATTTAACCCAAATACAGGCATAAAGAAAAAGCTCTGTAATTTAAAGTAAACACCAAATACCGCTGTAGCTGTCGATGAAAATTCAATAAGTATTCTGTTCATGCAATAAGTCATTATTGAACCTATTGACTGCATTATTATTGAAGGAATACCCACCGCATAAATCGTTCCGATAATCTTTAAATCCGGTCTGAATCCTTTAAATTCAAACTTAACCTCATGATTAAACTTATGATTGCATGTTCCCGCAACAATACCCGCAACACACTGACCGATTACTGTTGCCACTGCTGCACCTGTCACTCCCATTTTAGGGAAACCAAACATACCAAAAATCAAAATTGGGTCTAATATAATATTTGTCAATGCACCACTAAGCTGTGATGTCATACTAAAAATAGTTCTTCCTGTCGATGTAAGAAGTCTCTCAAAAAAGACCTGTGTAAATATTCCAAATGAGAAAATCATAACTGTGCTTAGATAATCAACACCCATCGTCATAATTTCAGCATCTGCACTCCCTACCTGACTTCTATAAAAAGGCTTAACTATAGTAAAACCGAGTATAAGAAATACTATATAGCTAAATGCATAAATAAAAGCAGCATTTGTTGCAGTTTTATTTGCTTTCTTGAAATTCTTCTCCCCAAGAGACTTAGACAAAAGTGCATTCATACCAACACCTGTACCGGTGCCTACTGCAATAAGAAGCGTCTGCAACGGAAACGCAAGCGAAACTGCCGTCAGCGCATTCTCAGATAACTTTGCAACAAATATACTGTCAACAATATTGTATAACGCCTGAACCAGCATCGAAACCATCATCGGCAGCGACATATTAAAAACAAGTTTTCCAATTGACATAGTTCCCATTTTATTTTCCTGAACCGGAACTGAATTTTGTTGATTATCCATTTTTATCTCCCTCCGTGTAATTCAGTAATTTAATCTTATTATATCATTTGTAAGATTAAAAGCTATTTATGCCGTACAGTTTCATATAATAGCACGAAAAGAAGAATATATGCAACATGCTTAATTTCTGTCTGTATTTTTGCGAATAAAATAATTCTATAATTAATAAATTAAACTGTATTGTGCAATTTGCTTCTTTCTATGACCATATTTTATGAAAAATAAACAAGAAAAATGGTGTGTAAATGCTACAAAGCACGATAAAATCGTGCTTTGCAAACTTTCTTAATATAATAAAAACTACAAGCTCTCAACAAATCTCATAAATGCTTCCTGACCTTCTTTTGTACGCTTATAAACTCCTGCACATTCAAGCACCTTGACAAATACCTTACTTATTTCATTGTGAATTATTTCCATAATATTTTCTGAAGTGATTGTATAATTTCCAATCCATTCGTCTACCCAGTCGGCATGTTTTTCAAGTGTCTCATCTGCACGAATATCTTTGTGATTTAAAATCGCTTCTGCCAAGTCACTCATTTCTTTTTTCAATCTTGCCGGAAGTACCGCAAGCCCCATTACTTCGATAAGTCCGATATTTTCCTTTTTAATATGATGAAGATCGGCAGATGGATGATATACTCCCCATGGTGCTTCTTTAGTCGTAATGTTGTTACGCAAAACAAGATCAAGTTCGTATTTGCCATCACGCATACGTGCAATCGGTGTAATTGTGTTGTGCGGCACTCCATCCGTTTCACTAAAAATAAAAGCATCTTTATCTGTATATGCTCTCCAGCTTGTAAGAATGTGGTCTGCTGCATCCACAATCTTTTCTGCATTTTCACCCTGTAAACGAATTACTGACATAGGCCATTTCACGATTCCTGCTGTTATGTCCTCAAATCCCGGAAGTTTAAAAGTTTTGTCATAACCGGCTTTTGCCATTGCAAATGTGTAACCGCCACCCTGAAAATGGTCGTGACTTAAAATAGAACCTCCAACTATAGGTAAATCTGCATTTGAACCAGCCATATAATGTGGAAACTGTCTTACAAAGTCAAGTATTTTCCTAAATACTGCCCTATCTATCTTCATTGGTGTATGCTCTGCATTAAATATAATGCAATGCTCATTATAATAAACATATGGTGAATATTGTAAGAAATACTGCTGTCCATCTAATGTAACAGGCATAACTCTGTGATTTTGTCTTGCAGGATGCGAGAAATGTCCGGCATAACCCTCATTTTCCTTACATAAAAGACATGCCGGATAGCCTGATTTTTTAGTTTTTCCTGCTTTTGCAATGTCTCTTGGGTCTTTCTCAGGTTTTGAGAGATTTATAGTAATATCAATCTCGCCATATTCCGTATCAGTTACCCATTTCTCGTCCTTTGCAATTCTGTCTTTTCTTATGTAATTGGTTGCCTGACTGAAATTATAATAAAAATCTGTTGCTTCCTTTGGCGAAACATCATATTTTTCTTTGAATTTTTTTCTCACAATACTTGGTGCCGGAGTAATACAACCCATTATCTTTGTATCAAATAAATCTTTTGCTGTGATTGTATCTTCCTTCATAATTCCTTTCTCAAAGGCATATGTCATCATATCTTCAAGAATTTCATTAACCGGTCTGAACGATGTAACTTTATCAACCTCGCTGTATTCCATTACATCAAATAATTCTAAAAGTCTATTTGTAACATAAATTTCATCACATTCTTCAATCAAACCATTTTCTTTTCCGTATAAAACAAGTTCACTGATATATTTTGTAATCACTTTTTTTACCTCCCTGTTGTTTTTTCTATATTTACTCTCATTTATTATCCAATAATTTTATATATGTTTTATCTTCTTAATTTAATCAATGACTTTCATTCCACCATATTTGCGAATTTTAAGAACGCTGCACGCTCCCTTTCCAAATACCTTATCCATTTTTTCAAGATATTCAGGCACAGCCTCATTTTTAACAAACGCCTGAATAGTTCCGGCAAATCCTCCTCCATGTACACGGCATACTCCGTTTCCACCCTCAAGCACACTGTCACTTATAGCAAGAGCAAGTGACACATTCTGATGTTTAATATCATTTACGGTATAAACATTTTGGAGGTATTTATATGATGAATCCCCCGACTCCTTGACAAGACTCAGGAATTTATCAATTTGTTCTGCTTTAAGAGCACCTATTTCTTTGCCGACACGCTTATTCTCATTTATAAAATGAATTGCACGAAGCACTGCACGGTCACCGCACTTTTCTCTGAGCTTTGCTATATTTTCAAGAATATCTTCCATTGAAACTTCAAGAAGAACTTCTTTTCCAAAATAAGCTGCAACTTCCTTCATTTCCTGCGGAACTGCTGCATAATCTGCTGTTAAATCTGCATGCGAACCTTTTGTATCTGTGATACATAAACTGTATCCATATTTATTCATATCAAACTCAACTTTTTCAACAACAGGCTCTTTTGGATTTGCAAAATTTACATGAACAAGACTTCCTACCGAACACGCCATCTGATCCATAAGACCGCAAGGTTTTCCAAAGTACACATTCTCCGCATACTGACCGATAATGGCTATTGTAACGGCATCCATCTTTCCTTCATTATAAAGATATGAAATAATAGTACCTACGACTGTCTCAAAAGCAGCGGATGAAGATAATCCTGCTCCAATCAGCACATCACTTGTAATGTATGCCTTAAATCCGCCAACATTGAAGCCATGATCCTTTGCACCTTTAAGCACACCTTTTATCAAAGCTTTTGTAGTCTCCTTTTCACTTTCATTATAAGAAAGATTGCTGACATCAATAACAATCTCTTTATATGTACCTGAAATGAGATGTATCATATTGTCATCAGTTTTTCTTGTAATTGCAATAGCGTCAAGATTGATAGACGCCGCAAGAATTTCACCATGCTGGTGATCTGTATGGTTTCCTCCAACCTCACTTCTTCCCGGAGCACTATAAATAGCTGCCTCTCCCTCACCATAAAGTTTTTCAAACTTTTCAATTGCCTTAATATAACGCTCTGTCTGATATTTAATCTTGCTCTCATCAACATAAATATCTGATAATAAGTCTTTATAATCACCTTTTTTTAATGCTTCTTTTAATTCACTTGTCTTTTTCATGCACAAAATCCTCCTAAATTTATCTGCCAATTAACAAAAATTCTTATATATTAACACTCTGCCTTATTTAAATCTAATATAATACCAGTTTACTAAAATGTCAAGAATTGTTTACTATTATTTTTACTAAATGTTTACTGTATTTTTTATAAATAATCTCGACAATCTTTGCTTATTGTGTTACCATATGTTTAGTAAACATTTGTGTACTTAAACAGATACAATTTTGGTTACTGTTGTTACTGTCCACACTTACTGTGCGACCAGCAGCCAATTTTCTTTTTTACAACTAAACTTATAAAAACTAATTTAACGAAGAAAGAGGACGTTATATGGCAACAATTCGTGATATAGCAAAGAAAGCAGGCGTTTCTCCCGGTGCAGTTTCAAGAATATTAAACAACGATACTACACTTCATGTCTCAGCCGAAACACGAAAAAAAGTATTGAATACCGCAAAAAAATTAAATTATAAAAAGCTTCCGAGAGCAAATACACCCGCCGCAAAAAACACCTTTACAATGGGTATAGTTTTATGGTTTTCAGCCGAAGAAGAATTAAAAGATAACTATTATCTCAAAGCAAGACAAGGCGTAGAAGATTTCTGCGAAAAAAATAATATAAATGTACTCCGTGTATTTCCCGGAGACTCCGAAAACTTTTCAAAATTAAACGATGTTGACGGACTTATATGTATAGGTAAATTCAGCCGTGAAGAAATCAAAAATTTCATTGATATATGTAACAATATTGTATTCCTCGATATGGCTGTAGACGAATTTAACATCACCTCCTTATCAATGGATTTTGAACACGCTGTTTACAGCGCACTTGATTATCTTACAGGGCTTGGTCACAAAAAAATTGCATTCTTAGGCGGAAAAGAATATGTCGGAAATCATGAACTTATAACAGATGCCCGCACAACTGCCTATAAAAAATATATGAATCACAGAAAAATGGATTATAAACCTTATTTTAAAGAAGGAAGTTTTACCTTTGAATCCGGTTGCAATATGATGAATGAACTTTTTAATGAAAATAATATTCCAACTGCCGTATTTGCGGCAAATGATGTTATTGCACTCGGAGCAATGAAAGCAATTCGCGAAAATAATTTTAAAATTCCTAACGATATATCCGTTATAGGTTTTAACGACGAAGAAACAAGCGCCTACATTGAGCCTCCGCTTACAACCATACACGCTCCGGCATACGATATGGGGCAACATGGCGCAAACCTTGTGTACGTCGCTTCAAATCTCAGCATAAAAACACCCCTTAAAGCTAAAATTCCATGTGAATTGGTGGTAAGGGAAAGCTGTAGGAAAAATATTGGAAGATAGTTCATGAAAAATAAAAAATCTAAAAACACTTTTAAAATAATAGATTTTCAAAAACACTCAGACAGTTTTATCTAAATGCTCTGAGTGTTTTCATTCTTACTAGATATTTTATTTTTACTTCTTATTAAGTTCGTTTTTAATCTTTTTTGTATCCTTATATGTAGCATAATTTAAAGCTGCATTTAACTTTGCAAGAGTATTAGCTTTAGTAGTTTCATCTTTAATCTTCTTTGTATATTCCAGTTGTTCCTCAGCAATTTCATTTGTCATTTTTGAAAGATCCAGCATAGCACTCTGCTTTTGTTCCATTCTGTCCCTATATTGTAATGTATCATATAAACCCTAATTCTGTTACGGTTCCGAACCACAAAGGACATGATTTAACAATTGGAGTTCTTAAAAGTATCGAAAAAGTAACAGGACTGTCTCTTCGGAGATAGTCCTGTTACTTTTTTATTTTAAAATCCAGACATTCTTACTTTACTGCAGCCAATATCCACTTCTGGCAGTCACCGCCCCAGAAATTCCACTGATTTATGTTTCCGCCTGAATCCCTGCTCCAGTCATACACATCAAGACCTGATTTACAGCTTGATGCCTTTGACAATACTGCATATGTTCCATCTGACTGTTTGCTTAATTTAAACAACTGATTTGTCCCTTTGTTCAGACTGTACTGTACAATGTTGGTTCCGTCCGCAGCACTTCCCATTGCCACATCAAGTGCCTTTGTATAATTTGATGCTCCTGTAAGTATATAGTAATATCCGTCACCATTTGATACTATCTTATATTTCTGTGATGCAAATCCATTATATGCCCACTGCTGGATATTCGCATGGTCTGCCGAACTTCCGTCTGCCACATCTAAATATTTGCCTGAAAACTTGTTTCTTATATAAAATATTCCCTCCGTCTTGCTTACTTTAACTGAATTTTTTGTTCCCCATATCGTCTGATTATTTTTTCCTATCAATGAGAATGTCATAACTTCATTGTGGCTCGGTGTTTCATCCTTCTGCTTGAAAAATACACCTTTATACATCACACCGTCTATAACCATCTGACAATAATATGTTCCTTTAATATAACTCCAGCTTCCCGTCACATCCCCAGTGATTTTTCCGTTGGAATTTAATTTTATTTTCTGTGTTGTGAGCATTCCGACATTTTTTGTTGAAGCATCTTTTCCATGATTTACAAATTCATATTCTCCAAGCATATCTAATGCTGAATAACCTGTTTTTGAAATCGTACTTCCGAGATACTCATAAACTGCCGTAACCGGCCAGTTATCTTGATTTAAAAACTGCTGGTGTACTCTCACTTCATGGGACTCATTTCCGCTGTCAAATCTGGTGTGATAAACAAGGTATCTCTGATTGTCCGTGTCAATAAATGCTGAGTTGTGACCGGCTGATTTGTAACCCTGCATTATCGGGGTAAAGTTATAATTTCCCATAACTTTTATTCCACGGTCTGCCTGATTTGTTCCTGCTGAAAATACTGCTGAATTTCCTGCGGCATCAACATAATTTCCATTGATTGTCTTTGAACGGTACATTCTCATATGGTAGCCGCCGTCTGCCCCAAGCCATCCATATGTTACATAGAGATAATAATAACCGCTCTCTGCATCGTACTGAATGTAAGGTGCTTCGCCTGATTTTTTATATCCGCCTGCTATTTTCTTACCAAAATATCCGTCTGTGTTACCACTTGTAGTTTTTGGATATTTCGGCTGACCGGTAGCCGCGTCAAGCTCAAGAATACAAATTCCTCCTGACCATGAACCATATGTCATCCATAGTTTTCCATTTGCATCAAATAAAATACACGGATCTATCGCATTTGGATAAAGACTGCTATTATATGCTCCATTTGATGAGAACCAGTTTCCAACTTTCTCAACTTTTCCGTTATTTATCAATTTTGGAATATTGGTATTGTTATAGTTTGTATTAACAGTCTTTGTACCAAGGTCAGATGTTGTCGTAACCTTAACATCTCCCTTTGTAAATCCAGAATAAACAACTGTATCTACATAAGAGAACGGACCTGTCGCAGACTTCGATACCCCATATCCTATACATGAACGCACAGCCGTTGATGATGTGCAATAATAAATCATGTACGCACCCTTACTTCCGTCTTTCCATACATAATTTTTATTGTATATGACATCAGGTGCCCAGACACCGTATCCGCCCTTGCAATCGGAGTCATTGTAACCTGCCCACTGGAATGATGATGCAAGCGACTGTTCAAGAGATTCATTTTTTGAAGCTTTTGTGCTTCCACTGTTTTTAACAGCCGTTACAATTTCCCATTTCTGACAGTCACCGCCCCAATAGTTCCATTCATTTATATTTCCACCTGCTGATTTGCTCCAGTCATATACATCAAGACCTGATTTACAATCACTTGCTTTTGTCAAAATCGCATATGTTCCGTCTGCATTCTGAACAATGCGGTATTTTTGCATTTCTCCGCCCCAATAACTCCACTGCATAATGTTAGTGCCGTCTTTTGATGAACCACCGTCAACATCGACACACTTTTTATAGCTTGTCGCACCCGTAAGAATATAATAATAACCATCACCGGTAGAGACAAATTTAAACTTCTGTGCATCAGAACCGTTGTAAGACCACTGACGGATATTTGCTCCATCTTGTGCTGAGCCATTTTCAATATCAAGGTACAATCCGCTAAACTTATTTTTGATATAATAAATACCCTCGACATTTTCACTCGCATACAAAGATTTGTTTGTATATCCCTGAGTTCCCATAGCAGACCAGTTTCTCAAATCCTTTGATGATGCCTGTGCCATGTGTGAACCATAAATGTTGTAAGAACCTGTCGATGAATCATAAAAAATTGATGGGTCATGCACGGAAATTCTCGTTGTGCTTGAAGCAGCTGATGAACTTGCCGCCGCATTGGCATCAGCAGGTACAGCCGTCATACCGGATATGCACATTGCTGCTGCCATAAGTACAGTTGTGATTTTTTTAAGTCTCATTTTCATACTCTCCTTTAGATTTGCCAAGCGAATATTCGTGGTACACTCCGCTCTTTGCCTGATAGTGTTAAATACTAAGCCTCCAGAAACTCTCCCATACCCTATTAGATACTTTGCATAAATAATTCTAAATTATTTTATATTTTATGTTGATTATATCAGCATTATTTCATTTTTAAAATACAAAAAAGCAAAAAATGCATATAATTTTTAATTATTATACAACTTTTTTGCTTATTTTTACTATTTATTAAATTTGTTCTGTTTTATCTAAAACAAAAGCATTGCGAAAGTGCATATAAAAATACAGATAACTACAGTCAAGCGGATATTTGCAATACACATTCACTGCCTGCTCATAACATTACCATCTGCTATCGCAGCATATCAGTAGGGGTACAAGTCCCTTACCTGATAAGTCAAAAAAATCGCCACTTATATAACTCAATCAATCTCCAAAAGACTAATCCTTTAGAATCGATACATACAAGTGACGATTTCTTTATTTATGCCGCTTAATATCAATATTTATTTTCGATTAATTTACTCCGCAATAATATCCTTTACTACCTCACCTGCAATAATAAGACCTGCTACGGCTGGCACAAATGCCATACTTCCCGGTACTGCTCGTCTCTGCAGGCATGTACGCTGTACTCCCGGAGGACATATGCAATTGTTCTTGCAATTATCATTTTCATCCTCAATAGGTGTCATAGGTTTTTCTTCCGAATAAACAACTTTAAGCTTTTTCACGCCGCGTTTTTTAAGTTCACGACGCATTACTTTTGCGAGCGGGCACACTTTTGTCTTATAAATATCAGCTACTTTAAATGCGCTTGCATCCATTTTATTGCCTGCTCCCATACAGCTTATTATCGGAGTTCCTGTTTCCTGACATTTCATAACAAGTGAAATTTTTGCCGTCACAGTATCTACCGCATCTACAACATAATCATATTCCTCAAACGGAAATGTGTCTGCATTTTCAGGCAGGAAAAATGTCTTATAAACATTGACTGTAACCTTTGGATTTATTTCTAATATGCGTTCACGCATAATGTCTACCTTGTCTTTTCCCACAGTTTTTCTTGTCGCAATGAGCTGGCGGTTCAAGTTTGTAAGACACACTTTATCATCATCTATCAAATCTATCTGTTCAACTCCGCTTCTGACAAGTGCATCAACCGTATAACCTCCGACTCCGCCTATACCAAACACAGCAACTCTTGATTTGTGAAGTTTTTCAATCCCTTCTTTTCCTATTAACAATTCTGAACGTGAAAATTGATTTTGCATTTAGACCTCCGTATCGTATCCACTAGCAGATTTCTGCTCCTGCCGGCATTTTCTTTTCAGGTGTCATAAGCGACAGATTTCCTTCTGCATCTTCTGCGCAAAGCAACATTCCCTCTGATAATACTCCTGCAAGTTTAGCCGGTTTAAGGTTTACAAGTACCATTACCTTTTTGCCAACCATCTCTTCTGCAGAGTAATGCTTTTTAATTCCTGATACGATTTGTTTTACTTCACTTCCGATTTTTACCTGTGAGCAGAGAAGTTTCTTTGACTTCTTAACTTCCTCACATGCGATTATCTCTCCTACCTGGAACTGCATTTTCTCAAAATCATCAAATGTAATTTCAGGTTTTGCTTCTATGTCTATTACTTCCTCATCTGACTCTGCTTCTTCTGCTGCACCGGCGGCCGCTTTCTGCGCTGCCTGAATTTCCTCAGCTTTTGCAAGCACTTCTTTTACGTCCAATCTCATAAAGAGAATTTCAGGTGCATCTGTTACCTTTGTTCCTGATTCATAAAGACCGAATTTATCCATATCTTCAAGTGCACGCTCTGTTGTGTTGAGCTGTTTTAAAATCTTCTCTGTTGTTTCAGGCATAAATGATTTCAAAAGACTTGAACCGATAGTAATACTCTCAATAAGGTTGTAAAGAACTGTTGAAAGTCTGTCTTTCTTTGACTCATCTTTGCCGAGTACCCAAGGCTCTGTCTCGTCGATATATTTGTTACATCTCTTAAAGATTGTAAATACTTCTGTAATTGCATCTGCAACACGAAGCTTATCCATTTTTTCTTCAACTTTCTTTGGTACGGAAAGTACGAATGACTTAAGGTCATCATCAACGCTTTCAGCAGCTCCTTTATCCTCTGCAACTCCGCCAAGATACTTGTTTGTCATTGAAATTGTTCTATTTACAAGGTTTCCAAGTGTGTTTGCAAGGTCTGAGTTCATACGCTCAACCATGAGTTCCCATGTGATTACACCATCATTTTCAAATGGCATCTCATGAAGTACAAAGTAACGAACAGCATCTACTCCGAACATATCTACGAGGTCGTCTGCATAAATTACGTTTCCTTTTGACTTACTCATCTTACCCTCTCCCTGAAGAAGCCAAGGGTGACCAAATACCTGCTTTGGAAGTGGAAGCCCAAGTGCCATAAGCATGATTGGCCAATAAATTGTATGGAATCTAAGAATATCTTTACCTATAAGATGAAGGTCTGCAGGCCAGAATTTTTCAAAAAGGTCTGTTCCTGTTTCACTTGTATCGTTGTTTCCGTCAACATCGTATCCAAGTCCTGTGATATAGTTGCTGAGCGCATCAACCCATACATATACAACATGACCCGGGTCAAAGTCTACAGGAATGCCCCATTTAAATGAAGTACGTGATACACACAAATCCTGAAGTCCCGGAAGAAGGAAGTTATTCATCATCTCGTTTTTGCGTGATTCAGGCTGGATAAATTCAGGATGTGTCTTTATATGCTCAATAAGTCTGTCTGCATAATTGCTGAGTTTAAGGAAATATGCTTCCTCTTTTGCTGGCTGACATTCTCTTCCACAGTCAGGACACTTTCCATCTACAAGCTGTGATGATGTAAAGAATGATTCACAAGGTGTACAGTACATTCCTTCATAATATCCCTTGTAGATGTCTCCCTGCTCATATAACTTTTTAAATATTTTCTGAACCTGCTTCTCATGGTATTCGTCAGTTGTTCTGATAAATTTATCATATGAAGTATTCATTAAATCCCAAATTGATTTAATCTGTCCTGATACATCATCTACAAATTTCTTTGGTGTTATACCTGCTTCATCAGCTTTTATCTCAATTTTCTGTCCATGCTCATCTGTTCCTGTCTGAAAACGGACATCATATCCCTGCTGTCTTTTAAATCTTACAATACTGTCTGCAAGAACTGCCTCATATGTGTTTCCAATATGCGGTTTACCTGATGTATAAGCAATCGCTGTTGTTAAATAAAATTTCTTTTTCTCTGCCATTTTGAACCTCCTATAAAATAAAAAAGCCTTTAAGAACATCATAAAATATTCTTAAAGGCGATTATACCGCGTTACCACTTTAATTCATCCGCACTTCAGAATGCGAACCTCAACCACTGCCATCACAGTGCCACGCTTTAACGGGCGTACCCGGTACCTCCTACTTTTATCGTTACTATACTATCACTATATTTACGCCTCATCTGCGGCATAAATATAAGATTATGTTCAGAGTGTACAGCTCCAAGACCATCTTCTGCTACATTCCATATGCCCTTTCTCAGCAACGGGTTACTTCCATATATAATGTACTAAGCAACTCTGCGGGTTCTCTGTAATACTTTCTGTAACATACTTTTCTTTTCACAGCCTTTTTCATTCATAGATAAATGTATTTTAATATGTGGGTTGGCATTTGTCAACTGTTAATGTAGCAGTTACAGCTCCACTTTAAGGACTTTGCTATTGATGACACATTTCTTTCGCTGTCCTCATTCTCATAAAGTGCCATAAGTACCTGCAGCTTTAACATTTCGTTTTTTCTCAAAATAACATTGATTGATGTGCTTTTTTTATCAAAAAGAATTTCTATACCGACAAATTTATACTTGCCGCAATCTCTGTCTGACCTTCCGGACTCTCTCCAGCAGAAAGCTCAATCTGCTCTGTGGCAAGCTTTGATGTATCCACAAGCGTCTGTGACATATCCATACTTAATGATGCTCCCTGAGCCTGCGACATCATTATCCCAAAATCACCTCCACCTCGTTTCCATATTTCAATCTTTTCTTTAAGATATGTGATATCTGCGTCCATAAGCTTGCTGTTTTCTTCTCCTCTGTGAGCCTGTTTCTCTCTTTTTTCCTGCTTTCTTATTTCGTCTTCTATTTTTCTTAATTCTTTCTGCTGCTCTGCTCTTATCTTTTCATCCGGAATTTTGACAACCGTTTCTTTCTTTGATGAAATATACTTGTCATCATCTTTTCTATTCATGACTTCCTGTTTTATATGTGCAAGTTTCTTTTTTGCAATAGTTATCATTCTTTTTGCATGAGAAATTGCAATATTCAGCTCGTCATCATCATAGTTCCCACTTGCAGCTTTTCTCCTAAGTGCCGACAGATTTGAATTTGCACTTGCAACGGCATTACTTGCCTGTGATATGCTTTTAGCCCCCTGAATACTTGAAGATACTTTTTTATAGCTGTAATTTAAAACTTTTTTCGTCTTTGTCTCTGTTTTTGCAGCGTTTTTCTGAGCCTCTTTCATTCGCTCAAGCATATCTTTTAATCCTTCAAGCTGCTTTTGAAACTTTTCATATTCTTCTTCTTTTTTCGTCTTTTGTGAGCTTTTATCATCTGACGCACTGTCGTCCTCAATCTCTATATCGCTGTCATCACTCAGTTGGAGAATAACACCATCATCTTTTGTCTTATAGGTATTTGCAATACCATTGTCAGACTTAACAGAAATTCCGATACCATTTTTCGTCGTAATATCGGCGTATGTACTGACTGCATCATCCGAAACCTCACCGGATTTTGAGTAATTCTGCTTGCCGGACACTTGTTTACTTCCCCTTGTCTGAACATTATCTTTCTGTAAAGCTTTGTCCTTCTTTGTTTTTCTGTTTATATGATTTTGTCCTGTTTGAAACAGTGCATTATTTATACCTACTGCCATAAAACTCCCTCCTTGTTCTTAGACATCTAACACTTTTAACACTATGTTTTTAGCTCCTTTTTCTATATATCGGCAGTAAATACAAAACTTCTCAACATCATTCAACAACAATTCCACCATATTTCCACCTGTTTTCCACATGGTTTTTGCAAGTTATCCACAAGTTATCCACAAATTGTGCATAAATGGTTTGATTGAGCGGTGAATGTATTAACGCAGAAATTGACTTTATTAAACAACAGTGTTAAAATCTCTTTGAACAAATGTTCTTAAAGGAGATTACTAATGAAACGCAACACAAACATTTTAAAAATTGTCACTTATTCTTTTTATATTATTATCACATTTGTAATTTTAATATTTATCCTTTATTATAGTAAAAATAAAGAAGTAAAATTTATTCTCAGTTCCATCGGTATCTGGTTTTGTTTTTTTCTTTTCTGCGTCTACAAAATATGCAAAGCACGAAAATATGTAGGATTTTTTGAAAAAGGCATATATGATGCTGTAGATTTTGATGATATGGACGGTTTTGAGTTTGAAGAACTTACTTGCGACATTCTTGTTGCCAATGGTTTTGAAATTGCCGAGAGTACCCAAAACAGTGGTGATTTCGGTGTGGATGTTATTGCTCAAAGAGACGGTATTATATATGCAATACAATGTAAAAGATACAATGGTCCTGTCGGAATTGACGCTGTACAGCAGGTTTATGCCGGACGTGATTTTTATGAATGTAATGTTGCTGTCGTTCTTACAAACAGTTACTTTTCAAAAGCCGCACAGAGGCTTGCTGACAAAATCGGTGTGGTTTTATGGGACAGAGAAATGTTTAAGGAATTATTATAAATGGAGATTTTGATTTATGAACACCATTAAAATATCAGTCAGAAATCTTGTTGAATTTATATTAAGAAGTGGTAATCTCACTACATCATCAGGGCTTAAAGACCCCGATGCAATGCAGGAGGGTGCACGTATACACAAAAAAATTCAACGTAAGATGAAATCAGGTTATCAGGCTGAAGTTGCGCTGTCAATTATTGTTCCAATCAGTTATGACGACATCAATTTTGAAATATGCGTCGAGGGGCGTGCCGACGGTATTTTCACAGACGAAACCGGTTATAATATTGATGAAATAAAAGGTGTTTACAGGGAACTTGCATCCATTGAAAATCCCATTGAAGTTCACAGAGCACAGGCTCTTTGTTATGGTTATATATGGGCATGCGAACACAGTCTTGAAGGTATCGGTATACAGATGACTTATTGCCATATCCCAACCGAAGAAATCAAACGCTTTAATGAATATATTGATTTTAAGACACTTGAAAAATGGTTTTATGAGCTTTTACATGAATATGCAAAGTGGGCGTCATGGGAGCTCAAATGGCATGAAAAAAGAAACATTTCAATAAAAAATATTGAATTTCCTTTTGAATACCGTCCCGGACAAAACACTCTTGTAAAAGGTGTATATCAGACAATTCTTAGAAAAAAAAGACTTTATATAGAAGCTCCGACAGGTGTCGGAAAAACAATCTCAACTATCTTTCCGGCTGTCAAGGCAATGGGCGAAGAACTCAGCGAAAAACTGTTTTACCTCACAGCAAAAACGATAACCCGCACAGTGGCACAGGATGCATTTAATATTCTTTCGGATAACGGCGTACATCTCAAATATGTAACTATTACAGCAAAAGAAAAAATATGTATTCTTGATAAACCTACATGCAATCCCGGTTCGTGCCCGAGAGCACTGGGACACTTTGACAGAGTAAATGATGCTGTTTTTGACGTCATAACTCATGAAGAACATATAACAAGGGAAATTGTATCAACATATGCCGAAAAGCACAATGTCTGTCCTTTTGAAATGTGTCTTGATATATCCACATGGGTTGATGCTGTCATTGGTGACTACAATTACGCTTTTGACCCAAATGCATGTCTAAAGCGTTTTTTTGGTACGGACACAACATCAAACAACTATATTTTTCTTATAGATGAAGCCCACAATCTTGTTGACAGAGCCAGAGAAATGTACTCGGCTGCTCTCATAAAAGAGGATTTTCTTTCAATAAAAAAACTTACAAAATTTATGAGCAAAAAAATTACAAATGCCATTGAGCGCTGCAACAAATTGCTTCTTGCTCTCAAACGTGACTGTGATGTTCTTACCAAATGGCAGCTTATAGATATTGAAGATTTTGTTATCAGACTTATGCAGCTTGCAAATTATCTCGACGAATATCTGCAGGACTCCCGCAATAATAAGCATGGTTCAAACAATGTAAAAGGACAGATAAATTTAATGGAATTTGAGGGTGTGAATAATTCTGAACTTGTTCCTGATACAAGAGAGAAAATACTTGATTTTTATTTTTCAGTAAGGGCATTTCTAAATACATATGAACTGCTTGACGATAAGTATATTATTTATTCTGATTACTCAGAAGATGGAAATTTCAGACTACGTCTTCAATGTATGGACCCCTCCACTAATCTTGACAGCTACTTAAAAAAAGGAAGGTGCAGTATTTTCTTTTCAGCAACATTTCTTCCTATTAAATATTATATGGAACAGCTTGCCGGGGGAACAGATGATTATGCGGTCTATGCTCCGTCTCCATTTTCTCCTGAAAACAGACTTATAATGATTGGTCGGGATGTCAGTACAAAATACACAAGGAGAGGTCCGGCAGAGTACAAAAAAATTGCTGGTTATATAATTGATTTTATATCTGCAAAAATCGGAAATTATCTTATATTTTTCTCATCATACAAAATGATTGATGATGTACTTCCATTTGTTGAAGAAAATTTAGATTTTGAACCTGACATTTACATTCAGTCCTCCTCGATGAACGAACAACAGCGTGAAGAATTTTTAAACAACTTCAAGGAAAATCCCACCAAAACAACCCTCGGCTTTTGTGTTATGGGCGGTATATTCGGTGAGGGAATTGATTTAAAGGAAAACAGACTTATAGGTGCAATTATCGTCGGAACCGGACTTCCAATGGTCTGCAATGAAAACGAACTTTTCAAGGACTATTTCGATAGAGAAGATAAACCCGGTTTTGACTATTCGTACCGCTACCCCGGTATGAACAAAGTTTTACAATCAGCCGGACGAGTCATAAGAACCGATACCGACAGGGGTGCAATCCTTTTGCTTGATGAAAGATTTACGCAGGCATCATATCAAAAATTGTTTCCTAAGGAATGGTACCCGTATGAAGTTGTCACGAAGAATAGTATGAGAAAACGGGTAGAGGAATTTTGGAAAGATTAATGCTACAGTCTGACCTAACATCATAAAAGTGGATATTATATAATAGATTATTAAAATTTATTTAAAAAAGCTGATTCATACTTAGAACCAGCTTTTTTGAATTTTAATATACATTTGACATTAATATACGTTTTAAACACCCATAATTACGAACGATAATCTCCGTTAATCTTAACATAATCATAAGTAAGGTCACATCCCCATGCTTTCGCACTGGCTTCCCCCTGACCAAGATTAATGTCTATAAAAATTTCGTCTTTTGCAAGGAGTTTTGCTGCTTCATCCTCTGAAAACTCAACTCCTGCTCCATTCTCACATACTTTCACACTGCCAACTTCTGAGCGAAGTGATACACTGACTTTTGAAATATCAAATTCTGCTTCTGCATATCCGATGGCACAAAGAATTCTTCCCCAGTTTGCATCTTCTCCAAACATTGCACATTTGAATAACGGGCTTCTGATAACACTTTTTGCTACAATTATTGCTGTTTCCATGTCAGGTGCACCACAGCAGGTACACTCAAGCATCTTTGAAGCACCCTCACCATCTGCTGCAAGCATTTTCGTCATGTTTGACATTACAATATAAAGAGCTTTCTTGAACTTTTCGTAGTTTTCATCTTCAGCTACAATCTCTTTATTTCCTGCAAGTCCGTTTGCCATGACACTTACCATATCATTTGTAGATGTATCTCCGTCTATGCTGAGGCAGTTATATGTAATCTTGACTATCTCGCTAAGTGCTTTCTGAACCATTTCCGATGAAATAGCTGTATCTGTTGTCACAAAATTGAGCGTTGTCGCCATATTCGGATGAATCATTCCACTTCCTTTTGCCATACCGCCGAGATGACAAACTTTTCCATCAATCTCAAACTCCACAGCAACTTCCTTGCGAACAGTATCTGTTGTCATAATCGCATCTGCTGCCGCTGTATGACCGTCTGCTGTCATTCCGTCAACAAGCTGCTGCATATAATCTTCAAAAGGTTTTACTGAAAGTCTCTGTCCTATAACTCCTGTTGAAGCAACAATTACTTCCTCAGGCTTAATTCCTATTGCGTCTGCAAGAAGCTCAGAAACTTTCTCTGCAATCTCCTCACCGTCAGCATTACATGTATTTGCGTTTTTTGAATTGACAATAACTGCTTTTGCTTTGCCGCCGCTCTTTTCAAGATGCTTTTTAGTAACAATTATCGGTGCACCTTTTACTTTATTCTGAGTATAGACACCTGCCGCATTACACTCTTTTTCACTGTACACAACACCAAGATCAAACTTTTCCTTAACCGGATTTATACCGCAGTTAAGTCCGTTTGCTACAAAACATTTAGCAGCACATACTCCACCTTCAATATATTTATATCCGTCAAAAATCTCTTTTGTCATTATGAGCCTCCTGTTTTTCTGCATTATTAAACATCTTAACTCTTTTTTGAGATTTTAACAATACTTACTTTTTATACTTATTTTTCTTTTGCATTTTTTAAGTTTACATTTATTGTAACTTTACCGTTTTTTTCGAGTTTTTCAAGCTCATCCTTTGTTAAGTCCACCTGTTTTCCGTCTACATAATATGTTACACTTCCATCGGCATATGCTGTGCATGAAGCTGAATTACCCGTTGCATTTCCGTTTTTTTCGGCATCATTTATTTCAACTACAACTTTTGAGTCTTTATTTTTTTCAGGTGTCTCGCTTACGTCCTTCTCGTCTGATTTTACCTGTGCTTTATTATTAGCAGTTCTTTCTACTTTACCGGATTTCTTTGTTTCATCATCTGCAACGGACTGTTTTTTTGCCGATACCTGCTCCGTTTTTATCTCTCCGTTACTATTTGCTTCTGTGAAAGCTTGTGCAATACCGTTCTGTGAAAATACTGTCACGGCTCCTGCAAGTATAATTGCTGCTCCTAACGCTCCGATTGTTGTTGTTTTCTTAAATTTCATAATAGCCACTATCCTTTCTTTTACTGCATTCTTTCCAAAACCGTTGGCAAAGAATGATAATCTATACTGTTTTTCCGCAAGGTTCAAAAGCACCATTGCATATTCTTTCCTGAAATCTTCACCGCATCTTAATATCACCCGCTCATCACAAGCCATTTCAATATCACGGTTCATAAAAATATACATCAGCCATACAAGAGGATTGAACCAATGAATACAAACTGCAAAAATCACCGCCAGTTTCCAAATGTTATCCGCATATTTTATATGAATACTTTCATGCATCAACACGTATTTTATTTCATTGTCTTGACCAGAAGACAACCCGTCCGATTTTTTTAATCTCATAAATATTTTTGGAAATATTATCTCCGGATGTATAATTCCAAATGTTATCGGTGTCGCTGTCATATCAGAAACATAAAGTTTTACATGTTTCGGCAAAATTTTCATCTGCCTGATATTCTGCTCAAGTTCCTCCTGTAATGGTAATGCAGCTTTAAACTTTTTGTACTCCCTATAATATGAAACTGCAAAAAACACAATTAAAACAACTGCCACAAGTCCCCACCCTGTCAACACTAAATTTATATTATTATTTTCAGAATACAGATTTTGCGGCTTCGACATCACTGATGTCCCTGCTGCATAATATATCCCGGACTTATTTTCACTCCTAAAAAGCCCACCCAAAATATTTTTTGCTCCTCTGACCACTCCAATGAAAGGCTTTGCAATACCAATTGTTATCGGAAGATTAACCGGTATTATCAAACGAAGTAAAACAATTTTCCACATTGTAACGATAAATCTTTTTGAAAAATAATTTCCGACAGCTTTTTCTAAAATAATCGTAAGTATAATAAGCACTCCTGCCGAAACACTCATGTCTATAAGCATTTAAACACCTCACTTCATTTGATTTACCATATCTTTCAACTGCTCCAGTTCTTCTGCCGTCAATCTGTCCTGAGACAACATTGCCGCAAAAAAATTCTTTTTTGACCCTTCAAACATACGGTCTATAAGTTCCTCTGTCTCATATTCCTGTGCATCTTTCTTTGAAATAAGTGCTCTGCATCTGAATTTCGGTTCAATTCTTTCAACAGCGCCTTTTTCAATACATTTTTTAATAACTGTATATGTGGTATTTCTATTCCACCCTATTTCTTCTTTTAAAATCTTTGCTATCTGTCCTGCTGTCAATTCACCCTCTTTCCATAAAATCTCCATAACTTTCAGTTCTGAATCATAAAGCTTTATTCCCATGGTAATTCCTCCCTGTGTTTTCGGTTTATAAAAAATGACTATTGCAATAGTTATTACGTTTTTATACTATCACGATAGTCATTTTCAGTCAATATTATTTTTGTGTTAATTCTGTGAACAGTTGTGCACATCTTATTTTTTCTTATACTTCTGTACTAACCATTTACCCTGACCACTCAAATCATTACCGGTAAATCCGCTTGTCTTTTTGCATGACGCTTTTAAAAGCGATGCGCTTTCAGGCTTATTACTAAGGCTCCAGCAAACATATCCCATATTATAACTGTTCATAAGCTTAATCCATTTATTTGCACTTGAAAAATCATATTTTCCGTTTCCGCTTGAATCGCATGTACCAAACTCTGTACAGATTACAGGCAGCCCGTTTTTATGTGCTGTTTTAAGTTTATTCCTATAACTGTCCCCATGTGTTGCCGCATAAAAATGTATTGAATACATAATGTTTTTGCATCCTTTTATCGGACTTTTTGCCGCAATATCAACATCTTGCGACCAATTTGGAGTTCCTACAATTATAATGCCGTTTTTATCATTTTTTCTTATAACAGGAATTACCTTTTTTGCATATTTTTTAATATCAGACCAGGTTGTCCCTCCATTTGGCTCATTGCATATCTCATAGAGCACATTTTGATAGGATGCATATTTTTTTGACATTTGAGCAAAAAATTTTTTAGCCTTTTTCTGATATTTTAAAGGTGTCCTGTCATTCAAAACATGCCAGTCTATTATCACATACAAACCAAGTTTTTTTGCGGCTTTTACTCCCGTATCTATGGTATCAAGCAGCTTTTTGCGGCTCGCCGCATCTGTAACACAATATCCGTTATACTCTTGTGTGTACATTGCAAGCCTTACCGTGTTTACTTTCCATTTGTCACGCAATGTTTTAAATGTTTTCTCAGTAATGTACGGATATCCGACATCCCAGTTTATTCCATGTGAACTGACACCTTTTAATCTGACTGTCTTTCCGTTTTTGTCTGCTATATTTATTCCCTTAACTTTCAGTTTTCCATGTTTCTGCACATATGTTACAGCTTTACATGAAACTTTCTGAAAAGGCAGATAATTTAAATCCGTCAAGCCAACTGCAATCATCAGTACTAAACTGATAATCATTTTTACTGCTGTTTTTCTCACTAAATACTTCTTTTCCATACTAATCCTCATTTCTGCATAAAATAAAAGTCTGCGAAACTCTCATATCTATAATAATATCATACAAATATTGAGTTTCACAGACATTTAAAAAAACATTATTTTTTCTTTCCGAATAAAATCCTTACTGAATTAAGCACACATAACATTGCCACACCGGAATCGGCAAATACTGCCATCCACATTGAAGCAATTCCCGCAAATCCAAGAACCATTACAAGTGCCTTGATTACAAGTGCACCTATTACATTCTGCATTGCAATTGCTTTTGTTTTCTTCGCAATATTTATACTCTCAGGTATAGCCGAAAGTCTTGAATTCATAAACACAACATCTGCCGCTTCAATTGCTGCATCTGCTCCACTTCCCATTGCTGCTCCTACATCAGCTCCGGCAAGAACAGGGGCATCATTTATTCCATCGCCGACAAACATAACAGCACCTTTTTCCTCACGGATTTTTGAAAGGTTATTAAGTTTATCCTGTGGAAGCTGTTTTGCATAACAAATATCTATTCCTGCCTCTTTAGCTACCATCTCAGCATTCTTTTTTGCATCACCTGTAAGCATTGCCGTCCAAAGTCCATATCTCTTTATGTCACTTATTGCCTGTTTAGAGTCTGATTTTATCTTATCATTGATAACTATATAACCAATGTATTTTTCATTAAATGCAAGCAATACTTCTGTTCCATAAATTTCTTTAGCTTTACTTGGAACTTCTATTCCTTTCATTGTCAGAAGCTCAATATTTCCACATAAAAGCATTCCATCATCCAGCGTAACTTCCATTCCTTTTCCGGAAATTTCTTTTATATCTTTTACCTCAGGTATTTCAAGTCTTCTTTTCTTCACCTCTTCCATAATACTTGTTGCGATTGGATGTGTCGAACGGCTCTCTGCCGCACCCGCAAAAGCAAGTATTCTGTCCTCGGCATAATTTCCATCACTTACTATCTGTGCTACCTTGAAATTTCCCTCTGTTACTGTTCCTGTTTTATCCATAACAACTGCTTTTACTTCAGCAAGTGACTCAAGTGAAACTCCGCCTTTAAACAAAATTCCTTTTTTGGAACCTGCTCCTATTCCCGCAAAGAATGCAAGTGGTACACTTAAAACAAGAGCACACGGACAGCTTATAACAAGGAAAGTAAGTGCTGTATATACCCAGTAATGCCAGTTTCCTGTTATAAGTGACGGTATAACTGCTGTAGCCAAAGCAGCAAATACAACGATAGGTGTATAAATTCTCGCAAATTTACTTATAAATCTGTCAATCTTAGGTTTCGATGCCGCCGCATTTTCAACTGCTTCAAGAATACGGCTTACCATCGACTCTTCCAAAAGCTTTTCAACTTTTACATATATAAGACCCGACATGTTTACGCAACCTGAAACAACTTCACTTCCCTCTTTTACTCCTACCGGAACAGGCTCACCTGTCACCGCAGAAGTATCAATACGGCTGTCTCCTTTAACAACAACTCCGTCAAGTGGTATTCTGTCACCCGGTCGTACTTCTATAATGTCTCCAATCTCTATTTCTTCAGGGTCAAGTTCTATTACATTATCCCCATCTATATACCTTACAACCTCAGGACGCATATCAACTGCTTCCATAATCTGTTTACGGCTTTTTCCAACCGCAATATCCTCAAAAAATTCACCGATTTCATAAAACAGCATAACGCCTACTGCTTCCGGATATTCACCTGTAGCAAATGCACCAATGGTAGCAATGCTCATAAGGAAGTTTTCATCAAATAATTTACCTCGAAAAAGATTTTTAACAGCTTTTAAAACAACTTCACCGCCAAGTATAATATATGATACAACAAAAAGTTCTATATACACAGCCGGTATAACATTAAGATATTTCTGACAGACAACACCACCTATAAAAACAAATGCACCGATCGCAATTTTTATAAGTTCCACTTTGACATCATCGTCGCCTCCATCTTCATCCGCTTCAACCGATGTCTTTTTTTCACTGCTGTATTCTTCAATAACAGTTCCGGGTTCCATCTTATCTGCTATTTCTCTAAGTTTTGGAAGTACCTCATCCGGGTTTTTCGCCTCCACCAAAAGCTGGCTGGTCGCAAATGTCAATGTAACCGCCACATCCGGCAGTTCATTCATCTTTCTCTCAACTTTTGCCGCACAATTTGGGCAATCAATACCCTCTATACGATATTTTTTCTTAGTCACCCCATCAAGATGTTTGTGGTGGTGATGTTCATGTCCTTCATGTTCTCCGTGGCAGCAACAGTCGCCATCACAGCAATCTTCGTCATCATGATGATGGTGGTGGTGCTCATGTTCCTCATGCTCTCCGTGACAGCAACAGTCGTCATCACAACTATCTTCATCGTCATGGTGATGGTGAGTTTTCTTTTTTCCACTGTGTTTCTTTGCCTTTGAAATCTCTTCTATCACGGTGCCCGGTTCCATCTTATCTGCTATCTCTCTAAGTTTCGGAAGTACCTCATCCGGATTTTCTGCTTCCACCAAAAGCTGGCTTGTTGCAAATGTCAATGTAACACTGACATCCGGAAGGTCATTCATCTTTTTCTCAACTTTGGCTGCACAATTCGCACAGTCAATACCTTCTATATGATATTTCTTCTTCATAATAAGAGGTCTCCTTGTCTTTTAATTTATTTTAGTCAGTGTTCATATGAACAATTATTCATATGTTGTATTCAATATATCATAATTATATTTAAAAGGCAAGTATAAATAATATAAAAACAGCAATGAGGAATAAATAATTCGTCGCTTTTTTCGTCGCTTTTCAAACGAAAAAAGCGACGAATTATTTTAATCTGTACAACTTGCCTTTTGTTTTCCCATTATCGATGAGTTTATCAAGTACTATTAATTCTTTTAATAATTCCTTTGTTCTAGTATCCTTTAGTCCAATATTATCGGCTATTTCAGCCGTTTTATGCCACTCGCCATCATTCAATAATTTTAGGATTTTATCATATTGTCCTATCTTTTTCTTTGATAATTTTTTCGTCGCTTTTTCATAGCTATCTGGCAGCAAAACTTCATCATCAGCTTCCAAAAACGCCGGATGGATTGGAATTCTTATTCTCATAGCTCGTCTATCTTCATCCGTAAAGAACTCCGCTCTTGGTGAGCCATTCTTCTCAAGTTCTTCCTGTATTGTTGGTATGCCAGAAGAATGTCCCTCTGATAAATCCAGTTCTTTTAAAAACTCTCCAAGTCGTCTATTTCTATAATATCTCGAAACAAATCTCTTTCCCTCAGCTATCGTCTTTTCTGAAATAGATCTGTCTATCCCCGGAAAATTCATAATATTTATGCAATCCGGCTCTATCTCTATAGTTACTGGTTCAAAGGACATATAATCTCTGTGATAAAAAGCATTTACCACAGCCTCCTCTATTGCCTGATATGGATAATTGAATATCCTTAATGCCTCCATCTGATTTGGTACTTTAATTACCTTTTCTCGAATAATCAAATTACGAAATCTTTCCATTGTTGCCTGAATCATCTGAGGCACCGAACCTGTAATATTAGGGAAATCTTCACTAATACTTGGATTTTCAATGCTTCCTTTAGGAAAAGAGGTCATCTGTACATAAGTATATCCAAAGAATTTTTCTGGATGCTCACAGAACATCATAATTGCCACATTCTGAATATATCTGAGTTCTGGAGGACCAACCAATAGCTGCATATCATTAAGTATTTCCTCAACACCACGTTCCCTTACCTGTTTAGCAAGCTTACTACCAGTTTTTCTCAAATGATCTTCTAACAGCACCGGTGAAATATCCTCAAATGTTGCCTTATGGTTTGCTCTGCAATCAAACGGGGTTTGATCTGACATATTAATCAGTTCTCGCTCCTGTTCACTATTTGCCTTAACAGAACTTGTCTGATAACGAATATAATAATTGTACTTTTTCTCTTTCTTACTTGTTACATGCTCTGGTGATTTATAAGGTCGCTGCTGTCCTGTTCTGACAACAATTACAAAAATCCATTTTCTATCCACTTCTGCTGGTATCCCCTGTGGAAAGTAGGGTGGAGAAATCAAATTATTGTACCCCAACATATCTTTCTGTATTGAATCCAACATATATTCAGGTAAACCTTTTACCGGACGCTTGGCAACACCATTTTCTTCCTCAACGCCTACAACAATATAACCGCCGCCATCATTATTATAATCATTTGCGAATGCACAGACACTATGGTAGATATCGTCAGGATTCCACCCAGTCTTAAACTCTATTCGGTCTGATTCTAATTTTCTTTTGTTTAATAAATCCTCTACATCCATTTCAAGTTCCATAGTGTCATCTCCATTCCTATCTATGATTTTTGTTCCTTTTTTGTTTAATTCTCAATTGGGGAAATTCAGAATTATATCTTTCTATTGCAATCATAAGGTCATTTTCCATATCTGAATTCCATAACTTTAGTTCTGAAAGTATAGCTGTTCGGTACAATTCCACATACTTTCTAATATAAAATCCACACTGTCCACCCGTTAATATGTCCTCTTTTATTTTTACATGAAGCATTTTATTTCTCGTATTAACAGTTTTCTTTAAGATTTTCAGAACATCATCTCCATCAAAAATTCGTAGTCCATATACACGAATAACCGATTCTATCTTATCTCTCAAACTTGGTCTATTTTGTGTTGAGATTTTGAATCCAAAATCACATTTAGGACACCTAGCGTTTCTCTGCCTAGACTGCTGTGAACAATTAATTTGAACTTTTTGCAAATATTCAAGATGTTCTGATAATGGTTCAAATATCTCTGCAAACAATGCCAATCTCAAATCAGCAGTCATTCCATTGCCAAAGCCAATATAATAAAACATTTGATTCATACTGAGTAATTTTTTATTAAAACGCTCCCATGCACAAAATCCTCTTTTATATATTGTATCATTCATAGGTTGACTAAATTTTGTATAAGCTTTTTCTCCCTCACAATACGACAGCATGCTTTTTCTCATCTCTGCAGTAATATCTAAGTTGTCAATTTCATATTTTTGCATTTTAAAAAAACGTCCATCAAAAAGACATTCATATCTTAAAATTTTGCAAAGCAATTCATGCGCTTTACTCAAAAGTATAGGAGTTGACATTGTTATAATTATACTTTTTCGATTCATTACAGTCATAATTTCCACATTAAATTTTATTTTTTCACGCTGTAATGCCCACTCTCGCTGAATGTTATATGAAAGCAATCCTTCTGTTTCGTATCGGCCTATATATTTTAATTCTTTACAATACCTCTTTTCAAAAATTGTTTCCATTTATTATTTTCCTATCTGTAATTGCAGTTCTTGAAAACTCTCTAAGGCACTCTGCAAGTTCTCGATAATATCTGATGCCAGCACATCTGGCTCCGGTAAATTATCGAGATCTGCAAGAGATTTATCTTTAATCCAGAAAATATCCAAGCTCGTTTTATCTCTTTCAAGTATCTCCTGAACATCATAGCAACGGAAACGACCATCTGGATTTTCTTCAGACCATGTTTCTGTACGCTCATAGCGATTTTCTGGATTATAACATTTAACGAAATCATCAAGATTCGAATCCGTCATCGGATGCTGTTTCAATGTAAAATGCACATTTGTACGGAAATCATATATCCAGATTTTCTTTGTTTGCATTTCTGCACTAGCCGGACGCTTATCAAAAAAGATTACATTAGCCTTTACACCTTGCTTGTAGAAGATTCCGGTTGGCAATCTTAAAATTGTATGCAAGTCCGTAGTCTCCAGTAATTTCTTACGGACGATTTCACCCGCTCCGCCTTCAAACAGTACGTTATCCGGAACTACCACAGCGGCTTTTCCGGTTGCCTTCAAAATCGTATTAATATGCTGTACAAAATTCAACTGCTTATTGGATCCAGTCGTCCAAAAATCCTGACGGTTATAAACCAGATCTTCATCTTCCTGCTTTCCCTCTTCATTGGTAAAAGTAATGGAAGATTTCTTTCCAAATGGAGGATTAGTTAATACATAATCCACACGATAACTTGGGTCAGTCAAGAGTGCATCTCCTTGAACAATCGGCACTTTTCCGTAAATATCTCCAATATTATGAAGATATAAGTTCATTAATGCAGTTTTATATGTTGCAGACACAATTTCATTACCATAGAAGGTTTCATTCTTCAAGAATTCCTTTTGCTCTCTGTCCAACGAATAGTTCTCCGGATCTGCCAAAAATGCCTGTGCCGCTAAGAAAAATCCCCCTGAGCCACAACAGGGATCTGCGATGGTCTTCATCGGCTCAGGGCGAACACATTTTACCATTGCTCTGATCAGTGGACGTGGAGTAAAATACTGGCCTGCTCCGCTCTTAATATCTTCTGCATTTTTCTGTAATAATCCCTCATAAATTTCGCCTTTTACATCTGAAGACATGGCAACCCATTTTTCTTTATCAATCATCTGTACAACTCTGTAAAGAATCGCTGCATTACTAATTTTATTTGTTGCTCCCTTGAAGATTTTTCCAAGAATTCCTCCCTGCTCTCCAAGTTTTTCAAGTATGGATTTATATTTTTCTTCCAGTTCTGCCCCCTTCAACGAACTCATATCAGACCATGTACAATCTGACGGAATACCAGTATCTCTCTTGTAAGGTGGCTTAGAATACTCTTCTGCCATCTTCAAAAATATTAAATATGTGATTTGTTCCAAATAGTCACCATAGGATACACCATCATCTCTCAATGGACCACACATTCCCCAAACCTTTGAAACTATTGTTGATGTCTGTTCACTCATTTAATTTAATCCTCCTTCAAAGGCTTTTTTTAGTATGCTTTGACGCATGGCTTCAGCTTGTGAAAGTGCTGTGTCTACGGTTTGCTCTATACTATCGCAAACGGATAACCTAGATTCAATCTCATCCACGATATAATCCTGTTCAGCAAAAGATGTAAAAGGTATACGTAATGCTCTTACACGTTCTTTATTTAACGCCTTTTGATTATTACCTGATCCAACCCTTCTGGTATTATCATAGTTTAATTGTAAAAAGTAGTATACATATTTTGAAGAACATGGTGTTTCTGATACTAATATTGCCGCTGTATTCTGATTATGTGCCGCTTCAGTTTTTAGAATTGCAGCTTGTCCTCGCGTCTTTCCCTCTCCGATCATTGCCAGCATCACAGTTCCAATAGGTTGTACATTAGTCGATGCATGTGTTAGCCCTTCATGTGTTATTCGCTCATTAGAGTGAAAAATTGTATTAAAATGGACCTCCCCACTACTTATCCAATTTATTGTGCCATTCCAATATTCAACATTTTTTCTACTTGGTGTAGCTCCAACTTGTACATCAAAAAGTTCCCCCAATCTAGCAATTTTCCACCCATTTGGTATCTCAAGATGCACCGCATTTTCGTCTCCAGAAGTATCTTTAAAAACCTGCTTCTGCCTCACAATACTATTATAATCTTCAACTATTGATTCCGTTCCTTTATTTCGCCATTCATAGCTAAACTTTCCTTCAAATGCAGCCTTCAGTACCGCCTGCCGATATACCGCCAACTGCTTTTTAATAATTTGCAATGTCTCCACACCTTTATCCAACTCAGAAAACAATTCCTCGATGCGTGAGACAATACGATTCTGCTCTTCAATTGACACATCCGGTATTTTTATATGTTTCATTTGTCCTTGAGTTAGCTTTAATCTCGTTGTTCCAGAAACATATCCACTATAATTAAAATAATTCAAATAGTAGCATAAAAATTTATTATTTGTTTTTGATTTTAAAACATGAGCATGGTTATTAACCCAAGTTTTTCCCGAAATAATATATGCCTTTTTTGCAAATGTATTTAGAAATGGAGCACCATCTTCTCCCAACAAAACATATTCCCCATCTGTAATATAATCGTCTATGTAGCCGACTTGACCAGTTGCACCATAATATGGATATAAACTATCTTTTTTCTTACCCTCTATTCGCCTTGCTCTATCTTTATTATTAATTGGTTTACGTTGAGTATCACATATCTCAACAGCCTCTTCAAAAGGTACATAATTCCACATTGTACATTCTCCTTACGCCACCAATTCCTCATTCATTTCTTGTAATATTTCTTCATAATTATCACCGAAAGCATCATAAAATCCCAACAGTCCACCTTTCCGATCAAACGGCGTCAGATCTAAATCTTCCGGCAAGATACTGAGCGAAGTTGCGATATGATCTTTGATCAAGCGCAGCCACTCCATCTGCTCTTCTGTGAAATGTATAGCACCAGCATTTCTCCGCAACGTCCATTGCATGAAGTTATAATTCACCTTGTCTGCAAATGGCGTCAGATTATCTATATATCCCATTTCAAAGCGAATGATGGAAATCAAATCTGTCAGCTGTGCTATTGTTCCTCTCTTCACTTTATCAGACTTCTTAATAGCATAACAATCCCACAGTCGTTCCACAGTAATTCCCTTTGATTTAAGTTTCTCATATAAGGCTTTCAGCTGTTCTATTGCCATAGGTCTGTTTTTATAAGTTTCATCATAGATAATTCGCAATGCCACAATCTCATCCTTGTTTTCTTCAATGAACTCATGGAATGTCTTAATCACACGCTCTGCTGTTTCTTCCTGCTGAGTATCAAAACCAGCAAAGATTACAGAATCAATGTTTACATTGTCAATAATCTGATCATGATTACGCCTTACATTCTCTATGTATTCACGTACATCTGGATTATGGAACGGTGCTACTGCTTGCTTTATTAGTTCCTTTTGGGCTTCTTTTCTCTCCTCTTCGTCAGGCTCTTCAACACTGGTTTTGAACTGTGCCCTTTTTTCTACCACATCTTCATCAAAGGCGTTCAAAAGTCTTTCCGCGACAGTTCCTGCCGGAGTACCCACTTTCTCTTCAAATTGCTTTCTCTCTGCTGGTGTCATCTGACTATTTAACCGAATCACACGGTTTGCAAGAGAAGTCAATATTTTCTCATCCTTAGCTCCTAAAGCAACATTCATCATCAATTCTTTCATGCTAACTGATGGCTTACTCTCTAACGGTCTGGTATCTGATTTTCTTGATTTAGTAACACCAACTGCATCCACAATAACAAAATGGTCCTTATTTTCTGTTGCAGATGGAGTCACCTTCTGAAGTTCGTCTTTACTTAGTGTTCTGGTTCCTCGGCCTTTCATCTGCTCAAAATAATTCTTGCTACGCACATCACGCATGAAAATCAAACATTCAATCGGCTTAACATCTGTACCGGTTGCTATCATATCAACGGTAACTGCAATTCTAGGATTATAATCATTTCTAAAAGAGCTAAGTACAGATTCAGAATTATCTACAGAATAGGTAATCTTTCTGCAAAAATCGTTTCCTTCCCCAAACTCTTCTCTCACTATCTGAACAATGTCATCTGCATGACTATCTGTCTTTGCAAAAATCAATGTCTTAGGAACTTCTTTTCTTCTTGAAAACAATTTCGTATAAAGATTTTCCTTATATGCCTTAATGACCGTCCGAATCTGACTTGGATTTACAATATCTCGATCTAGCTGTGTGGGCTGATAATGTATATCCTCGTCTAGCTGCTTCCACCTCTTGGCTCTTGATAATCGGTCTCTATATTCAATTAATTGTTTCATCAAATGTCCACCATTTTTTCCAACATTTGTTTCAATCAAGAAAATATCCTCTCCAACATTTACACCATCCACAATGGCCTGTTCTCTCGGATATTCACTAACTATATTTTCATCAAAGAACGCAAATGTCCTATTGTCCGGTGTCGCAGTCAAGCCCACAATAAATGCATCAAAATAAGACAAAACCTGACTCCACACATTGTAAATGGATCTATGACATTCATCTACGATGATTACATCAAAGAATTCCGGAGGATATTTCTCGTTGTAAACCACCTCTTTCGGTGCCTTACTTTCAGCTGTCGTCAATTCTGCAAAAGAAGTTTCTTCCGCAGATTCATCCAGTTCTTCGCCCTTCAAAATGGAATACATTCTTTGTATTGTACTGATACATATCTGTACATCGCTTGGAATATATGAGCTTGTCAATCTTCTTACACCGTAAATCTGTGAAAAAGATCTTGGATCATCTGTCGGAGTATAGGCAAGAAATTCTCTCTCTGCCTGTTCACCCAATCCCTTGGTATCCACCAAAAATAAAATCCGATTGATTTTTCCATATTTGAGCAATCTATATGATGCAGTTATAGCTGTAAATGTTTTCCCTGCACCAGTAGCCATCTGTACTAATGCCTTTGGTCTGTTATCAGCAAACGACTCTTCCAATTTTTTTATGGCATTTATCTGACATTTACGAAAACCTGTTTCGTCCAAAACTGGAAAATGCTTCATATTATTACGAATCGTATCTGGTTGTTTCAGTAACTCATGAAGTGTCTCTGGACGATGAAATGAAAAAACTGTTCTTGACCTATATTTCATGTCCTTATAATCTGTAAATCTAATCAATTTATCTGTCGCTTCATATACAAAGCGGATAAAATAATCTACCCTAACCCATTTAAAGGTACTATGGGCGTACCTTCCGGACTGAATCTCTACATCTGTGATTGATTGACCAGCTTCTTCTCTCTTAACCTCTACTACACCTGCTGGCTGACCGTCAATAAACAATGCATAATCTACCTCTCCAGTACTTGTAGGGAATTCTCTCACAGCAACACCTAAAGACACAGCAAGGTTCAGGCGATTCATATCTTGTATAACCCATCCTGCCTGACATAACTTTTCATCAATTATAAGACGTGCTTTTTCTTCTGGTGTCATATCAATCTTCCCCCCTTGTCTAAAAACTCCATATGAAAATACATACAGAGTTTTTTCTTTCTATGTTCACTCTTCTACATGTTCTATTCCCTGACTGAGTATCGTAAAAACATGTTCATCCGCAAGTGTATAAAGAACTGTCTTTCCTTCCTTTCTGAACTTGACAAGCCTGTTCTGCTTCAATATGCGAAGCTGATGAGAGATTGCACTTTGAGTCATATTAAGAATAGAAGCTATATCATACACACACATTTCATTCTCAAACAGAACGTAGAGAATTTTTATTCTGGTCGAATCACCAAAAACTTTAAACAAATCCGCAAGGTCGTACAGTTCGCTTTCCTCTGGCATCTTGTTCTCAATTTCCTCAGCGGTTTCTTCATTAATCGTCATATATGTTGTCTTTTCTTCCATATCAAAACTCCATTCATCCAAAAATACTAATACACCACGCCCGGCATAATAAGTCATTGATACATTACTCTAATCTTTCCAGTGCCTCCTTAGGGATTTCCTGTGAACTTCTTATGTCAAGAATGCTCTCTGTTTCTGTAAGTGCATTCTGATACCACATAACAGCTTCTGAAATATTCCCCACGCTTTCATAATACATTCCAAGCTCACAGCAAATCTCTGCACAAGATGAAGTGGCTGCATCTTTAAGTGCACATTCCATAAATGAGACTATATCACCTTTTACTCTATAACATCTTGCAAGCACACAAAAAGCTTCTTTTACCTCATCTATGGTTCTTCCATCTTCTTCAAGAGTCCTCTTAAATAAATTTTCCGATTTCAGAAAATCATCATCCTTTCCGGAACGGAAAAGCTCCATTGCATACATATGATGCAGTTTCTTTGAAAGTCTTTTTCCATCTGCGGCAATTCTCTCAAATGCCGCAAAATCTCTCGGTGCATGATTTGTGAGTGGTCTGTGCTCAATCACAATATCACTGTCGTAAACTACCGGGTCTACTCTCAACGTCTCATGTATCTGGTCTATCCATGAAAATGTTCTAAGTCTTTTATATAATTTGGGTCTGTATTCCTCCTCAAAATTGTACACCGTACTCAAACCGGCAGGTGTATGGTAAAGCATTTGTACGATTTCTATTTCAGGCAGCATGATCTTTTTTAATTGGCAAAGTTTATCTCTGTTTTCGGCATCAAGATATTCATCTGCATCTGCCGTATATATATAATCTCCTGTGGCTTTTGATGCCGCAAAATTTCTTGCATCTGCAAAATCATTACACCATTTATAATCAAATATTTTATCGGTATATTTCCTTGCAATTTCCTTTGTCTTGTCGGTCGATCCCGTATCTACTATAATTATCTCGTCCATTATGTCATGCAGGCTGTCGAGACACCTTGATAAGACTGCCTCCTCGTCTTTTACAATCATACATAAACTAAAACTTACCATATCTCTCCTCGTTTCGTACTATTTGACTTTGAACATATAATGCGTTGTGCCCAGAAAGTAACTTACCATCAACTGATGCCACGGATCGCTCCATTGATGTGAAAGTTTCACAATTAATTCACAGTATCATCCCCGCCTACATCATCAGGTATCGAAGCATCATCTCCACCTACATCATCAGGCTGTGAATCATCCCCATCATCACCTGAGTCTCCAACATCTGTATTATCGTTATTATCTGCCGGTTTCTTTGTAGGGGCTGCCTCCGTATCTTTGTCCGTATTATTTTCACTGTCATTGTCCGGTGTCTCCGTCGGCTTTGTATTATCCATTGCATCAGGATCCATTGTAGGTACTGCCGTCACGGTTGTATTTCCGTCTGAATTATAATCACCGCTATAATCCTTACCCGATGAACCGCTGCTATTCTGTCCCTCATAACTTTCAAATTCTTTATTTTCAAGCCCCTGATGTATGTCAGACATAAACTCACGCCAAATCCTGAGTGGATAAGTATTCCCATACAAATCATAAAGCGTCTTAGGATTATCATAGCCTACCCATACTGTAGTTGTATAGTATGGTGTATATCCACAGAACCATCCGTCTTTTTTATCACTCGTTGTTCCTGTCTTTCCTGCACACGACATATTGTCAAGTGCATTTCCCCTTGCAGTTCCACTTACAAGTACGCCCTGCAGAATACTTGTCATCATTCTGGCTGCATTCTGTTTGTAAACATGTTTTTCCTTCCGGTTTTTCTTGTTGTTTACTATGGTTTTTCCTTCAGAATCAGTAATCTTGCTTATACATGTCGGCTCTCTGAACACACCATCATTTTCAATAGCTGCAAATGCTGATGCCATTTCAACAGTTGTAACACCATTCGTAAGTCCACCAAGCGATGCCGCCGGATAATAATCTGAATCTACTATCTTTGCAAATCCCATTTTAATAGGATAAGACAGTCCAACCTCAGGTGTAAGCTCCTGAAATAATTTCCACGCAATTACATTTTTTGATTTTTCAACCGCATATCTGAGCGAAATTTTTCCTGCATAACTTCCGTCTGCATTGTGCGGCCCACCATTGAAATAAGTATCATCAACTATACTGTCAGGGGTGTATCCTCTCTCAAGCTGAGGTGTGTAAACAGCAACCGGCTTAAAACAGCTTCCCGGCTGTCTGTAACTCTGATATGCCCTGTTTAATGTGTAACCTGTAATATTTTTCTGTTTTCTTCCTCCTACGATAGCTACAACAAGACCATTTGAATTATCTATACATGTAGCCGCTCCCTGCAATTTATAAATTTTATCTTTCTTTGTTTTTTCTTTAAATCCTGCAAGCTGGTCATCAACCGCTTTCTGCAGCTTCTTCTGTTTCTTCTTATTTAAAGATGTATAAATACGATACCCTCCGGTGTACAATGAATTATGGCAATCGTCGTACAATTCATCATATTCTTTTTCGTATTGTTTCTGTTCTTCCGTGCTGTCAAATTTATATTTAAACTCGAAGCCTCTCGCCTGCATAAGTGACTTTGTCGCACAACTGATTGCATATGTTGTCATATAATTCTGCGTTTTAAGTGCCTGTGCAGGATTTAAAATTATCTCTTCATAATTTGCATCACTATATTCAGCAGCAGTAATACAGTCTGCATCAAGCATCTGTTTTAAAATACGGCTTTTTCTTTTCAAAGTATTTTTATAATGTTCTAACGGATTATACAAACTTGGTCTGTTTGGTATAGAACACAAAAATGCTGCTTCTGCAAGATCAAGGTCTTTGGCAGATTTATTAAAATACCCTTTACTTGCCGCTTCTATTCCATAATATCCATTTGCAAAATAAATATTATTTATATAGAACTCAAGAATCTGGTCTTTTGTATACTTCTTCTCCAATTCCAATGCAATAAATATTTCTCTTACTTTTCTTTCATACGACCGTTCATTTGAAAGAAAAACATTCTTTGCAAGCTGCTGTGTTATGGTACTTCCACCTCTTGAAATATCCTGATGCCTCAACTTGCTCTCAACAAGCATAACAGCCGCCTTTGCAGTTGATAAAAAGTTTACACCTTCATGTTTGTAAAAATCTCTATCCTCTGTGACAATCATCGCATCTTTAACCGACTGCGGAATTTCATCAAATGTCAGATAATAAGAATCCTTGTCACCTTTCAGCTTTGCTATCATTGATTTGTTTGAAGCATAAATAATACTCGTCTCAGATGCTCTAAATGTATCTGATGTTGAATTTTCCACTATATCCGTAGCTTCCATCTTCCATTTTAAAAGGTCATCACCGAATTTAAAATAAATTACTACAAGTGCCGCTAATATAGCTAACAGGCAAATCAACATAAATATTTTAAAACCAAACCAAAACTTTTTATGTCTCTTATGCTTTCTAATCTTCTTTTCCTGCTTTTTCGCCTGCTTAGGCGTGAGTGTACCGGTACCATTCGCACGCTGGGCAGTTCTCATATTTTGTGAAGTTCTGCTATTTCTGTTTCCGGCAGCATTTCCCGATGCTGTGGCATTTCTTGTCTGTCTTTCTCGAACAATAATATCATCGGGATTAAACACTCTCGTGCTGTCTCCCCTTGTATTTCTATTTGACATATATTAACCTCCCAATTAAAGCTATGATAACATATTTACATCAATAATGCACCTTTTCAGCATTTTCTTAATAAAATCTTTATGTGATGCAAGGGTTAAAATATCTTTTTACCCCAACATCTTTATATTCCTGTATAAAATATTTTTTCACGGCAACACTTCAGATAAGACATGTCAAATATAAAAAACGGAGAATAACATGAACAAAATAAAATTATCAAAAATCATACTTATTATTGCCATATATTCAGTAGCATTTACACTTTTATTTATGAGTATAAAAAGCTATCAGACATATTTAAATACTTATAAAAGTTGTAAATCAGCCTCAAATACCAATATTTCTTCAACAAAAAAGATTAAAAACACAAACTGTATCAACATAAACAAATTTTCAACGACTGTTTTCAACAATGAAACAATACAAAAAAATCCTTACAAAACTTTGTCGCAGAGTAACCCGAAAATCCAAAAAAATATTGCCGGACATGTACTAAGACTACATGTTATTGCAAACAGTGACAGCGACGATGACCAGAAACTCAAAATTAAAGTTCGCGACAGCATCCTCTCAGAACTTCAAACCGGTCTTTCGGGCATATCTTCGGCGGCACAGGCAAAGCAATATGTCTCCTCCAAATTTGAAAATATTAAACAATCTGCCGATTATACTATTCACGAAAATGGCTATTCTTATTCAGCAAAAGTTTTTATACAAAACAGATATTTTCCTGCAAAAACATATGGTGACCTCACATTTCCGGCAGGATATTATGATGCGTTGTGTGTTGAAATAGGTAAAGCTGATGGGCATAACTGGTGGTGCGTCCTATTTCCAAGTTTGTGTTTTGAGGATGCTACAACTGCCACTGTACCAAAAGAGTCAAAAGAAAAACTCAAAAGCGAACTCACAAACGAGGAATACAATTCACTGTATAAATCAAACACCTCTAAAGAGAACACAAAAAATAATTCTAAAGTTCAAATCCGAAGCGGTATATATGATTTATTTCATTAAAACCGCATATCAAAACAAATTAGCAAAATATGTTGCTTAAAGATAAGAATATGTAAACAGCAGAGATTGATATAAACTTTTCAGCGAATGGCGTTAGAATGTCAGTCAGTACTTAGTGTGCGTTTTTTGCACACTTATGTACTGCTACTGATATTCTCCGAGGCACAATCCGTCCATGAGACGGAAAGTTTATATCAATCTTTGCGTTAAATAGGCATAGCAAAATATGTTTGATAATCGACAACTATTGTGTTTCTTTATTACCATGTGCTATACTGTTATATACTGATGTTGGGGTCAAAAGGTATTTTGACCTTTGCATTATATACTTAAAATACAATTACAGTTATAATGAAACGGAGATTTTTATGAATAATAATGTACTTGTTACCGTACATGGTTTACAACATGAAATAGATGATAAGGAAGGCATACAGACAAAACAGACAGGCAACTACCGCCTTGTTGCAGGAAAACATGTTATTTCTTATAAAGAATATTTTAAAGATGAAAATACCGGAAAAGATGCTATTATATCAAATCTTCTTAAAATTTCAGACGATACCGTAACCCTCACTAAAAGAGGTGCTACAAATACAGAAATGACTTTTAAAAAAGGGAAAACACACACTGCTTTCTATGAGACTCCTTTTGGCTCAATGCAAATGCGGCTTGATACTACACGTGTTGATATTAATGAAGAAAACGACAAAATAGAGATTTCTATTGATTATGGACTTGATATGAATTACAGTCATGTATCAGATTGTACAATAAACATGATTATTGAGTCGCTAGATTAAAAGGTTTTCATACATAACTACAACAAAAAAAGACAGAAGAAATTCAAATCTTCTGTCTTTTTATATCTTATGAGTATATATACTCTGCTCTTATTTTTCTTTTGAAAACTTATTTTTAATCTTCTGTGAAAATTTCACTTTCCTTGGCTTTGCTTCAAGGTTTGTCCTAAGTCCCTGAACTTTTGTAATATAAATTCCGCTTACTGTCGCACGGACTGATTTTTTAACAGGTATAAGCTCAAAAATCTTTTCATCACAGATAAGTGTCATAATCTTTGGTCCGACCTTAGCTTTTACAATCGGCACTTTCTGACCTCTGAGGTACTTAGGTGTCTGGTCTATAACAAGCTGCGGAAGACCTGATTCTTTAAGTTTCATACGCTTTTTATCAACTACTAACAACGATACGCTCTGCGCCGCTGCCTCTATCTCTTTTTGTGTGTTTTCCTGACGTTTCTGCAGCTTTTTGCCATATATACTAAGAGCGACAAGTGCAGCTATCAGCAAAACGATAATTACAATCATAACTACGACCCACACTTTTACACCAAGCACAGGTACCAAAACAAATTCATTGTTCATAAAATGTAACCTCTTTCTGCATAAATTCTTTTTAATAAAATTTTATCTTTTTGAGTATAACATATTTTTAGGTATTGTGCAAAAAAAGTTTATGTTTATAATTACAATATCTATCTGTTGGCTTTCACTTTTTCGCCGATTATTTCTCTCACTTTTTCACCAACATGTTTTTTCTCTGCTCTTTCCATATCATCCATATAAATCGGCTCACAATACTCTATAGTTACATGTGCGCTGTGAATCCAAGGAAGATGTTTTTCAAATACTTCATCCGTATTGTTTATGGCAACCGGAATTATAGGACATTTTGCTTTGTCTGCAAGTTTGAAGCTGGCTTCATGAAATTCAAGTAATTCCTCGCCCTTATTTCTTGTGCCTTCCGGTGCGATATATATAGATGTTCCGTTTTTCAAAAGTTCAATTCCCTGAAGAATGGTATTCATTCCCTCTTTTATATTTTCTCTGTCGAGGAATAAACAGTTCATCTGTTTCATCCACCACGAAATCATCGGTACCTTTTCAATCTCTTTTTTTGAGATGAATGCTGTCGGCATAGGTGCTGTTGTGTATCCAACTAAGATGTCAAAAAAACCTCTGTGATTGTAGGCATATAATGCCGCCCCGTCTCTCACAATATTTTCTTTTCCCTTAACCGTCAGTCTGACACCCGACAGGAACAGTATTGCCTTAAAACCGCCTTTTACACATACCTGTGCAACAACCTCTTTCTTTCTCTCATCAAACTTTCCGATTATCCACAGCACAAGAGCCATCGGAATAGTAAATATCGTATACAATATCAAAAAAATCGCAACTAATACAAGTCTCATAGCTAATCCTCATTTCCTTTTTCTTTAAGTAAAAGTTCCCATATTTTATTCAAAATATTAAATATAAAGAACTTTTACGTCACTGTCCACTCTTATAGTGCAGCTGACAACAATTTTTCCAATAAATAAGTTTATCATGTGAGACTGATGATTGCAATAAATCACAAATATTTTTCATTTTACTTTTTTGATGTACACTATTACGCCAAATACCGCTATTATCGCTATGCCTGTCGCAAATATAATATATCTTGCTGAATTTCCCGTATTTTTTTCTTTCACTTGAGACACTTTCTTCTTTGGCTCCAAAGCACCTCCCAGAGTCATTTCCTCTTTATTCTTTTGTACTATCTTTTCTAATTCTTCTTCCGTATATTCTTGATATACATTCTCCATATCCGATATAAACTTTGAAACAGAATACATAGTCCCGCTTTTTTCACCAATATTATCCAATGTGTCTGCTCCATCTGCCTGATATGGAATAACCATTTCTTCTCCGTCAGACTGTTTTATATATATAAGGTTAATTTTATAAAAAGGCACTGAAACATTCATTACATGTTCAATCTCCGTGTCAGGCAATTTTTTCTTAATCTTTTCCTTTATTTCACTTGCGTTATCTGCAATGTAATTATCATCTTTATCAAAATACTGCCCGTAAATATGATAGCCATCCTTTTCTCTCTGCAATAATATCGATGCATATGTACCTGTAATAGTTTCTGCGGGAATATACCATCTGTTATCCCATTTAATCAATTTTGAAAAGTCATTATTGTTTTTATGATAATCAGAAAGCATTGTCAAATCAGAATACAATGTCCACATTGGAATTGCATTACTTACATCAAAATTTTTTATTGTCGTTGATTTTTCTTCACTGCTTAAGTCCTCTTTCTCAGATGTTATTTCTTTTTCCAACAGCTTTTTTGCATCCTGTTCCATCCCGTAACAAAGACTGTCCCATTCTTTCTGCCATTTATCGGCATTAGATGCTTTTGCTTTAATCGGTACTATGCATAGCATTCCGATTAACAACATCAGAAATATTCTTTTTTTATAAATTGTTCTTTTATAAACCATTCTTTTAATAATACCTCCAAATCTGATGCTGCATATCTCTACACTACTATCTTCTTTCTGCCCTTTGCTTTCTATAACGAAGCCATAACGATTTTGTTGCATAAAACCTCAAAAAACGGAAAGTTTTTAACCAAGTTTTACGATTTCATAGTTTCCGCAATTCTTAAAAGCATAATTCCATATTCTTAAATTATTCTTCGCATACACTTTTATATTTTTATTTCCGCAAAATGCTCCTACCGGTATTTCTTCGATATTATCATTTAATACTATGGACTTTATTGAAAAGTTTTGAACTGTTGCGTCCGATAATGAGTTAAAAGCGTTCTCACATATATACTTTACATTATTGGGAATTGTTATTTCAACGTTTTCACTCTCTCCTATATAACCGCACAATCCACCATCTTCAAGAATCACCATGTTATCTTTTATCGTAACACATCCTATTCTTTCCAATTCAACCGCCAGCGATTTTCTCCAGAGCTGGTTTGAATTCCAAAATAACTTTACGCAGTCCTCGTCAATATAGTTCGTATTTAACTCAATCTGAATATCCGTATATTTCTGCTGTCTTTTACCTGCATAAACAGAAATATTATCATCTGTTGAGAGTGTCTTAAATGTTGATGGGAATGTTATTTTTCTCAACTGTCCGCAGCCGTTATAGCCTCTATACACCGCTTTCGAATTGACATAACGGTATGAAGCATAGCTGTAACTGCTTACTCTTACTTCCTCACATCCCTCTGCAATTTTTACCTCGCTTTTTCCGTAAGGTATTGCTACGAGTGTCTTTCCATCTTTTGTATATATACATCCGTCTATGCTTTTATACTTTGAATCTGTTGATAAAACTTCAAAATTTTTGCAGTCTCCTATATCTGTCAATCCATCAGCATTAAAATTAGTTGAAAACTTAACTTTATTTACAATATTTGAGTTTCCTTCTCCCAACAACAACGTACAAACAAGATTTTCTTTATTTTTTTTGACACCTATTGAATTAAAGTGTCCCGGCATTGTAACTTCCTGTAACTTCTTACAATTCTGAAGTACCGCTTGTCCTATAGACTCAGTTGTTTTAGGTATTGTTATCTTTTTTACTCCGGTATTAAAGAATGCCCTCGCTCCAATAACTCTTACGGTAGAAGCTATTGTTATATTCGATGCCTTACTGCAATCTTTAAAAGCATCTTCCGGTATGCTTGTGACACCTTTTTTTACAACTATTTTTTTAATTTTCTTTTTCTGTGCCGCTTTTGGTGCGGCATATGATAACATGTCTCCATCCCCTGAAACCGTGAATACTCCGTTTTTTAATTTTGAACTTATTTGCTTTGCCGATGCTGTCTTAGGCATCAAAAAATTTAAGCTGCAAAACAACCCCGTCAATATTCCAAACATTATAATTATATTTCTTATTTTTACACTTATTTTATTATATTTTTTTATACTCATAACAGCCTCCATTTCCGCACACATAACCATTATTTTATATGCGTCTGTATACATAAAAAACAAAATTAACCATCAGTCATATAATCTTTTTTAATACATAATTATTTCATAATTCTGATATGTCCCAAATACCTTTTCTGCCATCAAAATATTATTTCCTTTCACATACACTTTTGTATTTGAAACTTTACTATCCGGCGAATAATCTGCATTAAAAGCGTTATTTTCTATCTTCTGTACACTACTGCTAAGTATTACCGACCTCGTATAATAATCTTTAAATGCCTGCATTCCAATTGTTTTTACATTATCCGGTATAAGCAGATTTTGAAGCACTGTGCTTGTTCCCTCGGGTGCATCATTCAAAATATAAGTGCAAAGATAGCCGTCAGCAAGCATCATCATATGTTCATCTTTTTCATTTAATTTTGCAAATTCTCTTCTGAACAATTCGTCTTTCAATGAATTTTTCCAATATTCATTTGATATCCACAATCTCTGTATTGACTCATTATCAAGATAATCTGAATTCAATGTCACTTTTATATCTTTACATTCATAATAGTCCTCACGTCTTTCATCATTATAATCAAACTTTTTGTCATATTGGTCTTCTATTACACTTGAAACCGACTTCGGAAATACAATTTCACTTAAAAATTTGTGCGAAAAATCAATAAGCTCATGGCTGTAACTTCCCATAGAAACTGTGGTGCATTTGTCTGATATAACAGCTTTTTTTCTTCCAAGCGGTATCCTCACAAGTGTTTTTCCGTCTTTTGTATAAATCATTCCGTCAATACTCTTGAATCTTGAATCCTTCTGTGAAATCTCATAATTTTCACATGCTCCAACTCTAGGTAAAATGTCTGTATTTAATGCTGTTGTAAACTTAACTTTTTTTAGCGGCTGCGATGAAACATAATCGCCTTTCAGATAAAACAACCCTGTTATGTAATCTTTTCTCGGATTTATCTTAATCACGTCAATGTCACCGGGCATTGTCACTGTCTCAAGTTTAGTACAGCCATCGCATACACCTGAGCCAAGCTTTTTAACAGACTTAGGAATAGTGATGCTCTTTATTCCTGTATTTGCAAACGCATGAATTCCTATTCTCTTAACTGTAGATGCTATTTTTATACTGGTAACTTTCTTACAGTCCTTAAATACATCTCTCGGAAGTGATTCAACACCTTCTTTAACTACAATTTTCTTAATGTTATTCTTTTTGTACGCTGTCCGGCTGACTGTATCCCACATCGCACCTTTTCCTTTTACGGTAAGAACACCATTTTTCAGGCTCATATTCACGCCACCTTCTGCCTGTTTCGATTTTTTCTGTGCCGCCGCTGCGCCTTGTGGTTTAACAAATATAACAACTGCTGTCACCGCCGCTAAAATTAATGTTATAACTCTCATAACAAAGTTTTTGTCCGTAATACTGCGTCCTAAATTATTTTTATTATTGTATACTCTCATAGACTTTCCCTCCTAAAATAATTTTGTTATACTAAAAACTCCTCTTATATTATAAGACATTTTTTGTATGCAAATGTTGCAAAAAAAATTAAATTTGTTTAGTATAAGTAAGATATTAAATACGATTGTACTACAAAAAACGAGGTATTATATGACTTTAGATTACTATAGAATTTTCTTTTATGTTGCAAGATACAAAAGTTTTTCAAAAGCCGCTGAAGCTTTAAATAATAACCAGCCAAATATTACACGATATATGAATATACTTGAGAGTGAACTCGGATGTAAATTACTTATCCGCTCCCATAAAGGAGTCAAACTCACTCCTGAAGGAAAACAGCTTTATGACCATGTGGCTGTTGCGATGGCTCAGCTCACTACAGGCGAAAACGAACTTATACGAAACAAAAGTCTCGAAACGGGTATGGTTTCAATCGGTGTCAGCGAAACTGCATTAAGACTTTATCTGCTGCCCAAACTGGAAAAATTCCACAAGCAATACCCTCATGTAAGACTTAGGATTTCAAATCATTCCGCGCCACAGGCAGTTTCGGCTCTCGAAAAAGGTCTTGTTGATTTTGCTGTTATCACAACTCCTGTTGAATATAAAAAACCACTGCATATGACTACTCTTTACCCTTTTAAAGAAGTGCTCATCTGCGGTAGAGATTTTAATGAAATCGCACAAAAAAGACAAAGCCTGCACGACCTTTTAAATATCCCGTTTATTTCACTTACTGACGGAACCGCTACCCACGACTCACATCACCAGTATTTTTTCGATAATCATCTTAAATTTACTCCTGATATAGAGGCAGCAACAACAGACCAGATAATTCCAATGGTAAAACACAATCTTGGAATCGGTTTCTGCCCTGAGGAACTTGCAAGACCTTTCATTGAAACCGGTGATATTCTTCAGATACCGCTTATTGAACATGAACCTGAAAGAGAGATATGTCTTATTCAGGATATGAGCCGTGGTACAAGTATCGCCGTATCAAAACTGATAAATATGCTTGTTGAAAATTAAATTTGGACAGTTCATGACTAAAAAAGAGATGTCTCCCTCAATGAAATCATATCATTGTTCAGGATAACATCTCTTTTTATTTATTCATATTTATTTATGTTGTTTTGTCCACCTATTTATTATCTCTTGGCACTTGCTGCCTTGATACGAGCCATTGCTCTTGCAAGAGAAGCTCTGGAATGATAGTATTCATGAATACTCTGCTTCTGGCGCATCTGCTCTTCCGCTCTCTCCTTCGCCTCTTGAGCTCTGGCTATATCTATTTCCTCCGGACGCTCTGCTGTTTCTACAAGCAAAGTTACACGGTTATTCATTATCTCAACAAGTCCCATTCCCACAACAGCTTCCTGCCACTCATTCTCACCTTCCGGTTTAAAACGCATATCACCACGGTTAATTGCAATTACCATGTTTTCATGATGAGCAAGAATTTCTTTTTCTCCGTCAAATTCAGGTACTACTATAGATTCGCATCTTCCTGAGAAAAATATTCTGTTTGCAGATATAACTTTTAAATAAAACGAATTAGCCATATTCCCTCATTTCCGGTTATAGTCATTTATGCACAGCCTGACAGAAAGTGTCCGGCATACAAATGAACAGTAACTTAATACTTCTGTTTACTCTGCGTCCTTCATAGTTTCTGCTTTCTTGCGGACATCATCAATTGTTCCGACATTGAAGAAAGCATTTTCCGGGTACTCATCCATCTCTCCGGAAAGAATTGCCTTAAATCCACGGATTGTCTCTTCAATTGGCACATAAACACCTTTAATGCCTGTAAAGTTCTCAGCTACATGGAATGGCTGTGAAAGGAATTTCTGTATCTTTCTTGCTCTGAATACTACTGTCTTATCCTCGTCTGCAAGCTCTTCCATACCGAGAATTGCGATAATATCCTGCAATTCTTTGTACTTCTGCAAAATTCCCTGAACTTCTCTTGCTACATTGTAATGTTCCTCACCTACTATATCAGCTTCAAGTATTCTTGATGATGACTCAAGAGGATCAACCGCCGGATAAATACCCTGCTCTACAATCTTTCTTGACAATACTGTTGTCGCATCAAGATGTGCAAATGTTGTTGCAGGTGCCGGGTCTGTAAGGTCATCGGCAGGTACATATACCGCCTGTACTGATGTTACGGAACCGTTCTTTGTTGATGCGATTCTTTCCTGAAGTTCACCCATCTCAGTTGCAAGTGTCGGCTGATAACCTACGGCTGAAGGCATACGTCCAAGAAGTGCTGATACCTCTGAACCTGCCTGTGTAAAACGGAAAATGTTATCAATGAATAAAAGCACATCTTTCTGTTTTTCATCTCTGAAATACTCAGCCATTGTAAGTCCTGTCTCAGCAACACGCATACGTGCTCCAGGTGGCTCATTCATCTGACCGAACACTAAGGCAGTCTTTTTAAGAACACCTGATTCTCTCATCTCAGTCCAGAGGTCATTACCCTCACGCGAACGCTCACCGACACCGGTAAATATTGAATATCCGCCGTGCTCAGTAGCAATATTTCTGATAAGCTCCTGAATAAGTACTGTCTTACCTACACCGGCACCACCAAAAAGACCGATTTTTCCACCTTTTGCATATGGTGCGAGAAGGTCTATTACCTTGATACCTGTCTCAAGTATCTGCTCAGCAGGATTTTGTTCCTCAAATGTAGGCGGTTCTCTGTGAATCTCCCAATTAGCCTCGCCCTCAGGCTGTTTATCTCCGTCAATCGTCTGTCCAAGTACATTAAAAAGACGACCAAGAGTATCTTCACCAACAGGAACTTTAATTCCGCTTCCTGTTGCAACAACTTCCATATCCCTGCAAAGACCTTCACTGGCTGCCAGCATGATACAGCGTACAATGTGATTTCCTATGTGCTGTGCAACTTCCATAACGCATTTTTTATCGCCATTCATTACTTCCAATGCATCTCTGATTGCCGGCAGGTCATCATTTTCAAATTCAACATCCACAACAGGTCCTGAAACCTGTACGATTTTTCCTGTATTCATCTCTGCCTCCGTTAATTATTTTATCTTTCTATCTTTAAACACTCAAATTATATAAATCTCTGCGAAACCTTTGCAAACCTTGCCTAGCTTGTGCAAATATAACAAATGATTTTAGCAGGCATTTTTGTTGCCGCCGGTACTTAATGGTGGTCTTTTCACCATTTATGTACCGCTGCGGAAACATCATAGCGAGAGCGTGCCTGCGTTATTATTTGTTATATTTGTGCAAGCAGCACAGCTTACAGCCGGTTTCGCACACTATCTCTTCTTTTTGCGTTTCTGTGCCTTCGCTCCCGCTATTACTTCCGTTATCTCCTGCGTAATAGCTGCCTGTCTGGCACGATTATATAAAATATCCAATTCATGCAACATATCCTTTGCACTGTTTGTCGCATTTTCCATAGCCATCATTCGTGCATTCTGCTCACACGAAAATGCCTCAACAAGTGCACCATATACGAAACCTACCAGATAATCCGGAACTATTCTGTCCATAACCGCTTCTGCTGATGGAACAAGTGCAAGTTCCTCTCTCGGCGCATCTACCGGAATATGCAGAGAAGTAAAATCTGCTCTTTTAAGAGGAAGAAGCTGCTTTATCTCTACTTCCTCTGCAACGGCGTTTACCATGGCGGTATAAATAATATATATCTCATCAAGTTTACCCTCATGGTACTGCTCTAAAAGTTCTCCTGATATGTTTCTTGCTCTGTTAAGAGAAGGATTCTGAACAGTATAATGAAACTGTTTATCAATATGTACACCCTGCTGTTCAAAATAATGTCTGCCAAGTTCTCCGAGAACAAACAATTTGTTGTTCGGATGAGACTGAAGATGCTCGTAGGCTGCTTTCATGATATTGTGGTTGTAAGAACCGGCAAGTCCCTTATCTGCCGTAACTACAATATAACCTACCCGCTTTTCCTCAGGTTTTTTGGCTACAGATGAATCGGATTCAAAATATATATCTTCAAATTCAGGCAAATGTCTCAAAATACGACTCATCTCTGACTGCAAAGCAAAGAAATACGGCTCTGTGTCGGCAAGCATTTTCTTTGACTTCTTGAGTTTAGAAGTGGAAATCATATACATGGCATTTGTGATTTTTAATGTGTCCTGAATGCTTCGCATTCTATCCTGAATCTCTTTAATATTTGCCATAAATACTCCTCCGGTTCTACTTAGACATTTCCTTTCCTAACTCAACGATTTTCTTTATCATCTCGTCAGAAATCACTTTCTTATCATCTATCTCTCTACCAATCTCAGGATGTTTTGTATCAAATTCTGCCAAAATATCCATCTGAAGTTTCTTTACATTCTTCTTTCCTGCTTTGTCAAATACGCCTGCATTTGCAAGACAAAGCGTGATAACCTGCTCATGAAGGCTGAGCTGGCTGCAAAGCGGCTGTTTAAGCAACTCCATAAGTGCTTCACCATGGTCAAGCTGCGCTTTTGTTGCACTGTCAAGGTCTGATGAAAACTGTGTAAACACTTCCATCTCTCTGTACTGTGCAAGGTCGATACGAATACTTCCCGCAACCTTCTTCATTGCCTTTGTCTGTGCCGCACCACCTACACGGGATACTGACAATCCGACATTTACGGCAGGACGCATACCCGAGAAGAAAAGATTACTCTCAAGGAATATCTGTCCGTCTGTGATAGAAATTACGTTTGTAGGAATGTAAGCCGATACATCTCCTGCCTGTGTCTCAATAATCGGAAGCGCTGTTATTGAACCTCCGCCAAGTTCATCACTAAGTCTGCTTGATCTCTCAAGAAGTCTTGAATGAAGATAGAATACATCACCCGGATAAGCCTCTCGTCCCGGTGAACGCTCAAGCAAAAGTGAGATTGCTCTGTATGCAACCGCATGTTTTGAAAGGTCATCATAAACTATCAAAACATCTTTTCCCTTATGCATAAAATACTCCGCAAGTGCTGTTCCTGCATATGGAGCGATATACTGTAATGATGCCGGATCACTTGCAGTAGATGAAACTACGATAGAATAATCCATTGCATCATGTTTCTTTAACGTATTTACAATCTTTGCAACTGTTGAAGCTTTCTGTCCTATTGCGACATATACGCAGATAACATCTTTGCCTCTCTGGTTGATTATAGTATCTGTTGCAATTGAAGTCTTACCTGTCTGTCTGTCACCGATGATAAGCTCACGCTGTCCTCTTCCTATAGGGAACATAGAGTCAATCGAAAGAATACCTGTCTCAAGCGGTGTATCAACCGATTTTCTGTCTACAATACTTGGTGCTTCCTGCTCAACAGGGAAATAATCATCTTCCTTTATATCTCCCTCACCGTCGATAGGCTCACCTAATGCATTTACAACTCTGCCGAGGAATGCATCTCCGACAGGGATACCTGCCTTTTTCTTTGTTCTTACAACTTTTGTTCCCTCTTTGATGCCGAGGTCGCTGCCAAAAAGAATACATCCGATTTCATTCTGTCTTATATCCTGAACCATTCCTTTGACACCGTTTTCAAAAGTTACGATTTCACCATACATTGCATGGTCTATACCATAAATTGTTGCGATTCCGTCACCGACCCAGATAACCTCGCCGGTTTCTCTTGCCGAATCGTCCCAATCAAAATCTTCTATCTCTTTTTTAATTATAGATATGATATCTGTTGCGCTAATAGCTCCCAACAAATTCACCTCCCAGTCATTTTTCGTTCCAGCTGGCTTAACCGCCATGTGAAACTCTTATCATATTCTTCCATCTTTGTCTTAACCACATATCCGCCGAGTAAAGAATCATCCACCTTTTCAGATATTTCAATAGTATATCCCGGATACTTCTTTTCCAAATCATCACGAATACCTTTGATTTCATCCTGCGACATTTTCTTTGCACTGGTAACTACAGCACGAAGAATATGATTTTTTTCATCCCAGTAATCATAGTAAGCCTTGAAAATATCACTCAGTTCGCAGGCATTACCAACTTTGCACATTTCCTTTACAAAGTTTGTCACAACGGACGAAAGTTTTGCTCTCTGAAAAATCTCATCTACCACTTTTTCCTTTTTGTCCAAACTTACAATAGGACATTCTAAAACTTCTTTAAAAACCGGAGTAAGTGACAGAATATTTTCAGCATTTTTTATATCATCTTTGTCTGTCGACAAATCGTACAAAACCTTTGCACTATTTACTGCTGTCTGCGTCACGGCTATCACCTGTCTCTAAAATTTTTCTTGCTGCGACAACGGCGAGTTTTGCAATCTCAGCCTGTGTTGCCTGCATTGCTTTTTCATGCTGAGCCTCAATGTCTCTCTTAGCTTTCTCTTTCAAACGCTCTGTCTCAACTCTTATATCCTCCATTTGGGAATTATAAGCCTCGTCAGCACGCTCTTTAGCATCAGCTAATATCTGGTCAGCCTCCGTCTTTGCTGTCTTAATCTTGTCGTGATATTCTTTTTTAAGTTTAGCAGCCTCGTCCTCTGCATTCTTTGCACTCTCGAACTGGTCATTTATCATTTTCTCGCGCGCATTGATAACATTCATAACAGGCTGGAATAAGAACTTTTTAAATATCGCATATATGACAAGCAAGTTTACAACTGTCCATAAAATATTCCATGGGTTTATACTTAACATATATTGTCCTTCTTTCAACAATCATTACTGTTCACACTTATTGTGCGAACAGTAATTAACAATCCACTAAAAAAACTTCGTCTATATCAACAATTATCTTCCTGACTTTCAACTCCGTCTATTATTTCAAAAGTAAGATAATAAGAAGTGCGATAACGAAACCGTAAATAGCTGTTGCCTCTGCAAGGGCACAACCTAAAAGAAGTGAGCTGCTGATTTTTCCTGATGCTTCAGGCTGTCTTGCGATAGCGTCTACTGCTGAAGATGTTGCCTTGCCGATTCCAAGACCTGCTCCGATACCTGTTAAAACTGCGATTCCTGCTCCGATTGCTACTAATAATGTTGTTGACATAATGTTAATCTCCTTTTCTCTCTCTTTAAATCTCTTGAATTTTTTAATATGTATTCTGTTTTCCAAAAATCTTAGTCCGTCTCTGTTGCCTCTTTTATAAACAATGCAGTTAAGAATACAAAGACATATGCCTGTATAAGACCGTCAAATATATCAAAGTACATACTGCAAAACGCCGGTAATACTGCCGGAACTACAAGTTTCAGAAGCTCCATGACTACGAATGAACCAAGTACATTTCCAAATAGTCGCATACACAATGAAAGTGGCCTTATAAATATTTCCAATATATTTATTGGCAATATGATAGGCATTGGTTCAGCAAAACTTTTAAGCCATCCCTTAGTACCTTTCTGACGAATACCTGAAACCTCAATCAGAATAATACTCATCAATGCAAGTGCTATGGTGACATTCATATCTTTTGTCGGTGGTTTAAATCCCAAAAGACCTATAAGGTTTGCTATTCCTATGTAAATAGCCACCGATGCAAGATACGGTATGTATGCAGTACCGTTTTCACCGACTGTACCCTTAAAGAAGTTGTACAATCCACTTACCGCTGTTTCCAAAACAAGCTGTTTACGACTGGGATTTTCTATACTCGGGTTTTTGACAAGCAGAACACAAAGTACAAGAACTGCAAGCATAATAATCCATGTAACGACTACCGACTCATAAACAGGTATACCGCCGAATATAGGAATTTTAAACACTGTTTCACAGTTCAGTTCTTCCATCAGACTCTCTACCAGAGTATCCACAATATTCACCTCCATCACTTTTTTTCGACTGCTATTATAACTACAGCAATTCTGATATGTAAAAAGTATTTTTGACATATCGGTTATACAAATTTGACATATTAAATTTTGTTAAAATATGCTATTATTACCATGTATTAAATTTTTATAAACTTGGATTAAACATTGAAATCAAATGGATTGAGCAAGTTTAGTCTGTTAATTTTACGACAATGAATACACGAAAAATTCTAGATTAAAAGGAGAGCATTTATGGAAAATATTTTTACAAAAAAAGCGCCTGCAAAAATAAATCTTACACTTGACGTGACAGGAAAACTTGAAAACGGGTATCATACTTTATCAATGATAATGCAGAGTATAGATGTATGTGACGAATTATCATTTGAAAAGACAACAGATGAACAAATTATTTTTACAATGAATAAAGAACTTCCCGACAAAATACCGTCAGAAAAAAACTTAGTATATAAAGCCGCAAAACTCATGAAAGATACTTTTGAAATAAAAGGCGGATTTAAGATACATCTCACAAAAAACATTCCTGCCGCCGCAGGGCTTGCCGGAGGAAGCTCTGACTGTGCCGCAACACTCATCGGCATAAACGAATTATGTGAAATCGGTCTTGACACTGAAAAACTCTGCGAAATCGGAGTTAAACTCGGTGCTGATGTGCCTTTCTGCATAAAAAAAGGAACTATGCTTGCCGAGGGAATAGGCGAAATACTCACACCACTCACTCCGCTTCAAGGTGTTCCGGTACTGCTTATCAAACCTGACATCTCGATAAGCACCCCATATGTATATAAACATCTCAACCTAGAAGAACTTGATTATCATCCTGACAACAAAGCCATGATTTCATATATAGATAAAAAATCCGTCAAAGACATAGCCGCTTCACTCTCAAATGTACTTGAGACGGTTACCATTCCTGAAAACCCTGTTATAGATGAACTTAAACATTATCTTCTCGAAAACGGTGCTATCGGTTCACTGATGAGTGGAAGCGGGCCGACAACATTTGGAATATTTGAAGATATGGAAACAGCTAAAAAAGCATATGATAAAGCAAAAATTGATTACCCCGGTTTTGACGTAGTATTGTGTCGAACCATGTAACACGAAATTATTGAACATTTTGTAAACTTTCCTATATAAATATGGTACACGGTGAAAAACAGATAGCAACGGAACAATCCGTGGCATTAACTTTTTTATTATATTCATAAACACGCACAAACCACTAATAATATCAGCAGCACTGACGATATACTTATTAGAAAATATTGTTTCAATGGAATGAACGCACAATCAGAAAAAGGAGGTTCTTACTATGAGTTTAGACGCAATTTCATCAACATTAAATACATACAGCAAAGTTGATACAAAAAAAACTGACGATACAAAACAGAAAGAGGCTGTTGCTTCATCTTTAACAAAAGATACATCTTCCGCAGACAAAACAACATCTGACAACGACACCAAAAATAATGGCGTTGTATTTGACAAAAGCGAGAGCACAAAAAACGACAGCACAAATCAGATTTACAATAAGGATGCCATTATATCAAAGTTAAAAGCAGACCAGCAGTCACGCCTTGAATCTATGCAAAGTCTTGTAGAAAAACTTTTGAACAAACAGAAGGGTACTTTTGACCTTGCAAGCCTTATGAAAAAAGATGATGTTTCAGGACTTAATCTCTCAGCTACATTTGAGGAAGCTGCAAAAAATGCAGACCCTGACACTATCAAAGCCGCACAGGAGAGTATCTCTGAAGACGGCTACTGGGGCGTAAACAAAACATCAGACAGACTTGTAAGCATGGCTATCGCTCTTTCCGGCGGCGATACTTCAAAAGCCGATGAAATGATGGCTGCAATCCAGAAAGGTTATGACAGAGCAACTTCTGCATGGGGCAAAGAACTCCCTGATATCTGCAAAGATACACTCGAAGCTACAAAACAGAAGATGGATGACTGGAAAAACGGCAAAACAACAGCAAAAGATTATTCAGATATTCAGTAAACAGTTATAACTTTATTGTTCACGCCTGCGTGCAGCCGGCAATATTATTATTTTCTATATTTTAAATCACAAAGGGCAAAGGTGTCTGTAACAAAGATTATCTTTGTCCTTTTTATTATCACATTAAAAGAGGGGTAAAATGACAAACAAATTAAAAATTTTAACAGAGTTTCTTATGCTATCTATCGGTTCTGTCATAGCGGCTTTCGCCATTGAAGAATTTCTTGTACCAAACACAATTCTCGACGGAGGCATTATCGGTATCGGTATCATGACAAACAATCTCACAAAACTGCCATTAAGTATGCTGACCATGTCGGAGTCGGAATTATCATAAGATTTGGCGGATGCCTTGACGGAACCGAAACCGTAGCAATCATTCTGAACAGAAAACTCGGTCTTGCCGTAGGACAGATGGTTCTTATAATGAACCTTGTAATATATTCCGTGGCAGGTATTCTTTTCGGTCCTGACAGAGCGATGTACAGCCTTTTGACGTATTTCATTACATCAAAGGTACTCGATGTCGTTGAAAATGGTGTAAACCAAGCCAAAGCAGCTACTATCATCACCAACGATGCCAAAGAAATATCCGACAAGATATATCAAAATCTCGGAAGAACAGTAACCATCATGGAAGGCGAAGGTCTTGTAAGCGGTAAAAAAGTTGTACTTTACTGCGTGCTGACACGCTTTGAAATAAGAGAACTGACCAATATAATCAACTCTGTTGATACATCAGCTTTTGTCTCAATAACAGATGTATCTGAAATAATAGGAAATCACATCAAGAAAACATCGAAAAAATAATGTAATCTCTGCGTTAAATGTACACACTATATTTGACTTTAGATAACACAATGTCTTATAATACAGTCATTGCAAACAAAAAGGAGGACACATATGAAATTATCAAAGAAAATAGTATCATTACTTACTGTTACTGCATTAGTGACAAGTCTTACAGCCTGTGGAAGCTCAAGTGAAAAATCAGGCTCAGGAAGTTCAGACAAAAAAACTTTTAAAATCGGTATCTGCCAGCTCGTTGAACATGAAGCATTGGATGCTGCAACAAAGGGATTTAAAAAAGCTCTCACTGACAAACTCGGTGAAGGTAATGTTGAATTTGATGAACAGAATGCACAGGGCGAATCTACAAACTGTTCTACTATCTGTAACGGTTTTGTTACAAACGGTGTAGACCTCATCATGGCAAATGCAACAGGTGCTTTACAGGCTGCTGTTTCAGCAACAAATGAAATTCCTATCGTTGGTACTTCTGTTACTGATTACGGTACAGCACTCAACATAAAAGACTGGAACGGAACTTCCGGTACAAATGTAACCGGAACTGCCGACCTTGCTCCTATCGATGAACAGGAAGATATGATTCTTACCATTAAACCTGATGTAAAGAAAGTAGGTATTCTCTACTGTTCATCAGAGGCTAACTCAGCTTATCAGGCTAAACTTATGGAAGAAGAACTCAAAAAAGATAACATTGAATACAAAGAATACACAGCATCAGATTCTAATGAAATCCAGTCTGTTACTCAGACAGCATGTTCTGAAGTTGATACTATCTATATTCCAACAGACAACACAATGGCTTCTAGTATTGAAACTATTAAAAACGTAGTTGTTCCTGCCGGAATTCCTGTATTTGCAGGTGAAAAAGGAATCTGTGTAGCCGGAGTTGCCGCTCTTTCAATCAGCTACTACAACCTGGGATACCAGACAGGTGAGATGGCATACAAAATCCTTAAAGAAGGTGCTGACCCCGGAACAATGGCTATCGAGACAGATAAAAAGCCTACAAAACTCTACAATAAAGAAAACTGTGATACTTTAGGAATTAAAATTCCTGAAGGCTACACTGAAATAAATGATGCCAAATAATTTATATTTTTTATAAGTAACAATTCAGCCATAAAAAACACTCGATTATACAAGAGCTTGCTCTTGATATTATCGAGTGTTTTTTTTCGGCGGAATAGGCTTTCATTTTCTATTCTTCCTGCAATGCCATCATCATTGCCGGTATTATCTGTTTTTTTCTTGATACGGTATTTTTAAGAATTATGGTATCAGCATCTTTTGGCAAATGAAATGCCTCCAGTGCAAGCTCCTTTGCACCGCTTCCATAGTACAAAAGCTCTGTACTCGCCTGCAATATATCCGTAAGCATGAAGAAAAGCATTGAAACCTCATGGTCTGCCATAGCTTTCTGCATATAAGGCATAAGCTTTTCCTTTATTGCTTCAAGTTCCTTGCTTGTCATAGCTGTTATCTGACCGACACCAAATGTCTGCTCTCCTACAACAAATTTCTTAAAATCCTGATAGAATATTTCCTCAGGCGACTTAGATGAAAGGTCACTTCCCGCCGCAAACATCTCCATGGCATACTCATGTGTTTTAATTCCGGCTATACCGGCAAGCTCCTCTGCTGCAAGCCTGTCCGTTTCTGTACAGGTAGGCGAACGGTAAACAAGTGTATCTGACAAAATGGCTGAACATAAAAGCCCTGCTATATCAGGCGTTACATTTATATTATTTTCCTTATACATCTGATATATGATCGTCGCTGTACAGCCAAGCGGCTGATTTCTGAAAAATACCGGACTCATCGTCTCAATACTTCCAATGCGGTGATGGTCTATTATCTCTAAGAGTTCTGCATCCTCTATGCCGTCTACCGCTTGCGATGGTTCATTGTGGTCTACAAGTATCAGTTTTTTCTTTCTTGCTCCCAAAAGTCTTCGCCTTGAAATCATGCCGAAATATTTTCCGTTCCAATCCAATATAGGGAAATCTCTGTATCTTTTTTTCGCCATGACATCACGAATATCATCGAGAAACTCCCCAAGCCCAAAGGTTATAAGATTTTCACTCTTCATGAAAAATCTAATTGGAATACTCTGATTGATGAGACGTGAAGCAGTAAATGTATCATATGGAGTTTTTATTATGAAACATCCCTTATCCTGTGCAAGCTTTGTAATTGTAAATGAAACCGGTGCACCGTCACATACTATAATGCATTTTGCTCCCATCTCAATTGCACAAAGCTGAGACTCATATCTGTTTCCGAGAATTACTATGTCACCCTTTTCAATATAGCTTTCCATGAGGTCAGGGTTTGCTGCCGCAATAAGACACTTTCCCGTCTTTATCATCTCGTCAGAATCTCCTGATATCATCTCTCCGCCAAGTGTTTCTACTATATTTCTAAATGGAGTCTGCGCATTTGCGATAACACGGCTGTCATAAACATCCATGTACGACTTTGCAATATCCTCTATCGTGATAAGTCCTTTTAAATACTGAGACTCGTCTACTATAGGAAGTGTCTGCAATGCATCTTCCCTCATAAGTTCCCATGCTTTTTTCAGTGATATATCCTCACCTACGCCCTTTACACGCCCTACATCAATGTCAATGACCTGTGGTCTTACATCATTCATATAGTCAGGTGGTAACACACCAAATTTTTTTAGAACAAATCTTGTTTCGGCATTTATCTGACCGGCTCTTTTAGCAACATAATTTTCACCAGTCACCTCTCTTTTAAGTCTCGCATATGCGATTGCAGAACATATTGAATCCGTGTCCGGGTTTATATGTCCTATAACATTAACTACTTTTTCTGAACTAAGCGGCATAAGCTTAATCTGCCTCCTTCATAATTAATTCAAATCCTCTGCCGTATATCTGCTTATGTCAATTACATACTTGAACTTCTTCGCAAGTGCAGGTGCAAATCTGAACATCTGATCAAGTGTATTTCCCTCATCCGCAAGAATAACTATAAAATCACCATAAAATTCATCCATAAGTTCAAATATTTTTGTAATTGTAGGGAAAAACAAATCTGCTGCATCATCAACGAGAAGACAGCTTCCTTTAAGCTGTTCCTTACATTTGTCAAAATCCATCTGATTTAACTGTTTTGCCTTAATACAGCCAATTCTTCCCTTGCTTAAAAATCCGTTTTGTTTTAAAACTTTTACTATCTTCTTTGATACCGCAACTATCCTTTCCGTATCTTCACCAATAAGTACAAAATGTGACGGATCCTTCTCGGCATTTATTAAGGTTAAAACATCTTTAAATGTCTTGTGTAATGCTCTCGTTGTAGGTAACTCTTCCTCTGGTGTTGAATATTCTGCCATATCTGTATCCTCCTTTGACCGTACACTATTTATCCCAAACAATTTTGCTGCCTTTTCTAACTTTATTTCTGTCTCAGATTTCTCCCAAACGTTATCTGAAATATCTGTATTTTTTTCTGAAATATCTGTAATCTTTTCCGGTATATCTGCAACTTTTTGCTCAAGTGTATTTTCAGTGCTATTTAAGTTTGGATTCTCTTTTTCTCTATCTTCCTCCACTGGCTGTGCCGGCTGCTTTACTTCATTGGTTTCTGTATCTTTTACTGCCTCAATTACACTTCCGATAGGCTTTGTGTGTCCCCAGTCATCAGCCACGGCATCAATAATACGTCTTTTCTTTCCGCTAAATATATTACCTGTTATATCTTTCAAATCATTCTTTATTTCCTCTATGTCAGAAGGTGCCATGGCATCTTCTCTTGAAATGACAGAATTATCCTCCAATATATCCGGCTGTTTTGTATCAGATATATCACTTTGCGGCTCTTCATTTACCTTTACGGAATGTACCTTAAGCTGTTCTCTCTTTTCCGCTTCGTATATTGCTGATATTTCCTTTGAAAGGTCAAGCGTAATACCTGTGCCGGATTGTGAATAATGAGTATACTGCGACTCTTTTTTTGCTTTAACAGGTTTTGGTTCAGGCTTTTGCTCAGCCTTAGGTTCCTGTTTAGGCTCAGGCTGCGTTTGCGTTTGAGAATGTTTCCAGATACCTGACAGCTTTTGCAGTCCGTCTATCGCTTTTCTCGCCATCTCTGCACCATCAAAATCTTCTGCATCATCTTCAAAGTCTTCATCTAATGTATCTTCTGAAGCAGTTATGCTTAAATCAGGTTCGTCTTCATCAATATCATCATTATAATCTGCAGACTCATCACTTTTATGTGCCTGTTCTCCGACAATATCATTCCCTGTTTGGTCACCCATCTTCAAAAGCTCATCGACAGCCTCGTCTCTTGCATAACTTGTTTCTTCCTGCTCATCCAAATCGTCAAAACTTTCGTCTGCATTTTCGTCGTCTTCATAATTTAATTTTATTGCTTTTTTCACTTTGCTGCCTATGTTTTTATCATGCCTTTTCATTTCACTCTCGGACTCCACGTATTCTGTAAGATCCGGCAGAGAGCCTGTATCTTCAGGGTTTGGTATGTCCTTTTCTATCGTATAATCCCTGTCATCAATATATGCAAACTGTTCATCATCATCAATGCTTGCAATAAGGCGTTTTGCCCTTTCAACGATTTCTCCCCTTCCAAACCAAAGCTTTATGTCCTCACATTCGCTCCTGCACTCGTCAAAACGTCCTGCTTTGAAATAAAGCTTTGCAAGCTCATAAGCCCACTCTTCTATATATTCTTCCTCTTTAAGTGACTCTAATATTCCTATAAGCTGTCCGATAGATGCCCCTGACGCTTTGTCAATGCGGTATCTTAAGATAAGTGCATCCCTCTGGCTTGAGTTCATCGCCACAAATTCCTGATAATATCCTTCTGCCTCATCTAATGCATTTGTACGGATGGCAAGATATATAAGTCTGTATAAAACTCTCCTTGTGCGGCTCTTTTTGTATATTCTTAAATATGTATTTTTTGCCGCGTCAAACTGTTCTGTCTTTGTATAAACCTCTGCAATTGCACTCAAATCACTTATTCCTTTTACCTGGCGCATATCGAGAGTCTTTACTACTGCAAGTGCTTTTTTATATTTACGAACCTCTATCAGATGATGTATCTGCGCAATTCTTATTGTTAATTCATACTGTCTCATCTTTACCTCCATACATTAGAAATATATCGTAATATAACTCCTCTTTTCTGTCTTTCCTCGTTTGAAATTTTTCCCGAAGTCCCCACGCTCTGTCATCAAGTTCACAGATAAGCACTCCCTCTTTTCCTGAAATCTGTCCCAGTATATTTCCTATAGAATCGACTGCCATGCTGTCACCGCTGTATAAGATACCATCATGCTCTCCAACGCAATTTACCCCTGCAACATATGACTGTGTTTCAATCGCTCTTGCCCGAAGAAGTGTCTGCCAATGTATATTTCTGCTCTGAGGCCAGTTTGCAATGACAAACATAACATCAGATCTCTTTGCTGCAGCCTGAAATATCTCAGGAAATCTAAGGTCATAACATACAAAAAGACTTACCGTATGCTCCTTAAACGGAAAGGAAACTATCTTGTCCCCGCCGTCATAAACATCACTTTCCCCGCCATATGTAAACGGATGAATTTTCTCATACTCGGCAATAAGTTTTCCTGTATTATCCACAACCGAAAAAACATTTTTTCCTTTCTCTCCCTCTTTTTCAGGCAGTGCCGCCCATCCAAAACCTATGGCAATATCATATTTTTCAGACAACTCACACATCTTTTTCACTGTATCGGATGCGTGTCTTTTTTCACCTGTCTTTAAAAGATTCATAGAAAAACCTGTAAAACTCATCTCCGGGAAAATAATTATATCCGCATTTTGTAAAGCTGCATCACATATCATTTTTTCTGCCTTTGCGACAGACGCTTTTTTATCTTCCCATACCATGTCAATCTGTCCAAGTGCAACTCTCATACGGTTCCTCCCATCAATTTGTCTTTAATTATAGATAACTACTGTGCACTCATATGACTATTATAACTAATGCTCACTTATAAAACAAGTGTACAAGTATACTTGTATACTAACACCAATTATCAAAGTGACAACAGCCTTGTTTGTATGGTACAATTATATATGATACAAATCATATATAAAAAACGAATGTCGTAAAATCTATATTTTTGCTTCTATATTTTATTTAATAAAAACAGAAGCATGCTAAAACTTATTTTAGGAGGATAATATTTATGAAAATTCAATCAGTTACAGATGAAGCATTTAAACCTTACGGCCGTATTGTTGACGGATACGACTACAAACTTCTTTTAGAAAAACTCGAAAGCGAGACAGACAAACCTGCTGACGGAGTTATCTATGAGCCTACTTGTGAAGCTCTCGAAAATACTCCCGCTTTTGTACAGCTCCGTGACAATTGCTACGGCGGAATGCCAATCGAAATCGGATACTGCAACGGTACAAACACAAAGTTAAACTGCTATGAATACCACAGAGACAGTGAAATTGATATTGCCGCTGATGACGCAATTCTTCTCGTCGCTAAACTTCAGGATGTTGAAAACGGTATTATTGATTCAAGTAAAACAGAAGCTTTCCTCTGTCCTAAAGGAACAGCCGTTGAACTTTATTCTACAACACTTCACTATGCTCCTTGCAGTGCAAAGAAAGGTGAAGGCTTTAGAGTAGCTATTGTTCTTCCAAAATACACAAACTTTGATATGCCTGAAATAACAAAAGCCAATTCTGAGGATGCTCTCCTTTGGGCTAAAAACAAATGGCTTATTGCACATAAAGATACATCAGAAGCCAAAGACGGCGCACATGTCGGAATTACAGGCGAAAACATCGACATAGCAGATTTAATTTAATAAATGGAGAAATAATTAAATTATGAATTTACCCGAGAAATTTATTGAACGAATGAAGTCTATGCTCAGTCCTGAAGAATTTGAATTGTTTAATGCAAGCTATTCAGATGAAAAATCATACGGACTCCGCATAAATCCATTAAAAATAAAGTCTCAGGATGCATTACCCTTCTTTTTAAGCCCTGTTCCATGGGCTAAAGAAGGGTTTTATGCTGTCCCTGACGAAAAACCCGGCCGCCATGTTCTGCATGAAGCAGGCGCCTATTACATTCAGGAACCAAGTGCAATGTCCGTTGCTGCTCTCTCAGATGCAAAGCCCGGTGATATAGTATGCGACCTCTGCGCTGCCCCCGGCGGGAAATCCACCCAGCTTGCCGGTATGCTTGATGGAAACGGCTTACTTGTATCAAATGAAATTTTTGGCCAGCGAGCCAAAATACTCTCACAAAACATTGAAAGACTTGGCATTTCAAATGCTGTTGTCTGTAATGAAACTCCTGAAAACATGGCGAAATATTTTCCGGCTTTCTTTGATAAAATAATCGTAGATGCGCCTTGTTCCGGTGAGGGGATGTTTAGAAAAGATGATGTTGCCATTGAAGAATGGACATCCGAAAATGTTGCTTTATGTGCACAAAGACAGCGTTCAATCCTGTCACAGGCACAGAACATGCTCAAACCTGACGGTGTCATTGTCTATTCAACATGTACTTTTGCTCCCGCTGAAAATGAGGAAATTTTGGTCTGGTTTTTACGGGAATACCCTGATTTTTGTGTTGAAGACTATCACGATATTCTTGAAATTGATATTTCAAACGGAAATCCTGACTTTGTTTCAGAAGAATTTAAGCCATTGACCGATGACGAAAAAACGGCAATTAAAGGTTCACTCAGATTATGGCCGCATAAAATAAAAGGCGAAGGTCATTTTGCAGTAAGATTAAGGAAAAACGGCGGCGAAACAGCCACTCAAAAAAAGAAAAAGAAATCATCCGGCAAAAATATTTTGTCTAAAAGCGAAAGAAAACAGCTAGTTGAATTTCTTACTGAATTTATAAATAATACAGACTTATATTCAGACAAAAGATATGAATATTTTGGTGATGAACTTTACCTGATTCCCGACAAAATGCCTGAACTTAAAGGAATTAAACTTCTCAGACCTGGACTTCACATAGCCACAAGAAAGAAAAACCGTTTTGAACCGGCACATGCTTTTGCAAAATATCTCAAACCGACCGATGTAAAATATTCTTTTGAATGTTCAGATGAACAGGCAGAAAAATATCTGCACGGTGACGTTATACAGATAACCGACAACTCGCTAAACAATGCAAATGGATTTGTTTTAGTATGCTTTAAAGGTTTAAGTCTTGGCTGGGGCAAAATCACAAACAACACCATCAAAAATCACTATCCTAAAGGACTTAGGATTAATTATTAAACACCTATAAATATCAGAATATTTTTATTTATTGATATTGATATTAATTTTAAATTACAGCTATAACAGCAAATACAGCAGGTTTAACCTACTGCATTTGCTGTCTCATAAGCTTTTTTATAACTTAAAACTCTATTTACATATGTCTTGCAGAATGAAGGCACTCCGCCATATTTCTTGACCGCACCGCTTCCTGCATTGTACGCCGCAAGAGCAAGTCTTACATCGCCGTTAAATTTCTTTAAATGCGCCGCAATCAGCTTTGCACCACCCATAATATTCTGTTCAGCATCATACGGATTTGTAACACCAAGTTCTTTTGCCGTAGATGGCATCAACTGCATAACTCCGATAGCTCCCGCACTTGAAACATCATTCGGGTTAAAGTTTGACTCTGCCTTTGCAACGGCTTTAAGTAAGCTCTCAGATACACCGTATTTTTTTGCCGCCTTTTTGAATATACTGTCATACTTTGTCTTTTTCATCGCATCTGCTGTATTTGTATCCGATGTCTTGTTTGTCTTAGATGTCTTGTCATCTGCAACATCAACATACACATATGTCTCACCTGTCGACGCATTTTTATATAAAATTTTTCCTGCTGTTGAATCACTATCTGATGATTTATTTACAGTCGTATTTGCATTTGAACTGTCCGACTTAGCTGATTCTTTGGCAGCCTTTGAAGCAGATGTATTCTCTGCTTTTTTCTTCTGGCTGCTAAGCACCGTACTAAAACTTTTTATGCTTGTATGTTTCTGTATTCCGTCATTTTTCAATTCTGCCAATGGCTTTATTTTCAATCCCTGAACACCACTAATCATTTTTCTCCCCCTTGTTCTCCTTTCCTAAAATCATCTAAGTTTTGTCCCAAATCATGAAATAGATTGCTTAGTGTGATATCATTATCTGCTTTTCCTATTTTGGTACTCCTGACAGACGCCCCCTCTGTATCCGCATCCATCACCTGTATATAGCTTATCTTTTCTATGACTTCTGCCTGAGACACTCTCCTTATATCCGGATTTTTATAGACCATTTCCGAAACTTGCTCTTTCAAATGTGCCTCTTTACACGATATGGTTTTCGCTTTCTTTCCTTTTACAGGCTTTCTAAACAAATAACCACCCCCGTCTTAAATCTACTTGTTGAAAGTCATTCATAAAATTCAAATCTCAAATTTAAAGCTATACATAATTATGATAACACATTAGATTGCCGTTGAATAGTGGTTTGTGGAATAAAAATTTCCCTACCCACAAAAAAAGAGCTGCCGATTACTCGACAACTCTTTTTTAATATCAGTTTATCTGTTGCTTTACAACCAATAAACATTATTTTGCGTCATAAAGATATACGCCTGTGACTGTAGGTCTTCCGCTGAATGTCAAGCTAATCCATGGTGTTGCTGCATTTGCAATAACTCCGGCATCATCAAACTTGATTGCCTTTCCGTTGAAGTCCTTCAAATCAATGTCTAATACATCATTAAATGATGGAGTTCCGGCTGTTCCCAACTGGATATGTCCTACATTATCCTCACCCTTGTCATTGAAGTTTGCAGGATCTAAAGTTTCGTCTGCAAATTTCACTACTAAGTAAGGATTTGTATACTTTGTATAATCCAGCTTGATAAACATCTGATATCCTGTCGCATCAAACTTAACCTCTGTAGTATCTCCGTCTACTGTAGGAATGCATTTTGATACAGGTACAAAATCTTCTGCTTTAGAACCTGTTGAAGGATTTGCACTGTAACGGTCTGAACCAACGGCAGAATCTCCACCATTCTTATACCAGATACCTTCCCAGCTCCAAACAGGTGAAGTACTTGGTATATCTGTTACAACTTTAGATACATCAATCTTTCCTGTAACATTCTTAATATCTGTATTACCACTTGCATAAACACCTTCCGCATTTACATTTGTAGCATTCCAGAATTCTCCTAAATCTCTAAATTTAAGATTTCCGTTTGAACGATCAAAGAACTGACCTGTTTCCCACATTACAGGTACAATATGGTACTGTCTGCACATTGTAAATGTATCTTCAAACCATTTGCTAACACTACCTGTAACTGTCATTGGACTGCAAACTCCACATTCACCTAAGATAACAGCGTAACCGTCATCACTGAATTTTTTCAATGGTGAAAGTTCATCTCTTAAATTAGCCTGATCACCATATGTATAAGAGCCACTGCCACCATCACCACAGAAATCCCACGGAGTATAGTAATGTAAAGATACAAATAAACGATTCTTTCCATTGCAAGTCAAATCTGTTGGCATCTTAAATGGATTTTCTACTGTATATTTCTCTTTAACTCCGTCGCCATCCTTATCCTCACTGTATGTAATTTCATTACAGGTATTTTTAATATTTGTATCAATGCCTGCTATCAACAGATGTCTGTATGCGTTGTTTCCTCCTGTTTTACGGATAACATCAACAAATTTCTGATTGATTTTATTTGTAGTCTCATACTGTTCCATAAGTGTCAAGTTTCCGGCCTGGGTATAATCTTTCGTATACTTTCCGCCTGACCACTTAGAGAGTTCGCTTTCGCTAGTTGTCTTAGAATATCCGGTATAGATACTGATTTTGTCATTTAATCTCTCACCTAATTCTTCATTTGCGCTCTCTAAAATAACATGGTCAGAATAGTTTTTGAAACGGTTAGCAATCTGTGTCCAGTATCTTTCATAACGCTTCCAAGCATTAGCACGTACTTTTTCATCTGCAACTTTGTTTCCTGCTGCATCTTTTTTAGCCGCACCAAACTGACCCCACCACTGATTATCCCAGTGGTCATTGATAATAACATACATTCCCTGATTTAATGCATAGTTTGTCAACTGCTCAACACGGGCAAGAAGTTTAGAATCAATTGTGTATGTTCCGTCATCCTTGTCACCGTTTGACCAGGCTACAGGAATACGCACTGTATTGATACCATAAGAATGAAGCTTCTCAAAATATTTTTCTGTAATCTCAGGCTGACCCCATGCTTTATCATAAGCAGTTTCATCTGTTCCTGCAATTACATCAAGTTTTGAGCCAACACCATAAACGGCTTCTTCAGTATTACCAAGGTTGATACCTGTTCCCATCTCGTACTGCTGTAAATACTGAGCACTGAGATCTCTTCTCATTGAACCGTTATCTTTTTTAGTAATCTTCTTTGTGCCGCCCTTTGGAGTAAAGCTGACAGCCTTATCACTTATGTTTGACTTGTCATTATACTTCATCTGTAATGTGACATTGTCTTTATTTGCAAAGCCTGTTACAACTTCTTTACTGCCATGACTAATGCCATCTGTCTCACTGCTTGTCTTGTACGCTTCCTCTTTTTCTACTGCTTTTACAGGATACAAAGTATCATAAACTGTTACTTTACACTTGAATGTCTTTGATTTTACTTTTTTCTTTCCTGTCTCAGTATACTTAACAACACATTTAACTGTTGCTTTTCCTTCAAGCACACCTTTCACAACACCCTTATTTGTAACAGTTGCTACACTCTTATCAGATGAAGAAAAACTTTTTGATTTAAGTTTACCATTCTTCACTGTAACTTTTAATGCCTGAGTCTTTCCGTGCTTTACCTTAACACTTGTCTTGCTTATTTTGACAACAGTTTTCTTTGCTGCCTGTGCTGTCGTCTTAGCACTCTGGTTGACACTTACACCTGTAACAACTAATGAAGCTATGAGAGATAATGACACTAAAGTTTTTCTGATATTTTTTCTCACAGTTATAGTCCGCCTTTCTAGTCTACTTTATTTTACTTTCTTATATCCTGATTTTTTAATCTGCTCAACTGTATATTTCTTGTTTGCAGCTTTTCCTGATACTTTAATTGTCTTTTTGCAGCCCTTAAATGCATTTTTGCTTACCTTAACTTTCTGATTAACAACAAGCTTAGTAATATTTTTGCAATTTAAGAATGCACTTGAACCGATTTTCTTTGTAGCTTTTGATAATGTAACTGACTGTAATTTTGTACATCCGCTAAATGCTTTAGAACCAATTGAAGCTGTAGCTTTGCCCGTTGCAAACGTCTTTAAGCTTGTGCAGCCTGCAAATGCGCTTGAACCAATACTCTTTATTACACTGTTCAACTTAACTGTTGTAAGATTCTTGCAGCCATTGAAAGTATTTGATGGAATTGACTTAATGTTAGCTGCTTTTGTTAAATTCACTGATTTTATGCTGCTTGCTTTAAATGCACCACTCTTAAGTCCTGTAACTTTATATGTTGCATTTGTAATTTTTGTCTCATTTACAGTATCCGGTAATTCAATTTCACTCTTTGCTTTTCCTTCTGCTGAAAGTCCTGTAAGCTGTACTTTTCCTTCTGTAGTTGAAGATGCCGGCTGAGTTACCTGATATGTAAAATCACCCTCTGAGAACTTCATTCCCATAGTTCCGGCTAAAGGAAGTTTTGACCAGTCACCACCACTAATCTTGTATGAGATTTCGATGCTTGATGTAGGTAATACTTCTAATTTGTCATTTGCATTAAAAATTTCAGAAGCATCTGTTCCGTCGGCAGGTGCATAATTGTCCGCAATCATGAACTGATATCCGTCTTTTGCATCTGACTTATTAGGAGCTTCTTTTAATGTTCTTACAACCTTGCCATCAACCTTTAATGTAACGTCTGTTAATTTGACGCCCTTGTTTGTCAATGGCACATCCACTGTAACATAAAGCATGTTAAATGTTGTAGCTTTTGTTTCAGTACCCTTTTTAGAAATATTTTTCTTATTAACAAGGTCTATTCCTGAAATAGATGTTGTATACTCGCCTTCTGCTGACATGACCGGATTTACACTTGTAACATCTGTAGCTTCAACTTCTGCCTTATCAACCGGAAGCATTGCCTGTGTCTCATATTTATATGTCTTGTTTGTCAAGCCGTTTGAACTTAAAACAGGGTCACGGTAAGCATATGGTCCATCTGTCTGGAATCCTACATATGCTGTATATCCATATGTTACTCCTGATACGTCTGCCTGATCATCTTCTGCTGCTGATGCAACATTGCCGACTGTTCCTGCACCAAGTGTTATGAGCATTGCAGCTGATAATGTTGTTGACATTAACTTTGAAAATAATTTTCTCATAATATTTGTTCCTCCTTTATATTGAACAAAGCTACCTATAAATTTTAAATAAAAATCCCAAGGCAAACTGCCCTGGAATTTTTATATTGACTCAATAATCTTCATTTTATTAAATAAAATTTCAAATTTTGATATAAAAAGCTATTTTTAAACCCAGTCAATTATTATTTAACTTTAACTGTAACTACTGCTTTCTTCTTTGCAGCTTTTACAGTAATCTTTGCAGTTCCTTTCTTAACACCCTTTACAGAAACTACAATCTTTCCTGCCTTAACAGTAGTCTTAACTACTTTTGCTACTTTCTTGTTGCTTGTTGTAGCTGTAACCTTATCTGTAGTCTTTTTCTTGCTGCTTGCAGCTGTTACTTTAACTGTTACATCAGCTTTCTTGCCTTTCTTTACAGAAACTGTCTTCTTTGCAGCTTTAAGTGATTTAACTGCATTCTTTGTTGTAGAAGGCTTTGTTGTTGGAGCTGGTGTTGGATCTGCTGGTGCAGGTGTTGGCTCAGCAGGCTTATTTGCTGGCTCATAATCCGGCTGAGTTGTATCCATAGTGATTAAAGAAGGATCATGATCTTCCACATCCCAATCTCTAGCTGTATCTCTAAGACCAATTGTAAACTGTACTTTAATCTCATAGAATGATGAAGGGAAGTTTGCCGGAACTTCAGAACCTGCTGCCGAATCTCCATTATCAGGGATTCCCCATGTATTCCATAACTGGATACGGCAATCCTTGTCACCACCATAAATTACCGGAATATCTACAACTTTACCGTCAACCCATACAGTAACATTAGAGAATGTAACATAGTCTGCAATAGGTTTGAGATCAGCAATTGTCAATGCACAATAAGCCTGAGGATCTTCCTGAACTTCTTCCCATGTAGAAGATACTGTGTATGTTCCAGCACCTTTTATATCAGCCTTAACATTTGTACAATCATCATTTGCGCACCATCCGTTAGCCTGTGAATCAAGCTGTGCTGTACCTACTAAATCAGCATCTGTAGGTGCTCCTGCCGGTGCCGGTGTTGCAATTGCACCTGGTGTTGATGTATCTGCTGAAGCATCTTTTGCTTTTACTTCAAATGTTACTTTAATCTTATCTCCTGTTTTTATAGGAGCTACTTTATCTGTCTTGAAATCAATATCGGCATTCCAAGCATTGTGGATAACCATACGGGCCTGACTATCCCAATCAGTTACAGTTGTAACATTCCAAGGAATTATGTCTCCATCATTAATCTGAATGCTCTTGCCTACAACATCAAAAGTTGTTCCTAAACCTGCTTCTGTCATTTCAGCAGCTGTTGCTGTACTATCAGCCTTATCTTTACCAAGTACAACTGCTGTAGCATTATCTGATTTAAATAAATCATCAAGGTCTGTTGTTGCCTCTGCTGTAAGAGTATACTCACCAAAATCTTTAACCTCTACTGTAGCACTTGGTACACTATCTACCCATCCAGCAAATGTTCCAAAACTTGTTAAGCCTGCCACAAAGTTTGGCTTTGTATCTGCTGCTGATGACTTTGTCAAATTAATGCCTGCTCCTGCTGTGATTGCTAATGCAGCAGACATAACGATAGACAAAATTTTCTTTGTCTGTTTTCTCATTTTCAAATTCCTCCTTATCAATTAAAATTATTGAGTCTTTGTATATAAACAAATGCTATAACATATTTATCGAAACTTTGTTGTTTAATAAAAGTCCCCATCACACCTTCATTTATATACATATATTTAAACATTAGATAATATATCAAATGTTTATATCTTTTTCAACCATATTGCACAATTTCTACAAATATTATTTTGACATTTTGTAACACTTTGCACAACACTTCACTAAATACTAAACACTTTAAAACATTAGAAAAATATAATCGTCAGCTTTGTAACTTTATTCTCCTAAATCATAAACCGTAATGCTTGTGACTACCGGAGCATTTCCAAATGTAAAATACATATATTTCTTTTCTGTATCTGTCTGTAAAGTATTTAATATACTTCCCGGAATTGAAACATATTTGCCATTCCAAGCTGAATAGTCCAAAGTAACTGTATCCTTAATAGAACCATTTATTTTCTTTGTTGTCGCAAATTGTACTTCTCCTACTGCATCTGCAGTATCTTCTTTGAATGTGCAATATACAACAGGGTTTTTATATTTTGACCAATCAAGTTTTAAGAAAGATTGATACCCCCAATCGTTGAAAGTTATCTGATCATTCTCACTAACACTCTCAGTCTTAATAAACTGTTCTATGCCGGATGATGTTACAAGATTTCCATCTAATCCGATATTGCTTCCATCATTTTTCTTCCATTCACCTTTCCACTGGAATACCTGTTTTGCACTTTCAGGCAATGTTGTATAGTAATTTACATCTGCCTTCACAAAACCTGTATTGGAATTTATATTTGTGTCTCCACTGGCTCCTGTAATAGAATTATACATTTCTGCAACATCTTTAAACTGCATAACACATGCTTCACGGTCAAAGTATGTGCCCGGCGTATCCCACAAGAGAGGAATACAGCCATTCTTAGCTGCTATCTCCATAGTGTCCTGAAGCCATTTAGTTACACCATCCTGTAAAGGATTGCATACACCAAACTCTCCAACTATCACACCATATCCCTGATCTGTAAACTTCTTTAATTTAGCAAACTGTTTTTCTGTCGCTTCCTTGTCTTTTTCAGTGTATGTGGCACCGCTCATGCCATCTCCACAGAATTCCCACGGATCATAATAGTGCACTGAGACGCTAAGCTTTGTGTTGCCATTTCCTTCTACTGTATCTGTCGGCATCACATAGTTGCTGCTTAATGTATTATTGATGTTTGTTCCAAATCCGGCAATCAAAAGATGACGATATTCATTATTTCCACCGGACTTTCTTACAACATTGACAAATGTCTGATTTATCTTGTTTGCTGTTTCGTAACACTCCTCAAGTGTCAATGTTCCTTTCGGATAATTTCCGTCATAAGTCTCTGTTTTCGGATTTATCGCTGTATTCAAACCTAGGTTTGCATCATTCATATGATTTGTAAGTTCCTCGTTGGCTGATTCAAAAATCAAATGATCTGAATAATTTTTAAAACGCTCTGAAATCTGCGTCCAAATCGCCTCATACTTTTTCCATGCCTTTGCTCTGATAGTATCATCACTCGAGCCAAACATTCCCCACCATCCATAATCATAATGGTCATTGATAATTACATACATGCCATTGTTCAATGCATAGTTTACAATTTCTTCTACCCTTCCAAGCATCTTATCGCTGATAGTATAATTTCCGTCTTTAGATATCATACTTGACCATGCTACCGGAATACGGATTGTATTAAATCCATAACTATGTACACTGTCTATATACTTCTGTGTAGTTATCGGTGCACTCCATGCCTGTTCAAAATCTGTAGCTTCTTTAAAGTTATCAATCTCGCCTATTGCCTTTGTAGCCTCCATAGTATTTCCAAGATTGATACCAGTTCCCATCTCGTTTTTGATAAGATACTGTGTCGATAAATCTTTACGCATCTCACCATTGTCTTTGACTGTCATACTGTCTGATGTTCCTCCGACAATAGAAACCGTCCTCTCAGATCCGATATTTGATTTATCATTCCATTTTACAGTGAACTTCTCATCTGCAGAACCGGATGTGCTGACTTTGACCTTTGTCTGAATGGTCTTTGTCTGATATGTTTTCTTGCCTGAAGCTTTGTACTGTACTTTGCAGGTAACAACTGTGTTTCCCGCTTTCACACCTGTAACAGTTCCCTTTGCCGAAACTGTTGCAATTTTCTTATTCTTTGAAGTCCATACAAGCTTTTTAACTTTACTTATATTCTTTTTTGTAATCTGGCTCTTTAAAGATAAAGTTTTCTTTTCTTTAACTGTATAAGAACTTTTCTTAAATTTTAATGTAACTTTTTTGCTTGCCGCCTGAGCAGACTGCCCAGTAACATTTCCAGCCAAAACACTGCTAAATGCCATAACTGCCACTAATGCCAATGATAATAATCTGTTTGAATAAGATTTCCTCATACCTTGCTCTCTCCTCTCATTTCTCACTAACATTCATAGTATGTACATATTTTATTACAATCTTCTTAACATTTATATCCTAATTTTTAGATATATTGTACATGTTTTTTAGTATATTTTTATGTCATTTTAATGTATATTTACAAAAGATTTTATTTTTTTCATGGGATTTCCAGTAGATTAAAAAAATGTACCAAAAAAGAGCGTGTCTACAGACACGCTCTTTTTACCAGGCTTTTGTTTTGTCAAATCGCTTTCAGCTTTAATTTACTTCAACCCGGTCAATTATTTTACAACCACACTAACTTTTACAGATTTCTTACCATATTTGATTGTAGCAGTTGTCTTTCCTTTTTTAAGTCCTTTTACACTATATGTAATCTGACCCTTAGCAGTTTTCTTAACTGTTACTTTTGCAATCTTCTTATTCTTTACAGTAACCTTAATCTTATTTGTCTTAACTTTCTTAGTTACTTTTGCAAGTTTTACTGAATATTTAACTGTCTTATTCTTTTTAACATTTGCACTCTTTGCAACTGTTACTTTTATTGTAGCTTTCTTAGTACCTGCTTTAAGAGTTACTGTAGCTGTAGAACCCATAGTTGCTGTAGATTTAGCAGAAATTGTAACTGTCTTTTTAGTCTTGTTAACCTTAACTGTTACAGCCTTGTTGCTGCTTGAAGCTTTAACTGTCGCATTTGATGTGTACTTAACTGTTGTTGTTTTTCCAGGTGCAACTGAAACAGCTTTTTTTGCAACTGTTACTTTTACTGCTGGTGTGTTTGTTGGTGCCGGTGTCTCTGTAACTGCCGGTGCACTTGTCACTTCCGGTGTGCTTGTTGCCTCTGGTGTCTCTGTAACTGCTGGTGCACTTGTCACTTCCGGTGTGCTTGTTGCCTCTGGTGTCTCTGTAACTGCTGGTGCACTTGTCACTTCCGGTGTGCTTGTTGCTGCTGGTGTTTCTGTAACTGCTGGTGCACTTGTCACTTCCGGTGTCTCTGTAACTGCCGGTGCACTTGTTATTGCTGGTGCGCTTGTAATAGCCGGTGCACTTGTTACTGCCGAACCGCTGGCTACTGTTGTGTTTGTTGTAGTGTCTGCTGCTGCACTTTTTGTTCCCTCAAAACTTGCACCTGTAATAACCAATGCTGCTGAAAGAGCTAATGAAAGTGCTTTTTTTGTTCCCTGTGTTAATCTCATTAACTTATCCTCCTCTCCCTATATATAGGGGATATTTTTTATAAGGAAAAATAGTTTAGTTTTTACTAAAACTCAGCTATAATTTCCTATAACAAATTACATATTAACAGAACAGAAACGCTAATGGTATCGTTAATCTGCATAATATTTCACCGTTTTTCTCTTTTTTTATATGCATTTCGTATCCTATACAACCATTTTCACAAGATTTCCAGAGAATAAGCTTTATTTTATATCATTCTAAACAAAAATCAATTTTATTTTTATAAAGCCGAATTTTGACACATAATTGCCTTAAATTATAAATTCTGTCATATTTTTCCTATATTTAATAGGAAGATTCTCAATCTGAAGTTTCTTATTTTCTCTTTCTTTTATTGCAATGCTATCAAAAAAAACTCTCCATAACTCAGAATATTCTTCCTTCGTTTCATCAAGCTCACGTATCTTTTCCTCTTCATCTTCTGTCAGCAAACGTACTTCCCATCTTCCTGAAACATCATGAAATACCGCTTTATGGTGCCTTGCATCATATATTATAAACCATTCATTATTAAACCTGTCAGCAAAATGATTTGCAATATGTGCTGCTATGTCATTCTTTGGTTCTATCACAGCAAGCAAAAGCGGCGGTTTGTGAACAACTTCTTTAAACCGAAGTATTTCTATATATCTATGCGCCTCATTTTGAACACTTCTCACAAGAGTAAACATGTCCGAAACTTCCTGAAACTGAACTGCCATAATGACTTTTTCACCTATTGTAAATCCATATGTTATAAATTGATATATAATATCTCCCCTGCGTGAATCATCGCTTACAATAGCTTTCATAACATACTCATATACTTCATTTGATATTTTTTCCTTTACCGCGCTGAGAACTGCATTCATCTTTTTTTCAGAACTTTCTACATCTACATACTCTGCAAACAGTTCCATACTATACATATATCTGTCTGACTGTGGCTGGATGCGTATATATTTATGTCCATAACCGGATATTCCCGCTTCATATATAGCACTGAATACCCCCACCTCATCATCCGAGCATCTGTATATGCGAATATTCTTTTCTTCCATATCCTGTTTTCCCCCTCCCTTTTTGCAATTTCAATAACACATGCCAAAAATCCTCGCCGTAGCCCGTTACGCCTGCGTTTTTTGACATGCACTCTCATAATCGCATTTTTGACAAATATATCAAAAAGTTAATTTTCAACGAAAGTCATTGATACAACACTCTAGCCAAGCGAAAAATCATCAAACAACGTAAGCTGCTTATATGTTATATCCTGTCCGAAACCTTTCATAATATTGCCTTCATTTGCCACGAGATTTCTCGTAATATAATCCTCATCTACTTTCAAAAAGTTGTACATCATCTTTCCATTGCATGTTATAAAAAATACTGCACGCTTTAAGACAACTCCTATCTTCTTTAAAGTATCAAAATCAAGCTGTCCCGTTTTTCTGGCTCTGACTATGCGCCCTGCTGATTTAACACCAATCCCCGGAACTCTAAGAAGCGTATCATAATCTGCCGTATTTATCTCGACAGGAAAATCTTCTAAATGTCCAAGTGCCCAATCACATTTCGGGTCAAGATATGTGTTAAAAAACGGTCTTTTTTCAGACAGCAGTTCATTAGCTTCAAATCCATAATACCTGAGAAGCCAATCCGCCTGATATAACCTATGCTCTCTGCGAAGCGGCGGGTCTTTCTCCAATGCCGGAAGTGTACTGTCATTATTTACATTTATGAATGCAGAATAAAATACTCTTTTTAAATCAAATTTCTTGTACAAAGCCTCAGATACAGATATAATTTCAAAATCACTCTCACCTGTAGCTCCTATAATCATCTGTGTGCTCTGCCCCGCTGGAACAAACCCCCTGTTTGTTTCGGCTTTATTCCACATAGTCAGTGCACTGCCTCTGTCTGGTACCTCAGGCAGAATATTAGTATTTTTCTGAAAATCTGTTTTCTGATTTGGCAATATGGATACCTGTATTCTATCTGCTTTCTGATATTCTCCTCCAACAAACTCTAACTGTCTCCTATCCTTTTTCAGTAGACTATAATCCTTTTTCGTCAGAGCATCATCCATATGACGTCCCAGCCTCTTCGATGTATGCCAATATGCGCTCCTGTTTCCGCCTTTCATACCAAGTTTTTCCATACTCTCTGCCATTCCGAGCTGAATCTGTCTCATAGGTGTCAATATATTTTTTCTTGATTTATTTGGAGCCAGTTCTTTTAATCCCGCCTCTGTCGGAAGTTCAAGATTTACACTCATCCTGTCAGCATACCACCCCGCAAGTTCTACAAGTTCCTGCGAAGCACCCGGAATAGCTTTGCAATGTATATAACCATTAAATCTATGAACCACTCTTAAATCATGCAATGTCTTACATATCAGTTCCATAGTATAATCAGGTGAATATAAAATACCTGAACTCAAAAATAAACCTTCTATATAATTTCTGCGATAAAACTCCATGGTGAGACGGCAGACTTCTTCCGGTGTAAATGAAGTTCTCGGTACATCATTTGATACACGGTTTATACAGTATCTGCAATTGTAGATACATTCATTCGTAAAAAGTATCTTGAGTAAAGATATGCATCTTCCATCAGCTGCAAAACTGTGACAAATTCCACATGATACAGCATTTCCCAGCTCGCCTTTTACTCCGTCACGATGTACTCCGCTTGATGTACACGCCACATCATATTTAGCCGCATCTGATAAAATCTGTAATTTTTTCATAAGACTCATATCATTTTCCAGTACCATTGCTCCACCTCTCTTCCGAACTTTTGTTCCAAACGTTTGTTTTATTCTAACATCTTATTTTTTCAAAGTCAACATCTAATTCTTTACATCTTTTTGACACAGCATACAAATATACTGTAGTATATAATCGTTACCGTTTATACTGACAGCGAATAATTAATAATTGATTTTTGTTATAACGGTAACATAAAATTCAAACTACGGAGGACACACATGAAAAAGAAATTTTTATCAAAATTACTGATATGTTCATTGATTATGCAATCAGTCTTTTTATTTTCAGATACAACATATTTTTTAAACAACACACACGTTTCTGCCGCTATTACAGGCAAAAGCCCATTTACAAGTTCAACCTACACCCACAACGACATTTTTAAAAACTATAATATCTACAACGGAATAGATGTTTCAAAATATAATGGCGACATAAATTGGGATAAAGTAAAAAAGGACGGTGTCGATTTTGTCATTGTCCGTGTCGGTTACAGAGGATACGGAAAATCCGGTACTTTATGTACCGATCCTAATTATAAAGCTAACATCGAAGGTGCTCTGGCTGCCGGAATTAAAGTCGGTGTTTATTATTTCACCGAAGCTCTTACAACCGATGAAGCACGCGAAGAAGCCGAATTTTGCATAAGTAAAATAAAGGATTATAATATAACACTTCCTGTTGCTATCGATTATGAATACCCAACTGACGGCAAAAATCCTATCGGAAGAATGTATAATGCGAAATTAACCAAAGCAGAAGCTACGGCAAATGTAAAGGCTTTTTGTGCTGCCGTAAAAAAAGCCGGATATACCCCTCTTGTATATGCAAACAAAAGTGATTTATCAAGTCTTATAAATGGCAAGACAATCGGAAACACTTATAAAGTATGGCTTGCAAACTATACCACAAAGACAACATACGCAAACAGCTATGAATACTGGCAGTATACAAGCAGCGGAAAAGTAAGCGGCATAACAGGAAAAGTCGATTGCAACTTTTGGTATACCAAAAAAAATATAGATGCCGCCGAAGCTACCTCATCGCCAGTCATAACCCCAACTAATACTCCAAAACCTACCGTTAAACCTACTGTAAAACCTACCGCTAAGCCTACTGCAAAACCTACCGCTAAGCCTACTGTAAAACCTACCGCTAAGCCTACTGTAAAACCTACCGCCAAACCTACTGTAAAACCTACCGCTAAGCCTACCCAATTCACAAAAATAAGTGCTCCAAAACCATTTAAGGCTGTTTCAACATCAAAATCAATTACGCTCAAATGGACTGCTCCGAAAAATGCAACCGGATTTGAAATATACAGAAAAGATTTTTATGATGGAAAATACAAGAAAGTCAAAACAATAAACAATGTAAAAACGCAAAAATACGTTGATAGCAACGTCGAAAATTACCACGAATATTATTATAAAATAAGAAGTGTAAATTCAAAGTCAGCAAAAAAACTGTACAGCAGTTATCTTTCACTTACGGTTTCTGCCATGCAGCACAAAGCAGCCATAACAACATCTTCTTTGAAACTTTTAAAGAAGCCTTCTGCTCAGGCAGATACACTTAAAACACTTTCCAAAAAATTCATACTTGAATATACGGGCAAAACCACTTATAAAAATAATACGACATTTTTACATATGTACTATTATACAAAAAACAAAAAATACAATTGCTGGCTGCCGGCTGATTCAAAGTTAAAATATTATAAAGGTGGAACAGCTAAAACTTCAACTAAACTGCTTAAAGAAGCAAAATCTATTACAAATGCAATAGTTAATGTTCCGTCAGGCTCATACATGGCTGTTCTCAGCACCAAAAAAGTCGGATTGTTAAGTTTTTATAAAGTAAGATATTCCGACTCACGTAAATCATATGTCGGATATGTAACTGCCAAACATATAGTTTTACAATAATTTTGATACAAAAAAGCAGTAGAAAACATTATTAACAATCTGTTTTCTACTGCTTTTTACATTAAACTTTATTATTTATAATCAAACTTAAATACTGTAACGGACATTGGCGGAAGATTAAATTCTATAGAATAATCTTTTCCTTCGCATTCAATTTTTTCCGCTTTTATTGTCTTTTTAATGTTTGCTCCTGTTCCTCCGAACTTTTCATCATCAGACGATAAAACTTTCACATAATCTCCTGCACACGGCACTCCTGTACGATATTTCTCATATGATACCGGTGTAAAGTTACACACAAATAATAACTGATTTTTTGAAGAACTTCCACGCCGCACAAAGCTCACTGTACTCATGTCGGCATTGTCGCAGCTCATCCACTCAAAACCAATAGGCTCACAGTCATTCACATACATTGCATCATATTTTTCATAAAGTTTATTGAGCTCTCTGACATACGCCTGCATCTTCTGGTGCATATCATAATCAAGAAGTTCCCAGTCAAGACTGCGTTTTTCACTCCACTCTCTAAACTGTGCAAATTCCTGTCCCATAAAAAGAAGCTTCTTTCCCGGATGACCGTACATAAATCCATACGCTGTACGAAGATTTGCAAATTTCTCCTCGTATTCACCGGGCATTTTCTCTATCATTGAACATTTTCCATGAACAACCTCGTCATGAGAAAGTACCTGAATAAAGTTCTCACTATATGCATATTGCATGCTGAAAGTCAATTTGCCGTGATTATTTGCTCTGAAATAAGGGTCAAGCTTCATATACTCAAGGAAATCATTCATCCATCCCATATTCCATTTAAATAAAAATCCAAGACCGTTCATTGAAACCGGCGATGTAACACCTGCCCACGCAGTTGACTCCTCAGCTATTATCTCGGTTCCCGGACATTGTTTCTCAAACTGTTCATTCATATGTCTGAAAAGATTTATGGCATCATAATTTTCATTGCCGCCTTTTTCATTTGGAAGCCACTCTCCATCATCTTTTCCATAATCAAGATATAACATCGATGCAACCGCATCAACTCTAAGTCCGTCAACATGAAACTCCTTGAGCCAGAAAAGTCCATTTGCAATAAGGAAATTCTCAACCTCTCTCTTGCCATAATTGAAGATGTAAGTGCCCCAATGAGGGTGCTCGCCCCTTCTCGGATCAGGATGTTCATAAAGAGGCTGTCCGTCAAATCTTCCAAGACCATGTTCATCTTTAGGAAAATGCGCCGGTACCCAGTCAAGAATTACATGAATGCCTTTTTCATGCATATAATCAACAAAATACATAAAATCTTTAGGTGTTCCGTATCTTCTTGTAGGTGCATAATATCCGGTCACCTGATATCCCCATGAACCGTCAAACGGATGCTCTGCTATACCCATAAGCTCAACATGGGTATAGCCCATCTTTTTAACATACTCCGCAAGCATAGGTGCCATTTCACGATAAGTATAAAATCCATCTTCCGTTCCGTCATCCTTTTTACGCCACGAACCGATATGAACTTCATATATTGCCATAGGCTCTCTGCGAAGCTCGTCCCTGTCTTTCTTTTCACGCTCACGCATCCACTTTGTATCATTCCATTTGAAGCCGCTTATATCCGCAACAACAGATGCATTTGCAGGGCGAAGTTCTGAACAATTCGCATACGGGTCTGATTTCATAAGAACTTCACCTGTTCTTGTAAGTATCTGATATTTATAAATTGCCCCGGGCTCAACCCCAGGAATAAACAATTCATAAACACCCGAAACCTGAAGTGTTCTCATAAGATGAATTCTTCCATCCCACATATTGAAACTTCCTGCTACACTTACCGCTCTTGCATGAGGTGCCCATACTGCAAAATATGTGCCTTTTACGCCATTTATAGTCATAGGATGCGCACCTAATTTTTTATATATTTCGTAATGTTTGCCCTCTGCAAAATAATATAAATCCTCATCACCAATCTGTGGTTCAAAACAATATGGATCTACATATTCAATAATATCATTTTCAGAATACTGAACTCTCACTTTGTATGGAGCTCTGTAATTCTTTCTTGGAATATATTTTCCAAAAAATCCTGAACTCTCACCTATTTCTTCTAATTCAAGTTCATTTTTTCCCGACATATCAGTTATAAAAACTCTCTCAGCTTCAGGTCTGTATATAGTAAAAACCTGACCTCTGCCAAAGCTGTGCAATCCCAGTAAATTATGCGGTGCATTATGTCTGCCCTCAAGCAGTTCATCATATTCAACCCAGTTTATCCACTGGTCCATCTTTTCCTGCATACGCTTTCCCCCAAATCTTTTTTAGGAAAAACGGACATTTTATATCCGCTCTTCCTTTAATAATTTGATGCCAAGGTCAAAATTCCTTTGACCCCTGCATCATAATTTTGATTGATAATTAAAATGTGCTTAAATCAAATCGTCAACAGCTTTTGCCATCTGCTCAGATTTTTTATCTGCATCTTCAAGAGATGTTCCGACAACACCATAGTAGAATTTAATCTTTGGCTCTGTTCCTGAAGGTCTTACACACATCCATACATTATCTTCCATATCAAAATAAAGTACATTTGACTTTGGAAGGCCTGTAGGCTTAACTTCACCTGTTGCAAGGTCAGTAATAGTATCTGCCTGATAATCTCTAAATGAGAGTACCTTGTGTCCATCAATTTCCTTAGGCGGATTCTTGCGAAGGTCTGACATGATTTCCTGTATCTTTGCAAGTCCTTCAATGCCTTTCATGGTAACTGCTTTTACGCCATCCTTGCAATATCCGTATCTCTCATACATTGCAATCATTGCATCCCAGAGTGTCATATTCTTTGTCTTATAGTAAGCTGCTGCCTCACAAAGAGCCATAGTTGCAACGATAGCATCCTTATCTCTTGCATGAGTACCGATAAGGCATCCGTAACTCTCCTCAAATCCAAACAGATATGTACCTTTACCTGTTGTCTCAAAATTAAGTATCTGCTGTCCTATATATTTAAATCCTGTAAGAACTTCTATAAGCTCTACTCCATAATATTTAGCAATCTCATCTGCAAGATTTGATGTAACAATTGTCTTGATAAGTTTTCCGTCATCAGGAAGTCCCTTTGTTTCCTTAATCTGAGAAATCTCATAATCAGCAAGAAGGCAGCCTGACATATTTCCGGTAAGTGTAATGTACTCACCTGACTTTGTATCTTTTACATAAACACCAAGTCTGTCTGCATCCGGGTCAGTTGCAAGAACAAGGTCTGCATCTTTTTCTTTTGCGAGTTTAAGTGCAGGTTCAAATGCTTCTGCTGCCTCAGGATTCGGATAACTTACAGTTGGGAAATCTCCGTCCGGAAGTTCCTGTTCAGGCACAACATAAACATTTTTAAATCCAAGTTCTTCAAGAACACGTCTTGCCGGAATGTTTCCTGTACCGTGAAGAGGTGTATAAACAATTTTAAGCTTGTCTCCCATCTCTTTGATGCTGTCCCAATGGATAACCTGTTTTTTAAGTTCTTCGATATATTTATCATCTATATCCTTGCCAATCTGCTGATATAATCCCTGTTTAACAGCATCTTCCTTAGCCATTGTCTTAACTGTGTTGTAATCCGTAACAGCTTTAACTTCATCCATAATACCTGTATCATGAGGCGGTGTAATCTGAGCACCATCTTCCCAGTACACTTTATAACCATTATACTCAGGCGGATTGTGACTTGCTGTAACATTTATTCCTGCAACACATTTAAGCTCTCTTACCGCATATGAAAGTTCCGGTGTAGGTCTGAGTGATTCAAATACATATGCCTTGATTCCATTTGCTGCAAGACAAAGTGCAGCTTCATCTGCAAATTCAGGTGACATATGACGTGAGTCATATGCTATAGCAACTCCCTGCGACTGCTTGCCCGCTTTTATAATATAATTTGCAAGTCCCTGTGTAGCCTTGCGTACTGTATAGATATTCATACGGTTTGTACCGGCACCGATAACACCTCTAAGTCCGGCTGTACCAAACTCAAGATCCTGATAAAAACGTTCCTTAATTTCGTTGTCATCATCTGCTATAGCTTTAAGTTCAGCTTTTGTCTCCTCATCAAAGTAAGGGTTTGAAAGCCATGACTCATAAATCTCTTTGTAATCCATCTTGTATATCCTCCTCTTTCTGCTCATTTTATATTTATTTATCAGCATCCTCAATCAAATCCGAAAATGAAAGTTTTGCATTCTTATCATCATCCAGAATATCAATTGAGTAGCTTTTTGTCTCATAACCTGTCTTGCTCAAAGTAATCGTCTGTGAGCCTATAACTTTTGTAAACTTGCAGGGAACAATTCCCTTATAAACATTGTCCAGATAAACCTCTGCGCCCTCCGGTGCAGTTACTGATATGGTATGTTTACTATCAATTTTTCTTGTCTGGCTTTTTGCTGTTGCCGTCGGTGCTGCCGTGGCTGCCGCTGTACTCTCAGGAGACTGTGTAGCTGCCGATGCAGTATCTTCTTTCGGCTCAAGACTTATATTTATGGTCTTGTCCGCCTCTGCAACAGTAAGCCGTCCGGTATAAGTATTATAGCCATTTAAACTTGCCGTAACAGAATATGTTCCATAATTTAAAGAAATTGGTTTGCTGTAATCAATTCTTGTTCCGTTTATAAACAAGTCTGCACCCTGCGGGTCAACATTGAAACGTACACTTCCGACATTCTTCACGCTTTTTCTGTAATCACTAAAATCAAGCGTACTCTCCTTGTCCTCTTTCACCGTGACAGTCTTACTTGCTTTTGCCGCACCCTTGCTTATCGTGATACGATATGTTCCACAGCTGACTGTTATAAGCATATTTTTTGTAACAGGCAATATTATATCATGATCAATATTTATCATACCGCCCAAAAAATCACTGTAATTTAACAAATGTATATAACCGTGTCCCTCCGTTCTCACAACAGAGTACACTTTGTATCCTACTCCGCGTACCGTAAGTTTGTCCTTATCACTGAGTTCCAGCATATCTATCTTTTTATCATCAATAGAGCCAAAATATGTCTGTTCGGAATACTGATAAAGCTCTCCTGCAACTTCCATTGAACACTCCTCAGTATCAAAAGTAAACTTATCTACATCACTGTATTCCCACGCATCATCCGGCACTTTCATGGAGACAACTCTTGCGTCATCCGTTCTGTATGTGGTTTCCATTATCTGACCCAGCTCAAGCTCATCCCCATCAATCTCTTCTTTATACTTATCAGTAATCTCAGAAGATGCATCATAGTTCATGATAGTGTCAACATCCGTATCAATTTCTCTGACTGAAATCTGCCTGAGTTTTTTATCTATGCGTGTAATAATTCCTGTGAAGCTCTGTGTTTCTATAGGTTCAGCTGTCTGCTGCTGACCTTTTTGGTAATTTGAGGACTTTCCACATCCCATCAAGACCCCCGCAAAAGCCATAATTATAAGCATTAGGCATATCAGCCTGAACCTTATACTTTTGTACATCAATATATCCCCCCAAATCAAAAAGTCAGTGCACAGCCTGCTTTTTCTGACCTACACTGTACCTTTTGATTATACCTCAAAACTGCTTAAAAAAAAAGTCAAACTGTCAAATCTTTTATCTTAGCGATAAATTTTTGTCTGTCACTTTCCTGATTCCTTATTTTTTCAAGTTTTTCATAATTTTTTTCCGAAATCCACGTCTTTTTGCCATTATAATAAAAATTAACCAATTTCCAATATTTCTCCGGATACATCAAAAGTGCATATAACATTTCCAGTTCACCCGTTTCCATTTCCCTGCTGTTAATATATGCCGTAACAATTGATATACCCATGTCACTGTTCCAGCTGTTTTTTTCCATGGTTTTTCTAATCCAGTCATAAAGGTCCGTAACCTGAAGCCCCACTGCCGCTTTTTCAAAATTAGATGTAATTATATTTTCTCCTGCAAATGAAACATTATGATAATTATAACTTCCATGAATTATTCTGTTTTCACTGATTGTCTTTTCACATAATTTATCCTCATTGCATTTTTTAATATACTCAAGTGCTTCTAATCCCTGATTGTAAAATTCCTTAAACGAGTTCAAAATACTTATTTCCATGCGGTTTTTCTTCTTTTTTGCTTTAATATAACTATTTACACGCTTCATTTCATTGTTGTGTTTTTCAAACATAGAAATAATATCAATTTTAGATGTGTTTAATTTGATAGCCAAATCCGTAGAAAGTCTCATATATTTATGTAAATACGCAAGATGTGATGCTGCCATGCAAACCTGTTTTTCATCTTTTATGTCACATTCCTGTGATTTAAACCATCTTCTAACTACCCATTTTCCGCCACATGGGTCATCACTTATATATTTTTCAGAATTATTTTTCAAAGCAATGTCTACATATTCATATCCATTTTCGACTAACCGTTCTTTTACGTTTTCCTCGAAAAATATTTTTGTCTCATCTCCAAGATATGGTTTCACAACATAAAACCTGTCTCCACTCTCGATAACCACCGAACCTCTGACACGCCTTCTTGTTCTTATATCAAGCTCATATTGTTTAAGCACTTCATCAACTTTCTCATCCATTCCCATAAAAAAACACCTCCATAACATACCTGACTAACAGACACATCCATGCGGTACAATATATGTACCTGTACATTTGTATCTTATTCAAGGTATGCTATAGAGGTGAACTTTAGAACCCTATCACTGAAACCAAAAACAAAACCAGCATTTATAAGAAAATGCTGAATTCACAAATTAGGAGCTTCACCGATTTAGGTATTAGTTAGTACTTTTATACTTAATTTTATCGTATATGAATTGATTATTTTTTTTATCGTATTTCAATGTCTGAACAACCTCACCTATCTTATTTCCTACTGTTCCAATCGAAATATCATCACCTATTTGTATTTTCCCATTTTCTATTTTACATTTTCGTATTCCTACTATACCTTCTAATTTTTTTCCGGGCACATCTTGTTTACTACAAACTTGTTGTCGAAAATCTACTGCCGAAACTTCCACGACTAAATTTTTTTCTCTATCAGCAGATATTGAAACATCGTTATCTTCCCATAGCGAGTCAGGCGTAGATATTTCCGACCATTCTCCATTTGTCTTTCCAAATATTTGAATATCGCACGATACTCCAGACGCACCACCTTCTAAAAACATTACAATTTCCTTTCTGCCATCCCCCGTAACATCTGCTAATTTTATATCAGGATGCGCATACCCGGCTCCTATAGCAACTCTTTTTAACATAACCTTTTTTCCGTTTAAAGTAATATTTGTATCTGTTACATCATTTTCATTTTGGCTAATAATCAATTTTTGACTGCTATTGCCAATATTTATTGCTTTCTCACATATGCTTTCATATTTTGTTGCTAAACCGGATGGCGTATTTGTTGTATCACATACAGATGTCTCTTTTGCAAAATTCCGATTTACAAATTGCCTTGACAACGCTCCAATTACCGTTATAAACACTATCGTCGCTATCACAGAAACAAATAATCTTTTCATACTTTTAATCACCTCTCAATAACAATAAATAGACATGTTTTTTCTCTACCCTATTTGTAAGATAATATCTCCATTTATTTTTGTCAACAATGTTTCTGCTTGAATTATTTTCGCTGTGGCTTTTTAACGCAAAGATTGATAAAGAATATTTTTCTTGTTTTTTTGTAATTATACAAAAAACAGCCACAGAAAACACGATAAAATCGTGATTTTCTGTGGCTATTATTTTTTTTAATAATGTTTGAAATTGTTATCCTTCAATTGCAATATATTTATGTTCATCTACTTTCTTCTCAGGCTCTTTTTTCGGAACAAAAAGTTTCAAAATACCGTGTTTAAATTCAGCTTTAACATCTTCCTGTTTAACAGCCTCACCAACATAGAAACTTCTCTGGCATGCTCCTGCATAACGCTCTTTGCGAATATATCTTCCGCTTTCTTTCTCTTTTTCGTCCTTATCAAGACCCTTAGCTGCACTGATAGTTAAATAACCGTCCTCAATAGAAGCATTTATTTCATCTTTAGTAAAGCCGGGCAAATCAATTTCAAGCTCATAACCGTCTTTTTTCTCTTTAATATCAGTTTTCATGATTCTTCCTGCTTTTTTACCATATAATTTCTTTTCCGTATTCTTCATACTCTTATCAAAATCATAAAATGGAAATTCATCAAACCAGTCATCAAACAAATTTTCTCCAAAAATACTAGGCATTAACATAAGTCATCTCTCCTTTTTTATAAATATGCTTTGTTACCTTGTTTCATGGAACCGGGATGTTTCAGTAACTCAGAAGATTTCTTTTTTATTTCAATCTTCAAATTCAATTGTATGATTAAAATTCTTTTCTTCTTTTTGTTCCCTTCCTTTGTTCTGATTATGTTATATCACTTTTATTAGCACTCGTCAAGAGTGAGTGCTAATAAATTTTGTGAACTTTTTGTGTCCTGTTACTATTTTCGCCTGTAATGAATTTTGAAAAGGTGTACTTTCCCTACACCAATTCGACCATCGAAACCAAAAGCACTGCAACACAGGCTGCTACGGCAACAGTAAGCAGGCTCTTTCTTCTATACGCAAAGAACACACCGACTATAGTTCCCGCTATTCCCGAAATCAAATCCGCCGTCGAATAAATTATTGCCGGAAATGTCATTGCACCGAGCACAGCATATGGAACATACGCCAAAAACGATTTGATAAATCTGTTTTCTATTTTCCCGCTAAACGCCGTCAGAGGTATTGCTCTGATAAGATATGTAACTCCTGCCATTACTATAAGATATATAAAAAATGTCTGCGTATTCATTTGTTTTCCTCCATTTCCTCTGCATCATCAATCGGATAAAGCAATGCTCCGGCTGCCGATGCTATAACGGCACATATTATTATCACAAAACCTGATGATACCTTGTTCAAAACAGGAAACCACTTAAACATACAACTTAAAATCACTGCAATTATTATTACCTTGAGATAGCGGCTGTCATCCCTTGCCGCCGGGAGAATTATTGCTAAAAACATTCCGTATATCGCTATACCGAGTGCATCACTTATAACTGCCGGAAGAACGCCGCCAAGTACTGCTCCAAACGCTGTTCCGGCTATCCATCCGACATATGAAACAGATATTATTCCAAGCATGTAATACTTGCTTATCGTCTTGTTACGGCTGACTGAAACCGCAAATATTTCATCCGTGACGCAAAAACTCACTGCCATTCGTGTCGGTTTCTTAAATGTACTGTCCACTTTCTGAGCAAGAGATAATGACATAAGTGCATACCTTATGTTTATGACAAGCTGAGTCAATGCCATCTCGACAAGACCGCCGCATGCTGTCATAATCTCAACACCCGCAAATTGTCCCGCTGATGTTACATTTGCAACCGAGATAAGTATAGCCTGCCATGCAGTCAATCCCTCTGATACCGCCATTATTCCAAAAGCAAAACTAACCGACAAATACCCAAGTGCTATAGGTATTCCATCCCGCAGTCCTCTCTTTATATCATTCTGTTTTTCTGATTTGCCATTTTCCATTTTTTCCTCATTTCCATACAGATATATCGCTTATCATATCTGATTAAAAATTTTGTATTTTACAACGGCGAATGCCTCCCTTACAAAACTATTAGCTATCGTAATAGGTTTTGTCTTTGCACTCGCACCGCTTACATTTGTATAACCCATCTTCTTTGCTATACACTTTGCCCTGTAAATATGAAAATCATTGCTTACAATAACAACTTTACCCGTTTTACTTCCAATAAGTTCTGCAGTAAATTTCAGATTTTCATTTGTATTTTTAGATTTATCTTCAAGTATTATTCGTTCCTTCTTTATTCCATTTTTTATCAGATAATCAGACATAGCTTTTGCTTCTGTTATTTCCTCACCTTTTCCCTGTCCGCCGGAAACGACAACTTTTGTACCTTTATTTTCACTAAGATAATCGAGTGCTACATCAAGGCGATACTTCAAATTTAATGTAATCCTTGTACCATTTACTCTGGCACCAAGCACCACCAGATAATCGGCATTTTTCTCAGGCTTTTGAACTGCATTCTTTATAATCAGACCCTCCGCAGTTCCAAACACTCCTAAAAAAACAACCATGCACACAAACAAAAATATTGACATAGCTCTCGGCAGATGCAGTCTGCCATGATGACAAAGCCATGAAACTGTCCCCGCCGCCGCAAATATTATCCCTAAAAGCAGCCAGAAATAAGTAAAAGAATTATTTAAACCAATGACTGCCGCATAAATTCCAAAGTACAATATGGACGCAACGCCTAACACCCACAAACCAAAAGCCAAGACCATACTTATTACCTCCATGCCCTATTTCCCTATCATCCTTACATATCAGTAGCTTCCATTTCATTAAAATTTAAACTGCACAACAGCATATGCTTTACCCGCTTCATCATCGAGTGAAACAAAAATCTCATTTTCCTGCTCACATATCACGGGCACTATAACATCACCAAGAAGTGCCTGCTTCTTATATTCGACACGAAGTTCTTTAACAGGCTTAAGCTCTATCTGGTTCATCGCCATCCTCACATACTGTCCGTTATTTACATGGTGATTTGTATCAAGCTGTGATTCCTGCACTACAAACTCTCTGCCTTTCACGCCGCCCTCCGGCACTTTGATTTTTCTCGGAGCATACTCCATTTCAAGTGGCTCATGCGTACCGTAAACATCCCCGATTTCAGGTGTAACTATCATCGGTCTGTTCTTTTTTAAATCCATAAGCACCCACAATGAATTAGCAATAGCAACTCTGCTGCCATCTTCTTTAGTTATTAGAAAATTTCTGTGCCCGAACATTTTCTCATATCCAAACGATTGTGTTCCGATAACAATATTTTCTCCCATCTTCGGATACTCATCTATCACTATCTGCCATGAATTAAGAATCCATGCAATCTGCCTTTCATTGTGAAACTCAAGACCGACACCCAAATCCTCGGACTGAAAATTCGTACAGTCCTGCATATAATTTATAATACCGTCAAGCGTAAGCCTTGCATCACTGTCAACCTCACTGTACCTTACTCTGCTGTTAAAAGTATACATATCATTCCAACCCTTTCTGTCAAATTGTAAACATCTCTGCTATTATACTCCTTATGACATAAATTTTCATTTACTTTTTTATGACATTCCAAAATTCAATAAAACAGGAAAACAGAGGTTATATATAACCCCTGTTTTCCGTCATTCATGTTGCTGAACTATTACATTGTTACATATACTGCGACATATAAAGCTCATAATATGCCCCTTTATTTTCAAGAAGCTCATCATGACTTCCTGCCTCCACAATGCCGCCTTTATCAATATACATAATAGTGTCGGCATTTTTAATCGTAGAGAGTCTGTGTGCAATAATAAACGATGTTCTTCCTTTAAGAAGATTGTTAAGACCTTCCTGAAGTACGATTTCCGTTTCTGTATCAATACTTGAAGTAGCTTCATCAAGTATAAGTATTGCCGGATTTGCGAGCAGTGCCCTTGCAAATGAAATAAGCTGTCGCTGTCCTACTGAAAGTCTGCTTCCTCTCTCATTTACCTGAGTGTTATAACCGTCTTCCATCTCCATAATAAAATCATGAGCACATACTGTCTTTGCCGCTTTTATTACTTCTTCATCAGTTGCAGTCTTATTTCCGTATCTGATGTTATCCATAATAGTTCCCGAAAATATAAAGCTGTCCTGCATCATCACACCCATCTGTGTTCTAAGTGAATGTATTTTTACTTTTGATATGTCAATTCCATCTATAAGAACCTCTCCGCTGTCAACATTGTAAAAGCGGCTCAAAAGATTTACAATTGTCGTTTTGCCTGCTCCTGTAGGACCTACTATCGCTATTGTCTGTCCCTGCTTTACATCAAAACTTACATCTTTTAAAATAGGCACTCCATCCTCATAGCTGAATCTTACATGTTTAAAAGACACATCTCCTTTTATCGGAGGCATATCAGTGGCATCCGGAGCATCCTTAACCTCTACAGGCTCATCTATGGTTTCAAATATTCTTTCAAGATATGAAATAGCAGTAAGAAGACTGTTATAAAAACTTGCAATAGTATTTATCGGTGCCCAGAATCTGCTTATATAACCCGTAAATGCAATAAGCACACCAATTGTGACGCCCGACTGTCCGCCGTTTATAATACACGAAACACCAACTACATATATAAATGATGTTGTTATTGTTGATATAAGATCAACCATCGGTCCCATCGCAAAGTTATAATATACCGCTTTAAGCCACGCATTTTTATATGACATACTTAAATCATTAAATATATCCATATTTTTTTCTTCTCTTACAAATGCCTGTGTAACTCTGATACCGTTAATACTCTCTGCTATGTAGGCATTTAAATTTGACTGTTTGTTACTCTGAACCTGCCATGCATGGCTCTGTCTCCTCTTTAAAAATACAACATATATTATAAGCACAGGCAGTCCGCAAAGACATATAAGTGTAAGTTTTGGACTCATTGCAAACATAAATATCAATATAAAAATAAGATTGCAAAGGTCTGTTATTGTATTTATGATACCATTTGAAAGAAGGTCACTAAGGTTATTTACATAATTTACCACCCTTACCTGAATCTTTCCATGCGGTCTTTCATCATAATAACTAAACGGAAGTTCCTGAAGATGTTTAAAAATATCTTCTCTTATCGTATGAATTATGTCCTGACCAACCTTAGTTGTTACATCTATCTTTACTCTCGTACTTATTACCGAATAGAGAACGATAACTCCGGCAAGTACAGTGAGCATCACAATGGATTTTATATCTTTGTCTGGTATGTACTTATCCATTTCTATCTGCAAAAACTTTGGAAGGAACATTCCAAGTCCTGATGACGAAAGCATAAGAACAAGCACAAAAAACATTTTCCCCTTATAAGGTCTTATATAATCGACAAGTCTTTTAAGCTGTTTAATATCAAATTTCTGTTCTACTACTTCGTCAACATCATATTTGTTTCTAGCCATCTATTTCACCCCCTGTTCTCTCAATTTAGCTGCCATAGGATACTGATGATAATAAACTGTTGCATAATATCCATTCTTCGCTACAAGTTCATCATGCGTTCCCTGCTCAATAATTCTTCCCTGGTCAAGCACAAGTATTTTATCCGCATCTTTAATAGAAGAAATCCTGTATGCAATTATAAATGTCGTGCATGCATGATTTATATTTTCAAGCTGTCTCTGAATATAACTCTCCGTTTCCATATCAACAGCTGATGTTGTATCATCAAGAATTAGGATTGCCGGATCTTTAAGAAGTGCTCTTGCAAGCGAAATTCTCTGTTTCTGTCCACCTGAAAGTCCAACTCCACGCTCTCCTACAATTGTGTCATATCCGTCAGGAAGATTTTTTATAAATAAATTAGCATCTGCCATTTTTGCAACTCTTTTTACATCCTCAAAACTGCAATCCGGTCTTCCATAAGCTATATTTCCCTCAATCGTATCTGAGAAAAGAAATACATCCTGCATTGCAATACCTATATTTTCTCTAAGTTCGTACATATCCATGTCTTTTACATTTACACCATCAACATAGACACTTCCCTCTGTCGCATCAAAGAAACGGCATAAAAGATTCATTACCGTAGACTTTCCTGCACCTGTAGTTCCTATTATTCCGACTGTCTCACCCTTCTTGACCTCAAAGTTAATATCATAAAGAATGTCCTCATCATCTGCCTGATATGAAACATGCTCAAATTTTACATTTCCATCAAGCTTCTTGCGGTGAACCGGATTAAAAGGTTTCTTAACATCCGGCTCGGCAATATATGTATTGTAAATTTTTTCAACAGAAGTCGTAAATCTCTGCATATCGTTGATAAGCCATCCCGCCATACGAAGCGGCATTGTAAGCATCCAAAGATAACCGTTTACGGCAACAAGGTCACCCATAGTCATCTGTCCGTTAACAACCATAATACCGCCGACAAGCATAAGTACCAGTGTCAAAATATTTGAGAAAACTTCAAAAAGCGGTACATATTTCTTCCACACATTTGCCGCACCAAGCTCTGAATCCCTGTATCTGTCATTTTCAACGGCAAATTTCTCCATCTCATAATCTTCTTTTGCAAAAGCCTTTACAACCCTGTTTCCACTTACATTTTCCTGAACAAAAGTATTAAGACTTGAAAAAGCATTACGGCAGTTTCTAAAAGCCGGTTTTACGCTTTTTGCCTGAAAATATGTTGTAAGTGCCGTAAGTGGCAATACCAGTACCATACATAACGCCATTTTTAAATTTGTTGCAAAAATCATGATAAGTGCTATCACAAAATATAAAACATACTCGTATGTAACATATATTACATATGCCACAAAATGTCTGATAGCATCCATATCACCTGTCTGGCGGCTCATCAGGTCACCTGTTCTGTTCTTATTGTAAAATGCGAAATCCTCCTGAAGAAGTTTTCTGTAAACCGTATCACGCATACTGTAAAGAACATTCTGAGAACTTGTCTCAAAAAGTACCTGCGAGAAAAATCTGCATATTCCCCTTATTATAATAGTAACAATAAGTACAATAATTAGATTTCTAAGCATACCATACTGTTCATTCTGAATAACCCGGTCAACGATAAGCTTTGAAACATATGGACTGACTAAAGCACAAACTGCAACAATAGTAGTCAGCACTATTCCCCAAAACATACGCCAGCGGTATTTCTTCAAAAATGAATAAAACCATTTCATCGGTGTCATTTTTCTAATCCTCCTTTTCCTGTTCCTCTTTTTCATATGTTTTTTCAAACTTATAAGTCATCAGCAAAACTATTCACAATGTTATTTATTAAACATTAGACAATTCCTGTTCTGCATATCTTATGATGTTGGGCTTAAAAAGTATTTTGCCCATTGCATCATCTTATAACTTACGAAAGTTTTTACAGTATATCACAGCAGATATATATATAATATAATAAACGTGTAAAAAAATTGTATAAATCTATCATATATCAAAAGCTTATAATACTATTTTGAGCCTCAAAAACACTATTTTGCTTTATTTTCAGCTTACTATTCCCAAGAATGATATTATTGAAAAAATCGTTTATATATTATATAATATTTTCAAACAAAAACGGCATCGCCTAACCTTTTCACACCTTTTTTAAATGATATATTAATATCAATAAACAAGAACGGAGAACCAATATGGAAAAAAACATTAAAAATCTTTACGAATACTGCGACGGATTAAATTCACCTATAGAAGCCTTTGTGCATACCTCGACACCTGACAATTTTCCAATTCTCCCTCACTGGCACTACTTTTTTGAGATTATCCATATATTAAATGGCAATACAGAAGTTATCTGCAATGAAAACATCTATAATCTCTCCCCGGGTGACCTTATTATCTTCTGCCCAAAGCATATACATTCAATTTATGAAACTCCTGCCGAAGCTGTTTCCATTGTTAAAAAAGGTCTTTCTCTTACGAAGAAAGCCTGTTTAAGTCCGCTTTCATCCGGTGAAATTCATCCCAAAATTGACAAAAAGCATGGTTCCATCCAACCGGTACCCGATAAAAACATGCTATCTGCAAACTGTGATATAAGCTATCAGGTACTAAAGTTTGATTTAAATTTCCTGCACATATCAGGCAATTACAAATCACGCTTTTCAAATATGCTCAATATTGCTTACGAACAAAATCCCGAAAATATATTTTTTTCAAAAGAAGATTTTAAAAATCACCAGATTTACGAACTTTTTGAACAATGTATAGAAGAAATAAAAACAAGACAATATGGATACGATACACTTATCGGCTCAAATATAGCAAAACTTCTTACATATATGAGCCGTATATGGATATCAAAAGGCGTTGCCGTTGACGAGAAGATACTCTGTGCATCCGCCCCCGACAATCCCTTTGACAATATTACAGAATATATTGACAGGCATTATAACGAACAGCTTCAGGTAAAGGAACTCGCCAAAATGTGCAATATGAGTTACTCAAACTTTGCACGCTCATTCAGACAGCTTTACAACCAATCCTGCAAAGAATATATAGAATTTATACGTCTGAACCGTGTAGCAGACCTGCTTATATTTACTGACCTTGATTTAAATTATATAAGTCAGGAAACAGGCTTTTCAGACTGTAGCCATTTGATACGCTCATTTAAACAGTGGAAAGGGATGACACCGAAGGTTTGGAGGAGGGAATATGGAAAATCGTGAAAGAATTTCACAGTATTAAATTAATCTCTTTAAATTATATTTTCATATAACATTCTCTATCATCCTTATTTATTTTTTAACTTGTCATCTAATTTGTTATGACAAATTGTTATTTGTCAATTATTCATGTATATTTTCTTATATGCTTTTATTTTTAACTCGTTATCTAATTTGTCATTTAACTTGTCATAACAAATTAAATCAACATTATGGCTCCACCATAATATATTTAGCATATTTTCCTCCACTGCTCATAACAATAATATTTTCTTTTCTCATTTTTTCAATAGTTCTTCTAGCCTGCTGATTACTAAATCCACATAATTCTTGGACTGTCATTCTGTTTATAAATCCATGTTTTTTTATATATTCAACAATCATGTCCTTTGCTTTAATATACTGCACCGTTTTATCTCTAGTATATTCAACATCTGATTTTACAGCCTCATATACTCTCGCAGTCAACATATACTCTTTTGCAATATTTTCAATCAAACCAAGCCGCATCAAATCAGAACAACATTTTCTTGCTTCATCATCTGATATCTGCGCCACTTTCTTTACCTCAGACAATGTAATCTTTCTATTTTCAGCAATATACCTTAAAATCATCAATTGAGCCAAAGAAAAAGTTATTTGCTTTGTATCCTGTTCTTTTATAATAAACTCAACAAAATTTGGTTCTTCCATCGCACTTCCTATTGTCAGCTGTACCGCATCATTAAACATTCTATAAATCGGATATGGCTTTCCCATAGTTACCATTTCCTTATAAATTATATCTACCCCTTGCCCAGTTCGCTGCACATATCTTAAATTTTGCAATGTCTCTGCAATTAATTTATTTCTCGGTGATGATGGATGAGTAATAATATTATCCGCTGTTATCCCATCTAAAAATCCCCCAGGATTCTCGATTATAACTTTATCTGAATAATGTTTAACATACACTGCCCCCTGTTGCTGATAATCTCTGTGAGAAAGTGCATTTAACAAAGCCTCCTGAAATACCTTAGTCGAAAAATCAGCCACTTCAAGTCTAAACAGTCCAATCTGAACCAACCTTATCTTATTTTCATTTTCTATTTTTTCCGTAAGCCTGTCTAATATAGTAATTATCGGTTGTTTCATATCTATTCGTGCATTATACTCTTCAAGATTATCTTTACCATAATGTAAATATATGACTTCCGCCTGTGGCAATAGTTTTTGAATTGATATATCCTTTCCAACAAACAACAATCCTGCTATTGTAAGTTTTATTTGACCATCTTTATTCGCTATTAACTTAAGATCTTTCAAAAAAGCCATATCATCCAAATCTGGTAAAGTTGATACCGGATCATGTAATTTTAATTTTTCTTTCAAAGCATATACCACTAAAAGATTTATATCATCAATGGAACTCTCTGCTATTATTTGTGAAGAGAAATCATTAGTATGTTCTATTGAATATATATGTGCCATTTCATCCGAATAAAAAGGCTTAGAATTTTTTCCCAGTCGCTTAAGACATCTTCCATCCGTTGTTGCATAAGTCTTTCCATCCGCTTCCACTGTAATCGCAATTACTGTTTTACCATCATATTCAATCTCTTCAATATCAGTAAACATTGGTGGTCTTGTCTTATCATATATTGATTCACAGATAGACTGTAAATCGTACTTTCCTGTACAGCCTGTTACTTCTCCATCATCTTCAACTCCAAAATATACTGTCCCACCCTTACAATTAGCAAATGCAATCAACTCATCAACAGCCAACGAAATTCTTTCTTTCATACTTGATGTTTTTATCCAAGATTTGAATTCTATATCTACTGCTTCTCCTACTTTTAAAGCATCCTGTAATGTTTTCAAAAAAATCACCTCTTTATATATTTTTATTTGCTATTATTATCCCCCGATAATCACCTACAAACATCAAGCAAATAACTCTTTTTATTATCATATTATAACCGCTTTTTACTTTAACAACAAGCTATATTCCGGTCAAGGATATTCGCAATCTGCTTCACTACTTGCTCATATAAAATTATGCCGTCGCAAAATCTATTTATATACCAGAAATGACGCACATCATAAACTATTTAAATTTTTTTATGGGTAATTTAAACTGAAAAAAGAATGACACCGAAGGTCTGGATGAGGGAATATGGAAAATCGTGAAACATTATGATATACTTGTCTAGTTAGTTGTCCCACCTATACTTGGCAACATGAAAAGGTGTTTAAATGAATAAATCATATCTTTTTGCCTATATAACATCATACATACGCAAAAAGGTTACGCAATATACAGAATACTAGAAATGAGGAACAAAAAATATCATGAACTACCTAAAAAATTTTTACGGTCACCTTTGCACAATTCTTCACCACAAAAATCTTGTAAGGCACTACTGCTTTAAAGCCGGTCTTTACAAACAGGGAATTATGCACGACTGGTCTAAATATAATCCTATAGAATTTTTTGCAGGTGTAAAATATTATCAAGGCGGCAAAAGAAGTCCGAACTTTGCCGAAAAAGAAGATAAAAAATACTCTTCCGCATGGCTTCACCACAAAGGACGCAACAAACATCATTTTGAATACTGGATAGATTTCGCAATAAATCCGAGAGACGGTCTTGTCGGTATGCCTATGCCTACAAGATATGTACTTGAGATGTTCTGCGACAGAATTTCAGCAAGTAAAAACTATAACCGTGACACCTACAATGATTCTTTTCCGCTGGAATACTACAATAAAAACAAAGATTATTATGTGCTGCATCCTGACACACGGGCATTACTTGAAAAACTTTTAACTATGCTTGCTGATGAGGGCGAAGAAACAACCTTTAAATATATCAGGGAAAATATTGACTGGAAGAAATCGAATAAATATTGAAATTAACATAGAAAAAGTTAAAAATACTTCTTGGATACAAGTAAAAATATTAAAAGTAAAAAATTAAAATTCAGAAAAAACCGGTGAACAATAATTTATTAGTTAAAGGTGGATATATTATTATCCACCTTATAAGCAAAAATTAAAGCATAAAGTCTGTCATGTCATCATCTTTACCCCAAAAATCTTTTTCAAGCCATTTCTCCTGCCTGCTTTTAAATACAACAACTGAATCGAGCTTTTTATCTATATGAGGTTTTAATTCATTTTGCAATTTCGTCAATTGAACCTTTGAAATCTCACCTTCAAATACTGAATTTTGTATATGTGACAGATATTTTTTACATATCTTAAAAACAGACCTCCATCTTTTTGTCCCTTTATCTTCTAAGCTTATATCATATACCAAAACTACATACATTTTTTACCACCATATTTTAAACCCTTCATATTCTTTTTCTCCAATTATATGCTTTATCAATTTATACAATTCCAGACGAATTAAATATTGATAAGAAACCTGTCGTCCTAATTCCTTATGTTTTATTGTCTTTTTTAATGAATTTTCCAATCCCCTCACAATCAGCTTTGATGCCTCCTTTTTCAAATGCAAAAAATTTAATTCTTGTGTAAAACTGTCTTCTGTAATCTGATTTCTATTTAATAATGAAAAAATTAATCTATCACCTATTAAAGGCTTAAAAACTTCAGATATATCTAAACATAACGAATAACGCCTTACACCAGGCTCATGAAGATAACTAATTGTTGGATTTAACTGTGTATGATAAACTTCGCTCAATGTTTTTGAGTAAATCAATGAATTTATATATGATATCAACGAATTTATCATATTATCAGGCGGATGCATTACTCTTTTTTCAAACTTTATCTCCTGATTCACCATAACATTCCATGCCGCATAATATTGTTGCCTTATGTTTCCCTCAATGCCCATAAGTTCATTTATTGTATTGGTCTTGTCAATCTGTTTCCGCAATCCATCTATTTCATTCATCCACTTTGAAACATCCTTACCTCTTCCATTATAATATCTTAAATTTCTATATATATTGAAAGATGCGGCATCTATGATTTTCTGAGCAATTTTCAATCTTTTCACATTATCCCGATAACATTCCACCTGATTGACCAATAACTGTCCGGCAAGAAGTGATTCTCTCGGGTAATAACTTCCCGTATAAAAATTATAATAATTAAAAAAATGAATCGGAATACCATACTGAGAAATATAATTTAAAAATGCCGTGTTAAATGACATTTCTGACATAACATAAATATCTTAAATTCTCTCTATTGGAATATCCCTTTTTTCTCCCTCATATGTACGAAACTGCAAAGTATTATCTTTTCTTTTAATTTCACCATCATTATAAACATAAAAGCTCTGCTTCATAGACACCTTCCTCTCAAATTAAACACAAATCACGATATGCACATTTTGAACACAACTTTGTTTTCTTCATAATTGGAGGGCTTTTTTCCTTTTTCATTTTAACAATATCTTTAATCACAAATTGCAGCTGAATTTCGTCATCTTTTGATAATTCAACCGTAACATTTTCTTTTAATAATGGATAATCAATTTTTGCCTTTAATCCATCTACTCCACGCTTTTTTAAATAATACAGATAATATTTAACCTGCCATATTCCTGCCTGCTCTATTGACTTACTTTTTTTAATCTCATGTAATTCACGATGTTCTTTTATAAAATCAATATTAATCTCTCCATTAATCTGAATATGTTTCTCACTTCTTCCATAACTTGTCTCATCCAAAAGCTTTCCAAGCTGCACATCCTCATTACCTGATTCCATATTAATTTCATGACAAAAATACCATAATTTACGCCTGCAAACAAAATAATAGTAAATCATTATTCCTGTTATTCTTTCTTCCATACATATTTTTCCCTTCGTTCTTAATATTTTGCAGTTTATATCCCAATATGTTTCTATTAAATCTCTTTCAGATTTTTCAACTTGTGATTTCGATAATATCTTTACATCCCAATATGTTTCTATTAAATCCGATATCATCCTTCTTTTTATCCGTTTCTACAGTCTTTACATCCCAATATGTTTCTATTAAATCATGCCATAAGCATACTATGTACGGTTTGTAAATCCTCCTTTACATCCCAATATGTTTCTATTAAATCATATAAGGCAGATAAACCTTTGAATTTATCAGATCTTTACATCCCAATATGTTTCTATTAAATCACCTTTTTTACTCGTAAATCTTCCGTTAATCTCGATTCTTTACATCCCAATATGTTTCTATTAAATCGGTCATATTGAGTACATGAAAGGAGGAAAAAAATACTTTACATCCCAATATGTTTCTATTAAATCGACGGCTGACAGGCAGAAGAAAATTGCACTAGCTCCTTTACATCCCAATATGTTTCTATTAAATCTACTCCTTTTGACAATGTTGAAGAAGCGGCAGAGTTCTTTACATCCCAATATGTTTCTATTAAATCAACTGTTCCACAACCTTGTCTACATCATAGGCAGTCTTTACATCCCAATATGTTTCTATTAAATCACACACCGCAATAACATAAACCTGTCAATAAATTCTTTACATCCCAATATGTTTCTATTAAATCCAGAAGCTAGGAAAAGGATTGACTTTAGGGGATATGCTTTACATCCCAATATGTTTCTATTAAATCTCAATAGCTGTTGCATAGCAATTTGTATAGTTCCTCTTTACATCCCAATATGTTTCTATTAAATCCAGATTCATATTCATCAATAATATCAGTTCCTCTCTTTACATCCCAATATGTTTCTATTAAATCCGGATTCGTCAGCAGATATAAGTAAAAATACTTATCTTCTTTACATCCCAATATGTTTCTATTAAATCGCTAATGACTATTTAAAAGCTAATATCTATTTAAACTTTACATCCCAATATGTTTCTATTAAATCTCTCATACCAATATAATACCCTACTTTCCTTCACTTTCAACACCTTTTTTGTCTACCGCCCCAAAATAACACGAAAAATCAATAATAAATTTTATTTTCATTCAAAAAAACACTGCTCACTCCACATAAATCAACGAATTGTCAACTTCCACACAAAAATGCACTTTCTTAGGTCGACAATAGTACAACAATTATTTCTAAACTACTATATCTCTTAGTACCTTTTGCACTTCAGCAGATTGTATCAGCATACACATTTTCATACTTCCAGATTTAACATTTGGTTTTCCACATCTGATACTGTCTTTATGTTCTGAAATACAACAGTCCTCATGCCAACATTCACCCATTTCTTTTCCTCTTATCGACCATCTCTCATTTTCTGTTAATTCACCGGCTAATGATTTCATTACTCTTTCTGTAGAAAACCTCTTGAAACCCGCTAAGTATTTTAAAGTTTTCTCGTCTTGTATTTTCGATAAATTAATGTGATGATTTTCTATTGTTTTCAGTATTTCCATACGCATTTTTACCTTATCTTTTTTACCTGTCCCTGTCCATTCTACAAGTTTATCAAAAGATAATATCAAGTGCTCAAAACAAATCATATCAAGTATTACAATATGGTTATCCGATTTGGCAGCATATGTTCTGAGTAATCTGTATTTATTCCGAATATCCTGATTATCAACCACATAGTCAAATGCAATGTAATATATATTATTATCATTAGTATCTATATGTGATACTGCATCTAATATCCCCTGATTACTCTCCTTGCTTTCTACCTCTAATTCGCCATTAAAGAAAAATTCATTTATCATCTGCCAAAAATGTAATCCTGCACCTGTATCTTCTGTCCATAAATATTTCATTCTATTCCCCATTTCTGCACAAACTATAACTCCTCTTGAAGTGTTATCTTATTGTCATTAAGTTCCAATATTTTAAAACTTTTATCTGATACATTTAATCCATCACAGTTTCTTGAAAAAAGCATATACTGATTAGAGAACTCAAAATTAATAAATTTTCTTATATCATCGTCAATCAAAATGTCTGCATTATCAATAACAATAAAACAATCCCTGCACTTTATCACATTTCCTTTCATATTTTCTGATTTGTAATTAAATAATTTTATCGCATTATATTTCTCTGTCAGTCTAATATCTTCAAGCATTTCATATAATACTGTTTTCCCTGTTCCACTGTCTCCTCCAACAAGTGTTATTCTGTCATCAAAAAATAATTCATACGAAAATGGAGCTGCTTCAAATGAAATATTTTTATAAATCATCTTTTTCCCTCCTCTCATATTCCCTACTCCACCATGCATTATACCCGGTACTTCCTGTCACAATATCATTGCCGTTAAACCTAATTTTTGCATCATTCGAAACATCCATAAAGCTTGGTCTTGACATGTATATCTTAATATTGTCCATTTTAAATATCATTTTTAGTATATTAGGTCCACATTCCTCTACGCACACAACTTTATCCGGATGTTTCATAATATTTAACAATGTTTTACAGCCTGATGATAAATTTCTGATTGTTCCCAAACCATATTTTGTCTGAATATGTTTGTCCGGTGTTAATATAGCATTATCTGCCTGCCTTATAATATTGATATCTTCTTCTGTCATCTCCTCATTACCAGTATTTAAATTAAAGTAGAGATCGTTTTGTATTATCCAGTCCTTAGAATTTTTTTTCTCTGTATATATCTCTATCACTCATATCACTTCCTTTTATTTTTATAATCCCACAAATTTATTTCAGATAGTCAAGCGGATATTCGCAATCAACTCTGATATTTCCTCATATCACTACTTATTGTGCTCTATACAATAGTAGTAAAAAACTCACTTGATAGCGTTAAAATATATTTACCTCTCTCTCCGTTTTCGATAACCCAATACCTTTTCCAGTATCCTCATCAAAATCATATATAAAATCTGTACGATGAATATCTGTTTTTTCGATAACACCTTCTATGCCTTCTCTTTTATTTGAATATTCATTATATAAAGTCACGCTTAGAGTCAACTCATCAAGTTTTGTTTTTAATATTCCTTTGGCTTCTTTACCCAAATGCCTGTTGCATATTTTCCTCTGATACCTTTCTATGAAATCCTCATTTTCATTGTAAATTTTATCAGGCATCACAGATACACTCTTTATCATTCTGAAATTTTCTTCAACTTTTCTTTTGCTTAATTCGTTTACACTTAGCCCCTCAAAATATTCAAGGTATGCTTCTATTTCTTTATAATATTCAGTATTTACTATTTTTTCTGTATCGTAAACTTCATTGATATAATTTATTTTCTGTACTTCATTAAATATCCTTTTCTCATAAACACCCAAACATTCCCAAGAACGCTCAAATAAATCCCGGTAATATATTCCCGTGTTTTCAGTTCTGTTTTTTACTTGTCTATTTGCATTTTCTGTCTTATAAATTTTTATATTAGGTTTTAATGGAATATATCTTCCCTTTCTGTTGCAGCGTCCCATACGCTGTAACAAACTGTCTGCGGTGCACATTTCCGTATAAAGTATATCAAAGTCTATGTCAAGACTTGCCTCTACAATCTGGGTTGTCACCCATATACCTACACTTTCTCTGTTTTCCGAAAACTGCATTATATTTTTTTCAAGCATTTTTCTGTGTTTTTTAATATATCTTGCGTGTAATGAATAAACATTATCCATATATTCTTCCAGCAAACTATATGTTTCTTGTGCTTTTCTTACAGTATTACATATAACAAGCACTTTTTTATTTTTTGCTTCCTCCGCGATTTCTTCAAGATCAAATTCGTGTTCATATAATTTTATCATATGTCTCTGCATCACATTTTCTGCCGAAAAATCCCCAAAACAATATGTCTCATTTTTTATCAATCCATATTTATTCATAAAATCAAGTAGAACCGGTGGAAGTGTTGCTGCCATAATAGCAAATTTTCCTCCCATCTGTGAAATCGTTTTTAAACCATATATAAGTGCCGCAACAATTCTTGGTTCATATGACTGTATTTCATCTATTATAACCTTTGAATATTTTAATGTTGCTGCCATTATTTCCGTTCCCAATGCTTTATAAACAAATAAAAACAACTGGTCTACAGTAGATATTGTTAATGGAGCACTAAACATTTTTGTCTTTTCAAACTTCTCTTTTGCAGACTTTTCCTCATCATCTTTTTTCTGTTCGTCAGCAGATTCCTCTATATACTTTTGCAAACTTTCCGAATGAAGCAGTGCAACATCTTTAAAATTATATTCTTCCCGTATTCTTTTATATATTGCATTTGAGGACACTTTAAGCGGCAATGTATAAAATCCCTTTTCTCCGTTAAGCCAATATAATGCTGCTTCTGTTTTTCCAGAACCCGTAGGTGCGATTATGACAACATTGCTGTCTGCTTTTTCTTTCATATACTGCTGAACCGCTCTCAGATTTTTCTCATATCTTTTATCAATATTATTTATCAGTTTCTTTTTTTCAAAATCAACCTTTTCCTCGGATTCAATTTTTCCACTGCTTACTGTCCAGTCAAATTTATTTAACATCCCCTTTATAAGCATATATTCATGCCATAAATCTTCATTTTCCATACGCTTCGGATCTAAATTTGAATTACGGAAAAGAAGTTCGCAACGATTTCTAATTTTAGTTTTCCAGTCACTTATTTCACTAAACTCATTAAAACAGTCTTTAAAATATTTATTTGAAAATTCTCTTATTTCAGCATCTTTAAATTCATCATCTCTTGTATGATGATAATAAACTGCCGTTACAAGACATCTAAAATCATCATTTGTTATGTCATCAAATTTTGTTTGTAATTCATCCAATGATAAAGTAAGTGCACTAAGAAAACCATGTGGTACTTGTGTTATATTTTTATACTTTTTATCGGCATCATCAGATATATTTGCCTGAAAAACCAGATTTGCCTTTCCAACATCATGATACCTGCACGCAGTATAAATAAGATTTTTTTCGTTTTCAGTAAAATATTTTCCATACTGTTCAAAAAATTTTTCCGCACACTTAACAGTTTCATCTAAGTGTTCCCTAAGTGTTTTTTGTTCTTCATAAACATCGTTAATGATACTGTTCTTCTCATTTTCCAATGCCGCAATCTCAGCCTCTGAAAGTATATCGCCCATTTCTTCTATTAAATCTGAATATGCTTTCTCAACTTTCTCTTTTTCATTTGGTTTCAATATATATTTTTTTGATTTTGCGTAAAAATTCATTTCCATTCCCCTATAAATTTTCAGGTAGTGTCAAAAACTACCTATTTTTTATTGTTCTAAATCCTTTAATGCCTTGA